>Ga0207752_1000211_pt1 | contig 27437 bp, 20 predicted proteins | sample Pon2CUnioCityCA_6_FD_187272 | JGI IMG/M metagenome (GOLD analysis project Ga0207752, IMG submission 187272) | Marine sediment microbial community from Union City, CA, USA - Pond 2C Sediment 2 (SPAdes) | ecosystem: Environmental > Aquatic > Marine > Intertidal zone > Salt pond sediment ... | reverse complement strand
GGGCCGCCTGCGGGTGATGACGTGCCGCACGGTGGATCCGAAGCTCGCGGTGCCGACGGGAACGGCCGCCGAGCCGGGCCTGTTCGACGGGCTGCGCTTCGACCCGGCCGAGCGGAACCTGGTCGCGGTCTTCGACATGCAGGCGCGCGGCTACCGCTTCGTCCCGCTTGAGGGCGTGCTCGCCGTCGGCTTCCGCGGACAGCGCTATCGGATCATCGACACCCGCCCCGAGGCCGCGGGCTCCGGGAGGGCATCATGAGGGCAATTGTAGGGTGGGTCCTTGACCCACGCGTTTCCCCGGTCGGCGCGCGCGTGACGCGTGGGTTGAGAACCCACCCTACATGCTCGCGAGAGCGTGGCGCCTGGACCGTTGGCGGGCAGCGCTATCGGATCGTGAGGTGATTCCGTGAGAACGTTCGAGGTTCGCAAACGGCTGGAAGCACCGGCGCCGGCGACGGCGCGAGCGCGGGGTTTGTGCCAAGCCTTCGGGTTGACCTCGCACGCCGCCCGTCGAGCGCAGCGCCTCCACTCTTGCCGCCTTCGCACCGAGCCCGGCGACGTGGTTCTGATCGTCGGCGCCTCCGGGGCGGGCAAGAGCATTCTCCTGCGTGAGATGGCCGCCGGCGTGCCCGCCGCCGAGGCGGTCGATATCGCCGAGGTGAGGGTCCCGCCGGGGGGCGCCGTCTTCGACGCCCTGCCCGGCGGCCTGACCGAGACGCTCGAGATCCTCGCCACCGCCGGCCTCAACGACCTCTATACACTCCTCGAGAGCCCGGCCGACCTCAGCAGCGGCGAGCTCTATCGCTTCCGACTGGCGTGCGCCTTGGCGAGCCGCCCGCCGGTCCTCTTCGCCGACGACTTCGGCCAGGGGCTCGACTCGATCACCGCGAGCGTCGTCGCGAGCAACCTGCACCGCTTCGCCAAGCGCTGGGGCACCACGATCATCCTCGCTTCGAACCGGCTCGATTTCGCGGCCGACCTCGAGCCCGACATCCTGGTCGAAACGGACTTCACCTCCCCGGCACGCGCGATCTACAAGGACCGGAGGCGCCAGTGAGCGAGTCGCTGTGGATCGTCGGGTTCATCGTCGTGCTGGCGATCACCATCGCCCAGTGCCCTGTACGGCCCGAGGGCCGAAAGGAGAAGCCCATGTCTGCAGAGCACGCCGTCAAGCTGTTATCCGAGCTCAAGCTGCCATTGGAGTCGATGGGTCGTCGCGACTACCGTGTGTACGTGACGTCGTGGATCGGGGCCCGGGATTGGGACGAGATCCGCGCCCTGTGCGCGTTCCTGAGGGCCGACATCTCGACCGTCGTGACGCGGATCATGAACTGGCAGTACAACCGCGCCCGCCTGGAGCGCCAGGCGCCACGGGCCGGAGCGCTTGCGAGAAAGGAAGCGTAGGGTGGGTCCTTGACCCACGCGGTCACCCGATCGCAGCGTACGTGACGCGTGGGTTGAGAACCCACCCTACATGCGCGCTGGATGAGGTCATTGTGATTCTTGCTTTGCCCTGAAAGGAGCCTGAGATGCCGACTGCCGTTGAGACTCGCGAGGCGTGCGTTTCGAAGATCCTGGAGCACTTCGCGGGCGTGCCGCGGACGGAGGAGGCGTTCTACCTGCGTTTCCAGACGCTGGCGCGGGCCGATCTGGTCGCCTTGAAGGCCGCGTGGTGTGAGTCGGACGACTGGCGGATCTTCCGCCGCCTCTGGCGCACGTGCCGATGATGGGCTGCGAGAACGCCGGCCCAGGCGTTCTGGGGGGTGCAAGAAAGAGTTGCAGAGGGGACGGTCATGGCGTAGAATCCGGCGTTTAGCTGGCCGGTGCCCCGGCGCGAGACGCGGCGTCTGGGGGCCGCCGGGGAATTGAAAGGGATTTTGGATGAAATACGATGTGGCTGACCTGGGGTTGGCGTCTGAAGGCAAGCGACGGATTCTGTGGGCGGATCAGGATATGCCCGTGTTGGCGGCGATTCGAGAGCGGTTCTCGAAGAAGCGGCCTCTGAAGGGTAAGAATGTCTCGGCGTGTCTGCACGTGACGGCCGAGACGGCGAATCTGGCCCGGGCGCTGAAGGCGGGCGGGGCCAATCTGGTCCTGTGCGCGTCGAATCCGCTGAGCACGCAGGACGACGTGGCCGCTTCGCTCGTGAAGGATTTCGGCATTGCGGTCTACGCGGTTCGCGGGGAGAACCGGGCGACGTACTACAAGCATATCAACGCGGCGATCGATCATGAGCCGGTGATTACGTTCGACGACGGGGCGGACCTCGTCAACGAGATGCACATGAAGCGCAAGAAGGACGCCGGAAGGATCATCGCGAGTATGGAGGAGACCACCACCGGCGTCATTCGGCTCCGCGCGATGGCGGAGGAAGGCAAGCTCAAGTTCCCGGTGATCGCGGTCAACGACGCCAAGAGCAAGCACCTGTTCGACAATCGCTACGGGACGGGCCAATCGACCGTGGACGGGCTCATCCGCGCGACGGACTACCTGATGGCGGGCAAGAACGTGGTGGTCGCCGGCTATGGCTGGTGCGGGCGCGGCCTGGCGATGCGGGCCCGCGGGCTGGGGGCCATTGTGATCGTGACGGAGGTCGATCCGATCAAGGCCATCGAGGCGGCCATGGATGGTTTTCAGGTGATGCCGATGGCGGCTGCGGCGAAGGTGGGGGACCTGTTCGTGACGTTGACGGGGAACAAGCACGTGATCCGGCCGGAGCACATCCGGGCCATGAAGGACCGTGCGACGATCGCCAACAGCGGGCACTTCAACGTGGAGATCGATATCCCCGGCCTGGCGAAGATGAGCCGTAAGGTCAATCGCGGCGTGCGACGGAACGTCGATGAATACGTCATCAGCAAGAGCAAACGCGTGTACCTTCTCGCCGAGGGCCGGCTGATCAACCTAGCGGCGGCGGAAGGCCATCCCGCCAGCGTGATGGATATGAGCTTTGCGACGCAGGCCCTGCAGGCCGAATGGGTCGTCAAACGCGCCGGCAAGCTCGAGACGAAGGTTCACGAGGTGCCGCTGGAGATCGAGGAGCAGGTCTGCCGGCTCAAGCTCAAGGCGATGTCGATCGCCATCGACAAGCTGACGCCGGAGCAGATCGTATACCTGGCGTCCAGCGGCGAAGGAACGTAACGCGGAATTGACTATTTACAATTGACGATTTGGCTTCATTGGCCCGAGATTCAGTGGCGCGAGGGGGGGAACAGGGCTGGGGCGCCTCAAGAGTAAATCGTAAATAGTAAATCGCACATGGACAAAGAGTCCGAAAAGACGCCGAAGACGCCGAAGACCTTCCTCGCGGTCGGTCCGACGCTCCATTACAGCCATCGGAACGTGCAGTTCTACTGGCTGTTGGCGGCGTTTGTCTTCTCGCTGGCCTGCCTGTTCTGGTCCCGTATCGTGACGGGCGGGTTCTGGGCGTTCGATTTCGAGTCGCAAACCATCCCCGATTTCCGCGAGCTTGGCCAGGTGACCATCAGCGGCGTGAGCATCTTCGAGTATCCCTGGCAAATCCTCGTGCTCGGGCTGCTGATGGGGATCATGGCGGTGGTGCCCGTGCTGGTGGCCCAGTTGATGAGCTTCGGGCACAGCTTTATCTTCGTGTTGGCCGTCTTCTTCCTGGCGAATCTGCCGGGGTTCGCGGTGTTCCTGATGGTGAGTTGTTTCGCGGTGGCCGCCCGGCCGCTTCGGTTTCGGTCGCGGATCATCGCGATCGCGCTGTGCATGGCGCCGCAGTTGATCTACTGGGGCGCGTTCGGAGCGACCAAGGGCGCCGAGCCGCTGGGGTGGGGGTATTCTTTTGCGCCGTGGATCTGGGCGTGGCTGACCGGCATGACGATTGCCGGCCTGGTGCTGGGGATCGGCCATTATACGCGCTACAAGCCGGGACTGATCTGGATCTTCGCGACCACGACCCTGCTGCTGGCCCTGCTTGTGTTCGATTGGAAGATCGGCTTTGACGAGCTGGACTACCAACTCTACGTGGCCGAGAATAATCCCGAGGAGGTCCCGGAATTCCGCGACCACAGCATCCGTGAGGCGCTGGATGAGACGATCACCGACCCGAAGGAGAAGGAATATCGTTCGGAGTTCTTCCCGACCGAACGGATCCAGCTGCGCGAGGACATGAAAGAGGAGATTCAGACGTATCTGGCGCGGGACGACCGGCTGGCCCGGGAGGATCGTTGGCCGAGCTGGCTCGTGGTGCCGGATGAGCTGCGATACCAGGAGAAGCGGGAGTTGCTGAACGATCAGTACGACCGGTTCATCAACCCGCCCAAAGGGTGGTGGATGCCGGATGTGATACACCGCAGGATGATCGAACGGCGGTCCGGAAGCAAGCGCATGCCCATCGCGCTGTACTACAAGGGGCTCCTGAATGAATACAGCCCGGACCTGCGGAAGATCCAGCAGGACGAGATTCTCCACTTCTATAGTGACCACCCGTACGAGCTGTCGTTGCGCATCTGGTTTTCCCTGTACAGCCGGTTTCCGCGGAGTCTCGAATCGGCGGAGGCACGGTGGCGGCTCGCCTATCGGCTGGCCGGCAAGCGCGAACTGGAGAAGGCCCGGACGCTGCTGGGCGAAGCTTGGGAGATGATTCAGCAGCAGCTTGACAGGCATGAGGCGTCGCCGTCGGCGCCGGATGACAGCTTGTTCAGCGCGTTTCGAGCGCCCGCCGATACGGCGATGACGCTGGGCGAGCTGCGGGATCTGCAGGGGCGGATCTACGGGCTGCAAACGCTGCTCAGCGACGAGAATCTCATGGGCCCGGAAGGCGCATTGGACCGACTGGCCACCCTGGTGACGCTGAATCCGCACGGCCTGAACTACGAACGGCACCTGGACACGCTGCTGGCGCAGACCGGTGAGCAGGACGGCCTGCGGGACAATCTCCTGCTGGAGAAAGCGAAGCTGATCGCCGACGACTGGGGTCGGGCCGAGCGCCTGGCGGAGCTCTGCCGGCAATTCCAGGACACCGATGGCGGGATGCTGGCTCTGTACGAGCTGACGCGACTGAACATCCGGCTGTATCAACAGGAATCGAAGAAAGAAAATCTCGCGCTGGCCCGGAGCACGCTCAACAGCTTTCTGAGCCTGTATCCGGAGAGCTTCTACGCCGTGCAAGTTCGCAGAAACCTCGATGACCTGCCCAGAGCCGAATAGGCATCCACGACAGGGCGGGAACCGACCAGTTGGCAGCGTCGCGGTCTTTGGTTTGACTTTCCCGCCGATTCTGTTATCATGGAGCTTGACGAGCGGCCCATGATCGCGGAGAGGCCGGCGTATAGTGACGGACAGGCAGGGGAATTTCTCGATGGCAGGAGGCAGGTCGGGTCGAGGTCCGCTTGTGATCGTAGTGGGCGACCCGTGCAGTGAATTTGTGCGAACGATGGTTCGGCTGGCGCGTGAACGTGAGGTCGAGGCCGTGCCGTGTAGCGATGCATACTCGGCGGTCGCGGAGATAGGCGGCCTGAGCGGTCGGCGCGCGCTGATCGTCGGAACAATGCGGGAATTGACGAGAGAGAATGGTCGATTCTTCGAGCTCGCCGCGGCCGACGCGATCCGTTGCTGCTGTCTGCTGGATACGCGCGCCGCTGCCGGACGCGACGGCGTCCTCTCGGCATCGCGCGCGGGAGCTGCGGTCATTAGCGATCTGCGCGAGGCCGAGGAAGCGCTCACGGAGTGGCTCGCGGGTGACGGAGACCGTCCCCGGCGCCTGGCCCCGCGGGACCTGCTGGACGATGACTTGCGCGCGACCGAGGCGGAACTCAGAGCACTGCTGGGGCACAAGACCAATGCATAGCACGTCGAATCCAACGTTTCCGCCGGCCCGCCCCGGCCGAATTCTGCTGGTCGGCGATATCCGTCGGGCCTTCCTGGACGCGAGCCACGTGGACCGATATCCGTGCGAGGTGTGCGTCAATGTCTTAGATGGAATCCGTGCCGCCGCCCAGGGCCGCTTTGATGTCGTCGGTGTGGTGATGGACGGGACGTTGAGCCAGCTCGGTTCGATCCTGATGGCCCTGCGAAAGGGTACGTCCGCGAGAATCGTGCTGTTGGCCCAGATGCATGAGGAGCCCATCGCGAGGCGGCTGGTGATGGCAGACCCGGGCGAGGAAAAGCGGGCGGATGCCTACATGATCTGTCCCTTGCGGCTGGCGAGTTTCTGCACGCACGCCCAACCGGGCGAGGAGCCACAAACGCCGGAAACACCATCCGCCGAGCGCGAGGAAGCCGTGCCTGCTGAGCTGGAGCGAAGGATACGACACCTCGAGCGACTGGCCACAACGGACGACCTGACCGGCTTGAAGAACCGCCGCTATATCCGTGAGTTCGCCGGCCAGATCCTGGAGCAGACGCGCGGGACCGGCCGTCGCGTCACTCTGCTGGTCTTCGACATCGACAACTTTAAGCATTTCAACGACGTCTACGGCCACGCCACGGGCGATGAGATCCTCCGGCAGGCGGCCATCCTCGTGCGGCGCTGCTGCCGGCCCCACGATGTGGTCGGCCGCATCGGGGGCGATGAGTTCGCCGTGGTCTTCTGGGACGATCCCTATCGAGCCAGCGGCGACGTAGAACGCGACCGGCGCTCCGCCGCGGCCGAGCATCCCACCGAGGCGATCTCCGTCGCCAAGCGCTTCCAGAAGGAATTCGGCAACGCCGATCTTCACCTGCTCGGTCCCGCGGGCGAAGGCGTCCTGACCATCAGCGGCGGATTGGCCAGCTTCCCGCGCGACGGCGAGACCGTCGAGCAGCTCTTCGAGCAGGCCGACCTGGCTCTCCTCGACGCCAAGCGCCGCGGCAAGAACCGCATCTATCTCGTCGGCGAGCCCCAAAGCGACATCGCCGAGATTGAATAAAGAAACATCGAATGTAGTGAGAAATGGCGGACTTCCACTAAGTTCTCTCACTGAGGCAGCAGAAGCGGCATCATATGAAGCCCAAGGCGCGTCATATCACATTGAGCTTCGCAGCGATTCTTCTGGTCATTCTCGGTGCGTGGGAATTGTTGTATGTCACCGGCATGTATTGGGTCCATCGAGATGTCGATGTGAACACCGGAGATATTCGGACGCAGTCATACGTCTGTCTCGTTCGGGTGAGGGACGAGATTGAGGCATCACCGTTCTCGCAGGAAGTCCGCAGGCTCGGCATTGGCGTCGGCAAGGAGCGTGTCTGGAAGCGTGCGGGCACGAGACTCCCGGGGAGGGGCTTCGTCTGTTTCAGGTACGGCGGAGCGGTCGCCAATTGTGATTTTCTGGTGAGACTTCTCGATGGTGTCGAGACGCCGGATGAGGGTCGTCGAGTCATTCTGCAAAGCGTTCTGACGAGCCTGCAGGCGGGAGATCTCGCGGCAATTGACAAGCAGCTACAGGCTTTGGCAGAAAAGCTGTAGCAGTCTATCGAAAACATAGGACGGCCCTGAAGAGCAAGGAAGATGAGACCTTCGGCCCTCTCAAGAGCCCGATGAATCCTGGGCCCGTCAAGCGGCGGCACTGTCGGCGTCAAGCGGTTCCTGGCGCGTTGGGGGCGTTGCTGAAGACCTTGGTTTCAGTGGGGCTGACGAGTCGGTAGCGGATGCCGCGCCAGCGGATGGTTCGGCCGAATGCCGAGGAGAGCATCGAGGCGAATAGCACGAGCGACCAGAGCCAGAAGCCAATCAGATCGGCGGCCATGGCCGGCCGCAACGGGCGAAGATACTCGCCGAGCGCTTCTACCGCCATCATTTGGCGCAGGATCGCGCGAACGAACTGGCCCGCCAGGAAGACAAGGGGCACCGCGACATAGTACGAGAGAGATTCTGCGCCGACAGCGGCAGCGTAGATCGCCATCGCGATTGCACCCCATAGGCCGAGGACGGAGCCGAGGCTGGTGAGAAATCCCAGGCACCATGTGCCCGGGGCGTACACGCGCGTGATGAGGAACTGCCGGCGGCCGAATTCGTAGAGCTTCGGCCATGTGGACGATTCGAACGAGGCGACGAGGCATTCCGGCACGAAGGTGATCCTCATGTCGGCCCGCTTGACGGCCTGACTCAAGGACAGGTCGTCGCTCAGCGTGTTGGCCCAGAGTTCAGAGACGTTGAGGCGACGGAAATCCTCCGTGCGGATTGCCATGGAACCGCCCCAGGCCTGATTGAAGGGGCTGTTGCCGAGGAATTGCGCCACGGCCGCATTGATCGCCGACAGCGCCAGAGTGGCCGGGTTGTTCCGGGTCGGGATGAACCACCGGTAACCGGTCGTGAGTCCGCACTTGGGCCGCCGCAGCGACCGGACCAGGCGGCTCAGCCAGTCGTCGTGAACGCAGATATCGGAATCCGCGAAGGCCAGCACCTCGCTGTCGGCTGGGATTCGGTCGTAGGCGTACAAAAGGTTGTGGATCTTCTGGCTGCAGGATTGCGATGCGCCGGCCACCAGGATGTCGACGTCGAGAGCATGTGATGCCGGGCTCAAGGTATCCCTGAGCGCACACAGCTCCCTGTACGCCGGGTCCGATTCACTCTCGACCACGAAGACCAAGTGGTAGTTCTCATAGTCCTGTCGGAAGAACGATCGAAGATTCGAATCGAAGTGAGCGTCGAGGCCCTTGCAAGGGACGATCAGGCAGGTGCGGGGCCGCAAGGTGGATGGCTTTTCCTTTGTGGACTTGATCCGGACGTAGCGATAATTGCGAAAGGCGTTGTAGACGAAGAACAGTTGTATGAAGATCGCCGTCCCGGCTATATAGAAGTACCAATCCATATCGAACTGGCTGTTTCCGATATAACGATGCACTCAGGCCGCCCCCACAGACACAGCTTCGGGGCACCGGACTAAGATAGTTGAAATCGCCGGGAAACACCAGAGTTTCTTCGCCTTCAGGCAAGATCAGGCGGGATGGCTGATTTGAAGTCAGCCGTCCCGCCCTTTCGTGAGGTCAAGCGACCTCGCGTTTCAAATGTGCCTGTATCCCATTGCGGATACAATCCTCCTTCTAACCCATCCCTGTCACAGACCGATTCCCATTCCTGTGATGGAAGCTCCGTCGATGGACGGCATTCCCATCAGGTTCAGGGCCAGGTCCGGACCATCCGCATGGCGGATCGGCTGATCGGCGTCGGTATACGCCGGCCGACCGGTGCCCGGGCTCACGCGAGTCCCGTCACTGTAGGTATAGGCGTCGCCGTGCGGAATGAGATGACCCCAGACGCCATAGGGAATCGTGTAGTTGTACTGATTCGTCTCAGTTCCGTGGCCGTAGGTGAGGTAGCCGCCGTGATCCGCGGTGAGAATGATCACGGTGTTGCTGTACCAGGCCTCGTTGCTGGAGCTTTCGACCATGTTCAGGACGGTGGCGAGACGCGAATCCACGTCCTTGACGGCATTGTCCCAGGTGCCGCTGTCCCAGCCGCTGGAGTGCCCGACCTTATCCGGCCCCTTGAGGTGCAGGAAGACGAAGTTGAAATCGTACTCCGGCACGTTACCGTTGATGAACTTGCTGACCAGGACGGCGGAGTTCCAGTCGGTGTTGTCTCCCGTCCATTCGAAGGTGTCGATCTTGTCGTACCCGTCGTTGGGCGGTGTGACCTGGTCGCCCTGGGCGCTGTCGAGATCGTAACTCCACTCGTGGATGATGAACTTGTCCTTGCCGGCATACTCGGCGGTGGTGCCGCCGCGGTCGTGGACGATATCGTAGACGCTGGCCTCATAGGAGACATTGGGATTGCCCTTTCCGGCACCGTAGTACCCGTGGAGGGACCATGTCTGATCCAGGAAGCCGCTGTTGTAGGTCCAGCCATGGTAGGTGGTGTTGGCCCAGCCGGCGGGCTGGCTGACGGGCCGGCCGGTCAGCATGGCGACATGGTTCGGCGTCGTCTCGCTGTTGAAGTAGTCGCAGCGGGCGTTGTACGTCCACATGCCTTCGTCTCTGATGCGCTTCATGTTCGGCATGACCGCGCCATTGGCCGAACCCATCAGGGTGTCATCATCAAGATACAGGGCGGCCAGACCATCGACACTGATGAAGATCACGTGCTCGACGGCAGCCTCGTAGGCACCCATGTCATAGTAGGCCGGCGTACCCGTGCCACCGTTGGCAACGGTACGGATGTCGATGTGCTTGAGGCCCAGGGCATCACGCTCGTCGGCGTCCGCCTCGGTATAGCTGTCTTTGGCGTTGCCATCCGCCTCATCGACGCAGGGACTGTGGAACTGGATGCGCAGCCCGTCGTCGAAGGTCAGCCAGCGGTTGTCGGCGCCGTCGAGGTCGCTCGTGTCGGCGAAATACGGGTTGCTGTTGATGTTGCCTGTTCCTGCATGGCCTCCTTGGACATCCGAGTACGTTACGTTGACGGTGGAAGAGCTATTCCAGATTTCGTCGCCGTTGCCTGCGGCACTGTTATCCCAGAGGATGCAGTTCTTCAGCGTGACGGTGCAGCCATCTTTGCAGGCCACGGCACCACCGTCGTCGCCGGCCGTGTTGCCGCGGAAGGTACAGTTCAGGTAGGTGGCGTTGCTAACCGCCAACTCTTCAGCGGTGCATTCGCCGCCGCCGTCGCGCACGGTGGAGTTCCCGGCGATCACGCAGTTGACGAAGGTCGGATTGCTGGCCACGGGGGAGGTCTCGCTGGCGGTATTGAAAATGGCCCCACCATCACTTCTGCCGGCGTTGGCACCCTGGGTCGCGTTACTGTAGAAGGCGCAGTTGATGTATTTGCCACTGCTGCCACTCTTATTGCACACGGCACCGCCGTCATCGCCGGCCTCGTTGTCGATGAACACACAGCCGATTACCGTCGGACTTGCCTTCCAGCAGTGAATCCCGCCGCCGTCGGCGTCACCACCGGTGATGATGTTGTCCTCAAATATGCAGTTGTGCAGTGTCGCCGAGCAACTCGTAACATATGCGCCGCCGCCATCTGACCAGCCACGCGCCTTTGTCACGGTAAAGCCATCGAGCACGGCGCTGCTGTCCGTGATAACAACCACGTGGTAGCTGTTATCTGAATCATTCCCGACGGTGCCGATATCACCGCTGAGGATGGTTTCATTGGCGACCGGATCTCGCTGGTAGAGAGCCGTTTCACTGCCGGCAAAACCACCATAGATCTTCACGTTCTTGTTGAGCGAGATGACATTGCCTCGGGAATCGCCGTTCGGCTTGTAGGTTCCCGCGGCCACCCAGAGCTCGCTGCCCGCACTGGCCTGACTGATGGCGTTAACAAGGCTCGTGTAGGCATTGGCCCAGGAGGTGCCGTTGTTGGCGCCGGTGGCGTTGTCGTTCACAAAGACGATCCCTGGGTCGACGATGTTCAGCGTTATCGAGTGACTTCTGTTGGTATCATTGGCGTAGGTCGGACTGCCGTCATCGCTGGCGGTCACGGTGATGGTCACCGCGCCGGTCGTTGCCGGGGCAGTCCAGGTGGCCGTGTCGCCGGAGTTGTCGGAGAACGAGCCTGCACTAGCCGACCATGTGAACGTCAGCGTATCGGTCACTTGCGAGGGATTCGAGACGCAGGCAGTCACGTCAATGTCCAGGGCGGCCACGCATTTCAGTGTGATCGTCTTTTCCGTGGGGACCTCGCTGCCGGTGGCGGGCTGCGTGATCCTTACAATGGTGAATTCCACCCACTTTTCGTAGGCTTGCGCCGGCTCCTGTCCGAGCCAGCCTGCTGCCATCAGGGCAGCCACAAGTATTGTCATGATTGGTTTACGTGTCATGTTCAGCACTCCTTGAGAGAGTTTTTCTCCTGGTCCTCAAGGCAGCCAGGCCCAGAGCTATCAGACCCGCTGCCACAACAGTACATGCAGACAGCAGGATGATCGGGGGGGCTCTCGGGGACTCTGTCAAAGGTACAGCCGTCTTCGGCTTTGTCGTGGTATTCGGCTCGGGTGCGCCGGGCCCGGTGATGATCTCGATGCTGGGGCCGGGTCGGACTTCGGCGCCGGTGTCGTTCCTGTTCGAGATGATGGCAGCGTCGGACGCAGGCTGCCAAGCGGCCTCGGGGTCCTGTGGCAGTTCAAAGTTGGGGGCCCACAGGCTCGCCCATCTATCCATGGCCTCCTGGAATTTCCGGCTGGCCCTGTCACCAACGGGCGTCCCGGCATACTTGTCGGCAATGGCCTTCAGTTCCCCGTGCGCGCGCAAAGGATCCATGAGCTCTGCAGCCCGGGCGACGCGATCCACGGCCGCTACCCTGCCGGCTTTCATCGCCTGGAGGTCCTCGACGAGCGAAGCGCTGCGGATCGCCCGCTCGATGATCTCGCGACGCTCGTCCGGTGCGTACTGCGTATTGGCGAGAGAGTCCTCCTTGCGACGGATGTCGTTGATGTTCTTCTGCGCCTCAGAGGTATCATATTCGACGGCCCGCCTGGCCCATGTGAGTGCCGCGTCGAACTCTCGCAGACTCATGTAATGGTCGCTGATGAGTCCGATGGCGGTCATGACCATCGGCTCTTGCGGCGGGTAAGACTCGACGATCTCCTGGTAAAGGTTGATCGCTTTGCGCAGGTCAGGTGTCTCGCCCTTTTTCCGGTCGAAAATGCAGCCGTGGAGCTGGGCCATTCGGAAGAGAACCTGCAGGCGTTGCTGCTGATCCGGTCCGGCCGCCAGCGCCTTCTCGTACAGCTCGAGCGCCTTCTGCCGGTCTACACCGGGTCCGAGGCTCTGCGTGGCGTCATGCTGTCCGGCTTGCTCGATGAGCTCGGTTGCGCTCTGGGCACCGGCTTGTGCAGGCGTTATCGCGAGCACGAGTACTGCGATCAGTGCAGGCATGGCTTCGCGTACAAAGTGCATTTCTTTCCTCAAGGCTGATGTCCTCATGCGTTCAATGCGCCGATCGGTAAACGACGATTGCAGGTTGCCTTGCCCCACCCGCAAAGGTGGGAAGCTTTCCTTCAGACACTTGCTACGCCTCGGCTTCGGCGCGTTGTGCAGGGGGGGCCCTGTCGGCTGGTCGAACGCACGGGTTGTGTGGAAGAACGGGCCTCCGCACCGGATGGAGGCCCGTTCAAGCGCTGACAATGAACTACCGGAGAAACTCTCCGGTGAAGGCATCGACGTACACGCGCAGCGATTTGTTCACTTCGAAGCTCCACGCGGGAACCAGCGTGTGCGTTGGTGCGGGCGAAGGCCGGCCATAGTAGAACAGCTGGATGTCGGTGATCGAATACCCGGTTACCTCGGCGCCGGGGATCTCGCGCGGAATGTTGGCAACGGCCGTCGCCAGAGCATCCTGTGCGGAGATGACCCTCTGAGGTTTGCCGATGTTTTCCTGGAACTCGCGCCAGTGATGGTTCACACCGATCACCTCGTCGCCGGCAACGATCACGAGGATGCTATCGCCGCGGTTGCCGCCGGCCACCTCGATCCCGTTGATCCTGTGCCGGTACTCGAGCAGTCCTTTCTTGACGTATTGGCTCTGCGTGTTCGCGGGGTCCAACGCGTCATACTGAAGCACCATCTGTGTCCGGACACGCGCCAGCTCGGCATCCGCCGGCATGCCGCCGCCCTTCTGGGTCATGAAGCTGACGGCTGCGGCCGCGGCCTCGTTTCGCGACATGCGAACCGGACCGCTGAGACGCGGCGACTTCCTGAGCTGGAGCCGTCCGCAGTTGTCCGTCTTGAGACGCTTGAACTCAGCAGCCTTCAGCGCGTTCGAATTGGGGTTTGCTTTGCGGACGAGGACTCTTGTGAGTTCCGGGCGATCGCTCGGAATGTCGCAGACGACGTCATATCCGCTGCGCACCGGCGTGGATGCCCCAAGGTCCAGGGGGGGCAGTGTGCCCGGATTCCAGTAATCGCCGTAACCATCGTCGCCGGCATAGTACGTGTACATCATTTGGCTATCGGTCGTATCCGGCGTGACGTCATTCAGGTAGTCATCCTCGTTGTCGTCATGGAACAAGGCCGCGGCGTTCTCCTGATACATGGGCAGTGCGTTGTCGATGGCGCTGTCCATATAGGCGTCTACGACCGTGTTGGCATTGCCTTGCATCATCTCGCAGAACACCTCCATGTGCTCCTCTGTGGGTGCGACCCATAGAACGTCGCATGACGCACAGATCCCGTGGGCGTTGTTCTCATTCGCCGTCCGAATCAGCGCATCATCCCAGTAAGCGATATACGCGGCGGGATTCGTGTTCCTGTCGCTGCCGAACACGAGACACGAGTAGAAGACGGCCCATTCGATGTCCTGCTCCCAATCGGTTGACACGATGGTCGGTGTGCCGCCGCCGGGCTTGAAGATGTGATAGGATCCGCCGAAGTGCCCAATGTTCCCGGAGCCGCCATGCGAACACTCGAACAGGAAATCGGCCGGGTACGACGAACTTGCATTGCCCACGTTCTTGACGAAATTACTGAACGTGCTGCCCACGGTGACGCATCGAAGCTCGCCACCATCCCACCAGAAATAGGGGTCGGGATCGGGCCCTTCACTCTTGTCGAGGAAGGTGTCGATGGCATCCGCGCCGGCATCGGCATAAGACTGGATCCACCAGCCTACATCAGCGGTAATGGTAGCCACCTCACCGCGGTCCACCTCGGGACCGGCCGTGCCGCCAACGGACAGTGTCTCCTCGTTGAGCACCTTCAATCGACGCGTGCTCGTACTGCTGTACGTGTCCAGGTGGAGCGGGTTATCACAACGATAGATATTGGTATTGGTTCCCGTCTCGGTGAACCCGAGCTTGATACCGGTCGTACTGGATTCGCTCGTCACAGGCAGGGTGACCGTGTCCACAACGCTGCTGTTGGCCGCCGTCAACTGCACCTCAAGATACACGTTCGGGTAGGCGTAGTCACCGCTGCCGGAGGTATGGCCGAAGTGGACTTGGCCATCGTTCAATCCGTCGCCACCGTTGTCGTTGTACGCGTTGGTCGTGTGGACTTCCACATCGCTGACGGCGATCACATATACCGTGATCGAGGCAGTCCTGGCGGTGTCATTGGCCAGCGGAGAGTCGTTGGCGGTCACGGTAATGGTCGCGGCCCCGGTTGCGACCGGCGCGGTCCACGTGACGCTCGTGCCTGTTTGCGGGGTGAACGTGCCAGGTCCCGACCACGTGACGGTCACCGGGTCGGAGACCACGTGCCACGTGCCCCCGGCATCGGAGCAGTCCTGATCCGTCGGCAGGGTGCACTCGCAGGACACTTCCGATCCTGCCAGAACGAGAATACCGTTGTTCGGCGTGGTAATCGATACGGATCCGATCGGCGTATACACAAGGTAGTTTGCGGCGATCACGGCCCCCGCGATTCCGAAGAGAACCAGGGCGGTGAGGCCGATCGTAATGATTTTGAACGCTTTCATTGCTTAAGCCTTCCTGTTGGGTCTGTTCTTTTTCCCTACTGTCACGGCAAGGCCGAAGCCGACGAGGCCCGCCGCGATGACGACAGATACTGCGATCTGTCCGAGCGGGGGGCCTCTCGGTTGCGCAACGTGTTCCGGTTGTTGTATCTGGTCCGTCCCGTTCGGCACGGCGACCGGGCCTTGCTCTGCCGCCGCGTCGATCTTATCCCGTAGGGGTTCGAGGCCGTCCGGGTGGTTGCTGAGCCCGACCGCCGGGCTGCCGCCTGCTTGAAGTCTGGGGCCGGAGGCAGGCGTTCCCTCTGCTTGCGGCGCCCAGAGCTCGGCGAACTTGTCCATATTCTCCTGGAGGCGTCTGGCGGCTCTGTCGCCGATGAAGGTCCCTTCGTAGACATCGGCGATCTTCCGAAGCTCGCTGTGTGCGAGAAACGGGTCAATCAGGCCGGCGGAGTAGGCGACCTGATCGACGGCGACTTCCTGGTAGCCCTTGATCTCCTGCGTTATGCGCCTCAGCGCTTCCGCTTCCTTCTGTTGTCCCTGACCCTCCAACGACCGTGCGCGCGCTTCCACCTCGCTCACATCATATTCCAGAGTCTTCTTGAATCCGGCGACAGCACGCTCGAATTCCCAGAGACTCACGTAGTGGTCACCGACGGCGATCTTTGCCCTGTGGACCAACGGTTCGTCAGCGGGGTATGTGTGTATGATCTCTTCGCACAAGGCGATGGCTTGGCGGAAATCGGGTCTTTCGCCTTTTTCCAGTTGGTATGACGAGCCGTGAAGCTGGGCCATCCGGAATAGAATGTGCAAGCGCTGCTGGGCGTCCGGTTCGGCCTCGAGCGCAGATGCGTAGAGACGCAGCGCCTTCTGCTGGCTGGCTTCGGGGCCCAGAGTGTACATGTTATCGTATCTGTGGGCCCGCTCGATCCGTTCGGCTGCGGTCTCCGTGGTTGCCTGCTTCGAGCTCCACAGGAGCGGCAGAGCCAGCGCGAGAAGAGCCAACAATCTTCTACTCACAGGCTTGATCATTCAACACACTCGCCGGGATTCGCTTTCCATGCGTCGCGCAGCACCTGGTCCACTCCAACTGTGCAAGGCATGTCCCGTCGCTCAGCAATGCGATCGGGGCACATACTTGAGCTATTGTTGATACACGATGGCGAATTATGGTCTGTCCTTCCCGTTCGTCTGTGGGCTTCGGGAGCGCGCGGACCGAGCGGGAAGCCGAATCCTGCCGCTCGAATCTGCAATTGCACCGACGGCCGGCTTACGCTCGCTACTGCCGGCGCATCGCTCGCACAAGGATCCCCCGCAGCTCACCAGGAGTCACGTCCGTATCGGTCTATTGTTACAGCATTGGTTCACTACTCGGAGAATCCAGAGCATCGAGTTGTCTGCTGTGGTTCCTTTCCACAGTGGGATGACTCCCTTGTCCGTGCATTCGATCTGGAGCTTCTTGCCCATTCACCCCTTCCAGCGCGTGCGACGACGCCCTGTTGACATGACGTGAGTTCTTTCTCAGCGTTGGGATCGATTTGAGCGGCCGGCCGGGGCCGTTGTCGAGTGCGTTCGAGACGTTGAGATCTCGTCGTTAGCCGCGACAAGGGCTGGAGTTACGCGCTCGCGGCTGTGACACGGAATCCCGCGTGAGCGGGTTTGTGAATAGGCCGCGACGAGCCGTATTTTTTCTTTCCTGTGGCGCGTGTGTGATGCGTGCTTGCCGGAGGCTCGGCACTTGGCCTCTTTGAAAAAGGGACGTGCGATGAGGATTGACGGCAGGCGGATATCCGTATAGAATCTCTCGGGTGTCGCGTGAGGAGTGTAAGGCGCGTTCGCCGCGTGCAGCGGTCAAGAAGAAAAGGGCAAGGCCATGGAGAGACGCCATCGATCGAGGGCAGGCTTTACGCTGATAGAGCTGCTCGTGGTGATCGCCATTATCGCGGTGCTGATGGGGATTCTGGTGCCCGCGCTGCACAAGATACGGTTCCAGGCCTACGAGACGTCGTGCCTGAGCAACCTGCGGCAGATCAATCTGGCCCTGGCCGCCTACGCCAACGAAGACACTCGCAGCCGCTACCCCCTGGAAGCGACGGAGCACAATCCGCATCAGGATCTGCTCGAGAAGCTCGGGGCGTATCGGGATGATGCCTTGATGAAGGCGTTCTACTGTCCGCAGGCGGGTTTTCTCGAACAGTGCGCGAGCGATCTGAACGGCGGCGTGCCGACGGGTGACAAGGACAGCGTGATTGACACGCCGAAGAACCGCGAGGAAGGTAAGATCACGTACATCTATTGGAGCTTCCGAACGAATAAGCCCGGGGCCGCGGGCGGCACCTGGCGGGACACCGGGCTGTTCCTGCCGCGACAGCTCACGCTCCACGGCGTGGAAATGCACTTGGACTGGCTCGGTCCGGCCAAGGACACCGAGGCCCAGGCGCAGCGATACCGGGCCTGCGAGCTGGCCGCGCCGGCCGAGACCTGGGTCGTCTGCGATTTCTTTCGCAAGAAAGGGGCTTTCCCGCACGGGCGCAAGCCCGGGTCGATGGAGGGCGGCGTCAACGTCAACTACCTCGACGGCCACGTCGGCCGCGTCTACAAGAGACCCAAAGACAGCTACCGCTGAGGCGGCTCTCAACTCACAGTTGTCAGTTTTCGCCTGCAACAGCTCAAAGAACTCATCCGATTCCGGGGCATGGACCAATGCCTTGGCGAGGACAGTACGTCCTGCCCTTCCACTCCGCACGAGCGATAGTCACCTTGTGTGCCGGGACGATATGCGTGTGGTCTGGAGATCGGGCTGCTTGTTGGAACGCAGGTGGGGAAAGTCGTTGAACTGGTGCGGGGATTGAGATAGTCTGAGCCGTCGGATTGATGATCGACGATGGGCAGTGGGTGACTGACTTTTTGGGAAAGGTGGGTATATGGGTACTTCCGGAAAGCACGCGCGGAATCATCAGGCAACTCTCTCCCGTCGGACTTTGCTGGGCGGGGGTGTGGCGGCGGCGGCTTTTACGGTTGTGCCGCGACACGTCCTGGGCGGGTCGGGGCGGACGCCGCCGAGCGAGAAGCTCAACATCGCCGGCGTCGGCATCGGCGGACAGGGACGGTGGGACCTGCAACAGGTCAATAGCGAGAACGTCGTGGCTTTGTGCGACGTGGATTGGGGCTACGCCGCCGGGACGTTCAAGGAGTATCCCAAGGCGAAGCAGTATCGCGACTACCGCATCATGTTCGAGAAGCAGAAGGATATCGATGCGGTGGTGATCGGGACGCCGGACCATATTCACGCCGTCGTGAGCATGATGGCGATCAAGCTGGGCAAGCACGTCTACTGCGAGAAGCCGCTGACGCGGACGGTGTACGAGGCAAGGGCCCTCGCCAAGGCCGCCCGCGAGGCCAAGGTCGCGACGCAGATGGGCAACCAGGGCATGGCCTTCGAGGGCAATCGCCTGATCAATGAGTGGCTGTGGGATGGCGCGATCGGCCAGGTGCGGGAGGTCCATGCGTGGTCGGACCGGCCGACGCACAACGGCGAGCTGTTCTGGGCCCAGGGTGTGGACCGGCCGAAGGAGACACCGCCGGTCCCGGAGACGCTGGACTGGGACTTGTGGCTGGGTCCTGCGCCTCATCGGCCCTATCATCCGGCCTACGCCCCATTTCGGTGGCGGGGCTGGTGGGACTTCGGCTCCGGCGGTCTCGGCGACATGGGCATTCACAACCTTGCGCCGGTCTGGTCCGCGTTGAAACTGGGAGCGCCGGTCAGCGTTAACGCCAGCTCGACTCTGTTCAACCAGGAGACGCTTCCGCTGGCCTCGATCGTGCACTATGAGTTTCCCGCACGCGGGGACATGCCCGCCGTCACGCTGCACTGGTACGACGGCGGGATGATCCCGGCTCGCCCCCAGGAATTGGAGGACGGCCGCGAGCTCTCACGTGAGGACGGGCTCATCTTCGTGGGCGACAAGGGCAAGATGTGTGTCGAGGGCTGGGGCGGCAACAGTCCTCGCCTGATCCCGGAATCGAAGATGCAGGCCTACAGGCGGCCGCCCAAGACGTTGCCCCGCTCCATCGGCCATCACGCGGAGTGGATCAAGGCTTGCAAGGAGGGCACGACCACGCGGTCAAGCTTTGACTTTGCCGGTCCGCTCACGGAGGCGGTGATGCTGGGGACGGTCTGCGTTCGCATGGGCGGCAGGACGCTGCAGTGGGACAGCAAGAGGCTGAAGGTAACGAATCTGCCCGAGGCGAATCAGTACCTGCACTACGAGTACCGCAAGGGCTGGACCCTGTAATTGACTATTTCCGATTTACAATTGATGATTGTGGCAAGCCCTGCGATGGCGATGGTTCCCGCGCCGGGGCGGCAGCGGTAGGGTGGGCTATGCCCACCGTTTTTTCCGTGGATCGAAGAGTTGGTGTGCGGGGCACACCCTACGACTGATTGGAGGCCCACAGATCATGCCGGAGAAAGGAAGAGTCAAGGTTGGGATCATCGGCTCGCGGTTCGAGGCCGATATCCACGCGGAATCGTTCAGAATCATGCCGGATGAGGCGGAGGTCGTCGCTGTCGCCTCGCCCACGCCTGGAAACGCCGAGCGGCTCGCGAAGAAACACGGCATCCCGCGCGTCTTCACCGACTACCGGAAGATGCTGGCCGAGAAGGACATCGAGATGGTGACGATCACGGCCCCGAACGCGCTGCACGCGCAGATGACGGTCGATATCGCCGAGGCGGGCAAGCACGTCGTCTGCGAGAAGCCGCTGTGCATGACGTTGGAGGAGGCGGACCGGATGATCGACGTCTGCCGCAAGAAGGGCGTGCTGCTGATGTACGCGGAGGAGCTGTTCTTCACGCCGAAATACGTGAAGGCCAAGCAGATGGCGGACCAGGGCGCGTTCGGCAGGGTCTACCAGGTGAAGCAGAGCGAGAAGCACTTCGGCCCTCACGCGGACTGGTTCTGGGACGTCGAGAAGTCCGGCGGGGGCGTGTTCATGGACATGGGCTGTCACGGCATCGCTTTCTGCTACTGGTTCCTCGGCCGGCCGAAGATCGAGAGCGTCTATTGCCAGATGGGCACGTACGTCCACGGCGATAAGACGAAAGGCGAGGACAATTCGATCTGTGTCCTCGAGTTTGCCGGCGGGGCGATCGGCGTGATCGAGGATAGCTGGGCCCGGCGGGGCGGCATGGACGACTGCATCGAAGTGTACGGCGAGGGCGGCGTCACGTACGCCGACCTGCACATGGGCAACGCGCTGCCGACCTACAGCGAATACGGCTACGGATACGCCGTCGAGAAGGCCCCCACCACGAAGGGGTGGAGCTATCCCGTCTTCGAGGAGCTGTGGAACTACGGGTTCCCGCAGGAGATGCATCACTTCGCGCGGTGCGTTCGCGGCAAAGACGAGCCCCAGGCGACGGGCGAGGACGGCCGGCTCGTGCAGGAGATCTTGTACGCCGGCTACCAGTCGGCCGGGGCCGGGAAGAAGATCGCGCTGCCGTTCAAGCCGAAGGATATCCGCAAGCCGATCGATCTGTGGTTCAAGCCGGTGAAGTAGGACTATGGGACTGATGGGACCTATGCTCTGGAACGTGATGGGAGAACAAATATGGCGCGAATGTCGCCGCCGTGTGTATTGAGTGAGTCCGAGGTCGAGGCGATTCAGAACGCGAGCCTCGTCATTCTGCGCGACACCGGCGTCATGGTGCATCACGATGAGATATTGCGTCTGCTGGGCGAGGCCGGCGCGAAGGTGGACGCCGAGCATCGAATCGCGCGTTTGCCCGAGAGGCTCGTGATGGATTGCGTCGGCCGGGCGGGAAGGCAATACGTGCTCTACGGCCGCGATAAGACGCGCACGGCGCGTTTCGGGCACGGCGATCTCGTGCTGATGTCCAGTCCCGGGCAGTTCGCCTGGATCGACCTTCAGACGGGGCGACGTCGCGCCGCCACGATTCAGGATGCTCGCGACGCGATCTGCCTCGGTGACGCCCTCGACAATGTCACGATCGTCGGTTCCATGGCCCAGCCGGAAACGCTTTCCGAGACGTTCCGCGACGTCGCCCTGACCGCTGAGCTTGTCAAGGGGACGGCCAAGCCCACTCGGTGTTGGGTACGCAACGGCGCGACCGCGCGATACATCCTCGAAATCTATCGCATGATTGCCGGCGGGGAGGCTGCCTTGCGTGCCTCGCCGATGATCGAGGCCTTTCTCGAGCCCATCAGTCCCTTGCAGTTGCCGAAGGACGGTCTCGATATCGTCAGGGAATTCGCGCAGGCCGGCCAGCCGGTGAGCATCGGCCCCATGGCGATGACCGCCGGTACGGCCCCGGGCACGCTGGCCGGGACGTTGGCGCAGGAGAACGCGGAGATCCTGGCCGGCGTCGTGGTCACGCAGTTGCTCGCGCCGGGCACGCCGATTACCTACGGCGGGATCCCGCATATCATGGACCCGCGGACCGGCATCTGCTCGTTCGGCTCGCCGGAACAGGGGCTCCTGGCCGCGGCGATGGTGCAGATCGCCCGCTCCTACGGGTTTCCCGTCTACGTCAACGTGGGCCTGACCGATGCGAAACTGCCCGATGCGCAGGCGGGCGCCGAGAAGGCCGCCACGTTGCTGCTGGGCGTCCTGGCTGGTGCGGATACGTTCGGCCACGCCGGCATCTGCGGGACCGACCACGCGGGCAGTCTCTTGTGGCTGGCCCTGGATGATGAGCTCATGAGCTATGTCGGCCGCATGACGCGAGGCTTTGTCGTGGACGAGGAGCATTTGGCGACGAGCGTCGTCCACTCGGTAGGTCCCGGCGGCAACTTCTTGGCCGAAGAGCATACGGTCCGGCACTTCCGCGAGGCGATGTGGCTGCCCGGCCCCGCCTGGACGCGCCAGACGTACGACCACTGGCGCAGCAACGGGAGTCGGTCATTTGCCGACCGCTTGCGGGAGCGAGTGACCGGCATCCTGGCCGCCCACGAACCGCCGCCACTCGACGACGCTCTGGTCCGTGAGATTGACAGAATCGTCGCGCACGCCAAGCACGACTTGAGCTCTTAGCTTCGCCGGCGTATGGGTCCCATGAGTCTCATATTGATGATTGAATGGCCATATGCAACCATGGATGTCACCCCCGCGCAGGCGGGGGTCCAGGAAAGCCACGGAAGGCACTGGATTCCCGCCCCCGATCAGGTCGAGGGCAGGCTCTGCGCGGGAATGACATGGTCAGTTCCGTGATTCAATTGGCTATTCAATTATCAGTGAGGCCGAAAGTGACGGGTGCCATGCTGACGCTCGCGTAAGCATGTCTTCGGTATCGTCGGCGCGAGCATGTCCACGCAAGCGTGGACATGGCACCCGGTTCGTAGAAACCGGCTAAGTGGATCGCGCAACGTTTCTTGGCGCTTGGCGCGATACATAACGGCGTTGGAAAGGAAAGATGATGTGTAGGGTAATGAGCGGTATCGTTGGTGTTGCGATTGTGGTGGGTGGTCTGACTCTGGGTGGTTGTCAGGGATTGGGTGGGGGCTCGAAGACTCAAGCCGGACGGGCTGTTCTTGATGAGCAGATCGACAATGGGGCGTGGATTGTGCTGGCCGATGTTCCCGAGCCGCGGTTCGGCGGTGGGGCGGCGGTGGTGCACGACAAGCTCCACCTGTTCGGCGGCGTGAACATGAATCCGCACACGCCGGAGGGCCAGGACAAGGCGCAAGCAGTCGATTTGCATCATATCTACGACCCTGCCACCAACACATGGAGCGCAGGGGCGCCGATGCCGGACAAGAAAGGCTGGCCTGCCATCGCCGTGCACCAGGACAAGATCTACCTGTTCGGCGGCGACAACCAGGCAATCGACCGAAGCATGACCGTAAGTTCGTGGGTATATGATCCCAAGACGGATACCTATAAGGATATCGCGCCTTTGCCGCATCCCCGGTCGTACTGCTACGCCGTGACCGTCGGCGACTATATCTATATCTTCGGCGCGCGGACGCTACGATCTGACGGCAAGGCCGACCGCAGCACGTTCCGCTACGACCCCCGCAAGAATAGCTATCAGCGTATGGCGGACCTGCCCGAAGGGGCCAGATTCATCGTGCACGGCAGTTACAAGGGCTGCATCTACGCCGTCCACGGCGAGACCGACCTCGAGACGTACGCCGATGGTGTGCTCAAGTACGACGTCGCCGCCGACACGTGGACGAAGCTGGACGTGCCGCGGATTGAGCAGCGGAAGTGGTACCTGAGCCAGCATTCGACGCATGCGGCCATCGGATCGAAGCTGTTCATCCTGGGCGGCTGGAGCCGTGTCACCAGTACCCGAAGCGACAAGGCGACGTGGTTCGACATGGCGACCGAGACGTTCGGCGAGGTTGCGCCGATGCCGAAAGGCCGGTGCTGCGGCGTATGCGGCGTCATCAACGACACGCTCTACTTGGCCGGCGGCTTCTGGGCCTGGGTCGACGACGTCTGCGAGTGCAAGGAGACGTGGGCCTTGGTTCCGAGAGAGTAGAGCGAGATTCCTGCAGCCTTGAGACGTTTCTGATGCCGTGTCTGCGTGCCGCTTCCGTATGAGAGCAGCGCATCGGCGTTTACCCAACTTTTACTCGACCTTTCCCCGGCTGGCCGGCACAATCGGGACTGGGAGTCAGTCCGTAATGCGGCGGGTCTGACAGAACGATGTGAAGTCGTCATGTGAGATCGTAACTTCAGCCGGGTCTCCACGTAAACAGGATGGCCGTCAGTATCCTGCCTTGCGGGTGAGTCCCGGTTACGCCGCTGATGATTCGGATTGAGACGGAACATCCTGATGCCGCATGTGCCGCCGGCTACGACGTGGCGGTGTTGATTCCCTGCTACAATGAAGCCCCGACGGTAGCCCGGGTTGTCAAAGCCTTCCAGGCCGCGCTGCCGACCGCTCCCATCTACGTCTACGACAATAACAGCACGGACGATACCGCGGCACGGGCGGCGGCCGCCGGCGCGATCGTTCGGCGGGAGCCCCGGCAAGGTAAGGGCAACGTCGTCCGGCGCATGTTTGCCGACGTGGACGCCGACTTCTACATCCTGGTTGATGGCGATGGGACCTACGAGGCGGACTCGGCGCCCGATCTGTTGCGGCATTGCCTGCACCATCAGGTGGACATGCTCAACGCGGCCCGCCGGGCCGTCGATGCGGAGGCCTACCGCCCGGGGCATCGACTTGGAAATTGCCTGCTGAATTTCACCGTGCAAACATTTTTTGCCCGGCAGTTTGCCGATATGCTGTCCGGGTATCGCGTCTTCACGAGGCGATTTGTGAAGTCCTTCCCGGTCGTCGCCAACGGCTTTGAGATCGAGACCGAGCTGACGATCCATGCGATCGAGATGCACATGCCCGTGGCCGAGGTGTTCGTGCCGTATCATGAGCGGCCGGCCGGCTCGGCAAGCAAGCTGAGCACCGTCCGGGACGGATTTCGCATCCTCAAGCTGATCTTCCGATTTCTTCGAGAGGACCGCCCTCTGCAATTCTTCGGCGCGATAGCCTTGCTGTTAGCCGTCTTCGCGGTCGCTCTGTTCCTGTCCGTACTCCATGAATACTCCGCCACGGGCCTGGTGCCCCGCCTGCCGACCTTCGTTCTGTCGACCGCCTGCGGTATTTTGTCCTCCCTGAGCTTCAGCGCGGGCCTGATCCTCGCCACCGTCACACGGGGTCGCAAGGAGGCCAAGCGTCTTCAATACCTGTCCATTGAGGCCCCTTGGTCGAGGGAGCATGATTCGGCAAAGCACGCGGCCCAATGGACTGCCTCCCAGTCCTGCGTCTGAAGGATTGAGGGCGTAGCGGTGAAACCGATTCCGGGCCCGCCGATCATTGTACGCCTGATTGGTGCCAGGATTCATCCTGCACAGGGCTTGTCCCCTCTCGTGGCGTGGCCATGGTAATGGGCATCTCGACGGATATCTGCCGGTCGCCGCGAACGGCTCGTCCAATCGTCCGCTTGCTGACCGGCACACGCTCGCTGACCAGTTCCGGAACACTGAACGCCCACAGGCAGGAGTCGTAGAAGAGCGGGTCTTCTTGAGGCAGTAGGACCGGGTTGTGCACGACGCCGCGGTCGTCGACATAGGCGAGGTATGTGCGGGTGAAGGTATGGCTGAGCCGCTTGCTGCTGAAGGCGATCCATCGCCCGTTGCTCGACCAACTGTGCCATGACTCACTGGCGTCACTGTTGATGTCCAGCCGACGGTAACTGTACTCGCCAGTCTGCCGCGCCGCTTCCAGGTCCATCAGGTACAGGTCGCTGCTCTGGCGGTACACGGGGAAGCAGCCGTAGTCGCACATGGTAAACAGCAGCCATCGGCCATCCGGGCTGATTCTCGGAAGCAGTATCGATTTTCCCGTCTGATCGGCCGATAGGACGGCTTCGAGCCGGCCCCACCGATCGTTCTCGACATCGTACGCAACGCGCACCAGATCGTATTTGATTTGCTGGAAATCCTTGGGCACCGTGTGGCGATCCTCCCACGTGATCGGGGCGCAGCAGAAGTACAGATACCGCCCATCGGGCGAGAAGGTCGGGTAGGTTTCAAGCCAGTCCTTGCGAGCCAGGGCCGGCGCTGTTCTCACCGCCTTGTCCTCGACGAGGTAGTAGGCTATGAGAGAGTCATAATCGAGAACGTCCCGGATCTCGTTCGTCGCCGAGTGAAAGAGCTGCCGCACCCGATTGACGGAAAACACGGCTACGGTCCCGCCGGGATGCCACGCGGTGTATCCAAACTTCGTCCCGATCTTATGAACGTGTTTATCCTGCACGAGAATTGCGGAACTGCCGTAGGTAGCGCTGCGGATCCCCAGAAGCATCTTGTCCGTGCGATGATTGCAGAATGCGTGGCAGTTGACGCATCCGTTTCGGAAAGAGTCGTTGCCCAGAATCAGCCGCTCGTCGTACGACCGCAGGTCCCGTTGATAGATGCCCATCTGCCCCCACAACGAGTGACCCGGCCAGATTCGCCTGTACACGATGAAGGGGTCGATGTCCTCCTTTGCGATCCTGCTCGTGACGCGGGCAAATCGCCGCCATTGGCCCGGCCCGCTCTTTGCTTGCGGCGAGGGGTCGGCTTTGACGAAGACGTCCAGGCTCAACGTGCCGCCGCGGTTGTTCTTCAGCAGTCGGCGCCACGGCCGTTGCGGAATGCGGATCTTCTGTGTTCGGCTGAAGACTTCGATGGGTTTGTCATTGGCGGCATGGACACGCACGAAATAGTCGGCGCCGGGCTCCTGGATGGCGAAATTCAGCGGCGCGATGCTCGCAGGCACAGTCACGTCGCGGTAGTCGGGAGATAGGTTCGGCTCTCTGTCCACGACCGCATATGGCTCGCTCGGTTTCTCCCGGTCGCCGCAGCCATGCAGAAGCACAGCTAGGCCCGCGCCAATCACCATCAGCACGCCACCCCAGTAGGGCACGGTAGTGCTCATGGTTCCAGAGGAGAAGGCCTGACGTGTGCTCTGCTGGTTCGTCATCTTGTCTTCTCCCGGGGGCCGTACACGTTGTAAAACGCATATGTGTTTCCATGGTCTCTGGACAGTTCCGGGAAGGCCGTCTGCTTATTGTCACCGTGATTCTGAAGGGTCCTGAGAAAATGCTCGATTCGCTCGCGCACTTCCTGCTTCGGTTCGTAGCCACGCAACTGAATGGTGGTCCGTTCCATGGCCGCGTACACCAGAATGGCTTCTTCGTAATGCCTCGGCAATGTCTGATACCCCAGTTCGTGGAGGCTTTCCAGATGCTTGGCGAAGCGGGTCAACTGTCGATTTGTCAGGTACCAGGCCATCAAGTACTCGAACGCCATGCGGTTCCGCCCGTTCTTCTCCAGGAGGCACGACAGCATGCCTTCCCGGGATAAGACAAGCGTTGGGTAATCCTCTTCCATCGCGACCGACCGCAGTCTTTGCACGTCTCCATCTGTTTTCAGATCAGGGTCTCGCTCCAGGAGACGCAGGTAGTGTCTCGCCCAGTTGCGGTGAAACACGGTGCCGCTCAGCGTATGAAGATAGATTGTCGCCGTGTCGCTGTTGCCCTTACTAATTGGAGCATAATTTATTGAACCTAGGGTCGGCGTAATCGTATGAACTGCTATGACGATATGCGATGGCAGAAAA
>Ga0207752_1000210_pt1 | contig 27456 bp, 39 predicted proteins | sample Pon2CUnioCityCA_6_FD_187272 | JGI IMG/M metagenome (GOLD analysis project Ga0207752, IMG submission 187272) | Marine sediment microbial community from Union City, CA, USA - Pond 2C Sediment 2 (SPAdes) | ecosystem: Environmental > Aquatic > Marine > Intertidal zone > Salt pond sediment ... | reverse complement strand
CGTCGCCCGAATGAAGACAATTCTTCGCGAGCGCGAGTTGATCGCCGAGTTGGTCGAGGAGGCAGCACAGTGAGCGAACGGCGCGTTTCGAATAAGAAGCGATTCGTCGGCAGTGTGGTAAGCGACAAAATGGACAAGACGGTGGTCGTGCGTGTCGAGCGCCTGGTGCGACATCCGCGATACGGCAAGGTGCTGCGGCGGACGAAGAAATACAAGGTCCATGATGAGGAGAACGCCTGCCGCGTGGGTGACATCGTGCGTATTGTTGAGTCCCGCCCGTTGAGTCGCGAGAAGCGGTGGATCGTGGAAGAGATTGTGAGGCGATCCGGAATTGAAGCGGCTGCGGAGGTTGGGCGATGATCCAGCAGGAGAGCCGGCTGCGGGTGGCCGACAACACCGGAGCTCGGGAAGTCCAGGTTATCCGGGTGCTGGGTGGTTCCAGGCGGCGTTACGGCAGGGTAGGTGATATCGTCGTTGCAAGCGTGAAACAGGCTACTCCGAGAGCACAGGTGAAAAAAGGGGAGATTGTGCGGGCAGTGGTTGTACGCACGGCCAAGGAGTTCCGTCGCTCTGATGGGTCTAGCATTCGTTTCGACGATAACGCCGCGGTGGTTCTGGATGGTGAGAGCCTGAACCCGAAAGGCACGCGCATCTTTGGGCCGGTGGCCCGCGAGCTGCGGGAGAAAGGTTTCATGAAGATCGTCTCGCTGGCTCCTGAGGTGCTGTAGAAGAACGATTTGAGGAGTGTTTGGTGTGGGTAATCGAATCAAGAAGGGCGATACTGTAGAGGTCCTGTCTGGCAATGATTGGGGTCTGCGTGGAACTGTGCAGCGGGTATTGCCCAAGAAAGATCGGGTTGTTGTCTCTGGGATCAACACGGTTAAGAAGCACCAGCGCCCTGTGCGTGCTGGGCGTGGTCAGGTCCAGCCGGGCATCATCGAATTTGAGGCTCCGATCCATATCTCTAACGTCATGTTGGTTTGCCCCCAGTGTGATCAACGTACACGCGTAGGGTTTACTTGGCAGGAGGATGGGCGCAAGGTGCGCGTGTGCAAGAAGTGCGGCGAGGCGATTGACTAACTAGGAAGGCGGACTGATGCAGCGTTTGCAGAAGCGTTATCGTGAAGAGGTTCAGCCTGCGCTGATGCAGGAGTTCGGTTACCGAAATATTATGGAGGTGCCGCGCCTGCAGAAGATTGTGGTGAACATAGGCGTGAGCGAAGCGTTGGAGAACGCGAAAGCGTTGGATCACGCGGTGCAGGATGTCACGACGATCACCGGGCAGCGTCCTGTGATCACCCGAGCACGCAAATCCATCGCCACTTTCAAAGTGCGGGAGGGTCAAGCCATTGGCGTCAAGGTGACACTGCGGGGAGGGCGGATGTGGGCATTGTTGGACCGGTTGTGCAACGTGGCACTGCCGCGCCAGCGTGACTTTCGCGGCATTCCCGATACCTTCGATGGGCATGGCAACTTCACGCTGGGGTTGCGGGAGCAACTGATGTTCCCTGAGATAGATTACGACTCGATTGACAAGGTGCGGGGTATGGAGATCAGCATCGTTACCACAGCCCAGACGGATGAGGAGGGGCGGCGACTGCTGGAGCTATTAGGGGTGCCGTTCCGACGTCGGGGTTGGTAACCTGGAATGAGAGGCGAGTTATGACAAGAAAGTGTCTGCCGATTCGAGAGACACGACGCAAGCACGAGGTGCAGGTTCGGAACCGTTGCAGGATATGCGGTCGGCCGCGAGGTTATATTCGGCGTTTTCAATTGTGCCGCATCTGCTTCCGGGAGATGGCTTTGAGAGGGGAAATTCCCGGCGTGGTAAAGGCAAGCTGGTGAGCAAATGGGAACGAGAGGTCTTGTCTGATGACGATGTCTGATCCAATAGCTGACATGTTGGCGCGCATACGCAATGCCTTGATGGTGAGACACCCGGGCGTCCGCATTCCTTCTTCCAAGATCAAAGTGGCGATTGCCAAGATCTTGAAAGACGAGGGGTTCATTGAGGATTATCGGGTGACGCGTGATCGTCCACAGCCGCAGTTGGTGATCAAGCTCAAGTACGTGGGCGAGAGGAAGCAGCGCCATGCGGTGATTTCGGGGCTGGAGCGTGTGAGCAAGCCGGGGCGTCGGGTGTATACGCGTGTATCGGAGATACCGTGGGTCCGAAGCGGTATGGGTATCGCGATTCTCACGACGCCGAAGGGCGTGCTGACAGGACAGCAGGCCCGCCGCTTGGGTGTGGGCGGTGAAGTCATGTGCTACGTGTGGTAGGTGAGGGAGGCAGTTGTGTCACGGATTGGTCGTATGCCTATCCCTCTGCCCGAGGGAGTGAACGTTGACATTCAGGGCAACCGAGTGTTGGTGACCGGGCCTAAGGGCAGTCTCTCCCGCGAGTTTCATCCAGATATGGAGATTGCTCTGGAAGATGGGCATCTGGTGGTGCGTCGCCCGACAGACCAACGGCATCATAAGGAACTGCATGGTCTGACACGGGCGCTGCTGAACAACATGGTGATTGGCGTGACGCAGGGTTTCCAGAAGCAGTTGGAAGTCCATGGCGTTGGTTACCGGGTGGATTTGCAAGGGGATGGAAGCCTGTTGTTTCAACTGGGTTTCTCGCATCTTGTGCGCATCGCCCCGCTTGAGGGGATCCAGTTTGAGGTCGAGGCCCGCTCTAAGGTGATCACGGTGAGGGGGGTCGATAAGGAACTGGTAGGTCAAGTGGCGGCGGAGATCCGTGCCTGGCGGCCACCGGAGCCCTATAAGGGTAAGGGTATCCGGTACGTCGGCGAGTATGTTCGCCGCAAGGCCGGCAAGGCTGGCAAGATTGGCTGATGGATGATCTTAGAAGTTGTTCGAAGACAACTTCCCAGCTTTGTTCGTCAAGAGCGAGCACGAAGTGCGGCGGCACGAACGGCCGCGTTATTTGATGAACAAAGCCATAGTCAGTGGGATTGAGGTTTAGATATGCCAGAGATTGATCGTCGAAAGGCTCGCCTGCGGCGACATAGGCGTGTGCGAAGACATGTATCTGGGACGCCGGAGAGACCGCGATTGAACGTTTTTCGCAGCTTGCGTCACATCTATGCTCAGGTTATTGATGATAGACAAGGGCATACGCTGGTTTCTGCTTCGACCATTGATCCAGAGGTAGCGGCGCAGCTTGAGGGCTTGACAAAGACTGATCAGGCGCGTGTGGTGGGCACGGTGCTGGCGGAGCGCGCGTTGGGCCAGGGCATCGAGAAGGTGGTGTTCGACCGTGGTGGGTATGTTTATCACGGCCGGGTGAAATCTCTGGCGGACGCGGCCCGTGAGGGTGGGCTTGAGTTTTAGGGCGCGACGGAGGCAGAATGGCCAAAGGGAGCTTACGAGATCGTGAGGTCTTCGAAGATCGAGAGGAACTGGACGAGCGTGTCGTCGATATCACGAGGGTTGCAAAGGTTGTCAAGGGAGGCCGTCGCTTTAACTTCCGTGTAGTTGCGGTTGTAGGCGATAACCGTGGTCGGGTCGGACTGGGAATCGGCAAGGCGCGTGGTGTTCCCGATGCGATTCGTAAGGCGACGGGACGGGCGCGGCGTGAGATGAGGCCGATAGCGTTGGTGCAGACCACGATTCCGCACGAAGTGATGGGGCGATGTGGAGGCGCAAGAGTGCTCCTTAAACCAGCCGCGCCTGGGACTGGTGTGATCGCGGGCGGTGGTGTGCGGGCCGTGCTGGAGGCTGTTGGCGTGCGTGATGTACTCACCAAGTCGCAGGGCAGTGCTAACGTCGTCAACGTAGTCCAGGCAACGATGGATGCCTTGGGACAGCTGCGGCATGTTGAGGATGTCGCCCGTGAGCGTGGTTTGTCTGAGGTTCGGGTGATGCCGTTCTGGAGGCGAGATTGATGAGCGCTGCGAAGAAGAAAGACAAATTGCTTCGTATCACGCTGACAAAGAGTCCTATCGGCTACTCCAATCGGCAGAAGCGGACGGTGAGGGCATTGGGCTTACGGCGTATGCATCAGACGGTGGAACAGAAAGACTCGTCGGCCATTCGAGGAATGATCACTAAGGTGAAACATCTGGTGACGGTTGAGGAAGTGAATTAGTTGCTTGGCGGAGGATGCGGGGTGAAGTTACACGAGTTAAAGCCCCAAGAGGGGTCAGTGAAAAAGCGCAAGCGCGTCGGGCGGGGGATTGCTGCCGGACAGGGTAAGACGGCTGGGCGGGGAACAAAAGGGCAGAATGCCCGCAGTGGCGGGGGTGTGCGACCTTACTTTGAGGGTGGTCAGTTGCCCTTGGTGCGGAAGCTCCCCTTTGCACGAGGCGTGGGTTTTCGCGATCCATGGCGCGTCCAGTTCACGCCGGTCAACCTGGAGCGGCTCGGAGATTTTCAGGAAAATGCCGAGGTTACGCCGGGGACGTTGGCTGAGGCGGGCATCATCAAGCGTGCGGATGAGTTGGTGGTGATTCTGGGGCGCGGAGAAGTCGATCACCCGCTTACGGTGAGGGCGCACCGGTTTTCTGCCAGTGCACGAGCCAAGATCGAAGCCGCCGGTGGGGCGGTGGAGGAACTGCCGTGGCAGCGGGGTGGTTATCGAACTCGGTAGGTTCGATATCAATAGATGGAAGTCGACGGTTATTCGGATAGGGGTGTAAGGCGATGATTCAGGCTTTGCGGAATGCCATGACTTTGCCCGATCTGCGGCGCAAGTTGTTGTACACGCTGCTGATACTCATTGTTTATCGGTTGGCATCGCATGTGCCGGTGCCGGGGGTTGATCAGGCAGCGCTGCAGCAACTGCTGAGAGGAACTGGCGGCGCCAGCCAGTTGTTCAATCTACTGGACCTGCTATCTGGTGGGGCAGTGGCTAATTTCTCGGTCATGGCGAATGGCGTGTACCCGTATATCACCGCCAGTATTATTTTTCAGTTGCTGATCCCGATCTTTCCCAGGCTGGAACGGCTGGCAGAGGAAGGGGAGGCAGGTCGACGCAAGCTCAATCAGTGGCAGTATTACATCACGATTCCCCTGGGCCTGCTGCAGTCTTTTGGTCAGGCACGGGTGTTTAGCGCAGGGGGAGGCGGTACACCTGTTTTGCCCCACTTCGGTTTCAGCCCGCCGGAGAACATTTTGCCCACTGTCTCTGTGCTCGTCGCGATGACTGCTGGCACTATGTTTGCTATCTGGCTGGGCGAGTTGATCACTGAGCAAGGCATCGGCAATGGGTTGTCCCTGATCATCTTCAGCGGTATCGTGGCCCGTGTTCCGCAGAACATGGTGCGAATCTGGACGCAGGCTCAGGCGCGGGAAGGTGGCGGCGTGGGGATGGGTGTGCTGATGTTGGGTGTTTTTCTGGTTATCACCGCCATCACCATGTTCGTGATTGTGGTGGTCCAGGAAGGGGAACGACGGATTCCCGTCCAATATGGCAAGCGTGTGCGGGGCATCAAGATGTACGGTGGTGGAAGCACCCATATCCCGTTGCGGGTTAACACGGCAGGGATGATCCCGCTGATCTTTGCTCAGTCCATTCTCACTTTTCCAGCGGTGATTGCGCAGTTCTTTGTTGGCAGTGAAAGCGCCAGGGTATCCCAATTTGCGCAGGGAGTGATGAATTTCTTCAGTGGGCAGAGCCCATGGTATGGTCTGCTTTACTTCTTGGGAGTCGTTGGGTTTACCTATTTCTACACTGACGTAATGATTCAGCAGCAGGATCTGCCGAGTGCTCTGCAGAGACAGGGCGGGTTTATCCCGGGCGTCCGGCCTGGCAAAAGAACGGCCGAGTACATCAACTCTGTGTACCGACGGATCACGCTCGTAGGAGCGCTGTTCTTGGGCGGGGTGGCAGTGTTACCCTATATCGTGGACTTGTTCCTACAGACGAGGGTGTTGCTTGTCACCGCTTCCGGCCTGCTGATTGTGGTGGGTGTCGTGCTGGATACGATGCGCCAGCTTGAGGCTCAGCTCTTGATGCGTCATTATGAAGGGTTCATCAAGTAAGGGTTGGTCATTGGCGCTTGCGGAAGGAATGGGTGACATCGTTGATCACACTGAAATCAGCCACTGAGATTGGAAAAATGCGCCGGGCTAATCAGATTGTGGCCGAGGTGCTGCAACTGATGCGGGAACGGGTCGCGCCAGGCGTGACGACGGCGGAATTGGATGAGTTGGCGGAGGCTGTAATTCGTGGGCACGACGCTATTCCGTCGTTCAAGGGTTACCCTCCAGGCAGCGCTAATCCTTTCCCGGCCAGTATCTGTGCGTCGGTAAATGATGAACTGGTCCACGGTATTCCTGGTCCGCGCGTGTTGCAGGAAGGGGACATTATCAGCGTCGATGTTGGAGCTATCCTGGATGGCTATCATGGTGATGCCGCGGTCACACTGCCGGTGGGGCAGATCAATGCACAGGTGCAGAAGCTGATGGAGGTAACGGAAGGTTCGCTGTATGCGGGGATTGCTGCCGCCAGAGCAGGTAGCCGTACCGGTGATATCTCCGTTGCTATCCAGTCATACGTAGAGGGACGGGGCTACAACGTTGTCCGCGAGTACACCGGTCACGGGATTGGGCGGGAGATGCACGAAGATCCACAGGTTCCCAACTACGGGAAACCGGGAACAGGTCCCCAGCTACGGAAGGGGATGACTGTAGCGCTCGAACCGATGGTCCTGGCTGGGGATAGTTGCGTGCGGGTGCTGGATGATCATTGGACTGTGGTCTCGTGTGATAGGAATCTGACGGCCCATTTTGAGCACACAATTGCCGTCACCGATGGCGATGCAGACATCCTGTCGCGATTATAGGAGAGTGAACGGATATGAGGCAAGGAGGTGTGGCGCTATGAAGGTCTCGCCATCAGTGAGGCGGCGTTGTCCGAAGTGCAAGATTATTCGACGGCGCGGTGTGGTGCGGGTGATCTGCGAAAATCCGAAGCACAGGCAGCGTCAAGGGTAGTTTTGAGTTTCCAAGCCTGGTAGTCTGGGGCTTTACTGTGGTCAGAGATTTCGTTTTGGTTTGTTGGAATTTTGACTGGAGGATACTATGGCACGTATCGCAGGCGTAGACTTGCCACGTGACAAGCGGACAGAGATTGGTCTAACTTATATTTACGGCATTGGGCGTAGCCGGAGCGGTGAGATCCTGCGCAAAGCCGGTGTAGACCCTGACAAGCGTGTCAGGGAGCTTACAGAGATGGAGGTTGCTGCGCTGCGCGAGGTCATTGACCGCGAGTATCAGGTTGAGGGTGACCTGCGGCGTGAAGTGCAGATGAACATCAGGCGCCTTCTAGATATTGGGTGCTACCGAGGTCTACGTCATCGTCGCAATCTGCCGGTGCGCGGTCAGCGCACGCGAACGAACGCCCGTACGAGACGGGGGCCCAGGAAGACGGTGCCCGGTCGCGGACGACGCCGTGGAATGAAGAAGAAGTAGTCTTAGATTTCATAGGGGAGGGGTAATGGCACGCGGTAAGCAACCGGGCCGGCGGCGTGGAGCACGCCGGACTAAGAGGAATGTGCCACACGGGCAGGCCCACATTCACGCAACTTTCAATAATACAATCGTGACGATGACCGATCAGAACGGAAATGTCGTCAACTGGGCCAGTGGTGGGACGGTTGGATTTACAGGATCACGGAAAAGTACACCTTTCGCTGCCCGGCAGGCTGCTCAGAAGGCAGGGAAGGAAGCGATGGACCATGGGATGGTTGAGGTAGATGTCTACGTCAAGGGGCCTGGACCCGGGAGAGAAGCGGCGATTCGCTCCCTTCAGGCAGCCGGTCTGAGGGTGCGCTCTATTACTGACGTGACTCCAGTCCCCCATAACGGCTGCCGCCCGCCCAAGAAGCGTCGGGTATAGTGCAGGGACAGGGATTGGATCGGATAGACGAGGAGTGGATGTATGGCCAGATATACAGGCCCAGTTTGTAAACTTTGCCGTCGTGAAGGGGAGAAGTTGTTCTTGAAGGGGAAACGCTGTTTCTCGCCCAAGTGTCCGTTTGAGCGAGATCGCGGCTATCCACCGGGTGAGCACGGTCGGCTGGCCCGATTCCGTCGGCGTCGCCCCTCCGACTACACTCGCCAGTTGCGTGAGAAGCAGAAGGCACGCCGCATCTACGGAGTGCTGGAGCGTCAGTTCCGGCGCTATTTCCGTGAGGCAGAGCGTCGATCGGGCCTCACCGGCGAAAACTTGCTCATCGTGCTGGAGAGCCGGCTTGACAACGTGGTGTATCGGTTGGGTTTTGCCGATTCGCGGCCGCAGGCTCGCCAGCTGGTGCAACACGGTCATTTTGTCGTCAACGACCGCCGGACGAATATTCCCTCGTACATCGTTTCTCCAAAAGACACGATTGCTGTGAGGGACGCGAGCCGTAAGCGCACGTACTTCAAGGAGCGTGCCAATGAACTCGATGAAGGAGCAGTGCTTGATTGGCTGAGTCTGGACTCTGGTTCAATGACGGCTCGGGTGCTGAGGACGCCTGCGCGGGAAGATATTGACACATCTCTGAATGAGCAGTTGATTGTGGAGTACTATTCGCGTTAGGGAACATCGGACGTCTCGCTTCAGGCCAGCTATGGGAGGGTGACATAGTTCTTCACATGGCGTTTCCTCTGCAGGTCTGTGGCTAGTTAAACACAGGAGGCGATGGTTGTCAGTTCAAGTGCTGCCTAAAATTGAGACGGATGCGATTTCCCAGACTTATGGTCGTTTCGTGATCGGCCCACTCGAGAGTGGTTTCGGTATCACGTTGGGCAATGCGCTCCGACGGGTGTTGCTCTCTTCACTGCCTGGTGCGGCGGTGACTTCGGTTCGTCTTTTCGATATTCCGCACGAGTTCACTACCATCCCAGGCGTGCGTGAGGACGTGATGCAGTTTATTCTGCAAATCAAACAGCTGCGTCTGAAGATGGAAAGCCAGGAGCCGATGCGCATGTCTCTTCAGGTGCATAGCGAGGGAACAGTCACGGCTGGGGACATTCAAGCCCCACCGGAGATCGAAATCCTGAACCCGGACCTATATCTGTTTACTGTGGATTCTGGTGATGCGCGTCTCGATATCGAGTTCACAGTCGAGCAGGGACGGGGCTATCTCTCGTCTGATGTGCGTGGTCGGATGTCTATCGGCGAGCTGCCAGTGGATGCCATATTCAGCCCAGTGCGTCGGGTTGCTTTCGATGTGGATCGGGCGCGTGTAGGTCAGATGACCAACTACGACCGCCTGACGCTGGAGGTCTGGGCCGACGGACGGATTGTGCCGCTGGACGCGCTTAAGGAGGCGGCACGCATCCTGGTTACTCACCTGCGGTTGATCGCAGGTCTCACACTGGAAGAAGAGGCCGAACCAGTTGAGGAGGAGGAGGGCGTTCCGAGCGAGGTCTATGAGATCCCCCTCGAGCAACTTGACCTGAGTGTACGCGTGTTCAATTCTCTCAGACGCACCGGTATCACCAGTGTGGGTGAGGTGCTGGAGATGCTTGAGTTGGGAGATGATACGTTGCTGACGATCCGTAACTTTGGAAAGAAATCGCTGGCCGAGTTGAAAACACGACTCCGAGAGCACGGTTTTTTGGAAGAAAGTGCGGAGGAGGGGGGAGGTGCGTAGATGCGACATCGAGTCGCGGGAAAGAAACTGAACCGCTCCAGCGGTCACCGTAAGGCTTTGCGCCGCAACTTGGTGACGGCGTTGTTCTATCACGAGCGGATTGAGACGACTGAGGCAAAGGCCAAGGCGATCCGCGGACACGCGGAGAAGCTTATCACATTGGCCAAGCGGGGTCTGATGGCCGAGCAGGAAGACCCGGCTCGGGGTGTCTATGTTAGACGGCTCGCAGCTGGACGCCTGAATCGATGGATAGGGGAGCCTGATGGCACGTGGACGGATGTGGTGGGGAAGCTGTTTGAGGACATCGCGCCACGCTATATGGATAGACCAGGGGGCTACACCCGTATCTACAAGTTGGGTCCGCGCAAGGGCGACGCTGCGTCAATGGTGTTGTTGGAGTTGGTCGAGGAGTAGGACGGAAGATAGGCGGGCGCGGCGTGCGGGTGCGAGCGATCGTCGCCTATGACGGGACCGATTACGGAGGGCTCCAGCGTCAGACGAACGCTCCAACCGTGCAGGCGGCGCTGGAGGCGGCGCTGGCGCAGGTGACTCAAGAGACGGTCACCGTTCTGGCTGCAGGCCGCACAGATGCTGGAGTACATGCGGCCGGACAAGTCGTTGCCTTTGATACGGACTGGCGCCATACCCTGGGCGATCTGCAGCGGGCGCTGAACGCAGTTCTGCCTGTTGATGTTGCTGTGTCGGAGGTTGAGGCGGTGGCAGCGGGTTTCCACCCGCGCTACGATGCCCACAGCCGACGGTACAGGTACTCAGTTTACAATGCACCGGTGCGCTGTCCGCTGAACCGGCGGTATAGCCTGCACGTCGCTGCCCCACTGAATGTGGCGGTGATGCAGCAGGCAGCACAGCTCCTGGTGGGTGAACGTGACTTTGCCACGTTTGGGCGACCGCCTAAGCAAGGTGGGGTCACAATACGACGCGTGCTGGTAGCGGAGTGGTACGGGGAATCTGCGCGGCTGACTTTCAACGTCGAGGCCAACGCTTTCCTCTACCGTATGGTGCGCAGTATCGTCGGTACGTTGCTCCAGGTGGGGCTGGGTAGGATGAGCGTGCAGGAGTTTGGGGTGGCGCTGGAGGCGTGCGACCGAAGCCTGGCTGGGCCAACAGCCCCTCCTCACGGCCTTTGTCTGATGGAAGTGAAATATTAACACCTTTTTGTTGGGGGTGTCGAAATCGTGGAAAAGACTTACGTGACAAAAAAAGAAGACGTCCGACGAGAGTGGTACGTGGTGGATGCCGCGGGACAGACGCTCGGCCGTTTGGCTTCTCGGGTGGCACATATCCTGCATGGCAAGCATAAGCCTGCGTACTCACCGTCGGTTGATGTTGGTGATTGCGTGATTGTCGTCAACGCCGAGAGAATTCACGTCACCGGGCGCAAGCTGGACCAGAAAATCTACTACCGCCACACCGGCTATCCGGGCAATCTCAAGCGGACTACACTGCGCGATTTGCTCCAGAAACACCCCACGCGGGTGATCGAACTCGCAGTGCGCGGCATGCTGCCGAAAAATCGGCTGGGGCGGCGGATGTTCAAGAAGTTGAAGGTCTATGCTGGGCCGGATCATCCCCACGCGGCACAGCAACCTAAGCCGTTGGAGTTAAGTTGACAGGCATCGGAGTGCCTGCAGAAGGGGGAATCTCTGTGGATTATTACGAGGGAGTTGGACGACGGAAGACCGCTACAGCGCGCGTGCGGATCTTCCCCGGAGGCGACGGTACTATCGTCATCAACGAGCGGCCGCTCGACACCTATTTTGTCCGAGGCAAGGACATTGTTTGTCTCAAGGGGCCGCTTGAGGCGACGGAGATGGAGAGTCACTTCAACGTCAGCGTCAAGGTGAAAGGTGGGGGAGTCACGGGTCAGGCCGATGCAGTCCGACTGGGCATCGCGCGGGCGTTGGTAAAGGCGGATCCGGACCTGCGGCCGACCTTGCACAAGGGAGGATTCCTCACCCGCGATGCGCGGATCAAGGAGCGAAAGAAGCCGGGTCTCAAGAAGGCGCGCAAGGCGCCCCAGTACACCAAGCGCTAGGCAGAAAAGCAGACAAAAACGTGTGGGGCAGGGCAGAATTGCCTTGCCCCTTTCGTGTTTGTGCCTTTGTAGGGGGGAGATTATGGGCACGATCACCATCATAGGCCTGGGGCCGGGTGACCCGCGTCATCTGACGCAGGAGGCAGATGCGGTGCTGAAGGCCGCTACCGAGATCTGGCTGCGCACGAAACACCACCCGACCGTAGCCGGATTGCCATCCCATCTGGTGTTGCACTCCTTCGATCATCTGTACGATGAATCAGAGAGCTTTCTTCAGGTCTACGACGCCATCGCTGGCGAAGTACTGCGCTTGGGGCGGCGCCCTGAAGGAGTCATCTACGCTGTGCCCGGCCATCCCCTGGTGGGTGAAGCTACAGTGAGGGAGATTCTCTCACGAGCGGGGGAGGCTGGCCTGGCTGTGCGGATTGTCCAGGGGCTCAGTTTTGTCGAGCCCACACTCACAGCGCTAGGAATAGATGCCCTGTCGGGCTTGCAGATCCACGACGCCGTGGAACTGGCGGCGCGGTACCATCCGCCGCTTAACCCCGACCTGCCAGCACTAATAGGGCAGCTTCACAGTCGAGCGCTTGCCGCCGATGTGAAACTCACGCTGATGAACCAGTATCCCGACGACCATAGGGTGGCCCTGGTGCAGGCAGCCGGGACTCCTGAGGAACACGTCGTCCACTTGCGGCTTCACGATCTTGACCATCGGGATGACGGTGACCGCTGGGAAAACCTGGCTCATCTGACTGCGCTGTACGTGCCGCCGCTGCCCACCCTCGGCAGTTTTGAGGGATTTCAGGATACGGTGGCTCACCTCCGTGCACCGGATGGCTGTCCTTGGGATCGCGAGCAGACCCACGAGAGCTTGCGGGCAGCGCTGCTGGAGGAGGTATACGAGGCCCTGGCGGCAATTGACGCCGATGATGGGCCGGCATTGCAGGAAGAACTAGGGGATGTGCTGCTGCAGGTTGTGCTTCATTCACAAATCGCCACTGAGGAGGGCCAGTTCAAGATGGCCCAGGTTGTCGCCGGTATCGACGCTAAGCTGAAACATCGCCACCCACACGTGTGGGGCACGCGGCCGGTGCAGGGGACTGAAGAAGTACTGCAGCGCTGGGAGGAACTGAAGCGAGAAGAAAAGGGGGAGGAACGTTCAGTTCTGGAGGGTGTCCCGGCGGCATTGCCGGCGCTACAGCAGGCTGATGCATACAGCCGGCGCGCAGCCCGAGTGGGCTTCGATTGGACGGATGTGAATGGCGTGGCCGAGAAGATTCGTGAGGAGATGGCCGAGGTCGAGGCTGCGACGACTCCACTGGAACGGGAGGCGGAGCTGGGCGACCTGTTGTTTGCGGTAGTCAACTGGGGACGCTGGCTAGGCGTGGATCCAGAGACCGCTTTGCGACAGGCGAACGCCCGTTTCCGGCATCGGTTCCGCAGCATGGAGCAGACGGCCCGCACACAAGGGCTGGATATGACGTCACTGACGATGGATGAGTTAGAGGCGCTCTGGCAAAAAGCGAAGGGCGCTAGCTGAGATGAGACAAGCCCCCCACTCACCCAGAGTGGGGGGCTTCATTCTAGCAGTCGGGGCGCGGGGATTTGAACCCCGGACCTCAGCATCCCGATTGCTGCGCGCTAGCCTGGCTGCGCTACGCCCCGATAGCGCAACTATTATACTCCATTCGGGCTGTTTGGCAAGGCTGAGCTTGACACACCCAGCTTTCTGCAGTAACATGTAAGCGCATCTTTATATAATTTTCCTTTATGCATTGTGTAACCGTAGGGAGGAATGGTGGTCGCTGAGCGGCGTTCGGTAGTGGACGGGGAGCTGCGGGAGATGGCGCGTTACTTCCACGCGCTCAAGGATATGCTGCGTCTGCGCATCCTCGTGACCTTGGCCGAGAGTAGGGAGATGACGGTGACCGAGCTTGCACGGGCTCTCCACGTGAGTCAGCCGCTCGTTTCTTTTCACCTGCGCCCGCTGCGTGTAAGCGGCATCATTCGGGTGCGGCGGGCTGGTCGGCAGGCGTACTGTTCTTTGGATCTGCCTGAAATCAAACGTCGTCAATCTGAGTTTGTGGAGATGTTGTTACAGGTTGTGGATTCCGAACATTGCAATTCATGAAGCATGGAGGTGACTTGAAGCGTTTATCTCAGGCGCAGCGGAGGGCAATGAATAGCGCTCAGCAGGCAGAGTGCAAGCAGCGGGCGGAGAAAAAGCAGCAGCGTGGACGGTGGGATTCACTTACCGACTGGGCACGGACCCAGGCAGGAGTCTTCTTGATGCCCGTCGCCCGTGCTATGGGTCACCTGGGCATCCATCCCAATACGATCACCGTTCTGGGTATGTTGATGCAGGCCGGTGTCGGGGTGTTGTTTGGCTTGGGCTACATCACGCTCGGGGGCTGGCTGCTGCTGGTCGTTGCGCCAGTGGATGCACTGGATGGGGCGCTGGCGCGGGCGCTGGGAAAGCAAAGCCGCTTTGGGGCATTTCTGGATTCGACCCTGGATCGACTTTCCGATGCAGCTCTCATTCTAGGGCTTACCGTGCACTTTCTGCGCCAGGGGAAGTCCGTCGCTATTGCCCTGTGCCTGATCTCGCTGGTGGCAGCGATAATGGTCAGCTATACTCGTGCCCGGGCCGAATCGCTCGGCTTCCCTTGTAAGGTTGGGTTGCTGACCCGCTTTGAACGCATTGTTCTTATCGGCGCACTGTCGGCGGTCGGACTGCCTGTGGTGATGGTGTGGGGGTTGGCGGTACTCTCTGTCTTCACGGTGGCGCAGCGAATTCTGCACGTCTACGCAGTATCTCGGCACGAAGAGCGGTGTCGTTAGGTCGATTTCTGGATTTGCTCTGCAGCCATAAGAGTGAGATCGTGAGGCTGCTGGTCGGAGGCTCCGACCAGCAGTTTTCTTTTGGAGGGGGCGCGATAGTACCCGATACCCATTGCCAGGGTGGACCAACGTTGGTATAATGGAGTTCGCGGCGTTATCTACGTTTTGTACCTATCGCGATTGAACGGTGGATGGTTAGAATGCCCAGCGTGTCGTCGCCTTGACACGCTGAGCAGCCGTTGGGGACGTGCGCCAATGATTCAATTGACCGGTCTGACCAAGCAATTCGATGGCTTCACCGCTGTGGACAGGGTGACGCTCTCGGTGGCCTCAGGTGAAATTTTGGCTCTATTGGGCCCCAACGGTGCCGGCAAGACGACTACGGTGCGGATGCTGGCGGCGATCCTGCGCCCTACGACTGGGCAAGCATATGTGGCCGGATACAGCGTGACCGAGCATCCGCGAGAGGTTCGGCGCCGGGTCGGATTGTTGACGGAGCATCCGGGGCTGTACTTGCGTATGCGGGGCCAGGAGTACCTGGACTTCTTCGGGCGCTTGATAGGGCTGGACGCTGAGGAGCGTACGCGCCGGGCCAGGGACCTGCTGGCCCGTTTTGGCATGCCTGATGCCTGGCGTCAGCGTATGGGCACCTATTCAAAGGGTATGCGCCAGAAGATGGCGCTGGTGCGCGCGATGCTGCACGACCCACCGGTCCTGCTGCTGGACGAGCCTACCTCGGCGATGGACCCCCACAGCGCTAAGCTGGTCCGTGATGCGGTACTTGGTCTGCGCCATCATCGACGCGCGATTGTGATCTGTACTCACAATCTGGCGGAGGCGGAGGCCCTGGCGGATCGTATTGCCATTATCCGGCGTGGGCGGATTATTGCATTGGGAACTCCTGCGGAGCTGAAGTCTCGTCTGCTGGACCCGCCTGTGATGGAGCTGCGTCTGGCCCAGCCGACTGACGGTGTTGCTAAGCTCGTCTCCGGTCTGGCCACGGTCGAGGATCAAGGGGAGGATTGGCTGCGTTATTCTACATCCGATCCTCAGAAGATCAATCCTCTCCTGCTTCAGACGCTGGCATCGCACGGGCTGGGGGTGGTCACCCTGAGTGAAGTCCCCCGAAGCCTGGAGGACGTCTACCTGCGGGTGGTGGAGGAGTAGAGAATGGCAGTGGTAGCCGGACGTGGGCGCGGGACTGTGGCAGAGTCGCTGCGGATGACACGTACGCTGGTACAGCGTGAGATCCGTGATACACTGCGGGACTGGCGGATTGTGGTGCCCATCGTCATCTTGACGCTGTTTTTCCCGGCTCTGATGAGTTTCGTGGCCGATATGGCGCTGAGTTGGGTCGCCAAGTACGGTGAGCCTATCATTGGCGAGCGGTTGTTGCCTTTTCTGCTGATGGTGGTCGGTTTCTTTCCGATTTCGTTCTCTCTGGTGATTGCGTTGGAGACCTTCGTGGGGGAGAAGGAGCGCAGGAGCCTTGAGCCGCTGTTGGCTACGCCCTTGACGGATGCGCAGCTCTATCTGGGTAAGACCTTGGCGGCGATGATTCCCCCCCTGTTGGCTTCCTATCTAGGTATCGCCGTCTACTTGGTCGGACTGTATTTCTTCAAGGGTTGGACGCCACCGTTGATCCTCCTGCTGCTGGTCATCTTGCTGACCACGGCCGAGGCACTGGTGATGGTCTCGGGCGCGGTGGTGGTATCGAGCCAGACGACGAGTGTGCGGGCGGCGAATCTGCTGGCCAGTTTTATCATCATTCCGATGGCGCTTCTGTTGCAAGGTGAGGCGATCATCATGTTCTGGGCTAACTACGACGTATTGTGGTGGATCGTGGCCTTCTTGCTGGTTGTGGACGTCGTGTTGGTGCGGATGGGGGTACGTATCTTCAATCGCGAGGAGCTGTTGGGGCGCGAGATCGACGAGCTGAACGTGGCTTCTCTGTGGCGCACTTTCTGTGGACATCTGCGCTGGAAGCAGTGGTTCTTCGGGTTGGATGAGCAGAGGATGCCCGCTTGGCTGCGCTGGCTGGGTACCTTGGGGGGGCTATACAGGTATGACATTCCAGCTATTCTGCACCGTTCGCGGTTAGCGCTCGTGGCCGTCGCTGTTGGGCTGCTGGCCTCCGTTTACGTCGGCTACGCCTTCGCCTATCGTTACCAGCTTCCCCCGGATATGTTGGAACTGGATCTCGTCTCGGCTGAAACGTTCGCCGAGTTGCCGGCCGTGGATTGGCTTCCGGCATTCACAATCTGGGGAGTGTTCAGCAACAATGTGCGAGCGCTGGCATTGGCGGCACTTCTGGCAGTGTTCTCCTTCGGCACGCTGGCGGTGGCGTTGCTGATGGCTCCGTTGGCGATTGTTTTCTTCTTCGTCGCCCAGGCCGCTCGTCTGGGGTACAGTCCGGTGTTGTTCTTTTCCGCTTTTGTGCTGCCCCACGGGCTGCTTGAGTTGCCTGCTGCGAGCATTGCGACTGCGCTGGCCGTGCGACTGGGGGCGACCTTCATGTCGCCGAAGCTCGGAACGACCGTGAGCGGACGATGGCTTTGGGCGCTGGCCGATCTAATGAAAGTGTTTGTCGCCCTGGTCCTGCCCCTGTTGGCATTGGCTGCCTTCATTGAGGTACATATTACCCCCTGCGTTGTGATTTGGGCCTTTGGAGGATAGTTGGCTCTCCCCTGGGCGCTTCCATTCACCCATTGAGCCATCTTACGTTATTGCTTCGACACCCCTTCCCCTCGCTTTGACCAAATTTGCTCTTTGTGGTAGACTTCACCCTCGTCCGCTGTGCGCTCCAGCCTCGTCCAGAAAATAGGCGAAACCGGTGACAGTCTCGCGTCAGGCATAGAGCCGAAGGCGAGAGTGTCCTGTCGCAAGGGTGTTATGATGTTTATCACTGTACCTGGGTGTCTAGCGACACTTGAGGGACGAAGTGCTGGCGGGTAAAATGGCCCTTACGCCCGTAGCGCATGCGCGATAGGTGCTATTTGTTGCTACGTTGGTTTCAGTGTATAATCTGCCAAGCGAGTCCAGGCCTTGTCTGTACGCGTTGGTTTTGCGCCAACTGGTCGGCTTGGTAGCGAGCCGTCCGGGTAGTGCTGTGAACTGTAAATTGTACTGTCTTTGCGGTAGGGGGGAAGATCACACTGCGTCGCCTGCTTCGCGATTGCTCCGCCCCTTGGATCGAGCTGGTTGAGGGGAGCCCCGGACAGGACTTCTGTAGATACATGTGCGGCATGGTGCCGTATAAGTAGGTGCTTCATGAAACTCCGTGAGATTGTCTCGGTTTTGGAGGGGAGATTGATCTCAGAGGATGCTGACCTCGATATTGAGATCGTGTGTGCCTGTGCGGCGGATCTTATGAGCGACGTTCTGGCCTTTGCCGAGCTGGGCTCCGTGTTGCTTACTGGGCTATGCAATCCTCAAGTTGTGCGCACAGCGGAGATGGCTGACATCGCGGCGATTGTTTTTGTCCGCGGCAAGTACCCCCCGCCGGAGACCATCGCTCTGGCGGAAGAGGAAGGCATACCTTTGGTGGCCACCTCTTACGCTATGTTCGAGATGTGCGGCCGTCTCTATCAGGCTGGCTTGAAGAGCTGTGACATCTCCTGTCGCCTCGTGGGACAGGGGACCTGAAGGACGGGCGGACACGTACGGCGCCTAGCCAATTGCGATGCCCCAGATCACCAGACTCCACGAGCTAGTCTATGAATTGAAGATCGCGGAGGTCATGACGCAGGAGGTGGTCACCGTCACGCCCCAGACGTCTATGTCTGAGCTGAGGAAGATATTGCAGGAGCATCGCATCTCGGGGACACCTGTGGTGGAGAACGGTGAGCTGGTGGGCGTCATCAGCATTGAGGATTTGATCAAAGCGCTGGCGGCTGGGGAAATGGGCGTCACGGTGGATGAGAGGATGACCCGTGAGCCGGTTGTCCTGTGTGCCGATGATCGCGTCGTTTTGGCTGTTGACCATTTCACCCGCTATGGCTTTGGCCGTTTCCCTATTGTTGATGAGGATGCAAAATTGGTGGGCATCCTCACCCAGGGTGATGTCACTCGTGGACTGCTCAAGAAGCTGGAGTTCGAGTACCACGAGGATGAGGTGCGTCGCTATCGAGCCAGTCACATCTTTGAAGATGTCGTGTCCGACCGCACCAGTATCTTCTTGCACTACGACGTGGTGGCGCATGATTTTGACTATGCCGGTGAGGCATCCAGCAAAGTCAAGCGTGCTTTGAATCACCTGGGGGTTTCATCTCAGATCGTCCGCCGGGCGGCGATCGCGACCTACGAAGCAGAGATGAACATCATCATCCACACTGACGAGGGAGGAGAGATCACGGTCGAGATCCAGCCTGAACGGATCATCATGCGGGCGACGGACACAGGGCCAGGTATCCCGGATATCGAGCAAGCGATGCAGCCAGGTTTTTCAACTGCTCCAGAATGGATCCGGGAGATGGGTTTCGGAGCAGGGATGGGGCTGTTGAATATTCGGAGATGTACCGACGAGATGCGCCTGGAGTCTCCACTTGGCACGCGAACCTCCCTGGAGGCCGTGATCTATGTGGATCGGAGGCGTGCGCGCGCAGAAAGCCAAGGGGCCTGTGGAAAATGACACTGGAGGAGATCTGTCGTCAATTGCAATTAGATGTCCAGGCGGCGCCAGCGAAGCTGGGTACGCAGGTTACGGGGGGGTACGCTTCCGACCTGCTGAGCTGCGTGATGGCTAAGGCGCAGGCGGGCTACGTCTGGGTCACTCTGCAGGCCCATCCCAACATCGTGGCCGTGGCCAGTCTGGCCAATCTTGCTGGCATCATCATCACCGAGGGCATGAAACCTGACCCTGCTACGATCGAGAAGGCAGAGGAACAGGGCATTCCGATTCTGACGACATTGCTCACGACGTTCACAGTGGTTGGCAGGCTTTTTGAACTGGGTGTGTCAGGGGTAGATGACGTCGGTACGTAGGCCCGACGGCTCGCTCGGAGCGCTCGTCATCGTATGCTACTACGTACTTCGTGCGCTCCGTTTTGCATGTTGCGTGTTGATAAACAGGTTTGCATGCGCGAGCTGAGCTTGCACATCTTGGATGCTCTGGAAAACTCGCTGGAGGCGGGTGCCACCGTCGTTGAGTTGATCGTTGAGGAGGACATGGCAGCGGATCAACTGGCGATCACGATTCAGGACAACGGTCGGGGCATGAACAAGACGCAGTTGGATCGTGTTTTCGATCCGTTTTTTACTACGCGCAGCACGCGCCACGTCGGATTGGGCATTCCTCTTTTCAAGGCCGCCGCGGAGCGCTGCGGTGGGAGTCTGACAGTCGTTTCACAGCCAGGGGAGGGTACCATTCTTCGTGTTACCTTCCAACACAGTCACATTGACCGTGCTCCTCTTGGTGATGTGAGAGGCACATTGCTGGCGTTCATCCTGGCACAGGCTTGTGACGTGCACTACGTCCATCGAGTGGATGGGCGCGAATTTGAATTCGACACGGCGGACATTCGAACTGAGTTAGGGGATACGCCACTGACGCACCCGATGGTGCGGAAGTGGCTGCAGGAATTCATCGCTGAGGGGGAACAAAACCTAAGGAGGCAATCTCAATGACAGCGGAGACGCTCGATTTGACCGGTGCAGCATTGGATCGTTCGTTCCTTGAGGCCGTGGATCCGTTGGAGAAGCTGCGGCGCTGCATTCAGTGTGGTACCTGTTCCGCTACTTGTCCGACGGCTTACGCTATGGACTATTCGCCCCGGCAGGTGTGGCGCATGGTCCAGTTAGGTCTGAAGGACGAGGTGTTGAACAGCAGTACCTTTTGGCTATGCACGACTTGCAAGGCTTGTCAGGTGCGCTGTCCGCGGGGCATCGATCTGATGGATGCGATGATCTCGTTGAAGGAGTATGCGTTTGACAGGGACGTCAACGTGCCTGATGGGATGAAGGTGTTCGGCGACACAATCGCTACGAGCTACAACATCTCGGCTGACGATAACAAGAATCGTCAGATCTGGAGCCAGAACTTGGCGCACGTTCCGCGGGGCGTCAAGCCCCGCCGCAGGAAGGCTGAAGTGCTTTACTTCATCGGCTGCGTCAGCTCATTCTACCCCCGTGCCTATAGCATCCCTCAGGCGCTGGTGCAGATCATGGAGCAAGTCGATGTGGAGTTTACCACACTGGGTGGGGATGAGTGGTGCTGTGGCTATCCGTTGCACATCGCCGGCATGGGGGATCACATGGCGGAGTTGGCCCAGCATAACGTCCAGAAGGCGCGAGCCGTGGGGGTCAAGAAGGTCGTCTTCACCTGCCCCTCCTGCTACTACGCGTGGGCTCATCTCTATCCCGAGTTCGTGGATGTCTCCGGGATCCAGTTGCAGCACGCCAGCGAGTACCTGGCTGAGCTGCTTGCCGGCGACGAAATAGCACTTGGACCGGTGGACGAGATGGTCACCTACCACGACCCCTGCGACCTGGGGCGTAAGAGCGGGGTCTACGACGCGCCGCGTGAGGTGCTGGCCCGTATCCCGGGGTTAGAGTTCCGTGAGATGTCCGCCAACCGTGAGAACGCGCTCTGCTGTGGCGGCGGCGGCGACGTCGAGGTGGCTGATCAAGATGTGACCATCGGCGTTGCAGGGAAGCGGCTGGCGCAGGTGCAGGACACGGGCGCGAAGTACGTTCTTTCCGCATGCCAGCAGTGCAAGCGCACGTTGCAGGAGGGCGCACGCCTGAACAAGATCCGTGTGCGAGCGATGGATCTGACTGAGCTGGTATGGAAGTCTATGCAGTCTGCCGACTGAGCGAAGGAAAGCCGGGAGGGGCCCCTTCGACACGCTCAACGCAGTTGAGCCCTCAACGTAGTTGAGCCCTCAAGGCAAGCTCCTTATGTTGCGCTTCTTCCTGGCTGATCTGCACATTCACACTTGTCTTTCGCCCTGCGCTGAGTTGGAGATGCTCCCGGAGTTCATCGTGGAGCAGGCGCAGGAGTTGGGACTACAGATCATCGCTGTCACCGACCATAACTCAGCCGAGAACGCTGCGGCAGTGGTCAACGCGGCGCGGGGTACGGGTATCACGGTGCTTCCTGGTATGGAGGTCCAGACCCGCGAGGAAGTGCACGTGCTGGCGTTGTTCGACACGCTGGAGCAGGTTGCGCGCTGGCAGGAGCAAGTCTACGCCAGCCTGCCTCCGTTGAAGAACGATGAGTCGTTCTTTGGGGAACAGTTGGTGCTTGATGCGGATGGGGAGCCAACTGGATATCTTGACCGATTGCTCTTGACCTCGACCTCCTTTTCGCTGGAAGAGGTCGTCCAGCGGGTTTCTAGCTTGAACGGTATATGTGTTCCGGCCCATGTGGATCATACCGCGTACAGCGTCATTTCTAACCTGGGCTTTATCCCACCTGAGCTGAATGTCGTGGGGGTGGAGATATCGTCCAACATCGGCCCGGCCCAGGCCCGCGAGCGGTTCCCGCAGTTGGCATCCTACAGCTTGGTGGCCAATGGCGATGCGCACCGCCTGCGGGAGATGGCCCGGCGTACGACGTTCAAGGTGGCGCAGGCAACGGTGGCCGAGGTCTACCTGGCCCTTGCCGGCGAGCGAGGGCGGGAGGTGTGGGTGGATGGTATCTGCTCGGTGAGATCCCGTGAGACTCTGGATTGAGCACGCGCACCAAAGCCTGTTCGGTGGGGAAGTGTGCCGCGATGTAGTGAGAACGTTTCAAACTGAAGATCAGTTCTTCGCCATTCTCGCCAGCGGCCCTCGTGGTCGTGGGGAGGGAAGAGTCAAGGCCGCGTTGATCGCGGACAGTGCAGCTTCTATGCTGGAGCAAGGGATATCGCTTGACATCGTGATGGAAGCTGTGCTGGATGTGCTGCCTGACGATGAGCATGTGCCGTTCGCCATCCTCCAGATCCTGGAGGGAGGCAAAGCGTACGTGGTGGAGTGCGATGCCCCGCCCCTGTTTATGGCCCGTGGTGGCCAACTGGTCCTGCTGCCGGTGCTGGAGGGTATCTCCCACGGGCGTTTGGTCCGTACCTGCGGGTTCTCCCTGCAGGATGGGGATCATGTGGCGATGGTCAGCGAGGGATACATCCGCGCCAAGGGGTGGAGCCGGCGCTGGGGCTGGAGGGATATCGCCATCGCCACCAGGCGCTGGACGGACACCGGGTGCGATGCAGATCAACTGCTCGGCGCGTTGATCCGCACCTACCGCCGGCTGGCCGAGGGAGTGGCATATGAGCAGGACGTCACCGTTGTCAGTATGCACGTCCGCCCTATGTGCACTGCCACCGTCTGGGCTGGGCCACCGGCTGACCCGGCGCTGGACGAAGCCGCACTGGGGAAGTTGATGGCGGAGCCCGGCAAGCGCATCATCTGTGGCGGCACGACTGCCCAAGTCGCGGCCAGGCTGTTGGGGGCTGAGTTGGAGTTAGAGCCTCGCCCTGCGTACGGCGCGGATGCTGAGCACCCGTGGGCGGAAGTGCCCCCCACACATCGCCTGGAGGGGGTGGATCTGGTCACGGAGGGGCTGGTGACGCTGGGCAAAGCACGGGAGCGCATAGCTGGGATGAAGGGAGCGCACGATCTGCCCGGAGGTCGGGATGGTGCTGACCGGTTGGCCCGTGCGCTGCTGTCGGCCGACAGAATTCGCTTCATCGTTGGGTTGGCGATCAACCCAGCTGTGGGTCAAGCGGGGACTTGGGTTGATGGTCGCATCGTCCCGCCGCGGCAGACGGTGGTGGAGGCGCTGATAAAAGATCTGAAGGCGCAGGGTAAGCTGATATCGGTCGACTATGTATGACCGTGTGGAGAATCCAGGCAGCGGCCTGTCCAGGATGGCGAACAGGCCTCTCTGGTTTCGCCCGTGGCGCGAGCAAACGTGTTGTTGACACAAGTCTGGTTTTCGCTTGTGCATCACCGCTGACAACGAGCCAAAGAGGAGGTATGTATGGTGGCACAATATTGCCAGTGGACGAACGGATCACGCTATCATAGACGAGAGGTGTGAAATGGAGCAACCCAAAATAGGTGTGTATGTCTGTGACTGCGGCATCAACATCGCTGCCACAGTCAACGTGTCGGAGGTGGTCACCTTCGCCAAACGGCTGCCGAATGTGACCGTTGCCCGCGAGAATAAGTATATGTGCTCCGAGCCCGGTCAGAACATGATCAAGGACGACATCCAGGAGTTGGGTCTCAACCGCGTGGTGGTCGCTTCCTGCACGCCGCGTATGCATGAGACTACCTTCCAGACCGCCGTCGCCGAGGCCGGCCTCAACCCCTACTACTTCGCTATGGCCAACATCCGCGAGCACGTCTCGTGGGTTGTCCATGACACAGCGCAGGCCACGGCTAAAGCGAAGCGGTTGATCAGTTCGGCTGTCTACCGGGTGGCCTACCAGGAGTCGCTGGAGTCGCGCCAGGAGCCGGTGACCAAAGCGGCGCTCATCGTCGGTGGGGGTATCGCTGGCATCCAGGCAGCGATCACAATCGCGGATGCTGGCTATCCCGTGTACCTGGTCGAGCGGGAGCCCTCCATCGGCGGGCATATGGCGCAACTGGACAAGACGTTCCCTACGCTAGACTGTAGTACCTGAATTCTGGGGCCTAAGATGATGGATGCCGGTCGGCATCCCAACATTACGCTCCTGAGCTACAGCGAGGTGGAGGATGTCTCGGGGTACGTGGGCAACTTCAAAGTCAAGGTGCGCAAGAAGGCCCGCTACGTGGACGAGGACAAGTGCACCGGCTGCGGCATCTGCTGGACCGAGTGCCTGACTCGGCGTGTCCCGCGCTTGAAGCTGATCAAGATGGGCGAGATGAGTGTCGGGGAGAGGAGGCCTGGAGAGCGATGAAGTCAATGAATACATTGGACGATCGAGTCGACGAAATCATTGATCTCTATGGCGCTGATCGGGCGGTCAGCCTGGCTGTGCTGCAAGAGATACAGCAGGAGTACAATTACCTGCCGCGTGAGGCGTTGGAGCGAGTATCTGAGCGGCTGGAAATGGATCTGGGCGAGGTCTATCGCCTGGCTACTTTTTACCGTAGCTTTACCCTCAGGCCCAAGGGGGAGTTCTGTGTTCGGGTGTGCCTGGGCACCGCTTGCCACGTGAACGGCGGGCCGCGTATCCTGGAAGCATTTGAACGAGAACTGGGGATCAAAGCTGGCGAGAGCACTCCCGATGGGATGTACTCGTTGGAGGCGACTGCCTGCTTGGGAGCTTGTGCGCAGGCCCCCTTCGTGATGGTCAACGACGTGCCGTACCCCAAGATGACGGCAGACCGGGTCTCTGAGGTGGTCGAGCAGTGCAGTTGTGCTGTGCCAGAGGTGGCGTAGGGGAGGTGTCACGATGCCTAAACTCAAGAGTTTGGAAGAATTACAGAAGTTGCGTCAACAACTACAGAAGGACATCAAGGCCCGCGCTGACACGAGCACGACCATCACGGTAGGAATGGGCACTTGTGGCATCGCCGCCGGTGCTCGTGAGGTGATGCACGCCATTCTGGCCGAGTTGGAGGCGCGCGCTATTGACGCTCACGTGACCACCGTTGGCTGCATCGGCATGTGCTCGAGGGAGCCGCTGGTGGATATTCAGCAAGGCGACGAACCCCGCGTCACCTACGGTGACGTGACCCCAGAGATGGTGCCTCGTTTGATCGAAGAGCACCTGGTCGAGGGTAACGTGGTGGAAGAGTGGGTCGTCGGACGGATGGAAGCGTAGGAGGAATAGAATGGCTGAACAATACCGAGCCGACGTACTCGTCAGCTGTGTGCACGACCGCGCACCGGATTTCATACCCGCCCTTGAGGCAGAGGTGAAACGGCGTGGCTTGGAGGGGGAGGTAAGGGTCGTAGAGGCGGGCTGCCGTGGTTTCTGCTCCATGGGGCCGGTCATCATGATCGAGCCCGATGGTATCTTCTACGTAGGGCTGAAGGCAGCCGACGTGCCTGAACTGGTGGAAGAGACGTTGGTCAAGGGCCGAGTCGTCGAGCGGCTGACCTACAAAGAGCCGACGACGCACGCCTGTATCTCTTACTGCCGGGACATCCCTTTCTACAACAAGCAGGAGCGCATCGTACTGCGCCACTGCGGGATGATCGACCCTGAATCGATCGAGGAGTACATTGCGATCGATGGCTACCAGGCGCTGAGCAAGGTGCTTATGTCGATGACGCCTGAGGAGGTCATCGAGGAACTCAAGAAATCAGGGCTGCGAGGCCGTGGGGGGGCAGGCTTCTCCACGGGCCGCAAATGGGAGTCCGCCCGTGGGGCTGAGGGTGAGATCAAGTATGTCCTCGCCAACGGCGACGAGGGCGATCCTAACTGCTTTATGGATCGGGCATTGATGGAGGCGGATCCCTACAGTATCCTGGAGGGCATGACCATCGGTGCGTACGTTATGGGCGCCCATCACGGGTTCGTCTACATCCCCTTTGAGCATACGGGGTCGGTAAGGAGTATGAAGAATGCGATCCAGCAGGCCCAGGAGTATGGCCTACTGGGCCAGGATATCCTGGGCTCCGGATTCGACTTCGACGTAGAGCTCAGACTAGGAGCTCACTCCTTCGTCGGTGGCGAGTCCACCGCCCTGATGCACGCTGTGGAGGGCAAGGTCAGTGAGCCACGTCCCAAGCACTATCATACCACTGAAAAGGGAGTGTGGGACCGGCCTAGTTGCCTGAACAACGTCAAGACCTGGAACATCGTGCCGGCGATCATCAATCGTGGCGCTGACTGGTTTGCCAGCATCGGCACCGAGACCAGCAAGGGGACCCAGGTCTTCTCGCTGGCGGGCAAGGTCAATAACGTGGGTCTGGCCGAAGTGCCGATGGGCATCACCGTCCAGGAACTGGTCTTTGATGTCGGAGGCGGTGTTCCGGAGGGGCGCGAGTTCAAGGCCCTCCAGATCGGCGGTCCCTCAGGGGGCTTCCTTCCCGCCGACCTGCTGGACATGCCCATGGATTACGAGACGTTGGCAGAAGCTGGCTCAATGATGGGCACCGGTGGAGTGGTCATCTTGGACGATCGCTCCTGCGTGGTGGACACTGCCCGCTACTTCCTCGACTTTCTCCGTGACGAGTCCTGTGGCAAGTGCTCGTCCTGTCGTGAGGGGATCCGGCGTATGTTGGAGATCCTGACCCGTATCACCGAGGGAGAGGGGGAGTTGGAGGATCTGGACACACTGGAGAGGCTGGGAAGGGTTGTGAAAGCGGTCTCCATGTGTGGCTTGGGCAAGACGGCGCCCAACCCGGTGCTCAGTACGCTGCGCTACTTCCGCGACGAGTACGTGGCCCACATCGTGGACCACAAGTGCCCGGCCGGCGTCTGCAAGGCGCTGATTGAGTATTACATCGACGAGGAGAAGTGCACCGGCTGTGGCCTCTGCCTCCGCAAGTGCCCGCAGGAAGCGATCAGCGGGGAGAAGAAGGAACCTCACGTCATCGACTCGGAGCTTTGCATCCGCTGTGGCGTCTGTTTTGACGTGTGCAGGTTCGACGCGGTGGGCGTGAGATGACGGGAGTCGGAAATAGGAGAAAAGCGATATGGCTACACTGATCATTGACGGACAGGAAGTACATGCCGAAGAGGGGCAGACGATCCTGGAGGTCGCCAGGGAGAACGGGATCGAGATACCGACGCTGTGTTCCCACCCGCTCCTGGAGCCCTACGGCGCCTGCCGCCTTTGCACGGTGGAGGTGATCCGCCGCGGTCGTTCCAAGCTGCAGACCTCTTGCACGCATCCGGCGTGGGACGGGCTGGAGGTCAAGACCCGCTCCCCCGCTGTCATTGAGGCCCGCAAGACGATACTGGAACTGATGCTCTCGCGCTGCCCCAACGTGCCGGTCATTCAAGATCTGGCACGAGAATACGGGGTCACGGAGCCGCCTTTCCCGACGGAGGATCCCGATGAGAAGTGCATCCTCTGCGGGTTGTGCGTGCGGAC
>Ga0207752_1000209_pt1 | contig 27474 bp, 23 predicted proteins | sample Pon2CUnioCityCA_6_FD_187272 | JGI IMG/M metagenome (GOLD analysis project Ga0207752, IMG submission 187272) | Marine sediment microbial community from Union City, CA, USA - Pond 2C Sediment 2 (SPAdes) | ecosystem: Environmental > Aquatic > Marine > Intertidal zone > Salt pond sediment ... | reverse complement strand
GAGCGTTTTCCCGTCCCCCGCCGCCCCGTAGTCGCGGACATCGAAAACGCCCGCTTCGCCGGCCACACCGGCCTGGACGGGCGCCACCGACAACACGATAGAAACCAGCCAAACGGTCTTGCTGTGGGTGAAAGCTCGCCTTGCATGTGCCATAAGATAATCTCCAATGCCCTGTTACCTTCTCGTCGGGCCACACCCGTTTGGCCCGTCCACGTGTTTAGCAGAAAGCGACCCGACGGGCAAGAGCGACGGACGGCAGCCCAGGCGTGGTATGTGCTCTCTGCAAACGCCGGGGCAGATCCGTCACAGGGATTCGAGCTTGATAAGCGGGCCCCATTCGACTATATTCACCGGCGTCGTTGATAATACACGCGGCCGAGAACCTTTTGCACTGAGGTCGGAATGGAACTGACACGCGAAGACCGGACGGCTCTGGAGAAACTCCAGCAGTTGGCGAGCGAGAACAGGATCGACATCGCCGGCGGCAAAGTGCGGCGGACCTCGTCGCGGTTTTGCCTGGGCGTCGAGCACGGCGACTACAACGGGACCGAGCTGTTCGGCGTCGGAACCGACCGGTTCATCTGGCTCGCCTATAAGCCCAACGGCACGAACCGGTTTCGCCTGTTCAGCGCCAATTTCCCCGACGACGGGATCGTCAGCTTTGAAAGCGGCAAGGTGCCGGCGCCGCAGTCCGGGGACATGGCGCACAGTTGGGCCCGCTTCCCCTACGGCGTGGACTACATCCTGACCCGCGAGGGATTCAAGCTGCCGTATGGATTCGATGCGGTCATCTACGGAAATATCCCCGGCGGTGGCATGTCACGATCCGCATCACTGACGATCAACCTGATTCTGACCGTCCTGGAGATCAACCACTACGAAGAGGACGAAGCGGACGCCTTCAAGATCATCGACATGGCGCAAGCCGTGGAAAATGTCTACATCGGTTCACCCTGCGGCCAGCTCGATCAGACCATGATCCTGTGTGCCAAAGCGGGCATGGGAACCTACTACAATCCCAAGGATCGGTCGATCGAGTACATGCCCATCGGCCAAGGCGCCACCGACTTCCGCATCATGGTGCTCGATACGGGCACCGACCGACCCGGCCTGGAGAAATCCACTTACGCTGTCCGACGAGCGGAGTGTGAAGCGTTCGTTGCGATTCTCCAGAAAGCTGGTTTCGACATTTCCTGCCTTGCCGATGTGAACGACGAAGCCACCTATCGGAAGATCGTCCAAACGTTCGGAGACAGTCATCCCGACCATTGTGACCGGCTCAACTACATCTTTCACGCCCAGCAGCGGTTCTACACGATGATCGATGCCTGGAAGGCCGGTGACATCGAAACCGTCGGGGCCATCTTCCGCCAGGACGGCCACGGTCTGCGCGACGACTACAAGATCTCGGGCCCCGAGCTGGAGACCATGTGCGACATTGTACGCACGGTGCCGGGCGTCCTCGGAGAGCGGATGCTCGGCGGTGGTGACAAGGGCGCCTCCGGTGCTTTGGTCCGCGCCGAGAGTGTGGAAACCGTCAAGCAGGCTGTGGATACGGGGTATGCACGAAGCCGGCCCGATTTCGTGGACAAATATGCCGTGCATGTGTGCAAAGTCGTCGACGGTGTCCGGCTTTATGAGGGGCTCCTGTAACGGGATCGGCCATGACACGCAAAGCAAAGACATCAGCCAAAGGCATCTTCACGGCGGCCGTCACATCCAACCGCAGAATCCGCGAGTGCTTCTATAAGATGGACCTGGAGTTCACCGGTGCGGGCGCGAAGGCTTTTGCGAAGTTCCAGCCCGGTCAGTTCCTGCAGATCGATGTCTCCCAGGTCGGCTTGCCGCCAGAGCACAGGATCCCTGCGCATCTGCGCGACGCCTGCCGGCGCGACGTCCTGCTGCGCCGGCCCTTCAGCTTCGCCGATGTCACCGTCGAGGACGATCGCACGACGGCCGAGCTTCTCTACTGCGTGCTCGGGCCGGCGTCCGTGCGAATGACCGGGCTGGCCGCCGGCGATCCGCTCAGCATCATCGGCCCGCTCGGCAGCGGCTTTGCCACCCCGCGAGGCAAACAGACGGCCCTGCTGGTCGTGGGCGGCATGGGCGCCCCGCCGATCCGATGCTTGGCGAAGTCCCTCCGGGCCACACACCCCGATATGAAGGCCATCGCCTTCGTGGGCGCCAAGAATGCGGGATCGCTGCCCTTCGAAGGCCACTTCGATCGGGTCACTGAGTCGGTGGACCTCTTTATCCCGGCGTTCGCGCGATTCGACATTCCAGCCGCCCTGGCCACCGACGACGGCTCGGCCGGCTACCACGGCCTCGTCACGGATCGCCTCGTGCGCTGGCTGGACAAGGAGGACGGCCTGCCCCCACGGCAGACGATCCTCTACGCCTGCGGCCCGGAGGCGATGCTCGCAGCCGTCGCGCGAATCGCGATCGAGCGGGACATCGACTGCCAGGTCAGCATGGAGCGGCGGATGGCCTGCGGCATCGGCCTGTGCCAGAGCTGCGCCGTCGAATGCCGCCTCGAAGGCTCCGACGAGACCGTCTACAAGCTCTGCTGCCAGGACGGCCCCGTCTTCGACGCAAGAGAAGTTGTCTTCGCAAGGACGCCGCAAGGAGACTGACCGATGCTCGGATTTCGCACAACGCGGTGTCTGACTTTGAGATGTAATCGCGTTCTTGAAGAATGCAGAAGGCCAGCGAATGCGTATGCCCCGAGGCCGCGCGAAAGCTGTTGGAACATTCGATGATCATACAAGCTGACATTTCGGTTGATTTTGCGGGCCTTCGGCTGGCGAATCCGGTGTTTACGGCGTCGGGGACGTGCGGGTACGGCGACGAGTTAGCCGACTTCATGGACGTCAACGCGCTCGGCGGCTTCATCACGAAGAGCATCACGCTCAAGCCGCGAAAGGGCAACCCCGCGCCGCGAATCGTCGAGACCGACGCCGGGATGCTCAACGCCATCGGCCTGGCCAACGTCGGACTGGAGCGATTCATCGAAGAGAAGCTGCCGGTCATCGCGAAGATGTCCGTGCCGGTGTTCGTAAACGTCGCCGGGACGCTCATCGATGACTATGTGGCGGTCGTCGAACGGCTGGTTCGCGAGAACGCCATCGCGGGATTCGAGCTGAACATCAGTTGCCCGAACGTGGCCAAAGGCGGCATCAGCTTCGGCCGCGACCCCGATCAGGTCAACGAGATCACGTCGGCCGTACGGGAGGCCGCAAAGGACAAGATGCTCATCGTCAAGCTCTCGCCGACCGTGACGGATATCGGTATCATCGCCCTGGTAGCCGTCGAAGCCGGGGCCGACGCCTTGAGCCTCATCAACACGTTCACGGCAATGGTCGTCGATATTGAAACGCGCCGGCCCGTCCTGGCCAACCGCACGGGCGGACTGTCCGGGCCGGCCATCAAGCCCATCGCCGTCTATCTCGTGAACAAGGTGTATAACGAAGTGGCGAAGGACGCGGGCGTTCCCATCCTCGGGCTGGGCGGCATCCGCACCGCCGCCGACGCGATGGAGTTCATCATCGCCGGCGCATCGGCCGTGGCCGTCGGCACGGAAAGCTTCGTCCGGCCCGATGCCGCCGTGCGAATCATCGACGGTGTCAAGGAGTACTGCGTCAGGCATGAGGTGGCCAGGCTTTCCGATCTCGTCGGCGCGCTCTCGTGAATAATCCACAAGCAACTCGAAGGGAGCCAAGACATGAAACGCCGTGACTTCCTGAAGACGGCCGGCTATGGAACAGCCGCCCTGCTGGCCGGCTGCTCGACCAAGACCTCGACGCACACGAAACCCGTCGCGCAGCGTCAGCAACGGCCGAACATTCTCTGGCTGATCTCCGAGGACACCTCCCCGGACATAGGCTGCTACGGCCATCCGCAGGTCAAGACACCAAACATCGACCGGCTGGCTTCTGAAGGGGCCTTGTTCACGAACGCCTTTGTCACCGCCCCGGTCTGCTCGGCCTCCCGCTCCGGCTTCATGACCGGCATGTACCAGACCAGCATCGGCGCCCACAACCACCGCAGCCACCGCGGCGACGGCTACAGACTGCCTGCCCCCGCAGGAGTCATCACGGAGTACTTCCGGCGGGCCGGCTACTTCACGTGCAACTGCGCCGGCCTCAGCTACAAGAAGCCCGGCAAAACCGACTGGAATTTCACGCCCAAGGTCAGACCTTTCGACGGGACCGACTGGTCGCAGCGTAGGCGCGGGCAGCCGTTCTTTGCACAAATGAACTTCAGCATGACGCACCGCCGGTTCCGCCGGGACAAGAAGAACCCCATCGATCCGCGTACGGTCGAGTTGCCGCCCTACTACCCGGACCACCCCATCGCCCGACGCGACTGGGCAGACTACCTCGAATCCGTGCAGGTCCTCGATACCGAGATCGGCGTCGCCCTGCAATGGCTTTGGAAAGAAGGCATGGCGGAGAACACGATCGTCATGTACTTCGGCGACCATGGCCGGCCCCACGTCCGCGGCAAGCAGTGGCTCTACGAGGGTGGGATTCGCGTTCCGATGATCGTCCGTTGGCCGGGACACATCGAGGGCGGGACCGTGATCGACGATCTCGTCAGCAGCGTCGATTTCGCCCCGACCTTCCTCTCGCTCGCCGGCATCGAGCCGCTCGAACACTTGCAGGGGCACGTCATCCTCGGCGATAAAAAGCGGACACGCGAGTACGTCTTCGCCGCGAGGGACCGCTGCGATGGGACGGTCGATCACATCCGATGCGTGCGCTCGAAGCGATACAAGTACATCCGCAATTACGATCCCGAGCGGCCGTACATGCAGTTCAACGCCTACAAGAAGCTGCAATATCCCATGGTCACCGTGCTGCAGCTCCTCCACAAGCAGGGCAAGCTCACGCCGGAACAGGCGCGGTTCATGGCGGCAAGCCGGCCCCGCGAAGAGTTGTACGACCTCCAAGAAGACCCGCACGAATTGCGGAACCTCGCGGATGAGCCGAAACTCAGAGCCGTCCTGAGAGAGCACAGCCGCAAGCTGGATGAGTGGATCAAGGCCACCGGCGACCAGGGCGAGACGCCCGAAGACCCGCGCGTGATTGTCGAAGAGCAGGACCGGATGATGACATCGTACAAGCAACAGATGGCCAAGAGGAATCTGTCGCCCGATATTTCCGACGAGGACTACCTCAAATGGTGGCAGCGCACGCTGCTGGCTTGAATCGATTCACAGACAATCGGCATCGGAGGCAAGGATGAACCATCGTATAGTTGCAGGAGTCGCAGTTGTCTTCCTGTTCCTCGCATGGGCGGGTCGAGCGCCGTTTGGCTGCGCGACTGCGTCGGCCGCCAATCCGATAACCTACACGCAAGCGAAGGCGAGAATCCCCGAGAGGTCGCTGCCGGAATGGTGGACCGGCGACGTAAAGGGCCTGGCCCTGCGGTTCGAGAGCCTCAAGCGCGGCAAAGCTGTCGTGCTCGCCGCGACGCCGGGCAGCCGCCCGCTGCACCTGGTCGCCTACGGCGAGAAGGAGCCCGTCGCTCACAACGCGAATTTCAATTCGGCCGTCGGCGCGCGCGAGCCGGCCGCCTACATGGATAAGGCGGCGAGAAAGAAGCCCGTCGTCCTGTTCGTCGGCCCTGTTCACGGCCATGAAGTCGAGGCGCTCACCGGCTTGGTCAACCTGATTCACGTCATGGAGACGGGCAAAGACCTTCGCGGCCGAGACCAGCAGCGACTACAGCAGCTTGGCGAGAAGTGCCGGCTCCTGATCATCCCGGCGGGCAACCCGGACGGCATCGCCCGGTTCGAGCCGCGGGCCCTTCACGGCATGGAAGGCGACGACATCCGCTTCTGGGGCCAGGGAACCTGGAAGGACAATACGCTTTGCGACTGGCCCCAGGTCAAACGGCTGCACCCGATGGTCGGCGACAACGTCGGCTTCCTGGGCTGCTACTTCAACAACGCCGGCATCAACCCGATGCACGACGAGTTCTTCGACCCGATGGGACCGGAGGCCCCCGCGATCCTGAAGGTCGCGCACGAGGAAGGCCCGGACCTTGCGGCCTCGCTGCACAGCCACGAATCGAAGCCCGCGGTGCTGCGTCCGGCGTACGTCACCACGGAGATTCAGGAGGACATCCGCTCGCTGGCGAAGGAGTGCTACGCCCTTCTGGCAGAGCGAAAACTCCCGCACGGCGGACTCTTCGAGATCCATCCCGAAGGCGGCAAGAACCCGAGCCCGTTCAATCTCACCAGCGCCCTGTACCACGTCAGCGGCGCCGGCGTTTTCACGTTCGAGTGTCCGCACGGCATCCAAACCGGCTGCCGGGTCACGCTCGACGAAATCCTCGACATCCAGCTCACCCTTTACGAGGCCATGCTCCAGCATGAGATCAACAAGAAGAACTGACCGATTCCTTCGCCTATCCCTCATCATCCTGTTGTCGACGTTCGCGTGTGACGCAAGTGCTCAAGCACCGAAGCTCGATGAACGTCCCGCCGAGCCCGGGACATGGGGCTATCGGCCCGACGAGGGAAACGTCTCGCAGACGGACCCACCCAGCTTCAGTTGGCGCCCGCAACGCAGCCTGACGTGGGAGATCGAATGCGCCCGCGACGCAGCCTTTGCCGACGTCGTCTACCGAGACACGGATATCGAGTTCAACGTCCACTGCCCTCCCAGGACGTTTGGCAAGGGCACGTACACGTGGCGCTATCGTGGTCGGGACAAGGCGGGACACACTACGGCATGGAGCAAGCCACGAACGTTCACGATCGCCGCCGACGCCATGTCGATACCCATGCCCGAGCGCAAAGAGCTGCTCGCCCGAATTCCCAAGACGCACCCGCGCCTCTTCCTGCGCCCGGAGAATCTGGGCCGCCTGCGGGAGCTGGCGCGCGGCGAGATGAAGAGCGAGTACGAGGATTTGGTCAAGGAATGCGAACGCATTCTGGCCCGCCCGCCGGCCACGAAGGAGCCGCCGAAGTACCCCGCCGGCATGGAACGCAAGAGCGAAGACTGGCGCGAGATGTGGTGGGGAAACCGCACGTACACGATCCGGGCGTTAAATGGGGCCGCGACACTGGCATTCACACGATTGCTCGGCGGCCAGGAGAAGTACGGCCGGGAGGCCAAGCGCATCTTGCTCGAGTGCGCGAAATGGGACCCGAAGGGCAGCACCGGCTATCGCTACAACGACGAGGCCGGCATGCCATACAACTACTACTTCGCGCGAACCTACACGTTCGTCAACGACCTGCTCAGCGAATCCGAAAGGGACATCTGCCGCAAGGTGATGAAAGTCCGTGGCGACGAGATGTATCGCCACCTGTGCCCCCGCCACCTGTGGCAGCCCTACGCGAGCCACTCCAACCGCGCGTGGCACTTCCTGGGCGAGGTCGGTATCGCCTTCTCAGGCGAGGTCGAAGGCGCGGAGGATTGGATCTGGTTCGCCACGAACGTGTTCTTCAACGTCTATCCGGTCTGGAGCGACGACGACGGCGGCTGGCACGAGGGCTCGTCCTATTGGAGCAGCTACCTCAGCCGCTTCACGTGGTGGGCCGACATCATGCGCGAGGCGATGGGCATCGACGCCTACAAGAAGCCGTTCTTCTCGAAGGTCGGCTATTACGCGATGTACCTGCTGCCGCCGGGCAAGGAAGGCGGCGGCTTCGGCGACCTCGTGGCCCGCAGGACCGCCCGGCGCAATGTGCCGCTGATGAGCATCGTCGCCGCCCAGGCGCAGAAGCCGCACTGGCAATGGTACGTCGAGCAGCTCGGCGGCCCGGAATCGACCGGCGGCTACATCGGCTTCATCCGAGGTCAACTGCCCAAGGTGCAAGCCAAGGCCCCGGACGAGCTACCGGCCTCACGTCTGTTCGCAGGTACGGGCCAGGCGTACCTCAACACGAGCCTGACCGACGCGACGCAGAGCGTCCAGGTCGCGTTCAAATCGAGCCCGTTCGGCACGCAATCGCACGGCTACGAGTCGAACAACTCCTTCCTGCTCTGGGCCTACGGCAAGCGCCTGCTGATCCGCTCCGGCTACCGCGACATCTACGGCAGCGACCACCACCAGAACTGGATGTGGACCACCCGCTCGACGAACTGCATCACGATCAACGGCCAGAGCCAGAAGAAGCACACCGTGGCCGCCCGGGGCCAAATCACCGCCTTCGAGACAACGCCCGCGATTGACGTGGTCGTCGGCGACGCGAGCGAGTCCTACGGCAAGCCCGTCGAGATCTTCAAACGAGCGATCATCTTCGTCAAGCCGGGCGTGATCATCGTTTACGACCGCCTGAAAACGGCCGAGCCTGCTACCTTCGAATACTGGCTCCACGCCCTCAACGAATTCGATATCGGCAAAGACCGTGTCGGCGTCAGGAACGGCGACGTGGGCTGCGAGATCAACTTCCACTGCCGAAGGCCGCTCACGTTTGAGCAGACAAACGAATACGATCCGAACCCACGTCCGCGAATCAAGCTCCGCGAGTGGCATCTGACCGCCAGGACCGCGGACAAGGAAAGGAACATGGAGTTCATCACCCTCTACCGTCCCTACCGCGTCGCGGAGGGATTCAGGGGATCCTCAAAGATGCAAACCATCCCCGGCGGCTACCTCTTCGAAGTTGGCTCCCCCGCCGGCAGCCTCACCGCCCTGCTGCCCACCGACGACAACGCCGTGCTCGAAACCGAAGGCCTGCGCAGCAAAGGCGCCATCAAGCTGAAACTCGACCGTCCCGGTCAAGCCCCCCAAATCCTCGAAGTCCGCGAGCACAATGCACCCTAGCGTGCGGCTATCATTAGGCCGCCCGGACTCCCGGCGATCCCTCAGAGCGAAAGCACGAGGCGTACACCTCTTTCAATCTGGTCGATGATGTGTCGGGGCAAGACTCCTGCTCTCTCAATCAGGAACCCCCTGTCGATCGTCACGATCTGCGATACATTCGCAACCGAATCTTTCGGCAGACCGGACAGATTCTTGGGCAGAAACACGTTGCCGGGAGCTTGGCTCAATCGTGTATTGGAAGTGATCACAACGGCGACAACGGTCGCAATCCGACTTCGGTTGAAATCGTCGGATTGGAGCACCAGCACGGGCCTGCGATAACCCGGCTCCGAGCGAACGGGCTCAGGCAGGCTCGCCCACCAGATTTCTCCCCGCTGTATTACCACTTTTCCTCGCCTATCGAGGCGATCTGAATCGCCACGAGTTCCGCCTCTATTGCGGATTCCTCTTTTGCGTAGACCTCATCGAGCCTCTTAGCGACGTCTCCGTTCTGATGTGTTGCCACGTAGGCCGCCAGGGCGGCCGTGTAGAACTCACTTAAAGACATATTGAGCTCTTTCGCCAGCCGCTGCGCTGCCTCAAACACCGGATTAGGTACGGAAATTTCTGCCTTCATACGCGGCCTCTGCCAGTCAACATGTCAGCAATAAACTCTCACATGCATATATCATACCACGGTAGCCAGGGCCAGGCAACACCTTGCCGGACGCGACAGCAGGCAAAAATGGGATGCATCCATCTTGTTCGGCCGCATTGGTTACAGCTTTCTTGCGAAGATCATGGCCTCGACGCAGGGGATAACGGCAATCAGCGGTGCGCAGGCGAGAAGAACCACGATCCCTGCATGCTGAAGAGGCACAAAGAAGGTAAGTATGCCGATGCCGGCCAGGACCGATGCCCACAGAATGAAGCGTTTGCCGGCGTATGCGTTTATCTGATACCAATTGTCGTCGGACTCGAATGCTTTCTTGATTCGTACGCCGTACCACCGGTTCATCTTGACCTTGCGCTGGACGAGAGGAACGGCGAGCATGACGAACAGTCCTGCGCAGGCAAGATTCGAGAGCCCTAAAAGAAGATTGGCGTAGCTCATATCGTTGTCTCCCTTACCAAGGTCAGGTTCAACGGCAGCGATCTCACTGTCCGCCGCAACGATTGGCCGGGCAACAAGACCGCCCTTTCTTAACCCAAATCAAGATTAGCCTCCAAGGCCAACCCCTTGATTACTGCCTTGAAGACCTTCGCTCTTGACTTCACATCCGACTGGTCCACTTTCGCGACTGCCAGTTTCTTCTTTGCCTGTGCTACTGCTTTGTCAATCAAGTCAATCGGCATTCTCGCGCAGACTTTGCAGAACAGGCTCATCGACCGGCCCTCGTTATAATCCCGCAGCAATCCCTCCAACAATGCCTGCCTCTTCTCTTGTTCTCTCAGCCAGCTCTTCAGGCCTCGCTCCTTGATCTGGCGCAGGTTGTGCGCAGCCGGAATCCACTCCGCGACCTTTCTTCTCACGAAGATCGGGCAATTGAATACTTCGCCGCATTCGCTGCACGTCTCGAACCCATGCTTCTTTACGCAGCAGTTCCAGATACTGCACCACGAGTGCTGCTCGCCCAATTGGCAGCCGATACACCGACTCGGCGCGGTCGACTGATACTTGTTGCACAACCCACAATACAACCCGCAGCAGCCGACGAGATTTTTCGCTTCACGATGTTTCATTCTTCTGCCGATTACCTATTCATAGTTGCTGCCCAATGCACGCATAACCTGCGTCAGGTAATCCAGTTGCCTCGCTTTGTCCGGATACTTGAGTTAGCTTAGCACTGACAGTTAACATCCTATCTCCCGGCCGATTGTCGGCCCATCCTCTTCAATGGATTTTGCCAAGCACGTAATCCTGAAGTATCCGCCTTGTAGTCTGAGCGGCCTTCGTCTTCGGTAAATCCTTCTGGCAGAGTGCCGCGACTCTTCTGAGAGACTGCTTCGAGGTGCCCTTCCTTGTTTCAACAGACCATTTCCCGCTTGCGGCACGCATTCTGACGACTTCATAGCACCTACGATCCCAACCTGACGCCCATCGTGTACCATTCGAGAGAGTCTGTTCGTTCCAATTCATGCTAATGGTTACTTGCTCTAGAGCATGTCGCATGTCTTCGGCAGTACGGAACCTCTTTGTGGGCCTAACAGCCATTGCACGGTTGACGAGAGATCGGATTGGCCTCGGGATGAATTCTCGATACTTGTTGCGATCGGGGTATATACCATCAATACACGCCTGCCGAATGTGATCTGCTGGCATCGACGGCAGGTAGATGTCCCCGTTGATAAGACGGTAAAGGGTTACTCCTGCAGCGTAAACGTCAGACAGAACACTGTATCCACCTCCTGAGTGAATCTCGGGGGCCAAGTGCAATATATAGGCATAGTCCTTTGCGCCAAGGGATTTCAGGTTTACACCCTTGGGCACAGCAAGCCCAAAGTCTGAGAGCTTTCCTTCGCCATTTGGGCCCACCAGAATATTGGCCGGCTTTATATCTCGGTGGAGGAGCCCTTTTTCGTGCGCGTGTTGTAGACCTCGCAACGCATCAACCATAATGCGCTGCGCCCGTGCCAACGGGACATACGCGCCCTTCGCCTCATCCGCCAGACTACCCTTCGGCAAGTATTCCATGGCGACATATATCTTCCCATCCGCCATGGTGCCGGTTTCCTCAACTCGGACCACGTTGGGATGCTCGGCTTGTTTGAGTTTCTGTGCTTCGTGAAAGATGTTCTGCGGATTCCACACTTTCGTCGGTGGAATGAGCTTGAGGGCTCGTACGGAGTCTAATCCAGTGTCGACAACACGCCACACATCGCCGAAGTGTCCCATACCCAGCCGCTCTTTGAAGTCAAAACTGGCCGCCATTCTCAAAGCTCACTCCATCCTGCAAGGATAGCATCTTTCTCCTTCTCAGACTTACTGCCAAATCCCGGGATCACGCTCGTGTCGAGTTCCGTTTGAAGGTAGTGACCTCTGCCTTTCAATCCGAGGTCCTTCGCAATGGTGCTCTTGACTTTCCTAAAGATTCCGCTCATTCCATTCTTGCCACCAGCGATATATACGGCAGCCTCCAGTTCGACACGTTCCGTATACGTTTTTCCGCGGGATTGACCCTCAAAGCCCTTCATGACAACCTTGTGAGCACCTTGCTTCTCTATTAGCTCCTCGATTTCTTGGACCATCCAGTGCAGCGTGCGCGGACGCGAGAAGTTCTTTGGGAGCGCAACTGAGGCACAGTGTTGCACGCATGGCTTCCTCTTCGATCCGGTCATAACTGCGTACGTGAAGTCCTTGTTGCTGCATCTAACGCCAAGAACACTCATTGGGTTCTCCCTATATTCAGCCAACAACGATTAGCTTGATCCGCATATGATGGGGAGACTCGGTTTCCTGTCCGCACAAGACGTTATTATATCGAGTCTTTTCATGACCATAATTCCTGAGATATGCAAAGCTTCGCGCACCCGGTCCAGCAGCTTGGGTACGCCCGCTCCGACGGCCTCCATGGCTGTCTGTGGGGCAGCCGTCTGCGCCGTAGGTGTCTGGCTCGGGCCATTTGTCTCACGGACTCGCAACATCCGGGTCTCCTTCGCTTATTGGAGAGAAGGTAGCATAACTCCTCGGGGAAGGCAAAGGAAAAAGCGTATCTCGTAACTCATTTTTCGTGTTTCTCCGCCTCGGGTGGACGCCGAAAGGCCCTCCATGAGAAGCCGTGAGGAGAGTATCTGAGGCGTTTATTGCATGGGGGCTACCAGCAGAATCAAACGGGGAGCCATCCTGGCCGAGTCGGCAGCATCGATCGCGCAAAGCGGCTGTGGCCCGGGCCATGGACCTGCTGGCAGCCTGTTAGGCGATAAACGCAATCCGTTCGTATCGTCCGCACAGTCAGTCACGCGCGGGGGCGGCGTGTGCGACTGAATGTCGTGGGAGCCTTTTCACTGGTCATGTCGGGCGGAGCGAAGCACAGGCGAGACATCTATCTGCGGACGGGGCGTGAAGCTCCTTCGCGGGCAGACCCCTCGGCTACGCTCGGGGTGACAGAGAGGGTCTGTTGTGCCACAAGACGTAGCCACACGCCGGGCCGGTGGGGGCCGAGAATGGAGTTGATGTTTGGGGGAGGTCGGGGTATTTTGGGCGGGGTTGGTGGGCCGGTGGCCCTGTGAATTTACAGTTTGCTATTGAGGATTTACGATTTTTTCTGTCTGGCACGCAAACTCAGATAGCAAATAGTAAATCGAAAATGGTCAATTGCAAGGGGCAAGCGATGGCGCAGGATATGGAGAAGCTGTACCAGCAGCGTGTGAACCGGTACGTCACGGCGATGCGGAATGAGAAGCCGGACATGATTCCCATCCGGCCGTTCGTGGCGGAGTTCACGGCCAAGTACGCCGGCTACACCTGCCAGGACGTGGCGCACGACTACAACAAGGCGTTCGAGGCGGCCGTCAAGTGCGCGAAGGACTTCGACTGGGACGCCGTCGTCGCCAATATGGTCTACGTCTGGACCGGCCTGGCCCAGGCGGCCGGATTGCGCTACTACGGCATCCCCGGCATCCACATACCCGCCGACAAAGGTTTCCAGTACCGGGAGCCATCGCAGGAAGAAGCGTTCATGAAGGCCGACGAATACGATGCGCTGATCGACGACCCGACCGGCTTCCTCTACAACACGTGGCTGCCGCGCGTCTCGACCGAGGTCAGCAAGATCGGCGAGGGCTCGACCTACCGCAGCAACGTGGCGCTGGTCAGAAGCGCGATGGCGATGATGCAGTACTTCTACGCCTTCGGGCCGCAAATCGCACGACTGCGGTCGGAGTGCGGCACGGGGTCCGCCATCGCCGGCATCTTCAAGGCCCCGTTCGACATCATCGCCGACAAGCTGCGCGGCTACCTGGGCCTCGTTTCCGACATGGAGACACAGCCGAAGAAGGTGCTGAAGGCGTGCGAAGCGCTCATACCGCACCTCGTGCACGTGGGCCTGACCACCGCCGACCCGACCAACCACGTGCCCATCGGCTTCTGGATGCATCGCGGCTGCGTGCCGTTCTTCAACCCGAAGCAGTTCGAGTCGCACTACTGGCCCACGCTCAAGCCCTGCGTCGAAGAGTTCTGGAAAAACGGCCACCAGACGCTGTTCTACGCCGAGGGCAAATGGAAGCACCACTTCGAGACGTTCCGCGAGCTGCCGGACCGCAGCATCGTCTTCCACTGCGATCAGGACGACATCTTCGAGGTCCATCGCAAGCTGCACGACAAATTCGCCATCAGCGGCGGCATCCCGAACGTGATGTTGAGCTGGGGCCAGCCGGAAGAAGTGCGGGAGTTTGTCCTGCGGGTTATCAAGGAAGTGGCCAAGGACGGCGGCTACATCATGGACGCCGGCGCGATCATGCAGGACGACACGAGCGTCGAGAACATGAAGATGATGACACAGGTTTGCCGCGAGCACGGCGTGTATTCTGCGGGCACGTATGAGACGCCGACGGCGACGCCGCCGTGCGAACTGCCGGCGTCCGTGGAGTCGCGCGAAAAGGCCAAGGGCTTGGCGGGCCACCCAACGCCGCAAGTCAAGCCGGGCGTGTGCTTCCCGTGGGCCGAGAGAGTCAAAGACCTGCCCAAGATCACCGGCGACAAAGCCTTGGTCCAGAAGGTCTGGGAGGATGTCGACGCGCTGGGCAACGCGTACATCTGGCAGCTTCTGCTTTCCTTTTAGGCCAGGCCGCCGGGCCTCGTGGGGAGAATAGCGACATGAGAAAAGACACAGCGATGAAGCGACGTGATTTTCTCGGTTCGACGACAAAGGCATTTCTCGCCGCCGCCGTAGTGGGCCCCCTCGGCTCGTGTGGCCGGAGCGAGGAGGGCCGCGATTCTGCGACGAAGAAGAAGATCATCGTCGGGGCGCATCCGTGGGTGTATGCGGCGACGCAGCCCAACTACGACATCTATCCCGTGCTCGATCAGATCTTCGCGGACATGAGCTATGCCGGCCTGGATGGGATCGAGCTGATGCACACGGCTTTGCGGCCCGATGACGCGCTCGAGCGCATCCGCGAGCTATCGAAGAAACACGCCCTGCCGGTGATCGGCACGTCCTTCGGCGGCGATATGTGGGACACAGGACAGCATGAGGCTATCTTCGAGGACGCCCGCCGGGTGGTGAATCGGCTGGCCGCGCTGGGCGGCTGGACGTTCGGCGTCTCGGTCGGCAGGGCGCCGCAGCCCAAGACGCCCGCCCAGCTCGACGCCCAGGCGGAACTGCTGCGCGGGATCATCGCCCTGTGCCAGAGCCGAAAGGTCACGCTGAACCTGCACAATCACACCTACGAGGTGGAAAACGATATGCACGATCTGCGCGGGACGCTGGAGAGGATCCCGGACGTCAAGCTTGGGCCGGACCTCAACTGGCTCGTGCGCGGCGGTGTCGATCCGGTCCGCTTCATCCGGACCTACGGCGACCGCATCGTGTTCCTGCACATCCGCGACCAGAAGACCGACGGCAAGTGGTCCGAGGCGGTCGGCGAAGGCGATATGGACTACGTCGCAATCGGCGAAGCGCTGAAGGCCGTCGGCTTCTCGGGGGACGCGGTGATCGAGCTGGCCCACGAAGGAAACTTCAAACCCACCCGGCCGCTGCGCGAAAGTCTCAAGATGAGCCGGGCCTATGTAAGAAAGACACTCGGCTTTTAGCCGTGATGGAGGACACAGATGATTCACAGAATCGGCCGCCGGACCTTCCTGAAGCAAGTTGCCGCGGGCGTGACGCTGCCCTACTTCGTTCGCCCGTCGGCGTTGGGCAAGGCGGGGACCGTCGCGGCCAGCGAGCGGATCACCATCGGCTTCATCGGCACCGGCGGCCACGGCATCGACATGAACCTCCGGACGTTCCTCGGCCAACCCGACGCGCAAGCCGTCGCGGTATGCGACGTCGATCCCGTGAATCTCAACAAGGCTCGCGACCTCGTCAACGCCAAGTACGGCAACACCGACTGCGCCACGGGCAAGGACTTCCGCGAAGTCCTCGCGCGGAGCGATATCGACGCGGTGATGATCTCGACGCCCGATCACTGGCACGTCCCGATTTCCATCGCGGCGGCCAAGGCCGGCAAGGACGTCGAGTGCGAAAAGCCCACACTGACCATCGAGGAAGGCCGGCGGCTGGTCGAGACGATGAAGCGGTACAACCGTGTTTTCCAGTGGTCCACGGAAGATCGCTCGGTGGACGTCTATCATCGGATGTGCGAGCTGGTCCGCAACGGCCGAATCGGCAAAGTCCACACGATCAAGGTCGAGCTTCCCAGCGGCCCGGATCAGCCGGGCAACCCGAAGCCGATGCCCGTGCCGGTAGGATTCGACTACGACATGTGGCTCGGACCGGCCCCGTACGCGCCCTATACGCCGGAACGCTGTCATTGGAATTTTCGCTGGATTTTCGACTACTCCGGCGGCATGTTGACCGACTGGGGGGCCCATCTGCTCGACGGCGCCCAGTGGGGCAACAACACCGAGCACACCGGCCCCGTCGAGGTCGAGGGCAAGGGGGTCTTCTGGCGGGACGGGCTGTACAACACCGCGAAGGACTATCACATCGAGTACACCTACGCCGACGGTGTGAAGCTGATCGTCGATTCGGGCAATCCCAGCCTGCGATTCGAAGGGTCCGACGGCTGGATCGGCAACCGCGGCTGGCGCGCCCCCCTACAGGCCGAGCCCGCCTCGATCCTGGATTCCGTAATCGGACCGAGCGAGGTCCACCTGTACACGTGCCCGCAGGGCGAGCAGCGAAACTTCCTCGATTGCGTCAAGTCCCGGCAGGAATGCTACTTCCCGCCGGAGATCGGGCAGCGATGCTTCACGATCGCGCACATCGGCAACATCGCCATGATCCTGGGCAGGAAGCTGAAATGGGACCCGCAGGCTGAACGATTCACCAACAGCGATGAGGCCAACCGCATGCTCGGGCGGGCCATGCGCAGCCCCTGGCATTTGCTGTAAAGACGCGTCACATGAAAGGTAAACCGATGAGACAACACGTCCGGAACCTTGGGGCAATCGCCTTGATCCTCCTCTTCGGGGCAGGCACACTGCTCGCCAGAGATTGCAGCCAGTGCCATCAGCGCTCGCTTACGGGCGACGATCTGTCCGCATGGCGCGCGGATACGGGCGAATGGGGCGTGATCCGCGACGCGACGCTCGGGCCGGGCAATGAGAAGCTTCTGGCGGTCCAGCCGGGCGCCGGCGCGGTGGTCAACGGCCCCACCGGCCGCACCGGGCACCTCTTCAGCAAACAGGAATTCGGCGACGTCCGTGCGCACATCGAGTTCATGGTCGCCAAGGACTCAAACTCGGGTGTGTACTTCATGGGTCGCTACGAGGTGCAAGTCTTCGATAGCTGGCAGAAACAGGGGGACTACCCCGGCATCGAGTGTGGCGGGATCTACCAGCGGTGGGACGAGAACCGATCCCCCAAAGGGTTCGAAGGCCATTCACCCCGGGTCAACGCCTCGAAGCCGCCGGGACAGTGGCAGACGTTCGACATCGTCTTTCGAGCCCCCCGCTTCGATGAGAGCGGCCGCAAGGTCGCCAACGCGAGATTCGAGAAGGTCGCGCACAACGGCGTCCTCGTGCATCGCGACATCGAGCTGACCGGCCCCACGCGAGCGGGCGCCTATAACGATGAGAAGCCGCTTGGACCACTCATGTTCCAGGGCGATCACGGCCCCGTCGCCTACCGGAACGTCTGGGTCGCGCCGGCCGGACCGAATCCGTTCTTCGCCATGGATACGGCCACAAAGGACCCTAACCACCAGACCGCCGAGGAGCAGGCACAGATGCTCAAGGAGCTTGGCTACGCCGGCATCGGCCCCGCCTACGAAGGCGTTGCCCCCCTGGCGGAGATGCTCAAGCAGCTCGATCAGCGTGACCTGGAACTGTTCGCCGCGTACACCGGCATCAATATCGATCCGGATCAGCAAGCGTACGATCCATCTCTCCGCGAGGCCCTGAAGGTGCTGGACGGCCGCAATACGATTCTGTGGGTGTTTGCCCAAAGCGGCACGCACAAGCCATCCTCGTCGGCGGGTGATCCCCGCGCGGTGGAGATCCTTGGCGAGTTGGCCGACATGGCCGCCGCACACAAGGTGCGTATCGCCCTGTACCCGCATCACACGTTCTGGCTCGAGACTACCGAGGATGCCGTGCGAATTGCCGAGAAGGTGAATCGCCCGAACGTCGGCGTTACCCTCAACCTGTGCCACTGGCTCCGGGTCAGCGAGAGCAGAGACGCCAAGAGCGTCATTGAGCGTGCGATGCCGCACCTGTCCGTCGTAAACATCAACGGCGCCGACACCGACGGCCAGGACTGGAAGACCTTGATTCAAACGCTCGATCGTGGTACGTTCGACATGCGGGCGTTCCTGGAGACGCTCCGGGATGCCGGCTTCACCGGCCCCATCGGCTTCCAGGGCTACGGCATCGGCGGCGATGCCTACGACAACCTCAAGCGCACGATGGCGGCCTGGGAGAAGCATTCCCAGGTCTTGCGCGGCGATATGACGCCGTTTGGGGAACCGAAAAAGGAATAGGTCGAACAGGATCCAGGACGGGATCATCATGGATACGTTGAAACTCCTGCGTGATTATTTCCCGATGGCGGTTTTTACCGGCAAGTGCCTCGTGTTCATCAGCGAGGATTGGCGGGTCGAGCTGACGGAACACAAGGACAGCGATTTCAGCAAGGGCTCACCACAGTCCTCGATCATCCGCGTGCGAATCTTCAAGCGCGCGCTCAGCGGCGAATTCATTCCCGGCTTCTACGAGGACTTCCAACTGCCCTCCCTGGGGGAATTGGCCGAGCAGATTGAGAAGTACGTACAGTTGGCGATTGGCTCGAATCTGCGCGAAAACGTCGAGTGACCTTTCTCCCGCCGCGACTCGATCCGCTTTTTCCTCGAATCCGCCGGCCGCTTCCTGTAACGTATGGAGAAATCAGGCGATTACAGTCTATGTCCAAACCGACGATCCAGGAGAATTCGGACGGCGTCGTGTTTACGGCCAAGGTGGTTCCGGGCAGCAGCAGGACGGCCGTCGCGGGAGTCCTTGACGATATGATCAAGGTCCGGGTGGCCGCTGCGCCCGAGAAGGGCAAAGCCAACCAATGCCTGGTGGCCTTCCTGGCCAAACGGTTGGGCGTCAGGAAGAACAACATCGAGATCGTTTCCGGCCGGACGAATCCGGTCAAACAAGTGCAGGTGACGGGAATATCGGCAATCGAGCTCTTGAGAAAACTCGGACTGGGTGAACAGGGCACGCAATGACGGCGCGACCGACCCTCCTTTCCAGAGACCACGGCGACTACGAAACCTCGCTGGGGTACATGCTGAGACTGGCCGGCCCGATGGTCGTCTCGACCATCTCCTTTACGGTCATGCAATTCGTGGATCGCTTCATGGTCTCCCGCCTGGGAACCGATGCGCTGGCCGCCGTGCTGCCCGCCGGCTTTGTCAGCTTTCTCCCGGGCGGATTCGCGCTCGGGGTGATCACCAGTGTCAACACATTCGTGAGCCAGAGCCTCGGTCGGGGCGAGAAGGCCGCATGTTCCAACTACTTCTGGCAGATGGTCTACATAGGCCTCGTGTACTTCCTCGTGGCCGCGGCGATTTTGTGGCCCGTGGCGCCGCTGCTGTTCAAGCTGATGGGACAGCCGTCGGGCGTCGCCGAGATGGAGGTCATCTACTTTCGGATCATGCTCTATGCCCACATCGCCGCCGTGATCAACTGGTCGAGCAACCAGTTCTTCATGGGGATTCACAAGCCCATTATCACGATGATCTCGTCGCTCTGCGGACAGATCGTCAACGTCGTCGCCAACTACGCGCTGATCTTCGGAAAGTTCGGGCTGCCCGCGATGGGCATCGCCGGCGCCGGCTGGGGCACGTTTGCCGGGATCGCCGTCGCGGCGACGATCAACATGGGCATCTTCCTGGGCAGCCCCATAAGCAGAGAATTTCGATCCAGGCAGACGCTGAACCTGGACTTTGGGAAGATGCGTGACCTGCTCCGCATCGGCTTGCCGGCCGGGGTCGGACTGATGGTCAACGTGGCTGTATGGGGCGTGGCGCTCTTCGCGCTGGTCGGCCGCTTCGGCCGGGAGGCCCTGGCGGCCACCAGCGCGGTCCTCTCCTACACCAACCTGTCCGCCATGCCGATCGTCGGCATCGGCACGGCCCTGACCGCCGCGGTAGGAAGGACGATCGGCACCGGCAGAAAGCCGCTCGCGATCAAGCAGACGCACATATGCCTGAGGATCGGCCTGGTCTATATGGGCCTGGTCGGCGCTTGCTTCTTCTTTCTGCGCGATTCCCTGATGGTCTTCTGGTCGGAGGATCCGAAGGTGATTGCGATTGGCTCGAAGATCCTGATCTGTGCGGCCCTCTACCAGGTCTTCCACGCCGCTCGCATCATCTACGCCGGAGCGCTTCGGGGCGCCGGCGACACCGTCTGGCTGGCGCTGGTCTCCGGCGTCGGCGCCATCGGCGTTCTCGGCGTCGGCGGCACGCTGATTGCCTGGTTGTTCCCGTCGTTCGGAGCCCTCGGACCGTGGGTGGTCGCGACGTTGAGCATCGTCGTCGTGGGCTTGGCGAACCGATGGCGTTTTCTCCGGAATCGCTGGATGGAGATCGACCTGTTCAAACGACGGGTGGTCGCCCCGCCCGTCCAGATGGAATCGACCGGCGACTGAGTCCGGCCGCTACGGAGTCTCCTGCGGCAGCTTCTTGAGACGGATGTTCCGAACGGCGCCCGCGGTCATCCAGGTGGCGATGCCCAGCGGCTGCGACAAATCCACTTCCGGCCGAATATCGATCTTCCGGCCGGTCGTCTCGATGTTGACGAGTTCCTCGCCGTCCAGCCATGCTTGAATACGGTCGGGCACGACGCGAAGGCGAACGTGATACCATGTGCCGTTCTCGAAACGCATCACGCGCGTCGTCTCGTTTTCGGCGGCGTCGTAGTAGTCGATATTGGACAGACCGCAGACACTGCCCCCCCAGCCACCCAGGACCAGCGTACAGGGCTTCTCGCCCACCGGAAACGTCAGGGCGCAGAAGAAGTCGTTGCCCTGGACCCGCATCCCCTCCAGCGTGATCTCGTAGTTCATCCGCTCGACCGGGCCGGTCCAGGTCACCCCGGTCATATAGCTGCCCATCTCCATGGTGATCGCCCCGTCCTCGATGTGGACGTCGCCTTGGCCGCCGAAATCGGTTATCTTCCACAATCCGAGGGTCTGACCATCAAAGAGGCTGACCTCCTGACCGGGATCCAGGGGAAACTGAGGCTTTTCCGGGGCTTTGGCGGCCGTCTCTGGAACGGGGGCCGATTCCACCGGCTGCTCGGCGGTGTGACAGCCACTCAGCAGGATGCCCGCTGCCACGAGGCAAGCCAGGCAGATCATTGTGCCGCTGCAGCTTAACGTTGCCAGGCCACCGAAGGGCCGTTTGGCACGAGGGGAACTGCAAACCTGTGTCGATCTCATAGTGTCCTCCTGAAAATCTGAATTCTCTTGGAAGAGACTATCCGGTCCGCTACAATTAGACAAGAGCCAATCAGCGGGGTCGGCCATTTTGTGGCCGCCGGGCAAATGCCTCAAGGCCGCAGAACAAGATGACGATAAGGAGCGTATGGGCAAGTACTTGCGCCCATCCGGGTTTCCCCCGGGCATTACCCTATCGTGGCAGCAGGATATTCAGCAACGGTACGGCAGGGATAGGACGAGAAGGGCCCCATGAAGAGAACTTTTCTGTGCATCACCATTCTCTTGAGTGCTTCGGTTCCGGCGGCTCTTGGCCAGCGCGGACGGCTTGCCAATGCGGGCAAGGCCGGGTTGAACGTACGGTCCCTGGATGATGTCCTGCGTCTGCCGGAGGAGCAGATCGACCTGGCCACGGCGGCCCTGATCGCCTCCGAGTACTGGAGCGATATGGTGGCCGGCCGACGCTACCTCGAGCAACTGGACGCCATGGCCCTGGAGATTCAAACGCGGCTGCGACAGAACCGTCTGAACACGAACTCCCGGGCGATTCCCATCATCAATCAATACCTGTTCGACGAGCTCGGCTTCAAGACCATCTCGCACGCGAACGATCCGAACGACCTGTTTCTGCACTCCGTGATGGACCGACGCCAGGGCTACTGCCTGAGCCTCTCCGTTCTGTATCTGGCGATCGGCGAGCGTTTGGGGCTGGACCTCCATGGCGTGGTGGTTCCAGGTCACTTCTTTGTCCGCTACGATACGGGACGCGTTCGCTTTAACATCGAGACGACGAGCAACGGGGCCTGCCCGCCGGACGAACACTACATCGAGAGATTCCATGTCCCCCAGAACGGCTTCCATTCGATTTACATGGAAAACCTCGACAAGCGCCAGACGCTCGGTTGTTTCTTCAACAACCTGGGCAACGTATACAATGAGATCGGGGACGTGGAGACGGCCCAGCTTGCCCTCGAAAGGGCCGTCGCCATCAATCCGCTGCTCTCGGAATCCCGGGCGAACCTGGGCAACATTTACCTGCAGAAGGGCCGGGTGAACGACGCCGTCGAGCAGTACCGGGCCGCCCTGCAATTGAACCCCGGCGATCCCAAGACGCACAATAATTTGGGCAACGCCTACATGGCGCTGAGTCGGTTGACGGATGCCGCTTCCTCCTACCAACAGGCCTTCCGATTGGACCCCAACTTCGTCGACGCCTACCGGAACATCGCCCTGCTGTATACCCGGCAGGAGAGATACAGTGAAGCGCTGTCTCAGTTGAACCGAGTGCTCGCGCTCGACAGCGAGAACGTTCAGATATACAACCAGCTTGGAGAGTTGTATTACCGAATGGGCAATTATGAGAAGGGCCTTGCGCAGTTTCGCAGGGCGCTAACCCTCAAGCGGGATTCGGCCGAGGCGCACTACGGCCTGGGGATCTGCTACGGGAAATTGGGCCGCAAGAACGAGGAGATCCAGTCCTATACGCAGGCCCTTCTGCTCAAGCCCGGCATGCTGGCGGCCGTGGTGGACTTGGGCACCGCCTATTTCGACCAGGAGAACTACGACCTGGCCATCCAATTCTACCGGCAGGCCGGCGCCATCGACCCGGACGACGAACGGATTCTGTTCAATTTAGGCTCGGCGTATCTGAAGAAGGAGAGCTTCGATCAGGCGGTCCGGTACTACGCCCAGGTGGTGAAGAGGAATCCCGGCGTCGGCGATGCGCACCATGGGCTGGCCTACGCCTACTACAGACTCGGGGTGTACGACCTGGCCTGGAGTCATGTGAACACGGCCAAGCGGCTCGGCGTGAGTGTGCCCCAGGACCTGGTCAAAGCGATCCAGAGCAGGCTCAAGTAGCCTCCGTACGCCAAGTGGCGTACCGGTGCGAGTTTTCGGGATGCGGCCCCCTGAGGCGGGGCTGTTCCGTCCCCCAGGAGCGGACGAAGAAAATCCGGGATCCGGCAAAGAATTTCCAGCAACATCTTGACACAGTTTACAGAGGGCGGTAAGATAGGGCTGCAAAGTGGGAGTTAGCAAGCAGCCTGACTGCTTGAATGTGAGCAATCCCAGGAAAAAGCCCGTTATCGGCATCGTCGGCGGCATCGCCTCCGGCAAGAGCACCGTTGCGGCAGAATTCGGAAAGCTGGGTTGCGCAGTGGTCAGCGCCGACGCTATCGCTCACGAGTTGCTGAACGAACAGCCGATTCGGGATGAAGTGGTCCGGCTGTTCGGACGGGAGATTCTGACGCCTTCCGGGGAAATCGACCGAGGCAGGTTGGCACGGGGTGCCTTTGCCGATGCGCAGAGACTGTCTGCCTTGAATGCAGTGATCCATCCTCGCGTCCTCCAACGAACCGAGGAGTCCATCGCGAAGTACAGTCATTGTGCAGATGTCACAGCGATTGTGCTGGATATGCCCCTGCTGATCGAAGTTGGATGGGCCGACCGCTGCGACCGCCTGATCTTTGTGAAATGCGATCGGCGGCGGCGAGGCGAGAGAGCAAAACGAATGGGCCTCATGGATCAGTGGGAAGTCAAAATTCGCGAAAATTTTCAGATTTCTGTAGACAAGAAGGCAGAGCTGGCCGATACTACCGTAGACAACAACTCTGACTTCTCGACATTAGTCAGGCAAATCCAAGATATCTTCTCTGACATAGCTGGAAGCAGGTAGCGTGGTTCACTTGGAAGTCGTGTTGCTGACTGCGTTCTTGTGGAACCGGACTTCTTAGTGGTGTAGCTTGAGGCTCTGATCCTGCGGAACCACGGAGAGGAGAAGCATCACGTCGGCTGCAGGTGTGTTGCCCGCGTCTGTTGTGGGAGCAGACGTATACCTGTATGAACGGGGCAAGCGCGACCGTGGAATCTCGTAACACGTAAAAAAGGAGCAGTTATGGCCAAGGCCAAAACAACTAGACGAAAAAGCACAAAAAGCAAAAAAAGGAAGGTTGCTGCGAAGACAAAAGTGGCGACTGCCGAACCGGTCGAACCGCCGCAAGAGGCCTCGGCCGCCACGGCAACCGCTGTGGATGAAGAAGCAGCCGCGACCGAGACCGGGACGGCCAAAGCCGTGGAGTCCGCCGAGACCACCGAAGGAATCGAACTCTCGGAAGAGGAGTCCACACACGCCAAGTACGAACGGATCAAGAAGGGAAACCTGTACTTGACGGATTTGCAGCGGCTCACCGTGGCCGAACTACACGAAATGGCAAAGCGCGAAGGCATCACGGAGTATAGCGCCCTGAAGAAACAGGACCTGATCTTCCGGATCCTCAAGGAGCGCATCCGCCAGAACGGTCTCATGTATGGCGAGGGCGTTCTCGAGGTCCTCCCGGACGGGTACGGGTTCCTCCGCAACCCCGACTACAACTACCTGTCCTCGTCGGATGATATTTACGTATCGCCTTCGCAGATTCGACGCTTCGGGCTGCGGACGGGCAATATTGTTTCCGGACAAATCAGGCCGCCAAAGGACTCCGAGAAGTATTTCGCGCTGCTTCGCGTCGAGGCGATCAACTTTGAGAACCCCGACCTGCTGGCGGACAAGATCGTGTTCAGCGACCTGACGCCGCTGCATCCGGAGCAGCGTCTCATTCTTGAGACGAGCGCGGATGAGCTGAACATGCGGATCATCGACCTTGTGACTCCGGTAGGCAAGGGGCAGCGAGGTCTGATCGTGGCCCCACCGCGAACCGGCAAGACGATCCTGCTGCAGAAGATGGCCAACGCGGTCAGTATAAACCATCCTGAGGTGAAGCTGATCGTGCTGCTGATCGACGAGCGGCCGGAAGAAGTGACCGAAATGGAGCGCAAGACCGCCGAGAACGTCGAGGTCATCAGCTCCACGTTCGACGAGCCCGCCTCGCGTCACTGCCAGGTCGCCGAGGTCGTGATCGAGAAGGCCAAGCGCCTGGTCGAATACGGCCAGGACGTCGTCATCCTGCTCGACTCCATCACGCGTCTGGCGCGGGCGTACAACAACGAGACGCCGCACTCCGGGCGCATCCTCACCGGTGGTGTCGACGCCGGCGCGATGCAGATGCCGAAGAAGTTCTTCGGGGCGGCCCGAAAGATCGAAGAAGGCGGCTCGCTCAGCATTTTTGCCACGGCCCTGATCGACACCGGCTCGAAGATGGACGAGGTCATCTTCGAGGAGTTCAAGGCGACGGGCAACATGGAGCTGCATCTGGACCGGCGGCTCGTGGACCGGAGAGTCTGGCCGGCGATCGAAATCAGCCGCAGCGGGACTCGAAGGGAAGAGCTGCTGCTCGACCCGAAGGAGCTCGAGCTCGTCTATCGCCTCCGCCGAGTCCTCAGCGACCTGAATCCCGTCGAAGGCGTCGAGTTGCTCAAGAGCCGACTGGCGAAGACGCGGAGCAACGCCGAGTTCCTGATGACCATGAATCTGGATTAGCACCCCTGACGCGAGCGGTTCGCAGCCGACACGTTCCCCAGCGATGAACGCGTTTGTCGCGGCAAACCGAATCCTTTACAGGGCGCCTCCACACGATTAACATAACTTCCGGCAGGCACGTGTCTGCCGGAATTTTTTTGGCGACCCTTACACTGGATGAGTCATGACAGAGCAGTTGTCCAAGGTCTACGACCCAAAGAGGATCGAAGAGCAGATCAACGAATTCTGGCTATCGAGGTCCTACTTTCACGCGGCCCCGCCGCGCGACGGACAGGATCGTGAGACGTTCACGATCGTCATCCCGCCACCGAACGTAACGGCGGCCCTGCACCTGGGGCACGCCCTGAACAACACGCTCCAGGACATCCTGATCCGCCTGGGCCGGATGCAGCAGTATGAGACGCTGTGGATGCCCGGCACGGACCACGCCGGCATCGCCACCCAGACGGTCGTCGAGAAACGCATCCTCGCGGAAGAAGGCAAACGACGCACCGATTTCGAGCGGGACGAGTTCATCGCGCGCATCCAGACCTGGAAGGACGAGTACGAGGCAACGATTCTCGGCCAACTCAAGGCGATGGGCTGTTCGTGCGACTGGCAGCGCACGCGCTTCACGATGGATGAGGTGTGCGCCCGAGCGGTTCGGGCGAACTTCTTCAACCTGTTCAAAGACGGCCTGATCTATCGCGGCAAGCGACTGGTCAACTGGGACCCGGCCACGCAGACCGTTCTCGCCGACGACGAGGTCGAGCATGAGACGGTCCAGGGCCATTTCTGGTATATGAAATACCCGCTCGTCGAGCCGGTGGTATTACCCTGCGACGCAGGCATCGCGCCCATGCGCGGCGCGGACGGCTCGTCCGCGAGTGGCGAGGGCGTCCCGCCCTTGCGTCCCGAGAGCGTCTCGCTCTCGGATCAAACCGACGAGATCCATCAACGGCAAGGGCATTGTCTGCCCCATTGGACAAGGCCGGGCGCCGCCTACGCCGTCACTTTCCGTCTGGTCGACAGCCTGCCCCCCGAGGTTCTCCACGCCTGGAGACAGGAGCGGGAAGGCATCCTCCAGCGGGCCGCCGAGCAGGGCCGGCCTCTCTCCGCTCACGAAGAACGAGAGCTTGACCAATTGTACGCCACTCGCATCGAAGCTTTCCTGGATTCCGGCCACGGCGCCTGTCACCTTGCCAAACGCGAGATCGCGGCGCTGATCCAAGAGACCTTGCAACACTTCGACGGCCAGAGGTACGGTTTGATCGCCTGGTGCATCATGCCCAATCACGTTCACGTGATCGTGCGCCCGTTCGAAGGCCATGACCTGCCCGGCATCCTCCATAGTTGGAAGTCCTTCACGGCCAAACAGGCAAACAAGGTGCTCGGAGAAACCGGGGCTTTCTGGCAGGACGAGTACTACGACCATCTGATTCGCGACGAGGAGGATTTCAACCATCATCTGAGCTACCTGTTGCAGAATCCGGAGAAAGCGGGGCTCGACGCTTGGCCGTGGGTGGGGTCACGGTCGCAGGAATGGCACCCGCAGGATCGCGGGCAAGATGCCCGCGAGACGCAAGGGCGGGACGCCCTCGCCACGTCGATCATCACGCATGTCACCGTGGCCACGACGCGGCCGGAGACCATGCTGGGCGACACGGCGGTGGCGATGAATCCCACCGATCCGCGAGCCAAGTACCTCGTCGGCAAGATGGG
>Ga0207752_1000208_pt1 | contig 27602 bp, 15 predicted proteins | sample Pon2CUnioCityCA_6_FD_187272 | JGI IMG/M metagenome (GOLD analysis project Ga0207752, IMG submission 187272) | Marine sediment microbial community from Union City, CA, USA - Pond 2C Sediment 2 (SPAdes) | ecosystem: Environmental > Aquatic > Marine > Intertidal zone > Salt pond sediment ... | reverse complement strand
GTAGCCGATATCGTAGGCCCAGCCGTCGCCGCCGAGGGCCCAGACACTCTTGTGAGCCAGGTAATCGGCCACGCTCAGAAGCTGCTTGCACTCGGCACAACCGCCGCTCTTGCCGCACTGGGTCTTGAGCTGCTCGACGCGGGCACGCTGCTCTTCAATCGTGCTTTGCTCCGGATCGTCGGCCAGGGCCGCGGCCCGGATCTCCGCCGCCAGCTCCTTGTCCACACAGCCCTGCTCAGTAGCCTTCTCCAAGAGTCCGAGGGCAATCCGCCGCGACTGGTCCACGGTCAATCGCATCCCCATGGCGAACTCGGCAGCGTCCTCGAACAGGCTGTTGCTCCAGGTCGGCCCGCGACCGTCTTCCCGCGTCGTATAGGGCGTGGTCGGCAGGTTGCCGCCGTAGATGGACGAGCAACCGGTGGCGTTGCCGATCAGGGCCCGGTCGCCAAACAGTTGCGTCATCAGCTTCACGTACGCCGTCTCGCCGCAACCGGCACACGCGCCGGAATACTCGAACAACGGCTGAATCAACTGGCTGCCCTTGACGCTGTTGGCCTTGAAGAGCGACCGGTCCGTATTCGGAATCGACAGGAAGTAGGCGTAGTTGGCCCGCTCCCGGTCGCGGATAGGCTCCTGCGGCTCCATGTTGATCGCCTTGCGCCCGGTCGGCTGCTTGTTCGCGTCCCGTTCCTGCCCGGGGCACGCCAGCACGCAGGCGCCGCAGCCGGTGCAATCCTCCGGCGCCACCTGCACGGTGAACTTCATGCCCGCAAAGTCTTTGCCCTTGGCGTCGATGCTCTTGAACTCCTTGGGAGCCTTGCCTTCCGCGAACTTGGCGTCGTAGGCCTTGACGCGAATGGCCGCATGAGGGCAAACCAGCGAGCACGTTCCGCACTGCACGCACAGATTCGGCTGCCAGATGGGAACGCTCACGGCGATATTCCGCTTTTCGTATTTCGTCGTGCCCGTCGGGTACTTTCCGTCGGCGGGCATCTTGCTGACCGGCACGGCGTCGCCGCGCATCGCCATCAACTCGCCCGTCACCGCCTGCACGAATTCCGGTGCATCGGCCGGCACGACCGGCGGCCGGCTCCAGGTGCTCGTGACCTTGCTCGGCACCTTGACCTCGAACACGCGATCGAGCGATTTGTCCACGGCGTCGTTGTTCATCTTGACGATCTTCTCGCCCTTCTTGCCGTAGCTGTGCCGGATGGCGTCCTTGATCGCCTTGAGGGCTTCGTCCAGCGGGATGATGTTGCTGATCTTGAAGAACGCCGTCTGCATGATCACGTTGATACGGGCGCCGAGCCCGAGCTCCTGCGCCAGCGAAATCGCGTCGATGACGTAGAACTTCAGCTTCTTGGCGATCATCTGCTTCTGCATTTCCTTCGGCAGCGTGTCCCAGACGCTGTCGGGACTGTGACTGGTGGTCAGCAGGAACGTGGCCCCCTCCCGCGCCGAGGAAAGCAGGTCGTACTTCTCAAGGAAGCTGGGATTGTGACAAGCGACGAAGTCGGCCTTGCTGATGAGATACGGCCGCTGGATCGGCTTCTCGCCGAAGCGCAGGTGCGAGATCGTGACGGCCCCGGCTTTCTTCGAGTCGTACACGAAATACCCCTGGGCGTAGTTCTCCGTCAGCTCGCCGATGATCCGGATCGAGTTGTGATTGGCGCCGACCGTCCCGTCGGACCCCAGCCCGTAGAACATCGCCGCATACATCTTCTCGCTGGGCACCTCGAAGGAGGCGTCCACGTCGAGACTGTTGTTCGTCACGTCGTCGACGATCCCGACGCTGAAGCTCCGCTTCGGCTTGGCGGCGTCGAGGTTGTCGTAGACGGCCTTCACCATCGCGGGCGTGAACTCCTTCGAGCCCAGCCCGTAGCGGCCGCCCACCACCACCGGATATTTCTCAAACGGAGCGATCCCGTCGGCCATCGCCTCGCCGATCGAGGTCCGGACATCCAGGTACATAGGCTCGCCCAGCGCGCCGGGCTCCTTGGTTCTGTCCAGCACGGCGATCTTCTTGACCGTCTTCGGCAGAGCCGCCATGAAGTGCTGCGTGCTCCAGGGCCGATACAAGCGGACCTTGACGACGCCGACCTTCTCGCCCTTCGACGCCAGATACTCGGCGGTCTCATGGGCCGTGTCGGCGCCGCTGCCCATGACGATAATCACCTTCTCTGCGTCCGGGGCGCCGACGTAGTCAAACAGCTTGTATTGGCGGCCGACGATCTTCGCGAACTTGTTCATCGTCTCTTCGACGATCTTCGGCGTGGCCAAGTAGAACTTGTTCACCGTCTCACGGCCCTGGAAGTAGACATCCGGGTTCTGGGCCGTGCCGCTGATCGTCGGGTGATCCGGCGACAGCGCCCGCACCTTGTGTGCGGCCACCAGATCGTTGTCGATCATGGCCCGCATATCGTCGTAAGTCAGCTCCTCGACCTTCTGGATCTCATGGCTCGTCCGGAAGCCGTCGAAGAAGTGCAGGAACGGCACACGCGAGGCCAGCGTCGCCTGCTGCGCGATCAACGCGAAATCCATCACCTCCTGCACGTTGCACGAGCCGAGCATGCCGAAACCCGTTTCGCGGCAGGTGGTCACGTCCGAATGATCCCCGAAAATCGATAGGGCCTGGCAGGCCAGCGAACGTGCGGATATGTGGAACACCGTGGGCAGCAGTTCGCCCGCGATTTTGTACATGTTCGGAATCATCAACAGCAGGCCCTGCGAAGCCGTGAACGTCGTCGTCAGTGCACCACTGGCAAGCGCACCGTGGACGGCGCCGGCGGCCCCGGCCTCCGACTGCATCTCGGTCACCGAGGGAACGGATCCCCAGATGTTCGGCGTGCCCGACGCCGTCTTTGCGTCCGCCATCTCGCCCATCGGGGAACTCGGCGTAATCGGATAGATCGCAATCACCTCGTTCGTCGCGTGCGCCACATGCGCCACGGCCGTGTTTCCATCAATCGTCACCATTCTGCGTTTCATACAGTCTCCAATTTCCGTAAAGCTTTGACAAACAACAACTTAGAACGGGAACATCCTCGCGGGCGACCCTGCTGCACCTGTCCTGTACGCGGGTCTGCGCAAGAACCGGTTCCCCTGCTTTGGACAAACCGCTGCGAAGAAAGGTCATTTATACACCCTCGGGCCCGGTCAGGCAACAGAATTTTCGAGCACACCGATGGCCCCGACCCGCTCACTGCCACCGAATAATCCGGTCCGTCCACCTCGGGTAAACCCTGAAATTCCGACCGGAATTCGGCCAAAATTACGTAGTTTCCACAATACACCGCACCGTTGAGCTCAGGTACACTGGTGGGGTTGGACGTGCGACGGTGACAGACTCCGAGGGTAGACACCATGGCGTACCGTCACGGCAAACGCGCAGGGGGTGTAGGGTCTCTTCTGAGCCCGTGCGTCGGGCGTCTCCACCGCCGTATGCCGGCGATTTCATTCCGGGACATGCGCGAATTCCACCGCAGACTCTTCTGAGAGATTTGGACTGATGGGACAGAGGGTGATTGCATCGCTCCTGATGATCGTGGTCGTGCCCTGTACGGCTGTGGCGAATGTCTCCGGTGACATCCTCATCAACTCTGCGTACAGAATGGAGCGGTCGGCACTCCGTCACGATGTGGTTCTATTTGAAAGGTGAAAAGATGAACAAGACAACACGACGATCACTGACTGCGGCTCTGCTACTAGGCTCGATTATGGCCGGTGCGGCGACGGCGAGCCTGACGTTGCCCTTCGAAGACTCGGTCCTGGAGCCGGGAGAAGCCTTCCGGATCGACAACACGTACACCGGCTCGACGAGGAGCTATGGAGGCTACTTCAGCACGGCCGGGGCTCAGGGACGCGGAGTCTACGCCCGGGTCAGGAGTGGCGTGGCGGACGTCAACAGCTACGGCGGGTTCTTCTACGCCGACAGTCCCAAGGGTCGAGGGGTCTTTGGCCAATCCACAGGCAAGCAGCAAGGGATTGGCGTCAAGGGCTGGGCCTCCAGCGACGAGGACGTGGAGAACTACGGCGGTCACTTCGCTTCCGCAGGTTTGCAGGGCATCGGCGTCTACGGCTGGGCCGAGAATACCGCCGCCAACGCGCTGAACTATGGCGGCGTCTTCCAGGCCGACGGCGGACAGGGCATCGGCATCTACGCCAGCGGCGGGAGGAAAGGCTCGGCCGCCGTCTTCGAAGGGGACGTCGTCATCGTGGGAAAGGGCCACGGCATCGTCTTTCCAAATGGGTCGAAGCAGACCAGTGCGACCGGCGGAGGCTCGCCCGGCGGTTTCCCGCGTCCGGCCTACGATAGCGGCTGGGTCACACTGCCCTGGAATGGCTCTCGCGGCGGTACCGTGGAACTGGCCCACAATCTTGGCGGCGATCCCGAAAACTATTTTGTCGATCTTCAGTTCTATTATCAGAGCGTCGAGATCGACAAGGGCATTCACAATGAGGGCCACGGCGGCGATCGCGCAGCCCAGGATTACGAGTCCAGAGGGGCCTACTACCATGCCCTCAACGCGACCAGCGTCAAGGTCACCTCAAGCGACAGGACGACCTATTTCACACCAAAAGCACGGGTCCGCATCTGGGTGTATGAATAGCCCCGGGCGGTCGCGGCAGCACCCGGCGTGCAGGGTCCGACGCCGGTGGCAGCAGATATGGTGTGCAGCGGCGTCGATGCGCGTGATATCGGTGCCCACGACGGGCCCTGTAGCAGTGTACTTCTGGACCGCGAAGACAGGGGCCGGCAGGACCGAACTGTGAGAATACGGGGTTTGGGGCTTGACAGGGCCGCCTCAAATTGGTTTCATAGGAAAGGATATCTTGAGAGGCCACGCCATTTTCTATGCAGGAGGAGATACCGGGCCCGAGCCCATCAGCGCTCAACGGGATGGTCGGTGCTCACGACGATACACGCCAATCCGGACCACGTTCTGAAAGGGTCGAGAGATGAAGACGACAAGAACGGCAACCACCTTGTTTGTTGTGCTGGGTCTGTGCGGCCTGGCGGCGGGCCAGAGCGGGATAGTGCACTTCAAGGGGACGGTCACCGTCGCGGAACAGCACGAGGTCGTCCCCGTCTGCTACGGGAGCTACTTCGTCGAAGTGGATGTCGAAGAGGTCATCGAGGATGACGTAACGCTGCTGGGCGACGTGACTTCCGTCGATGTCTGTTACGGAGCAGAGATGGGCCTCAAGGCCGGCGATCATGTGGAGGTGTACGGGATCTACTACAAGGGCCCGGTGGGCTGTCCCAAGCAGTATTGCAGTCGTGTGATCGCCCTTGACGATCCGTACTACATCCGACTCCTCGCGGGGCATGAATTGTACGTCCTCACCCAGAGCGGGATCCTGACCGTCTCGACGGCGGGCACGCAGCAGATGCTCATCGACGCACACTATGACAGCTATGCCATCGAGGTCCGCGACAACACATTGTACGCAACCAGCGATAGACGCGGCGGTGACATCGTGGCCTACGACCTGGAGGGAAATCATCTCAAGACGATCCCCACGCCGCTGCAGGCGCAGGACTATCTCACGTTCGTCGCCTTGCCGGGCGAGCGATTCGCCCTTCTGGACAACGTCAACGACAAGGTCTTCTTCATCGACGACGAGGGCCACCTCCTGGCGACCGCGAACCTCAAGCCCGTCAAGGACGGCACCGCACAAACCGTCGACGGCGTCGTCGTCGGCAACCGGCTCATCGTCTCGGAAGACGGAAACGGGCGGGTCATGGCGATCAATCTCACAAGTTACGAAATATCCGTCTTCAAGGATTTGAGCGCCTCTCTGAATTCCTTGGGCCCGATCACATACGCCAGCGGGAAGTACTATATATGCCGTGCCAAGACGATCTACTCCTTCACCACCGAGCCCGGCAGTTTGGTGAAGGTGGCCGAGATTGCGGACTACAACATCACGGGGATCGTCGTGATCGGCGACATGGCTTACATCAGCGTGAATTTCGCCGGCAAGATCTACCAGGTGGACCTGATGAGCGGGATCGCCACCGAGATCACCACGGGGCTGGATTATCCTCTGGATATTGAGTGCGCGGTGGAGACGGGCTGCTTCGAGGTGTGCATGTCCGTCGGTCAGTTGTCCGTACCGGACCACGCCACGGCCTGCTGGACCTTCCATGAGCCCTGGCTCTTGAGCCTGCCGCCGAAACCGACCTGGGCCCCGGAGGGCGCCGTCGTCACGAAGATGCGGTACAAACTGGCGGTTCGAGGCGCTTCCCTGCGCTGCAGCGACTACGAGATATCTCTGGACAACGATCCCTGCGACACGGATCCGGGCCTCGTCGTCTACGACAATCTGGGCGGCTTTACCGATGGGGGCTACGACGACGATCCGGAAACCGACAGAGATATCGAGCTGGATTGGCGCGAGACGCACGCCTTCGACGGTCAATCCGTACACCAGGACTGGACGGCCTGCGTTGCGGACACGCTGTCGGGCTATAGTGGATATGCGACGGACTTGTGTCTGCGCATCTGCTGGGAGATGCAGGAGGCCGCCGGCACGTGCTGTGGGTTCGCGCCGGGGGACCGCGTGGAACTGCTGACCAACAACCCGGACGGCGCTGTCGGGCTGCTCGCCGGCACTGAAGGAACCGTGATCTGCTGCAACGCGGACTACCCGCCTATGCCGGTGCTCGTTAGCTGGGACGGATGGACCAATGGCCACGACAAAGACCAGCAGTGCGATTCCGCCCCGCTGCCCTACCCGCCCAATTCCGGCTGGTGGGTCGGGTGCGACGACATTCAGGCCGCGACCGGCGGTGGAGGTGGCTGCCTGCCCGACCTGGAGGCCTGGGTGTCGATGTTCTGGGATTTCACGCCGCAGACCCTCGACATTTGCACGTCGAGCGAGCGACTGGAAGTCACGTATGCACTGAAGAACTCGGGCTGCGACGACTCAGGCAACTTCGATGTCTGCTTCTACGCCTCGAAGAACCAGACCATCACAACGTCGGACCATCAGCTCTACCAGATTCCCAAGACGTCGATGGCGCCCGGGCAGACCGGCTCCTGGAAGTTCTGGGTGTGGCTCGCTCCGGGCGAACTCGCCCCCGGCAAGTACTACATCGGCTGCATCATCGACTGCGAAGGTGCCGTTCAGGAAGAGGACGAATCCAACAACGTGGTGGTCATCGAGGATCAGCTACTGACGATTCCGACCTGTCCATAGCCGTCCCAGGAGCTTCACGACACGGATCGGGGATCTACGAGCGGCGCGCAACTGGCATCGTTCGCTCGCGGTTTGCGGTCGCGGCGCGTTGGATGGCGGGACTTACTCGTCCAGGCCGAAGGCCTCCAGCCACTTGTCGGTCTCGCCGGCGGAGAGTCCTTCTCTCTTTTCTTCGGGCTCGGTCTTTTCGTGCGTCTTTTTCGCCAGTTCCTGACGGACCTGGTCCCAGAATCGCTCGGACTTCAGGGCGGTCGCTCTCCTCTCGCCGGCCGCCTTGCGCAGCCTGCGGTCGCTGCTGACCACGGTCAGACGCCGGGGAGCCGTATCGGCCTGGATCTTCTTCTCGATCACGCTGTCGGCGTCGTGGTTGTACCCGGCGAAGAAGACCTCGGGGTTCGATATGACCTCGAACTCGCTCGTGTCGGCGGGGCCCGCCCCGTCGAAGACCACCTGCCCCAACTCGCCCGTCAGTGCGAAGTATCGGCTCAGCACGCGGCACAGGTCCGCCTCCGTCGCAATCTCCCGTTCATCGGCGCTCTCGTCCAGCGCCCAGAGCAGGTTGTTTCCGTCAATAATCGTCATCTCTTGCACACCTTTGGCGGTATCGCCGCGGAACGCCGATTCTCTGCAGACAATCCGGCCCACTGCTGCCATTCCGGCACGCAAAACCGGCATGGAAGGCAGATTATGCGACACGGGACGACGATATGCAACCCATTTGCCTGCCGACGGCGCGGCGGTCCCGGCACAACTCTCAGTTTTTCACGGAGATCTCATAGTGCATCCCGTCCCGCTTATCGGTGCCGGGCGGCAGGGTCGATTCGAGCACGACCGTCGATCCGGACACCGTGTACCGAAACGGCTCACCCGTGATCGGGTCGGTGGGCACGGAAGGTTCCGCAACATCGCTTAGACTCGCCGGCAATTGCCCGCCGTGTGAGGCCGCATACGCGCGGATCGCCTCGACACACTGCAACACCGCTAGATTGCCATCCAGTCTGCGCGCGACCAGCCGCGACCGTTCATGTGCCGGCTTCAAGACCTTCTCAAGCTCCTGGCGAACCGCCTCATTGGGAGCTTGCGCGAGGCCGACTTTCTTCTCGTTCTCAATCGCCTGATCGATCTCAATAAGCGGCTTCGGTATGTTCGCCAGCGCATAGAACAGGTTCGGCGAATCCGGCCCTTCTATGAATTGCTCGACCTCCTTGCACATCACGGCCCCGATGGCCGCCCCGATCAGACCCTGCATGATCGTAGGCCCCTGCCCGAGATGCCGCGCCATCCCGAACCCGGTTTGCATCGCGACGAGGCTGCCCTCGTACCCCTGGCGGGCCGTTTCGTATCGCGCCCACAATTCAATCAGCCACGCGAGCACCCGGTACTCCCCATCGTTCGTCATCTTCGCCCCGGGTGTCCAGGCGGGCCATTTACACTCCTTGCATCGAGCCGCCTTCGCGGCGGACCGCAGATTCTCCGCGTGTCGCTGCAACATCGCCTCCACGTCGCTTAGCGGCAATTGCCCGATAGGCAAATCCAACCACTGCCGAATCTGATCCGCACCTGCATCATTCGGCAGCCCCTTCATCGCCTGCTCATACAGGGCAACCGCATCGCCATCGATCAGCGACGTCGGCGCCGGCAACAGTGAATGCTTCCCCGGCTCGCTCGGCACCGCCTGCGGCTGGGTGGTCAGTTTGGCCTCCCGCCCGAAGGCCGGCAAACAAAGAACTCCCCATCCGACCAGCCCAACCAGGATTCCCGCAGCCAAGTTTCTACGCGTGCGCACCATAGCTCGTCCTCCACAAATCCGTTGATCCGCTCGTACGAGGCCGCCTCACGGCCATGCCCTGCGACCTCATCCTTACAGACGCCCGACCTGCACGGATGGTCAACGAAAATCTATTTTCCCGCCCGCCGGTCCGCCCAAACAGCCCCTTCTGGCCGCGCCGTCCGCTCGGGATCAGAGGGGCCGGAGCACCTCGGCGATTTCCTCGGCTGCTTTGCAGTGTCCCTGCTTGTTCCAGTGCCCATCGTATTGGAAATGGTAGCGCAAAGGATCGCCCCCCTCCTCAAGGGCGGCGCGGAGGTCCACAACGGCAAGCCCGCGGTCTTTCGCCAAGGCAACGAATTCATTGTGGATGCGCGAGTACATATCCCGGTCGTCGCCCATCCACAGCCGACGGGACGGGACGACCACAACGACGACGCGAGCCATGCCGCAGTCCGCCACCATTTCGGTCAGCCGGTCGACCGAACTCTCGACCAGAGCCCTCGAATACGACTGTCGAGCGACGCGATCGGCGAGACGGGTAATCAGTCGCAACTTCAGCGCCAGCCTCTTCAAAGGGCCGCTCTCATGAACCATATTCTTGATTGCGTTGTAAGCCGCCGAACGCCGCGTCAGCCACGACTTCACCGAAAGAAACTTCCTGTCCTCGCCCGCCGCGGCGTTCTCCGAAGCCCGGACCCGGTAATCGCGCAAATCGTTCTCCATGCACACACCGACGATCAGGTTCGCAATCGTCGCGCCCTGCGCACGGGCATACTTCACCAGCTTCTCGTACCCTTCGATATCCGTGGGGACGCTTATGTTATAGACGTCCGTCCCGAGCATCGAGGCCAGCAGGTTCGAATAGCGGTCTTCCTCCTGGACCCCCCAACCGAAACCGAAGGAGTCTCCGACCACGAAGAAATTCTCTTCACGCGAATCCTTGAGGTCCTTGGCGTCCCTGAACCCGTAGGCGTTGATCCGCACGGTGACATCGTAGTCGGTCGTATTGTTCGTGTGACGTCCCACGTGGTTCTTCTGGCCCAAGGGCACGCCGCCCTCCATGTGGAACACCACGGCCTCACAGGGAACGTATCGGGGCAGAAAAAGGCGAACGCCGCACTCCAGAATCATCAATCCTACAAGCGTAGAGGCAGAGAGAAGGCCGGCCCTGCTGATGATCGTGCGCCATGGCTTGTGTGGTCGCTCGGATCCTGATGCGACGCGCTCATCCCGTCCTCGCCCCGGAGACGTCCTTTCTCTGCCTTCCTCGAAAGCACGCTCCTGCCCCATCGTCCTGTTGCTCCCAAACCGATCGTCGCGTGCGCTCAGATCTCGTATCTCACCTCGCCCCCGACAATGGTCATTTCGACCTTGCCTTTGACCGTCCAGCCGTGATAGGGGCAGTTGCGGCTCTTGGAGAGGAATTCGTTCACGTCGATCTTCCATTCGGCGTCGGGGTCGATGATGGTGACATCGCCCTGTTTGCCCCGGCTGAGCGTGCCCTTGTCAATCCCGATGATTCGGGCCGGACTCGCCGTCATCAGCCGAACGAGGCCGAGCCAGTCGAGGACCTTCGGCTCGATCAACGCCTTGATATAGAGCCCCAGGGCGCACTCCAGGCTCGCGATGCCAAAGGGCGCCGTCAGGAACTCCAGCTCCTTCTCGCTCTGCAGGTGGGGCGCATGGTCGCTCGCCAGGGCATCCACCAGTCCCTCGGCAATCGCCTCCTTCAAGGCATCCACGTCCTTCTGCCCGCGCAGCGGCGGATTGACCTTGTAGTTGGTGTCGTAGTCGGCGCAGCACTGCTCGGTCAGCAGCAGGTGATGCGGGGTCACCTCGCACGTAACCGGAAGGGAGCCCTTCTTCGCTTGGCGGATCAGCTCGACCGACCCCGTCGTGGAGATATGCTGGGCGTGATATTGCACCTGCGTCTTCTTGACCAACTGGATGTCTCGCCACAGCATCGCTTCCTCCGCCAGCGCATCGATGCCGGGCAACCCAAGGATCGTCGAGCAGTACCCGGCGTTCATGACCCCGCTTCCGGCAAAGCTGTCGTCCTGGCAATGCTGCGCGACGACGACGTCGAACATCTTGGCGTACTTCAGGGCCCGCAGCATGACGGCGGGATCCTGCACGCCGTGGCCGTCATCGGTGAAACCGCGAGCGCCCGCCTCCGCCATCAACCCCATCTCGGCCAGCTCGACGCCCTCGCGCTTCTTGGTGACGGCGCCCATGCAATAGACATGGGTTTTTCTCGTCTGGCGGCCCTTTCGGTGCACGTACTCCACGTCCGTCTCGCTCTCAATGGCCGGATTCGTATTCGGCATGCAGACGACGGAGGTGAATCCCGCCGCGACCGCCGCCGCCGAGCCGCTGGCAATCGTCTCCTCCTCTTCATCGCCGGGTTCACGGAAATGGACGTGGATATCGATCAAGCCGGGTGTCACCAGCTTGCCCGCCGCGTCGATGACCCGCTCCACGGATTTCTCCACGGCCCCGTTGAAGTCGCCCACCTCGGCCACCGCGCCGTCGACGATCAGGACGTCACATTTCCTGTCGAGATCGTTCGCCGGATCGATAACCCGCCCGTTCTTGATGAGAAGCTGATTCGCCATAGCGCACCTGTGCCCATGATCCCTTTCTTCGCCCACACTTCTACCAGAAAGGCGGGCGGAAGGGAAGCGGTTTTTGCCTGCACCTGTGGTGATGTGTCTGTGCAGATTTCCGGGCACCCGTGACCTCGGTTGACGGCTCCGAGGCCGCAGGCAGAGGCGGGTTCATTTCGGAACGCCGTCGGCAGGGTCGGTCGGAGCACCATCAGCAAGCCACTCGCCGGCCAGGATCGCCAAATCGGCAAAATCCACCCGACAGTCCCCGTTCAGGTCCGCCGTGAGCTTCACGGGACACGGTACAGCGGGGTCTGCGGCGACCCGGTAGCTCCAAACGTGGGCGGGCTGGTACACGCCAGGCTCTTGCATATCCTGGCTATGCCGCTCCATCCAGGTCATCGTGACGTGGAGGTCGTCCACCTCGACCAGGATGTAACCGTAGCGTGCGGCGTGGTAGACCTGCGTCACGATGAAGTCGCCGTTGTCCCCGTCGTAGGGAGGGGTCCACGCATACGACGGGGCCCCGGCTGTCGCTGCGACGAATTGATGGATGTCATTGTCCGGGTTGCCGTCGCCGTCGTCGACCCGCGCCTGATCGAAGAAGTGGTCATGGCCGCAGAAATACGCCCGCGCACCGGCTCTTTTGAGACTGCGCCAGAACTCATCCCGCCGGGCTGGATGATCGTCCAGGCAATCCGGATGCAGCATCTTGAAGGCCGGCTCGTGTCCGAAAACGAAGACGTGCCGCTGGCGGTTCGCCCGCAACTGGGAATCGACCCAGCACTGGTCCACGGCATGAGCGAGCCGGTGTCGCATTCCGCCGTATTCATCCACAGCGAGAATCAGAGCGTTCTTGTGGGTAATCGCGTACGACATGTGCTTCGCATCGGCCGGGCCATTGTCCGGCAATCTCAGTTCAGGGTGCGCCTCATTGCCGAATACGCGCAGCCAGCGATAACTGTAGTTGTCCACCGGATCGGGAAGAATCCCCCACTCGATATCCCAGGCGTCGCCCACTTCGTGATTGCCCCGGCAGACGTAGACCGGGATACCGGCGTCGTAAACCGGCTTCATGATGCCGACCCAGTCCCAGAGCTGCTCCTCGAACCGCTCGGGACTGACACGAGCGCCGTAGACCAGGTCGCCGGGGTAAATCAGGAAATCCACGTCCCGGCGCAGGATCTCACCAGCCAGCTCAGAGAGGGCCTGCTCGTTGATGCCGGTCACGTAATTGCCCCGGCTGTCGCAGGTCATGATGAAGCGCCAAGGCTCAACCGCCGAGGCTGCCGATGCGAAACCGATCCACAGAGCAAGTATTAAGAGCTTGCACCCGCCCACCGTATCTAATCTCTCCAACCTTGGAAATACGTCTTGCCGCGTCGTCGGCCGTGCTCCCCTGCCGACCGATGCAGCAGTTTAGGACCGCCCGTGCGGCTAATTCACGGCGCCGTCGGTGCGCCACTCCGCCCTGCGGTCGCGATATGCAATCATCCCATCCACGTCATTGACATCGATCTTGCCGTCCATGTTGACGTCGCCAATGACGTACGCCTGCGGTGATTTCAATCCCTCGGTCCAGTTGTTCACCAGCGTGGCGACATCCTCCTCGTTCACGATGCCGTCGGCGTTGAGATCGTGCCAGAAGATGCTCTCGTCGGGAAGCTTCTCCTCCAGGGTCCAGGCCAATGCGTATCGTTCGCCTGCCTGGGCTCCCTTACGTTCGTCGAGATTGCTGTGTGAAACCACGATCTCGTACAAACTGTATTCCGGCTGCGTCTCCACATAAATGTGCTCGACGTTATCGACTCGGCTATCGCTATAATCGAGCCGACGGGTGCTGCCGGGATCCTCCGGGGCAATCCCCCAGACTTCGAGACGAAGATCGCTGTCCCGATCCGACATCCGTTTGAACGGATACGTTGTGCTGTAATGACGGTTCCACACGAGTGTGGCGGTAAGCACTTTGCCAACCGGCTCATTGACCGTGAGACGGTAAACCTGCTGGAGGGTCTGCTCGGTATCCAGATGATTCAGGTCCCATCCGGCCGCCCAGACGTCGCCGGGCTCAGCCCGCCCGGCCTTCAGGAGCCGATGGGCTCGCACGGCGTCGATCATCCCGGCGCCCTGAGCGTAATCCAGCGGCGTCTCGTGGTCGTCATCCCCGCTCAACCGGCCCTTGTGCCAGAACGGCAGCTTCGTGGCCGAGCTCATCACAATCGCCTTCAGGACGCAATTGCCCCCTTTCGGCGACACGGCCAGATTGAGCCCGGCATCCTGCTTGGCCGCCTGCATCAGCAGCCCGACCACGCCGGCCGCCACGGGCGTTGAGAAGCTCGACCAGTTGCCCGCGATCGCGTAGCCCTGCTCACTCTCCGTTTCCGCCACGAGGCAGTTGCCCGGGGCGATGATGTCGGGCTTGCACCGGCCGTCATCTGTCGGCCCCACGCTCGATTGCTGTGGGTAGGCCAGGGCGAATTGCGCCAGCTTCGTCGCGGGATCGCCTGCGTTGACCGAGCTGACCAGGCCCACGCCGAGGACGTTCGGTCCGGCCCCCGGATAGAACGACGGGTCGGCGGCATTCGTACCGTTGCCGATGCTCGCGACAAACACCAGGCCCTGGTGCTCGATGAGCGCTTCAATGCCCCGCGTCCATCCATCCTCGAGGGACTGACCGAAACTGGCGGTGGCCAGATCGACCTCGGGCGCATTCTGTAGGTACACATATTGCAGCACGAAATGCCAGAACTCGTAGATACGGCCCTCGGCCCCGGGTACGGCCCCCTGGTACAGGAACGGATCCACCCCGGACGCCACCCCTGCGGGATCGTCGCCAAAGAGAATGGAACAGATTCCCGTCGAGTGGGGCGATACGCCGGCAGGCATCGTTTCATCGTGGAAGAAGCGCATCCGAGTGTTCTGAAAACAGGTATGTCCGATGTTCGGCTGATAATCGTTCTGCGGTTCGTTGCCCTCGTTGTAGGTCAGACTGCGACAGATGACGCCGAGACGCACCCCGGCCCCCGTCAGGCTCGGGTCCGCCTGCCGCAGCGCGTAGATGCCCGCCCAATCGAGCGCCTTGGGCTGAAAGGCCGCGAAATCCGCTGCCCCGGGCGCGCCGACCGCCACCGCCGGGCCCGCCAGAAGCGTTAGGACCCATAACTTCGAGGCCAAGATCGCTATTCTTTCAAACATCTTCGGCGCGAAAACCCCAAAGGCGGCACATTTGCCAGTCGGCACAGTGCCGTTCCCCCAAAAGCCAACCTCCGTGGCCGATGCATTCCATCCTCCAAAACAACTGGCCTTATCATAGCAAAAACCCGCTTTCTTTTCAAGAAAATTCCGCCGGCCGGTCGTAATATACCATGGCCGGCAGTACTGAAAAAGGGGATTTTGGGAACGAAAGCGACAAAGCTTGCCTTGCCGGGGGGCGCTTGGTATACTCGTCCTGCGTCTTGCGGCAGGTGTTGCACGAGGGCTGGCGCAGGACAAGATACGACGATGCGATCCATACGGACCACCAACGACGGACGGCGAACGACGGTTATGAAGGTCATCCTGGATACCCTGCAAATCAAGCGGACCATCAACAATCTGGCCGATGAGATTGCCGGCCGGACTTCGCCCGATAACGATCCGGCTATTATTGGGATTCGCAGCCGGGGGGAGATTCTCGCGCAGAGGCTCGCCGAGGAGTTGTCACGCAGGCTCGGCAAGACCGTCCCGTGCGGCACGCTGGACATCACCCTCTATCGTGATGACCTCAACGCCCCGCACGCTAACAGCCAGCCCCTGGTTCGGACCACCGAAATCGGATTCAACGTGGACGACCGGACCATTATCCTGGTCGATGACGTGCTCTATACGGGGCGCTCGACCCGGGCCGCGATGGATGCCTTGATGGACCTGGGGCGGCCGAAAGCCATTCGGCTGGCCGTACTTGTCGAGAGAACAGGACGCGAACTGCCCATCCAGGCCGACTACATCGGCTACAAGGCCGACGTGCGGCCGGAGCGGTCGATTCAAGTGAACCTCATTGAGTCGGATGGTAAAGACGAGGTGACAGTGGAATGAGACGCGAAGGATTCGCTATTGGCCAGTGACGAGCAACCGGTTGACCTCGCGGGGGCAGGCGAGTCGGCGAGACGTCAACGGCAAAGAGAAGGACCTTTGCGCCAGTGGGTAGACAGATGCACCGTATCCTCGACATCGTGGAACGGCACACGCCCGGCAAGACCATAAGGTGGCACGGTACTGGTATGGCAATCATACGGAAGAGCAAAACCGTCAAATGGCAGCGAAAGCATCTGCTCGGCCTGCGCGACCTGGCCGTCGATGAGATCACGCATCTTCTCGACACGGCCAAGGGCTTCGAGCAGATCAGCACGCGCTCTGTGAAGAAAGCCCCCCCGCTACGCGGCAAGGTGGTCGTCAACCTGTTCTTCGAGGACAGCACGCGGACGCGGAACAGCTTCACCCTGGCGGCCAACCGGCTCAGCGCCGACGTGATCGAGTTCACGCAGAAGAGCAGCTCCGTCAGCAAGGGCGAGACCCTGCTCGATACGGCCCGGAACCTGGAAGCGATGGGGATTGACATCGTCGTGATTCGCCACAGTGCCGCCGGCGCCCCGAAGTTCCTGAGCCGCAACATCAAGGCCTGCGTCGTCAATGCGGGCGACGGTTACTGCGAGCACCCCACCCAGGGCTTGCTCGACGTCTACACCATCCGCCAGATGAAAGGGACGCTCGAAGGGCTCAAGATCGCCATCGTCGGCGACATCGCCCACTCCCGCGTGGCGCGCAGCGACATGTGGGCCATGACCAAGCTCGGGGCCGAGGTCATCTTCGTCGGCCCGCCGACCCTGATGCCCGCCGAGGTCAACCGATTACCGGTGAAGGTCAGCTACTCGCTCGACAAGGTCATCGAGGAGGTGGACGTGATCAACATGCTCCGCATCCAGTTCGAGCGACTCGGCGGCAATCCCTTCCCCTCCATCCGGGAGTACTCCCACTACTTCGGCCTCACGGTCGAGCGGATGAAGCGGGCCAAGCCGGACATCCTCGTCATGCACCCCGGGCCCATCAACCGGGGTTTGGAGATGGAGAGCGAAGTCGCCGACGGCTCCAACAGCGTCATCCTCCGCCAGGTTGCCAACGGCCTGGCCGTCCGCATGGCGGTCCTCTTCCTCGTCAACCAGGCCGCCGCCCAACCCTCCGCCTGACAGGGATATGCTCCCATTCCGGGCTGGTGACCTCCGGTGCGGAGGCCCTTGCCGTGCCGTCGTCGAAGAAATTCCTGCGACTGGAGGGACCACGCGCCCCACAGACTGAGCCGATCCGTCCCCAAATCTCTACACGAACAATAGGAGTTGATGATTCGACAAGATTGATTTGTGGGCGCCCGTTTGTTAGAATCTAAGGGTCTCGAAGCTATGCGGGACGGGCGGACATGAATCCGCTGTCAGGAGGTCCCGTCCCAAACGGATCGTATCGGGCACATTGAACGGTATCGCCCTAAGGGCGATAGGGAGAAAGAAGATGAGAAGTATCCTCGCCACGGTATTATCCCTCCTTGTCATCTCACCCCTTTATGCCAGAACCATCGACGTCTACGAGAACAACGATCCGTCAGCCGGCTATTCCCTCGCCTCCCTCAGTATCCAGGAGGCGATCGACATGGCGTACCCCGGAGACGTCATCGTCATTCATCCGGGGACATACGCCAGCGCCGCCAACAGGAATCTGGAATTCAGGGGAAAGGCCATTACGGTACGGAGCCTCGATCCGAACGATCCCAATATCGTGGCCGCCACCATCATAGACTGCAACGAGATCCGAATGGGCTACAGCGGCGGTAGAGGCGGCATAGGCGGCGGCTACTACTACACCTTGCCGCGCGGCCGTGGTTTTGTCCTGAGGAATGGAGAGACACGCTCCTCCGTGATCTCGGGCCTGACCATCATAAACGGCTGGGGCGGCGTATATTGTGGGAACGATTCCAGCCCGACCATCAGTAATTGCGTTTTCCGAGGTCACTCCCGCAGCCGAGGCGCCGGCGTGTATGCGGAAGGCGGTGCGCCCAGCGTTGTCAATTGCACATTTGAGTCGAACCGTGCGGAGTCTTGCGGCGGAGCTATCGCTCTGGTCAACGGACCGCCGAGCAATGGTCCCATGCTGACAGATGGGACTGCGGAGATCGTTGGCTGTACGTTCCTGAATAATGAGGTGCACTACGTGGAAAGACCTCCGTCTGACGAGGATGGATCATCAGACGGGGGCCGCGTGCGACGAGACAGTCTGGTCCTGGCCAGCGATGAGTCCGAATCGACAGGTGCAGCGCTGGGCGGCGCGGTCTATAGCGAGCACGCCCGGATCGAGCTGATCGACTGCACGTTCCAGGGGAACGTAGCCGACCGGGGAGGAGCGATCTGCCTGGCCGGATCCCTTGAAACAGGGAAAGCCATCAACTGCCGCCTCGTGAGGAATCGGGCCGTCCAAGGGGGCGGACTGTTCCTGGGCGGCGGGTATGATGAGGACTATGGCATCCTCCAGCTCATCAACGGTGTGGTGACGTGCAACCACGCAAGCGGAGATGGCGGCGGCCTCTATCTGGATGGGCCGGCGGACCTGGTCAATTGTACGATCGTTGCCAACCATGCCAATGGGCGGTGCGGCGGCGTTTTCGTGATCGCCTCCGATTGCGTCACCGTGCGCCTAAGACCCAAAATGGGCAATACGTGCCCAGCTCTATATCAGTCCATCTTGTGGGCCAATACCTCGTCCGAGGCGGGTGACGTCCTCTCCGCACAGATTGCGGCCGAACAGCTCACTGAAGTAGGCCGGTGCTGCATCCAGGATGGCGAGCCGGACGATGCGACAATCCCCTTCAGTGAGTTTCCCTGGCCGACGAACAACATCGACGACGATCCTCTTCTCGTTGCCTGGCCGGATGACGGCGGCGACGGCTACGGTGACGACCCCTGCACGCCGCAGGATGAGAGCCTGAACGATTACCTGGGCGATCTGCACCTCAGGTCGGATTCGCCCTGTGTGGATGCCGGGGAATTCAGCCCGTATGCCGTCGATATCGACAATGAACCTCGCGTCCTCGGCTTGGCGATCGACTTGGGTGCAGATGAGTATTCCCCGCCGATCCTCACGGTTACCTCTCCGGTGGCCGGGGAAGTATGGGCTGCCGGCAGTCAGCACACCATCGCGTGGAAGACCGTAGGCATGCGAGGCAGTCTGGATATTGAACTCAGCCTGGATGCGGGGCAATCCTGGCTCGCCCTGGAAACGCACGCACCCGACACCGGCGTATACACGTGGACGGTGGATGCAGACATGAACTCGCAGGAGTGTCTCGTGCGCGTGGTCCCCAGTATACCGGATCCGCTGGCCCAGATAACAGCCAGTGGATTGTTTACCATCCATCCGGATCAGAGCGGGACACCCGTCTCCTCGAAATGGAAGACGCTCGCCGGCAACTTTCAGCACACGGGACGAAGCCAACACCTGGGACCGGAAACCGGCTGCGTCGCATGGACGTTCCAGACCCCAGGCGCGATATCGTCCAGCGTGACGGTCGGACGCGAAGACCGTATTCACATCCCTTGTATGGACGGCAAGCTCCATACGCTCGATCGCGGCGGTTCCCTGGTGTGGACGTACGCCGCCGGCGCGCCTCTGATCACGGCCGCAACCGTCGGATCTGACGGCAGCCTCTACGTCGGCAGCGAAGATGGAAAACTGCACGTGTTGGACCCGAACGGGCGCGTGCGTTGGACCTTTCTCTCCGACCAGCCCATCTACACTTCGCCGGCCGTGGCCACCAATGGCAGAGTGTTCGTCGGGCTCCTTGATGGAAGCGTCCGCGCCCTTGCTGAAAACGGCAGCGAACTGTGGGAAGTCAGACTCCATGAAGCCCTTTTCCAGTGGCTCTTCAGCTTGCCAGCCCTTGAGTCGCGACAGGTAATAATGAGGTTGGACTCTTACGAGGAGGCGGTCTTCGGTTCGCCGACGATCGGCCCCGACGGGACTGTCTATGTGGGAGCACTACACACTCCCAATCTCTACGCGTTAGACCCGCGGGACGGCTCCGTCCTTTGGACGTGCAACCTGGCATCCGGTCCTCCTACTCCCAGCGAAAATTGGTGGGAACCGACGAACCGTGTCTCCACTGGCTGGCCGTTCGCCTCTCCGGTTCTCGGCGATAACGGCGTGATCTACCAGACGGCCCTGTATGACAGCTACTTCTATGCGGTACGGGCAAGCTCCGGCACGAACCTGTGGGCCGTGGATTTGTCGCCGCCGGAACAATGGTGGTGTGAGCCGAATGCCGGCAATCCTTCCCCGTGTGGACCGTCGCCCAGCGTGGACGAAGGCTGGTCCGAGCCGGTGGTGGCATCTGACGGCACAGTGTATGCGAGTCTGGACGCGCCCTTCCTCTACGCGATCCAGCCAAACGGCAGTGTTAAGTGGTCCGTGCGTCTTGGTGACAGTCCAGGATTCACACTGACCGTAGATAAGGCGGGAAAGGTCTACGCCGCCGGTTACGATGGCCATCTCCACGTGATCGACCCCAACGGAAGTAGACTATCAGAGTTCGTCGCCGACGGCCCTCTCAGTTTCCCGGTGGTTGCCTGGGACGACCTGCTGTTGGTGAACGGTGAAGAAGAGGGCAAATCGCTGGATGTGTCTGGCGGCACCCTGTGGGCCATCGAGCTGGCCGGGGCAAGCTGCGAGGTCCCCGATCTCGGGCCTGTCCCGCCGGACGAATCCGACCCCAATGATACGGCCGACGATCAGCCAAATGAGCCAACACCGCCGCAACGACGTTAGCATACACGCTTGTATGAGGTTGACTATGATGTCTGCGAAAACAACAAGACGAGATTGCATCGTGATGATCGGGTGTTGCCTGTTCCTCCTGGCCTGCCTGGGAGCGACAGGCAAGCGAGGACGACAGCTTGCCTTTCGGATGACCTGTCGCGCCAACCTGAACGCCATGGGAAAAGCCATGGCCGTATACGCCAGTGATTATGAAGACGAATATCCCAAGGCCGGGGGACGAATCAATACGTGGGTGCCCGTGCTTCCGAATTGGATAGCCGTCAGCAGATATCACGCGTATGAGTTGCCGGTCTCTGTCCCCGAGGGCAAAACCACGCTGACCTCCAATCTCTACCTTCTCATAAAATATGCGGAACTCACGCCTAAGTTCTTTGTCTGTAAAGGCGAGCCCAACACGCGGGAGTTCACAATTGAAGATGCAGCCGGGTTCGTGGAGTTGATCGACTTGTGGGACTTCGGACCCGTGACTGCGGACAGCAATCCCGATCAGCATTGCAGCTACGCCTACCATCTTCCCTTTGGCTTGTATGCGCTGACCACCAACAGTGATCCGAGTATGGCCGTTGCGGCCGACCGCAGTCCGTGGATGACCGGATCGAGTAGCGAGGTGGATGACCGGTGGAGCGCATTTGTGCCCGAGCTCACGTCCGGCCAGGGCAGCCGGGAGACGGCAATCCAGGGAAACTCTCTGGCCCACCAACAAGACGGCCAAAATGTCCTGTTCGTGGACGGCTCGGTTCGCTTTGAGCGGCGATCCTACGATGATCAGGGCACTGACAACATCTATACCTATCGGCCCGCCATGACATTCCATCGCGCCGAGATCACGCGGAAAAAGGGAGACGAATTGCCTCTGCCCTACAGGTTCAGCGACCTAGATGGGCCCAGGCCGGGCGATCGCCACGATACCTGGTTAGTCAATGGCAATCCCGAGATGTACCCGCGAAGCACCAGCCATCTTCGCTGATAGCAGCAGCCAACAGACCGAACGTAGGTAAACCACTCCAAGTGGATAGGTGGCAGTCAATACGCGGGCGACCACCAGCGTAGGGAACGCGTATCTCGCCTGCAGCGAGGTATCACTGAGGATAGTCCCTGGCCGGGGCTCAGCGTGAACCTTCCGCGTGGCACAACCGATGTAATGCCTATGAACCGCAGCAGATGTATTGCGTCCGGAGCGCTGCGCTAATCCGCGAACCCCCACGGCGCGCGTGTGATGACAAACGCCAGGTCCAGGCGCTCGCCGTCGTAGGCGTGGCCGGTCGGATAGGCCAAGGGCAGCCAGCCCGGCGTCGAGCCGCGGTACACGGCCGGCGCGTTGAACCGCAGGTCCTCCTTCGTCGTCTTCCATCCGAAGAAGTAGCTGTTGTCCGAGCCGCGGATCTCTTTGACCTCGAGCCAGTAGATCTCGTCCTGCGTCTGGAAGAACAACTCGTCGTTGGGATCCAGACAGATGTCGTATTGATACACGCGCATGTGGTTGTCCGGCAGGTAGACGTCGCCGACGGGCTCGTACCAGCCTTCCTCTGCATCGTGGCTCACCTCGGTCACATCGTAGCTGAATCGGCCGATCTGTCCGGTCCACAAGAGCGTGCCAGGGCGGTTCCACGGGATAATGCTGTCGGCCGGCTGATCGGCGTAGATATTGACCTCGAACGTCAGGCTGTCCACGCCCAATACCGGTGTGACGTCATCCTTGAACGAGCCCCAGAAGTGAATCCCCGCGATCTCGCCGCTCTGGGTGCACTGGAAGTCATCGGCCAGAGTGCAGCCGTACAGGTCCACATCGATGCCCGTGGACTTCTTGTCCGGCAGTTGGGGCCAGTGCATCTTGTAGCGATCGTACCAGCTCCAGGAGCACACGGGCGGCCTGTCCTTGACGTGGAGCAGGTAGTCCTCGGTCTCGCCGTCGTCGAAGACGCCGTCGCCCGTCCAGCCGAGCCGGACCGGTCGCTCGCTGATGGTGAACCGCGCCCAGATGTAGCCGGGCAGCGGTCCCATCCTGAAGTTCGGAGGCGCCAGCTCGGAAAGCGGACCATGGTAGCCGGCCGGCACCGGGAAGTTGACCAGCGCATGCTCCGGCACCAGTGACTTTCTGCATGGCGCGGCTTGGCCCCATTGACCATCATGGTCCCAGTCCATCAGAAGATTGACGTACGCGTCGTCCCAGGTGTTGTTGTGAACCTGAATGTCGATGTCCATGCCCCAGATGGCGGTGTAGCACGCATTGCTCATAGACTGCAGGCCAGTGAAGATCAACGAGTAGACGTCTTCGTGGCCGACGGGCCCTCTGATCGTATAGGCCCGCGGCGTGATCAGGCCGGCATCGTTGTCGTTCATCCCCTCGTCGCCATTGTACGCGTCGGGCGTGAAGACGGGACAATCGCCCGCATTGCCGTCGCGCTCGCGGTCCACCTTGCGCCCGAAGTAGATCTTCCCCGTGCCCGCATGTTCGATCCAGGCGGCCGGGCCGACCTCAACGCACGTCGGGAACGCGCCCCGGATTCTCTGGGCCGGGTACGCCACGACTCCCTCGGGCGCATCGCCGAAATCACGGTCCTCCATCGGGGGCATCTGGATGATCTTGGGCACACACTCGTGTCCGACCCGGCCTTCCACACGAACGTTCTCGCCGCGGATGTCGATCGAGATCCACTGCGGACACAAGTCCGGGATTTCGACCGTGGCCTTTACCGTCATGGGCTTGAGCACGCTGGTTCGCGGAATGAACACCGTCTCCTGAATGAACTGCAGCGCCAGCCCGGGATTGTTCGGGTCCGGCAGCGGGGGAGCCGGTTCGTCCTGGGGCCAGGTCGCCCGCGTCCAGTTCACGGACGCCTCGATGACCCCGACCTTGCCCGCAGACAGGTCCAGCCTCTCAGCGGTGAGTTCGACCTCGACGATCTTCTTGCTGTTCGGGTCCGGATCGCCGTTGTAGAACCACTGCACCAATTGCCCCGTGTGGGGGTAGTAATACCACGCGCCCTTATTGAAGCCGGTGCCGCCCCCTGTGACGAGTTTCCCGTGTCTTCCGAGATCGGCTGTGAATTGGTCTTCTGCGGCCGAGGCGAGACCCCACCCTGCTACCAGCGTTACCAGGGCCACGGCAAGGGTATACGTTCTGAAACGTCTTTTTATCGCGCTCATACATCATCCTCCCAAAATTGGCTTTGCGCACGGTCCATATGGTTGCCTTGGAGTGGTCTGACGGCACTTTGCCCGCGCACAGACTCCTTCAAGCCTTCCGTGGTAGATCGACCTGTGCGGCACGCTCCTCAAGCAAAAAGTGCGGGCCCGAAGTGAAAACCACTTCAACCACCTCCCGGTGCACTGTTCTGCGAACTTCCCTTATATCACATCCCGCCCGCAAAATCAAGCCCGAAGTTATCGGCCCCGCCTGAATCCCCCATCTCCCCGGAACGTCCCCGATGGCCTCTTATCCTCCCGCAGGCGCGATGGGCCGTGAGCACTCGACACACTCCCTTCCACGGCTCCGTCCTTCCACTGCTGCTCGAAGACATTGGCAGAAGGCATAGGTGCCCCCCTATCTGCACCGTGAAATCGGGGACATCTTGACTCCGCGGCACCGGGCTGTATGCTGTCGAAATGATCTCTGTAGGCACTTTCAGATAGGGGGCACTATGCAGCTCGTATCGAGGAAATCGCGGCTCAAGGGGCGGGTTTCGATCCCGGCGTCGAAATCGCATACGATCCGGGCGGTCGCCATCGCGTCGCTCGCCGATGGGGAGAGCGTCATTCGCAATCCGCTCTGGTCCGGCGATACGAAGGCTGGGGTCAGGTGCTACAGAGCCCTTGGCGCCGAGATCGATACGGCCGACGCCCACGCCTGGAAGGTGAAAGGCACGGCAGGTCGAATCGTGCCGCCGGAACAGACAATCGACGTGCTGAATTCCGGCACGACGCTGCGGGTGGCGATGGGCTCGGCCGCCCTGGCTGAGCCGGGCCCGGCGACCACCTTCACGGGGGACGAGCAGATCCAGACCCGCTCGGTCGGGCCGCTCATGCAGTCGCTGGGGGACCTGGGGGCCCGATGCGAGAGCCTCAAGCACAACGAAAAGGCCCCGGTCCGAGTCTGGGGCCGGCTCAAGGGCGGGCGCACCTCCATTGCCGCCGTGACCAGCCAGTATCTCTCCAGCCTGCTGCTGTGCACGCCGCTGGCCGCTGATGATACGGATATCGACATCACGCTGCTGAACGAGCCAGGCTACGTCCAGATGACGCTCGACTGGCTCGACAAGCAGGGAATCCAGTACCAGAATGACGCGATGCGGCATTTCCACGTCAGGGGTGGCCAGAGCTACAAGCCGTTCGATCTGCCCGTACCGGCGGATTTCTCCAGCGCGACGTTCTTCCTCTGCGGGGCCGCCCTGTTCGGCGACGAAGTCACGCTGGCGGAGCTGGATTTCTCGGACAGCCAGCCGGACAAGGCCGTCGTCGATTATCTTCGCCAGATGGGCGCCGATATCACCGCCGCAGAGAATGGTATCACGGTGAAAGGTGGCTCCCTGCGAGGCGTGACCCTCGACATGAACGCGACCCCCGACGCCCTGCCGGCGATGGCCGTCACGGCGGCTTTCGCCGAGGGCACGACAAGGCTCGTCAACGTCGCTCAGGCCCGGACTAAGGAAACCGACCGCATCAAGTGCATGGCCGAAGAACTCCAGAAACTCGGGGCCCGCGTGGAAGAACTACCCGACGGGCTCGTCGTACACCATAGTAAGCTCAGGGCCGTCCACCTGGACGGCCGAAGCGACCACCGGATTGTCATGGCCCTTTCTCTGGCAGCCATGGGGCTGGATGAGCCCTGTACGATCGAGACCGCCGAGGCCATGAAGGTCACCTTTCCGGAGTTCGTCAGCCTGATGCGAGCCCTGGGCGCGGACATGGAAACGAGGGGATGAGGTGATTTGCTTGCAAATTGGGCCACGTCCTCCTATAAACGGACGCAATCGAAACCGACAATTTGACCGTGTATTGCAGGAGAGTGGATCGTGTTAGGATGTCATTTGGGGCGGTGTTTTCAACTAACCGTAGCGGGCGGTTCGTATCAGGACGGCCTGACGAGCGTTCTTCAGGGCGTCCCCCCGGGACTGCTGCTGACGGAGCAGGAGATTTACGGGGACCTGCTGCTGCGCAAGCCGGGTGCGGATGAGCTTTCGAGCCCGCGGAAGGAGCCGGACCTGCCGGTGATCTATTCGGGCCTGAACGCGGCCGATACCGTCGAGAATGCCGGGAACAAGAACCATACGAACGGCACGCCGTTGACAATCCTCCTTCCGAACCTGGACCGGCATTTCATCCATATCAAGCAGTACCAGGACACGAACCGCACGCCTCGGCCGGGCCACGCGTCCTACGCAACCTTCATGAAGTACGGCCCGGACGACGACGCCATCGGCGCGGGGATCTTCAGCGGCCGATATACCTCCACGATCGTGGGCGCTGGCTACGTGGCCAAGAAGATCCTCAAACAGTGCGGCATCGAAGTGTTCTCCTACGTTAAGGAAATCGCCGGGGCCCGGTGCCCCGAGGTGCCGCACGACGTGGCGCTTCGCTACACTGACAACTACAAGACCATGCGGCACGATCTCGATGCGTTCTACCAGGAGATCTACGTCAAGGGTCGCGTTCACATGGACATGCGGTTCCTGGAGAAGGCCGCCATGCTGGCGCAGATCGAGAAGGAGATCGATGCGATTCGCGACCGGACCCCGCGAATGGCGCCCGAGGAGATCCGGGACCGCTACGGCGTCCACCCGGTCGTCAACTGCCCGGATATCGACGCCGGACAGGCCATGGTCGACGCGTGCAACGAAATCTCCCGCACCGGCGACTCGGCCGGCGGCGTCGTGGAGGTGGTCGTCCTCGGGGTGCCCGTCGGTCTTGGCGAACCGGTGTTCTGCAAGCTGGATGGCGAGTTGGGCAGGATGCTGGGGATCGGCGCGGTCAAGGGCGTCGAGGTCGGCGCGGGCTTTGGCGTCAAAGACATGACGGGCTACGAAAATAACGACCAGATGCACGCCGCGGACGGGAAGGTGACCTTCGATTCCAACAACGCAGGAGGCGTCACGGGCGGCGTGGCCACGGGGCAGCCGATCGTGGTCCGACTGGCCGTCAAGCCCACGCCTACGATCGACAAGCCCCAGCATACGATCGACAAGTACACGCTGGAGAATAAGGATCTGGCCGCCATCACTCGGCGCGATCCCACGATCGTCGCCCGCATCTGGCCGGTCGCTGAGAACTACACCGCCATGGTGATCCTCGACCACCTGCTGATGCACTACGGCTATCAGGCTATCCGAGCCAAAATCGAACAGGCGTAGCCAGAGCCGTCGACCGTTGCGACGGCCAATTCGCATCACACGGAAGAATGAGCCTTGGCGCGGCTCCAGCGGGTCTCATTCACGGTCTGCCGCGACAACGCGGGTACCGACGACACGAGGGATCCCTCGCGCCAAACGGCGGGCAGCAGATCTACAGAGCGCAAAACCTGGCCCCGGGGAACCGGGGCCAGGTGCATCATCTACCGTAACTTCATGTCGCCGGGATGATCCGCCCGACTGGGCGGTCATCAGCGAGGACTCAGCCGCATAGGCTCCCACGGCGACGGGGCCGTCATGTTATTATACGGGTCTCGAGCGTAGACGCGGAACTGCAGTGCCTGATTAGCCCTACCGATGTAGACCGTATGGGTCGGGACATCAATCCAGCCGCTGTCAAGTTCCGGCAACATGTCGCCATCCTGCCGGCACTCGAAGTAGTACTGGACTGCCAGGCCTTCGTCGTCGACGGCCGTCACGGCGGTCATCGCAACCCAGTAATCCAAGCTGCCGCCGCCCTGCTGCAATTCCTGAGGCAGGCCGTTGGGATCGAACTGCATCGGGTTCGGCGTCGGCGCCACGGCGTTCGGCGCCAGCGGCGTGCGGACAAGCGCCCACTCGGACCACGGGGTCTCATTGAGCCCGGCCGACCGGTCCCTCGCCTTTACGCGATAGGCGTACACCGTATCCTGGACGAGATTCACATCCGTGTAGACCGGCGTATCGATCCACCCGCTGTCATGGGCGCCCGGATAGTTCACGTGATCGGCTTGGAAGTAGTACTGGACCGGTCCGTTCTCGTCCTCGGCGGGTGAGGCCGTC
>Ga0207752_1000206_pt1 | contig 27668 bp, 25 predicted proteins | sample Pon2CUnioCityCA_6_FD_187272 | JGI IMG/M metagenome (GOLD analysis project Ga0207752, IMG submission 187272) | Marine sediment microbial community from Union City, CA, USA - Pond 2C Sediment 2 (SPAdes) | ecosystem: Environmental > Aquatic > Marine > Intertidal zone > Salt pond sediment ... | reverse complement strand
CGCCTGCCGATGGCGGATCCGGATCGAACGCGGATGCTGCCGATGAGGACGGCGGCAAGCAGCGCAAACGCCTGTTGTCCAACAAGCAGGCGCTGCGCGAGAGCTTCCGCAACGGTGATTACCCCTACGAGAAGCGCATGTCGCGCGAGGAGTACGAGAGCACCAAGGAATCTCTGCAGATCGAGCTGCTCAAGGTGCAGAACTGGGTCAAGCTCACCGGACAGCGCATCGCGGTGCTCTTCGAGGGCCGCGACGCGGCCGGCAAGGGCGGCACCATCAAGCGCTTCATGGAGCACCTCAATCCTCGCGCCGCGCACGTGGTCGCGCTGGAAAAGCCCACCGAGCGCGAAAAGGGCGAGTGGTACTTCCAGCGCTATATCGCCAATCTGCCAACCCGGGGCGAGATGGTCTTCTTCGACCGCTCCTGGTACAACCGCGCCGGTGTCGAGCGGGTGATGGGTTTCTGTACCCCCTACGAATACCTCGAATTTCTCCGCCAGGCGCCGCAGTTGGAGCGCATGCTGACCAACAGCGGCCTGATCATGTTCAAGTTCTGGTTTTCGGTGACGCGCACCGAGCAGCGCCGCCGCTTCGCCTCGCGCGAGCGCGATCCGCTCAAACAGTGGAAGCTGTCGCCCATCGATGTGCAATCGCTGGACAAGTGGGACGATTACACCCAGGCCAAAGAGGCGATGTTTTTCTACACCGACACCGCCGACGCTCCCTGGACGATGATCAAATCCAACGACAAGCGCCGCGCGCGGGTCAACGCCATGCGCTACTTCCTCAGCCGGCTCGACTATCCGGATAAAGACCACGATGTGATCGGCGAGCCGGACCCACTGATCGTCGGCGCCGCCAGCGATGTATTTGAAAAGGACGAGCACGCCCTGCACAGCGTCTATTAGCGGGGGGACTCTCGCCCCATCGTGGCCCGACCGGGTGCGATGGGGCGGGCAGTACGGTTTATCTGGGGCGGGATAATCAATTCTCCGGCCATTTCAGATTGAGCAAAACAGTCCGGTCTCGAACGCGAATCGAAAATGGTTTCGATATCGCCCGATCCGGTCGAAAAGGAGACGGGAATGGCAGAAGAGAAGAAAAACGACAAATCCAAAAAGGGTAAACCCTGGAAGATTGACAAAGAGACTTACGAAAATGAGCTCTTTCGGCTGCAGCTGGAGGCGGTCAAGCTGCAGGCCTGGATAAAGGAAAAAGGGCTTAAGGTCGTGGTCATTTTCGAGGGCCGTGATGCGGCCGGAAAAGGCGGTGTGATCAAGCGCATCACCCAATACCTGAATCCCCGCATCTGCCCGGTCGTGGCACTGCCCGCGCCCACCGAGCGCGAACAGACGCAATGGTATTTTCAGCGCTATGTGCCGCATCTGCCGGCAGCGGGCGAAATGGTTCTGCTGGATCGCAGCTGGTACAACCGCGCCGGCGTGGAAAAGGTCATGGGTTTCTGCTCCGCCGAGGAGCACCAGGAATTCCTGCGCTCCTGCCCGGAGTTTGAACGCATGCTGGTGCGCTCCGGGATCATCCTGATCAAATACTGGTTTTCGGTGTCCGACGAGGAGCAGGAGCGGCGTTTTCAAAGCCGCCTGGTAGAGCCGCACAAGCGTTGGAAGCTCAGCCCGATGGATCTGGAATCCCGCGCCCGATGGGTAGAGTATTCCAGAGCCAAAGACGAGATGTTTGCGCATACCGATATCAAGCAGGCGCCCTGGTATGTGGTCAATTCAGACATCAAAAAGCACGCCCGGCTGAATTGCATCTCGCACCTGCTTTCGCTGATTCCCTACGAGGATCTGACGCCGGAGCCGATCGAGCTGCCAAAGCGCACCTCCAGCGGCTCCTACGTTCGGCCGCCGATTACCGATCAGACTTTCGTGCCCGAATTATGGCCCGGCGCCAGGCCATAACTAAGGGAGCGCTGCAAAACTGCTGCGCTTACCCGGCCAGCGTTGGAAACAGGCTCAAATTGCTCATTTACCCTGCGTAAACTGCGCTTTTTCGCCTGTTTTCGCCTTGGCCGGGCTGCGCTCGCTACGTTTTGCAGCGCTTCCCTAATGGCCATAACGGCCGGCCGTGACAGCTGGCCGGAGAGGGCGCGCCCCGATCCGGCAGCTTCTCACTGCGCATCGCGCCGCGACAGATCGCGGCGCATCTCCTCCAGCGATTCCATTCGCGCCGTCACCCGGTTCCAGTCAGCCTCGCCGAGCTGTGCCAGCAGCAGTTCGACCAGCGCCAGCGTGGCCGCGGAGGAATCCCAGCTCGACGGTGCCTGCACGCGCACCGGAAACACGTGCCGCGCCAGCCGCGCGATCGGCGACAGCCACTGGTCGGTGAACAGGATCAGATGGGCGCCGCGGCGCGTGGCGTGTTCGGCGAAGCGCAGCAGATCCTGCTGGTAGCGGCGGATATCAAACATCAGCAGCAGGTCGCGGCGACGGATGTCCACCAGGTAGTCCGGCCAGGCGCTGACCTGCGGCTCGATATGGCGAACCCCGCCGCGCATGGCGTGCAGGTGCATGTAAAAGTAGCGCGCCAGCGCGTCGGAGAAGCGCCCGCCGATGAGAAATACCTGGCGGCGCGTGTCACCCAGCTGCTGGCAGGTGTGTTGCAGCTCGCTGCGCGGGATGTTGTGCAGCGACAGGCGGATGTTGTCGCACAGCGCCGCGCAGAAGCGCTCCACGTCATCGCCCGGCTCACCCTCGCGGTGGCGACGGTGTTTTTCCAGCGGCGATTGCAGGCGGGCCTCCAGCTCATCGCGCAGGGCGGCCTGAAACTCGGCGTAGCCGGCGAAGCCCAGCTTGCCGATCAGGCGCAGCACGGTCGGCCCGGAGACCCCGGCGCGGGCGGCGAACTGGGCCACCGTCTCCAGCCCGGCGACGGGGTAGTTATCCAGCAGGACGCGCGCCGATTTGCGCTCGGTGGTGGTCAGCGTCTCGTAGAGTTGCGATAGGCGCTCGGCCACCGAAGGCCCGGCTGGTTGCGTCTGTGAGCGTGGATCGGCCTGCACTTTTCCCCTCCGCCGGTGCTGCACCGGGAATTGGCCCGGCATCCACGCCCGGGGCTGATCGGTGACTGCGCCGACTATATCAGGCATTTCCGATCCGCTTCAGGGCGGCGCGCTGTAACGTCCGTTAGGGAGGCTCTGCAAATCCGCCGCACTGGCCCGGCCGGGCCGGCGCGGCGGATTCAGGAGACCGCCGCGCCCAGTGCGATGATGCCCACGAACACGCCGCTGGCGCCGGCCAGCAGGCTGGTCAGCGGCGAGCGCGGCCGGAAGATCAGCCCGATCAGTGAGCCGGCGACGGTGAACGACAACACCATGGACAGTGTCGGCGCCAGCTGGCCCTCGTAGATGGCGATGCCGCACAGCGCGGAGGTCAGCAGCGCGCCCAGTGCCAGCCACGGCAGTTGCCGGCGCAGGCCGGGCGAATCCGGCCAGCTGCCGCCGCGCGCAGTGGCGTCCCGCGGTTGCGAGGCAGGGGTGGCCTCGGTGGCCGGTTCGCCAGTCGGGGCCGGTGGCGGGGGTGGCTGCTGAAGTGGCTCGGCATTCATGTCGAGCGGCATCTCGAAGGGGGCGTCGCCATCACTTGCCGGCGGTGGCGTGGTTTCGCCGATCTGCCGGCGCAGCAGCGCGATCTCCAGGCGCAGCTTTTCCACCTCCAGCTCGCGTTGCAGCCGGTTCAGCTCGAAGCTGCCGTGGCGAAACCCCTCCCACAGCGATTGCAGCCTGGGATAGACGATCACCGCCACCACGCCGATCAACACCAGCAGTTGCAGCGGCTCCGGAATCTCCTGCAGCAGCTCGGCCACGCCGGGCGGCAGGATGCCGGTGAATACGTTGACTTCTTCGGCCATGCTCGTTGCAACCTGCTAGTGACTCCGCATCCCCCGCGGGTCATGATGGCAGCCCGTCGAGCCGCGCAACAATGGCTCAGGGCACAGAATTCAACCCGATAGAGGACAATGCAGCAATGGCAGTGGAACTCGATTTCAGCGGCAAGGTGGTGCTGGTCATCGGCGGCACCAGCGGGATCAATCGCGGCATCGCCGAGTGCTTCGCCGCCGAGGGCGCCAAGGTCGCGGTGGCCAGCCGCCAGCGCGACAAGGTCGACGACACCGTGGCCGCGCTGCAGGCGCTCGGCGCCGAGGCGATGGGCTTCGCCGCCGACGTGCGCGACGCCGAGGCGCTGGCTGCCGGCGTCGCCCAGGTCCACGCTGCCTTTGGCGATTTCGATGTGGTGGTCTCCGGCGCCGCCGGCAACTTCCCCGCACTGGCCGATCAGCTCAGCCACAACGGTTTCGACGCGGTGGTCGATATCGACCTGCGCGGCACCTTCAACGCCATGAAGGCGGTGCGCCCCTATCTGCGCAGCCCCGGCGCCAGCGTGATCAACATCTCCGCGCCGCAGGCGCTGATGCCGATGCAGGCCCAGCTGCACGTCTGCGCCGCCAAGGCCGGGGTCGACATGATCACCCGCACCCTGGCGCTGGAGTGGGGCGGCGACGGCATCCGCGTCAACTCCATCGTCCCCGGCCCCATCGACGGCACCGAGGGCATGGCGCGGCTGGCGCCCAGCGAGTCGATCCGCGCGCGGGTCGCCGACTCGGTGCCGCTCAAGCGCATGGGCACGCCGGCGGATATCGGCCGCGCCTGCCTGTTTCTCGGCTCCGAGCTGGGCGCCTACGTCAGCGGCACGGTGATCCCGGTCGATGGCGGCTGGGCGCAAAACAACTGTGGCGGCATGGGCGAGGCGCTCGGACAGGTGGCGCGGCAGGCGGCACAGGCGCGCGCCGCGAAGCCATGAGCGGCGACGGCTTCGCCATCCATCCGCAGCTGCTCGCCGATTGCCACCGCCTCGGCACGCTGGCGGCGGGCAGCCTGCGCGCCCATCTGCTGCTGCAGCGCAACGCGCTGCTGCCCTGGCTGATCCTCGTCCCGGAGACCGCGCACAGCGAGCTGCTGGCGCTGGATCGCGATCAGCGCGAAGCCCTGCTCGACGTCGCCGCCGAGCTCGGCCAGCTGCTGCTCGACCAGTTCGACTGCGACAAGCTCAACCTCGCCGCGCTGGGCAATGTCGTGCCGCAGCTGCATCTGCATCTGATCGCCCGTCGGGTCGGCGATGCCTGCTGGCCGAAGCCGGTCTGGGGGCATTTGTCCGGCAGCGCCGAGTACCCCGCGGCGCAGATCGATGCGCTGCGCCAGCGGCTGACAGAGGAACTCGGGCTGCTGGTCGATGCCGCTGCGCCGGGGGGGTGTTCGGGGCGGTGATCGCCCGCCTGCGCGACTGGCAGCGGCGCCGCGTGTTGGCGCGTCACGCCATCGCCGAGGCCGATTGGCAACGCACGCTGGACGCGCTGCCGATGCTCGATCGACTCGACGCCGACGAGCTGGCGCGGCTGCGCGAACGGGTCACGCTGTTCCTCCACCACAAGCATTTCATCGGCGCGCAGGGACTGGCTGTCAGCGCCGAGATGGCGCTGCTGATCGCCGCCCAGGCCTGCCTGCCGATCCTCAATCTCGACATCGACGACTACCGCGGCTGGCGCAGCATCGTGGTCTATCCGCGCGCCTTTGTGGTCGAGCTGGACGAGGCCGACGAGGCCGGCGTGGTGCACCAGCAGTGGCAGGAGCGCGCCGGCGAAGCCTGGGAGCAGGGCGCGGTGATCCTCTCCTGGGAGGATATCTGCGCCGATCTCGAACACGGTGGCTACAGCGTGGTGATCCACGAGCTGGCGCACAAGCTGGATATGCAATCCGGCGGGCCGAACGGCTTCCCACCGCTGCACGCGGACATGCCCGTGCGCGAGTGGACGGCGGCCATGCAGGGCGCTTTCGATGCGCTCAACGCGGCGCTGGAGCGCGGCGACGACACCGCCATCGACCCCTACGCCGCGGAGGAGCCGGGCGAGTTTTTCGCCGTGGTCAGCGAGCACTTTTTCCTCGATCCGGCGCTGCTGCACGGCGCCTTCCCGCAGGTCTACAGCCAGCTGGCGCGCTACTACCGGCAGGACCCGCTGCGCCGCCCGCCATCGCCATCGCCCCCGCGCGGGAGCGCGCGGTGAGCGACGCCGCGCCGCTGCTGGCCGCCCAGGCGCTGGCGGCAATCGCCGGGGTTTGCGCCGCGCTCGGCTGGGGCAGCGCCGATTTCATCGCCCGCTACACCGGCCGCGCGCTGGGGTTGGCGCGGGCGCTGTTCGGCATGCTGCTGGTCAGTGCCGCGCTGATGTGGCTACTGCTGTGGTGGCTGAAATCGCCGGTCGATTTCATCGCCGATGGCCGCTGGCAACAGCTGTGGCTGGTGGTGATCTACGGCCTTGGCCTGGCGGCGGCCACCGGGCTGCTCTACGCCGCGTTGAGCCGCGGCCCGGTGGCGGTGGCGGCGCCACTGGTGGGCAGTTTTCCCGCTTTCAGCCTGCTGATCGCCGTGGCGCTGGGCGCTCTGCCGAGCGCTGCCGAATGGCTGGCGATGGCGCTGGTGATGGCCGGGGTGCTAATGGTGGCGCGCGCCGCCGGGGTTGCCGAGGACGCCGCCGAGGGCGTCGCCGGCAGTGCCGGCGCGGCGCGCGGCGGGCTGCGCGGCACCGTGCTGATCGCGCTGTGCTCGGCGCTGCTGTTCGCGATCACGCTGGCGGCGATGCAGGAGGCGGCGCTGCACTACGGCGAGCTGCAGAGCGTCGCCGCCGGGCGCGCTCTGGCACTGTTCTGCTGCGCGCTGCTGGTGCTCTGGCAGGCGTCGCGGCGAGCCGGCGCGGCTGGTGACGGGGCGGGTGGCGAGCCGGGTGACGGCCGGCGCGGGCTGATCCTGCCGCTGGCCTGGTGGCCGGCGCTGGGTGCGCAGGGCGTGCTCGACGGCGGCGCCTACATCGCCATCGCCGCGGGTAGCGAGGGTGCCGGCTCGGTGATCACCCCGGTGATCGCCTCGGCGTTTTCCGCGGTCACCGTGCTGCTCGCGCGGCTGGTGCTGAAGGAGCCGATGAGCGCCGCCCAGTGGCTGGGGGTGGGCGCCATCGTCTGCGGCGTGGCCTGGCTGTCGGCGCTCGGCCAGGCGGGTGTTTAGCGGTCGCCGCACAGCGGGCAGGCGGGATCCTTTTTCAGCGCGATCTCGTGCCAGCTCATGGACAGACCGTCGAACAGCAGCAGGCGGCCGTCCAGCGGCTGGCCGATATCCAGCAGCACCTTGATCGCCTCCACCGCCTGCACGCAGCCGACCACCCCGGTGATCGGCGCCAGCACGCCGGTATCCACGCAGCGCTCGCCCAGCTCCGGGCCTTCCTTGTACAGGCAGCGGTAGCAGGGGCCGTCGTCGCGGTCGTGGCGAAAGACGCTGATCTGGCCATCCCAGCGGATCGCCGCGCCGGACACCAGCGGCACGCGGTGGCGGGCGCAGGCGGCGTTGACGGCGAAGCGGGTGGCAAAGTTGTCCGAGCCTTCGAGGACGACGTCAACCTGCTGCACGGCGGCGTCGAGGTTGTCTTCGTCGAGCTGCGCGTCGAGGGTGTCGATCTGCACCTCCGGGTTCAGCGCCTGGCAGCTGCGCCGCGCCGAGTGGGTCTTCAGCTCGCCGACGCTGTCGGTGTTGTGGGCGATCTGGCGCTGCAGATTGTGCAGCTCGACGCGGTCGAAATCCGCCAGCAGCAGGTTGACGCCGGCCGCCGCCAGATACATCGCCGCCGGCGAGCCGAGGCCGCCGAGGCCGACGATCAGCGCGCGTTTGGCGATCAGCTTCTGCTGGCCCTCGTAGCCGATCTGCGGCAGGTTGATCTGGCGGCTGTAGCGCAGCAGCAGTTCGTCGTTCATTGTGCGGGCTCGCTGGTCGGGAGTGGATTTTTGCAGCGCAGGCTGCGGTTCGGGAGGCAGTATAGCGCCATGAATTTTCTCGCCCACGCCCTGCTCGCCGGTGACGATGGCGATCTGATCGCCGGACAGATCGCTGGCGATTTCGTCCGCGGCCGCCTCGACCGGCAGGATCTGGGCGCGCTGCACGCCGGGGTGCGCATGCACCGCGCGCTGGATGTGTTCACCGATGCCCACCCGCTGGTGGTGCGCAGCCGCGGGCGCTTGCTCGGGCCGCGGCGGCGCTACGCCGGGATCATCGTCGATGTGCTCTACGATCACTTCCTCGCCCGCCACTGGGCGCGTTTCTGCGATCGGCCGCTGGCGGATTTCAGCGCGCGGGTGTACGGCGAGCTGCAGTCGCGCCGCGATCAGTTGCCGGAGCGCCTGCAGCACTTTTTGCCGTACATGATCGAGCGCGATCTGCTCGGTGGCATCGGCGCCGAGGCGGCGCTGGCGGAGAGTTTCACCCGTCTCGACCGACGCTTCACGCGGCAGACGCCGCTGCGCGAGGCGCCTGCCGAGCTGTCGCGCCACGGCCGCGGGCTGGAGGCGGATTTCCTCGACTTCTTCCCCGAGGCACTGGATTACGCGCAACAAATGGTCGATTTTTATCAAGCCGCTGACGATTAGTGTGATTAGCTTGCCGGCTGATGCCCGGTCGTTGAGATCTGCGCCACCGACAGCCTGTGGTTGCCTTTGGCGCAGGGCTTGGACATGATCGTGCGGGGGCCACGGCCCGAGTAGACAAAAAACAGACTTGCATGCCAGAACCCGGCCGACTCGATCCGCCGGTTACTCGGTGGGACTGCCGCGCGGGGCCGGCAAACTGGAGATTGAGGAAAGATTCATGAGTTACGACGACAATACCTACGCCACCGATCCCAAGACGGGGCTGATGCTGACCCGTCGCGAGCTGCTCAAAGGCGCTGCCGCGCTGGGCGCCGGGGCGATGCTCTCGCCGCTGGCCGCCGGCATCGCCCAGGCGGCGACGCCCAAGCGCGGCGGGCACTTCCGCATCGCTCTGGAACACGGCAACACCACCGACAGCTACGACCCGGCCACCTGGGATAACGGCTTCGTGCAGTGCTTCGCCTACAGCCGCGACGCCTATCTGACCGAAATCGCCCCGGACAACTCGCTGTCGGCCAGCCTCGCCGAGAGCTGGGAGGCCACCCCGGACGCCAAGACCTGGACCTTCAAGCTGGTCGAGGGCGCGACCTTCCACGACGGCAGCCCGGTGACCGCCGCGGATGTCATCGCCTCGCTCAACTACCACCGCGGTGAGGATTCCAAGTCCGCCGCCAAACCGATCGTGGCGCCGATCACCGAGATGCGCGCCGATGGCGACAGCGTGGTGGCGATCACCCTGGAGGCCGGCAATGCCGACTTCCCCTTCGTGCTCTCCGATTACCACCTGGTGATCCGCAAGGCGAAGGATGGCAAGATCGATCCGAACAGTCCGATCGGCGCCGGCTCCTACCGGGTGAAATCCTTCGAGCCGGGCGTGCGCGCGGTGCTCGAACGCCGCGACGACCACTGGAAGAGCGGCGTGGCGCACTTCGACACCGCCGAGATTCTCTCCATCGTCGACGGTGCGGCGCGCCAGAACGCGCTGCTCACCGGCGAGGTGGACGCCATCGACTCGGTGGATCTGAACACCGTCCATCTGATGAAGCGCCGCCCGGATGTCACCGTGCTGCCGGTCACCGGCACCCAGCACTACACCTTCGTGATGGATTGCCGCGCCGAGCCCTTCAACGATGTCAACGTGCGCCTGGCGTTGAAGCACGCCATCGACCGCGAAGAGCTGGTGGAGAAGATCCTCAACGGCTACGGCTCGGTGGGCAACGACCACCCCATCGGTCTGTCCAACCGCTACCACGCCGCCGAGCTGGAGCAGCGCAGCTACGATCCGGACAAGGCCAAGCACTACCTGAAGAAGGCCGGCATGAGCAGTCTGGATGTCTCCCTGTCGGCGGCCGATGCGGCCTTCTCCGGCGCGGTGGACGCCGGTGTGCTGTTCGCCGAGAAGGCCGCCAAGGCCGGCATCAACCTCAACGTGGTGCGCGAGCCCAACGACGGCTACTGGTCCAACGTGTGGATGAAAAAGCCCTTCTCCGCGGTCTACTGGGGCGGCCGCCCCACCGAGGACTGGATGTTCTCCACCGCCTACCAGTCCGGTGTGGCCTGGAACGATGCCTTCTGGTCGAACGCCGAGTTCGACAAGCTGCTGGCGATGGCGCGCTCCGAGCTGGACGAAGCCAAGCGCCGCGAGATGTACGTCGAAATGCAGCGCCTGGTGCGCGATGACGGCGGCACCATCATCCCCATGTTCGCGGCCTACGTCGGCGCCCACTCCAACAAGGTCACCCACGGCGAAAACGTCGCCGCCAACTGGTCGATGGACGGCTGGCGGGTGATCGAGCGCTGGTGGTTCGCCTGATCGACTGAGCGCCAAGCGCCGCCGGCGCGGCTCCGGGTTCAGCGAGCCCGGTGCCGTGCCCGGTCGGTGGGCGCGAATCTCAAATGCAATTCCGCCGACTGGCCACCGAGCCGCTGATCGGCCCGCACATGGACGCCCGCATGGGCGACAACATCTGCGGGCCGTCGGTGATCCGCCTGCCGCCCTGGGTCGAGCGGCCGCTCGGCCGCTACTACCTGTACTTCGCCGACCACTGCGGCAGCTATCTGCGGCTGGCCTTTGCCGACGATCCCCGCGGGCCGTGGCGGATGCACGAGGCGGGCTGTCTGGAGCTGGCCGATTCGCGCTTTTGCACCCGCGTGCCGGAAAATCCGCAGCCGCCAACCGGCTGGACCGGCGACGCCCACAGCTGGCGGCGCTTTCTCTATCCGCACCTGGCCTCGCCGGATGTGCACGTGGACGAGGAGCGCGGCGAGATCCGCCTCTACTTCCACGGTCTGCTGGACAACGGCGACCAGCTCACCCGGGTGGCGCTGAGCCGCGACGGCCTGCACTTCGAGGTCCGCGAGCCGCTGCTCGCCCCCTGTTATCTGCGCGCCTTTCGCCACGCCGACCACTGGTACGGCCTGGCCTGGCCGGATCGACTGTGGCGCTCGCCGGACGGGCTGGCGGCCTTCGAGCGCGGCCCGGCGCTGCTGCCGGCCAACACCCGGCACGTCGGCCTGCTGGCCGAGGGCGACGAGCTGCATCTGCTGTGGAGCCAGACCGGCGAGGCGCCGGAGCGGCTCTACTACGGGCGGGTCGACCTGCGCGGCGACTGGCGCGGCTGGCGCTGCGAGGGGCGCCGCGAAGTGCTGCGTCCGGAGCTTGAGTGGGAGGGGGCGAACGAGCCGCTGGAGGCCGCCGATCTCGGCGCCAGCACGCGCCGCGTCAACCAGTTGCGCGATCCCTTTTTGCTGCGCGACGCCGATCATCTGCTGCTCTACTACGTCGGCGGCGGCGAGTGTGGCATCGGTCTCGCTGAGGCCGTGGTTCAGCCGGTGGTGTAGTCTGCCCACTGGCGCGAGCGGTGCCGGCCGGTGGTCGGTGCCGGATAACGATAAATCGACCGCAGCGGCCGCGCCGCCAGCGCTGCGGCGGGATGGAGATGAAACACATGAATTCTATCTGGACGATGATCGCCCAGCGGCTCGGCTTCGGCCTGGTGACGCTGTTCGTCATCTCACTGCTGATCTTCGGCGCCCTGGAGCTGTTGCCGGGCGATCTGGCCGAGGAGATTCTCGGCCAGTCGGCGACCCCGGAGACGGTCGCCGCCTTCCGCCGCGAACTGGGCCTCGACCAGCCCGGCTACCTGCGCTATCTCGACTGGCTCGGCGGCGTGCTGCAGGGCGATTTCGGCAACTCGCTGGCCAACCAGCGGCCGATCTCGGAGCTGATCGCCGGGCGCCTCGGCAATACCCTGTTCCTGGCCCTGTACGCGGCGGCCATCGCGGTGCCGCTGGCGCTGACGCTGGGGATTCTCGCCGCGCTGTTCCGCAACTCGCTGTACGACCGCGCGGTCAACGTGTTCACCCTCAGCTCGATCTCGTTTCCCGAGTTTTTCGTCGCCTACATCCTGATTTTCTTCCTCGCCCAGAGCGGTGCATTCCCGTCGATCTCGAATATCTCCCCGGAGATGTCGCTGGGCGACAAGATCTATCGCACCTTCCTGCCGGCGCTGACCCTGACGCTGGTGGTGACCGCGCACATGATGCGCATGACCCGCGCGGCGATCATCAACCTGCTGGCCTCGCCGTACATCGAAATGGCGCGACTGAAGGGCGTGCCGCCGCGGCAGATCATCCTCCACCACGCGCTGCCCAACGCGCTGGCGCCGATCATCAACGTGATCGCCCTCAACCTCGCCTATCTGATCACCGGCGTGGTGGTGGTCGAAGTGGTGTTCGTCTACCCCGGCCTCGGCCAGCTGATGGTCGATTCGGTGGCCAAGCGCGACATCACCGTGGTGCAGGCGGCGAGCCTGATTTTCGCCGCCGCCTACGTGCTGCTCAATCTCACCGCGGATGTGCTTTCGACGCTGTCGAATCCGCGCCTGATCCATCGCAACTGAGGGGGCGCCGCGATGAATCAATTCCGGAAAACCCTGCGCAGCGCACCGCCGAGTGCCTGGTTCGGCATGCTGGTGATCGCGATCTACGTGCTGGCTTCGATCTTCGCTCCGTGGATCGCCCCCTTCGGCGAGCGCGAAGTGGTCGGCGCCGAATACCTGCCCTGGGATGACACCTATCTGCTGGGCACCGACAACCTCGGTCGCGACATGCTCACGCGGCTGATCTACGGCGCGCGCAACACCGTCGGTATCGCCTTTCTGACCACTGCGCTGGCCTTTCTGCTCGGCTCGGTGACGGGCCTGCTGGCGGCCACCGTCGGCGGCTGGCTGGATCAGCTGCTGAGCCGCACGGTGGATGTGCTGATGGCGATCCCGGCGCTGATCTTTGCGCTGCTGCTGCTGACCATCGTCGGCACCTCGATCACCAACATGATCCTGGTGATCGCGGTGATCGACTCGACGCGGGTCTTCCGCCTGGCCCGCGCGGTGGCGATGAACATCGTCGTCATGGATTACATCGAAGCCGCCAAGCTGCGCGGCGAGGGCCTGTGGCGGCTGATCACCCGCGAGATCCTGCCCAATGCGATGGCGCCGCTGGTGGCCGAGTTCGGCCTGCGCTTCTGCTTCGTGTTTCTGATGATCTCGGCGCTGTCCTTCCTCGGCCTCGGCATCCAGCCGCCGACCGCCGACTGGGGCTCGATGGTGCGCGACAACGCCACCCTGATCACCTTTGGCGATATCACCCCGCTGCTGCCGGCCGGCGCCATCGCGCTGCTGACCGTGGCGGTCAACTTCGTCGTCGACTGGATGCTGCACCGCGCCAGCGGGCTGAAGGAGTGAGGCAATGAGCGAGAATGACAAGCAGACGCTGCTGAAAATCCGCGGCCTGCGCATCGAGGGTCGCTCCGACGAGACCTGGAGCGAGATCGTCAGGGGCGTCGATATCGATCTGCGCCGCGGCGAGGTGCTCGGCCTGATCGGCGAATCCGGCGCCGGCAAGTCCACCATCGGCCTCGCGGCGATGGGTTTCACCCGCGACGGCTGCCGCATCAGTGGCGGCGAGATCGAATTCGACGGCATCGACCTGCGCGCCACCAGCGAGGCGCAGCGGCGCAGTCTGCGCGGCAACCGCATCGCCTACGTGGCGCAGTCCGCCGCGGCCAGCTTCAACCCGGCGCACCGGCTGATCGAGCAGTACGCCGAGGGGCCGGTGCTGCACGGTGTGATGAGCCGCGAGCAGGCGCACAGCGATGCCATCGACCTGTATCGGCGCATGCAGCTGCCGAACCCGGACGAGATCGGTTTCCGCTACCCGCACCAGGTCTCCGGCGGCCAGTTGCAGCGCGCGATGACGGCGATGTCGATGGCCTGCCGGCCGGATCTGATCATCTTCGACGAGCCGACCACGGCGCTGGATGTGACCACCCAGATCGAGGTGCTGGCGGCGATCCGCAACATCGTCGAGCAGTTCGATACCGCGGCCATCTACATCACCCACGATCTGGCCGTGGTCGCGCAGATGGCGGATCGCATCAAGGTATTGCTCAAGGGCGATGAGGTGGAGGAAAACGATACCCGCAACATGCTCGCCAGGCCGGTGCAGGAATACACCAAATCGCTGTGGGCGGTGCGCAGCTACCAGCGCCAGGAGCAGCCGCTGGCCGGCCCCGGCGAGGTGCCGGTGGTGTCGGTGGCCAATGTCACCGCGGCCTACGGCGCGACCCCGGTGCTGCACGACGTCAGCTTCGCCATCCACAAGCGGCGCACGGTGGCGGTGGTGGGCGAGTCCGGCTCCGGCAAATCGACCGCCGCGCGGGTGATCACCGGCCTGCTGCCGCCGCAGTCCGGCCGCGTGCTGTTCAACGGCGCGCCGCTGCCGCCGGGTTACCGGCAGCGCAGCAAGGATCAGCTGCGCCAGGCGCAGATGATCTACCAGATGGCCGACACCGCGCTCAACCCCAGGCAGAGGCTGCGCGAGCTGATCGGCCGCCCGGCGCAGTTCTACCTCGGGCTGAATGGCCGTGCGCTGGAGGAGCGCATCCGCAACCTGCTCGATCTGATCGAGCTGGAGCCGGATCAGTACATCGACCGGCTGCCGTCGGAGCTGTCCGGCGGTCAGAAGCAGCGCATCGGCATCGCCCGCGCGCTGGCCGCCGAGCCGCAGTTCATCATCTGCGATGAGGTCACCAGCGCGCTGGATCAGCTGGTCGCCGAGGGCATTCTCAAGCTGCTCGACCGCTTGCAGAGCGAGTTCGATCTGGCCTACATGTTCATCACCCACGATCTGGCGACGGTGAAAAGCATCGCCGATGAAGTGGTGGTGATGAAGGAGGGACGGGTGGTCGAAGCCGGCAGCAAGAGCGAGATGTTCACCCCGCCGCACGACCCCTACACCGAGCTGCTGCTGTCCTCGGTGCCGGAGATGGACCCGGACTGGCTGGATCAGCTGCTGGATGAGCGCGCCCGCGGCGGCGCCGGAGCGGCGGCGGCCTCCAACAGCTGAGGGCTCGCCGGGCGGGCTTTGCCGGCCCCTGTGCCGGCCCTCGTGCCGGCCCTCGTGCCGGCGCGGAGGGGCGCGGCGGCGCGCGCTGCGGCGTTAAGCCGGCTCGTCGATCGGCACCGCGACCACCGCCAGGCAGTCGCCGGCCTGCACCAGCCCGGGGAAGTGGCGCTGGGCGAGGATGCCGTCGAGCTTGGCGCGGTATTCCACCGCCGGTTCGCCGGTGCGCCGCGTGGCGTAGACCCGCGCCAGCAGATCGCCGGCGCGCACCGCCTGGCCGAGATCGACGCAGGGCTCGTAGAGGCCGTCGTCGAGGCTGGAGATGTAGCAGTCGCCATCGGGCATATCCAGCAGCTGGGTCGGCGCCGGGATCGCCGCGGCCTGCAGGATGCCGGCGTGGACGAGGAGGTTGTGCACGCCGCGTTCGGCGATGCGCACGCGCTCGGCGGTGGTGGTGCCGCCGCCGCCGATCTCGGTGGAGACGAACACCTTGCCGGCTTCCTCGGCGGCGGTGTCGTACATACCTACCGCGTCGAGCTCCAGCAGCATCACCGACCAGGGGGCGCCGAAGGCGCGCATCGCCGCCACGCAGGCGGCCTGCTGGGTCTTGTCCGCAAGCTGGTGAGCGGCGGCGAAGGGGATGAATTCCAGGGTCTTGCCGCCGGAGTGGATATCCAGCACATAGTCCGCCAGCGGCAGCAGGCTGCGCTGGAAGTAGTCGGCGATCTTCTCCGTCACGGTACCGTCCGGGCGGCCGGGGAAGCTGCGGTTCAGGTTGCCGCCGTCAATCGGCGAGGTGCGCCGCCCGACCTTGAAGGCCGGGTAATTCATGAACGGCACGATGATCACCCGGCCGCGGATATCCTCGGCGCGCAGCGTGCTGGCCAGCTTGGCCAGGCATACCGGGCCTTCGTACTCGTCGCCGTGGTTGCCGCCGGTGAGCAGCGCGGTGGGGCCGTCGCCGTTCTTCACCACGCAGATCGGGATCGGCAGGCTGCCCCAGGCCGAATCGTCGCGCGACCAGGGTAGTACCAGATGGCCGTGCTGGATGCCGTCGGTGGCGAAATCGACGCTCGGGCTGATCGGGTTGGGGCGCGGTTGCCAATAGGCGTCTGCAGTCATCGTTTCAGTCCACCACGTGAATCGCGCGCGGTACGTCGGCCAGGCATTCGACGCCGCTGTCGGTGATCAGGATGCTCTCGGTGATCTCCAGCCCCCACGCTTCGGACCACAGGCCGGGCATGAAATGGAAGGTCATGCCCGCTTCGAGCACGGTCTTGTCGCCGCTGCGCAGGCTCATCGTGCGCTCACCCCAGTCCGGCGGATAGCTGAGGCCGATGGGGTAGCCGGTGCGGTTGTCCTTGACGATGCCGTATCTGGCGAGCACGTCGAAGAAGGCTTTGGCGATGTCCTCGCAGGTGTTGCCCGGGCGCGCCGCTTCCAGACCGGCCTCCAGACCCTCGAACACCGCGCCCTGGGCGTCGAGCATGTCCCGCGGCGGCTTGCCGAGGTAGGCGGTGCGCGACAGCGGGCAGTGGTAGCGGCGGTGGGTGCCGGCGATCTCGAAGAAGGTGCCGGCGCCGGACTGGAATTCGCGCTCGTCCCAGGTCAGGTGCGGCGCCGAGGCGTCGGCGCCGGTGGGCAGCATCGGCACGATCGCCGGGTAGTCGCCGCCGTGGCCGTCGGCGCCGCTGATCGCCGCGTGGTAGACCTCGGCGACCAGATCGCACTTGCGGATGCCGGGGCGGATGCGCTCGCGGATGGTGGCGTGCATCTTCTCGACGATGCGCGCGGCGCGGCGCATGTATTCGATTTCCATCGGCGATTTGACCGCCCGCTGCCAGTTGACCAGCGCGGTGGCGTCGACGATCTCGGCGCCTTTCCCGGACTTGTGCAGACCGGCGAGCAGGCATTCGTGGGCGCGCGCGCTGTAGTAGTAGTTGTCCAGCTCTACGCCGATGCGGCCGCGATCCCAGCCGCGCGCCGGCAGCACTTCCTCGGCGAGGTAGCTCATGGCGTGCAGCGGCGGGTTCATCACGTAGTGGTCGGGGAAGCCGATGATGTCGTCGTGACCCATGAACACGGTGCGCCTGGCGCCGTTGGCGTCGATGCCGCGGCCGAACCAGACCGGATCGCCCTCCATCGCCAGCAGCACGCACTGCGGGGTGTAAAACGACCAGCCGTCGTAGCCGGTCAGCCAGTGCATGTTGGAGGGGTCGGGCAGCAGCAGCAGGTCGATGCCGCGAGCGGCCATCGCGCTGCGCGTTTTGGCGATGCGCGCGGCGTATTCCTCGCGGGAAAAGGGCAGTTCCACGCTGTGGCTCATGGCGTCGTCCTCGCTGGGTTTTTTCGCGGTCTGTTGTAGATCGGCGCAGCATAGCGAAGCGCGGCGGCGGCGTAGCCGGGCAGGTCGGGCAGGCGTCGCTTTTGGCAAAGTCAGCGCTGTTCGCGGGCAAGAAAAAGCCCCCGCAGCGGCCGCTGCAGGGGCTGAGTCAAAAAGTTGCGCCCGGCGTCATCCACCGGGCGCGTGGCGGTCTGTCGTCAGTGGCCGCCGTCAGTGGCCGCCGTCAGTGGTCGCCATCAGTGGTCGAAGTACTCCTCGCCCGGCAGCTGTTTGCCGCCGAATTTGCGCAGGTCCTCCTCCCACTCGCGGCTTTCCTTCTTCGCCTGGATGACGTGCCAGGCGAGCCAGAAGACCACGCCGGCGATCACCCAGATCATCTCGGTGCCGACGAAGGGATACATGGGGCCAATGTCGGCGATCGTGCCGGCCCAGCTTTCGATTTGTCCGGTAGCCATGGGTCTATCTCCCCAGCCCGTTCAGGGCTGTCATTTTGCACCAGTGAGTTCGCGTTCGGTGGCCTCGCGGGCCTCGGCCAGCTCCTGCTTGTCCAGCGCGCGGTTGTGGATCTCGCCGAGGTCCAGACCGGCCAGCTCGATCTCCTTCGGCACGCGAAGAATACCGAAGCCGTGCAGGATCCTGGCACCGACGTAGCCGGGCAGGAAGCCGAGCACGCCGAACATGATGATCGCGCCGATGAAGTTGCCCAGCGGGTTGATGTGCGCGTACTCGGGGTTCGGCGATGCCGGATAGCCCCAGAGCATGAAGCCGGCGATGACCACGCCGAGGAAGCCGGCGTAGCCGTGCACGGCGACCGCGCCGACGGCGTCGTCGATCTTGAACTTGCGCTCGACCCAGAAGTGCATCTTGTAGGCCACCCAGCAGCCGACGGCGCCGATCAGCATCGCCTGCACGGGGTGGTACAGATCGTTGCCGGCGGAGGCGGTGATGATCCCGGCGAGACCACCGGAGTAGGTCCAGAAGGCATCGCCGTTGGACACCAGATAGGCCATCAGCAGGCCGCCGGAGAGCGACATCAGGAAGTTGAAGGTGATCGCCGAGAGCGTGGTCGGACCCAGGTAGATGTTGGTCGCCGAGTAGAACACGCCATCGCCGGACTGGATGTCGATGATCGGCACGTTGCAGGCCACGTAAAAACCCCAGAAGCCGACGTAGATGATGAACAGGCCGAGGGTCACCATCCACGGGTTCTGCGGATTGATGTTGCGCGGCGTGCCGTCGGCGCGGAACTTGTTGATGCGCGGCCCGAGCACGATGAGGATGCCCAGCGCAAAGCCGCCGGCGATGGCGTGGATCACCCCCGAGGCGTAGGCGTCGTGGTAGCCGAGCACCTGCACCATCCAGCCATCCGGGTGCCAGCCCCAGGCGGCGTCGATGATCCAGCAGAAGGAGCCGATCAGCACGGCGAGAATCCAGAATGCGGTCGGCCGGATGCGCTCGATCACCGAGCCTGAGACGATCGACGCCGCAGTCCAGGAAAAGAGCAGGAAGGCGGCCCAGAAGACGCCGTTGATGCGCGCCCAGAAGGCGGTGTCATCGGCGGTGATGTCGCTGCCCGCCGGCGGGCCGCCCATGTGGGTGCCCATCAGCTCGTTCCACGGCTCCGCCCAGGGCGCCGAGAGCAGCTCGCCGGTTATCCACGGCCCGTTGGGAAAAGCGAAATAGATCCACCAGCCGAAGAAATAGAAGGTCACCGTGACCAGCGGGATCAGCATGGTGTTTTTCATCAGCGTGTGCATGTGATTGCGCCAGCGCGAGGCGCCGACCTCATACATGCAAAAGCCGACGTGAATGAGAAACATCAGGGGTATGGTGACCCAGTAATAGAACTCGGTAAATATGACTGTCAACGATGCGAGTTCGTTGTCCATCCTCCACCTCCACTTGCTTCGGTGTTGAGTGTGGTTGGCCGGTTCCCATCCTCGGGGCCGGCTGGGTTTTATCTGTTTTTTTGGGGGGGCCGCTCGCGGGCGGCGTAATACTTTTTTTGAGTTCCTCCGTTCAAGGGTTGAGCAATGGCGCCAGCGATTGGCGGAAAAGCCGATCAAAGCCGATCTTGGCCCGATGCCGCCGGCTGCGGAAAAGCACCGGATCCGATGCCATCAGCGCCGACAGTAAGCAGTTGATAGGTGGCCTGTCAACCGTGATGAACTTAATATTCATGGCGGGAAATATCAGCCATTTGTGTCAATCACCGCGATCAGAGCGGGTAACGTGCCGCTATCGTGCGCGATTAGCCCGGTAGACTTCCTGAGAATATTTCCCTGCACGGTCTGGATGGCCTTTGTGATCGGCGGTGCTCGGCGGTGCTCGGCGGTGGCGGCGTTGCTGGCGGATGCCGTCGAGACTCCGCACCGTGCATTGCCGATGTGGCTTTGGGCGACAAAATACCGGGGGCCGCCGACGCAAGCGCCAACGACCCGCCGGTACCCCCAATCGGCTCAGTTGAACTTTTCGTAGGCCTTGCGCAGATCGACCATCGGGTGATTGCTGGACATCTGGAATTTGACCAGCAATTCACGCGCGATCATGTCGCGATCCTGCTGGTTGTCCGGCAAATCGATGTCGGCGGGAATCGTCACCCAACCGTTGATATTGCGATCGAATACCGCGGCATTGCCCTCCTCGTAGCCCATGTGCACGTCTTCCAGCCAATTCAGATCCTGCCAGCCCATGGTCTCCATGTATTTGCGGAGAAAGGGCGTGCAGCGATCCATGTCCGGCACCAGGTTGACGTCGTAGCGGTAGCCAATGTGCTGACCGATGGTCTTTTCGCGTTCGCTGTCCAGACCGTCGGTCTTGAGAAAGTGATCGATATCCTGGTCACTCATCGCATGATCTCCTTTAGAAACGGGTCATGTCGGGACGGCCGACGGTGTGGCGGGTGCCGGCCAGCGGCACCTGGGCGAGGGCGGAGGCCTCCATGGTCAGCGCGGAGAGATCCTCCGGCTCCAGCGAGTGCACATTGGTCTTGCCGCAGGCGCGCGCCAGCATTTGCGCCTCGATGGCCAGGGTGTGCAGGAAGTTGTACACCCGCTCGGCGGCTTCGTCGGGGTTGAGGCGCTTGCGCAGTTCCGGGTCCTGGGTGGCCACGCCAACCGGGCAGCGACCGGTGTGGCAGTGGTAGCAGTAGCCGGCTTCGACGCCCATTTCCTTTTCAAAATCGACGCCATCGATGGCCTTGTTGCAGTTCAGCGCCATCATCACCGAGTGGCCGATGGCGACCGCGTCGGCGCCCAGCGCCAGCGCTTTGGCCACATCGCCACCGTTGCGGATGCCGCCGGCGTAGACCAGCGAGATCTCGCCGGATTTGCCCACATCGTCGAGCGCCTGGCGGGCCTGGCGGATCGCCGCGATACCGGGCACGCCGGTCTCTTCGGTGGCCAGATGCGGGCCGGCGCCGGTGCCGCCCTCCATGCCGTCGATGTAGATCGAGTCGGGGTCGGTCTTGGCGGCCATGCGCACGTCGTCGTAGACGCGCGCCGCGCCCAGCTTGAGCTGGATCGGGATCTGCCCGTCGGTGGCTTCGCGGATCTCCTGAATTTTCAGCGCCAGATCATCCGGCCCCATCCAGTCCGGGTGGCGCGCCGGCGAGCGCTGGTCGATACCGGCCGGCAGCGAGCGCATCTCGGCGACCTGGTCGGTCACTTTCTGGCCCATCAGGTGGCCGCCGAGGCCAACCTTGCAGCCCTGGCCGATGAAGAATTCGCAGGCGTCCGCCAGGCGCAGGTGGTTGGGGTTGAAGCCGTAGCGCGACTGGATGCACTGGTAGAACCACTTCTCCGAGTAGCGGCGCTCGTCGGGGATCATGCCGCCTTCGCCGGAGCAGGTCGCGGTGCCGGCCATGGTGGCGCCGCGGGCCAGCGCGGTCTTGGCTTCGTAGCTGAGCGCGCCGAAGCTCATGCCGGTGACGTAGATCGGGATATCCAGCTCCAGCGGGCGCTTGGCGCGCGGGCCGATCACGGTCTTGGTCAGGCACTTTTCGCGGTAGCCCTCGATAACGAAGCGCGTCAGCGTGCCGGGCATGAAGGTCAGGTCATCCCAGCTGGGGATCTTTTTGAACAGGGAGAAACCGCGCATGCGGTAGCGCCCGAGTTCCGCTTTGACGTGGATGTCGTCGATCACCTCGGGGGTGAACATGAAGCTCTTGCCGAGGTTGTAGCGGTCTCTTTTCGGTGGTAAACCGGCCATGATTCGTTTGCCTCCAGAGGGTTAGAGCACCAGCTTCTTCTCGGTGGGCTCGAGGTTGTCGTAGTTCCAGAGCTGCTTGCCGGAGACCAGCTTTTTGATGCTGTCGATGCCGTTGGGCGCCTGCATGCCGTACAGCGACAGCTTCGCCGCCAGCCACTTTCTGTCCAGATCGGTCATCTCGCCCTCGACGCAATCCACGCCCAGGCTCTTGATTTCGCCGCCGACGTAGATGGTGCCGTCGTACATCGAATCGCCGAGGTTGTCGCCGGCGTCGCCGAGGATCACCATCCGCCCGCGCTGCATCATGAAGCCGGTGAAGGCGCCGACGCTGCCGCCGACGATGATCGTGCCGCCCTTCTGGTCGATGCCGACGCGGGCGCCGGCCTGGCCCTTGCAGACCAGATCGCCGCCGCGGATGGCGGCGCCGAACAGCGAACCGGCGTTCTTTTCGATCACCACCGTGCCGGCCATCATGTTTTCCGCGCAGGACCAGCCGACGCGGCCGGTGATATGCACGTTGGGGCCGTCGATGAGGCCGCAGCCGAAGTAGCCGAGGCTGCCTTCGAAGGTCAGATTGAGGCGGTTGAGAATGCCCACGCCGAGCGAGTGCTGGGCGCGCGGGTTTTTCACCGTGATGCTGCCGTGGCCGGCTTTCATCAACTCGCGGATGCGCAGGTTGACGGCGTTGGCGTCCATCTCGGCGGCGTCGAATTCGGCGTGCTTGTCGAAATCGACCGGGTAGCTCCACGGATAGGTGAAGTTCTCCTCCTCGCTGGCCGAGAAGAAGCGCTGCTGGCTGCGGCCGGTCAGCTGCTCGGTGTGCAGCCCCATCTCGTGGGACTTGTGCTCTTCGTTCACGCCTGCCATACCCGAACCTCCCCGTTGTATGGATCCCAAGTGTCGATTTCGTGCGGGAACACGCTGCGGATGGCCACCTCTTCCGAGGCCAGGCCGACGAAATCGTCGCTCTCGTAAAGCACCATCGGCTTGGCCGCCATGACATCTTTGGCCATGCCGAGCTGGTCGCTGGTGGCCACCAGGTAGGTGAACACGCCGTCGAGTTCGTCCACCGAACGGCGCATCGCGCCCTCCAGCTCGTCGCCGCGGTCGATGCGATCGGCGATGTACACGGCGATCAGTTCCGAATCGCAGTTGGACATGAAGCGGTGCCCGCGGCGCTCCAGCTCGCGGCGATAGGTCCAGTAGTTGGTCAGCTGGCCGTTGTGCACCACCGACACGTCGCTGAACGGATAGGCCCAGTAGGGGTGCGCCGAGCGGATGTCGACGTCCGACTCGGTGGCCATGCGGGTGTGGCCGATGGCGTGGGTGCCGTTGAAGCTGCCCAGGCCGTACTGGCCGGAGACCACCGCGGCGTCGCCGAGATCCTTGATCAGCTCCAGGGCGTGGCCGATGGAGAGAATCTCCACGCCGTCGATGTCTTCGATAAAGTCGATCAGGCGGCGCAGATCGCCGTCGTGGGTGAAGGTGTAGCGATAGGCGTACTCGGTGGCCGGGGCCTCGTCGACGATGCTCGCGCCCATCTCGGCCATGCGCTCATCGACCTGCGCCTTGCGTTCGACGATCTGCCGGTGGATGTCGAAACCGACCGCCACATCCGCCTGCTCGGCGAGCTTGAAGCGCATCACGTACTGCTCGTCGGAGCCGTTGCCGTAGAGCGCGAAACCGGTCGAATCTGGTCCGCGGTGCTTCAGTGCCTGAAGCATTGCGGTCATCTCGTTGCCGATGTCGCTGCTCTTACCTCTGTGGATAAGTCCAGCAATACCACACATTTAAGTGGCCCTCCTGAAAGGGTGAAAAGACCTCCCGCCGGGTTCGGCGGGGCGTTTTTCGGGCGGACTCCAACCGGGCCGCCCGCGAAAACGCGGGTGGCCGGCCGGCGTCCTGTGTCGATTTGCCGCCGCTTTAGGGCAGGCAGTCCAGATAGGTGTTGAGATCCCAGTCGGTGACGGTGTGGTTGAAGCGCTCCCACTCGTCACGCTTGTAATGCGTGTACACGCGGTACATCTCGTCGGGCATCGCCGACTTGATCACATCGTCCTTTTCCAGCTCGTCGAGCGCCTCGCCGAGGGACATGGGCAGCTTTTTCACGTTCTTGCCCGCGTCCATCGCCTCGTAGATGTTGCGCTCTTCGGCTTCGCCGGGGTCGAGATCGCGGCTGATGCCGTCGTCGAAGGCCCTCAGCAGCGCCGCACCCATCAGGTAGGGGTTGACCATCGAATCCACCGAGCGGTACTCGAAGCGCCCCGGTGCCGAAACGCGCAGTGCGCAGGTGCGGTTCTGGTAGCCCCAGTCGGCGAAAATCGGCGCCCAGAAGCCGGTGTCCCAGAGGCGGCGGTAGGAGTTGACCGTCGATGAGCCGATCGAGGTCAGCGCGCCGAGGTGCTCGATCACCCCGCCGATGGATTGCAGGCCGATCGGGCCGGGCTTGCGCTCGTCGATGGACGGATCGGGCATGAAGGTGTTGTCGCCGCCCACCGCGTAGGTGAACACGCCGGGCATGCCGGGCAGGGTGTCGAAGCCGAGGTTGTTGACCTCATCCTGCCCGCCGCGCCACAGCGAGACGTTGTGGTGGCAGCCGGAGGCCGACACGCCCATGAACGGCTTGGACATGAAGCAGGCGATCAGGCCATCCTCGCGCGCCACCTGGGCGCAGATCTGGCGATAGGTGGTGAGGCGGTCGGCGTTGCGCAGCACGTCGTCGAACTGGGTGTTCAGCTCCAGCTGGCCGGGGGCGTCCTCGTGGTCGCCCTGGATGATGTCCAGACCCATCTGCTGGGCGTACTCGATGACCTTCATGAAGCTCGGGCGCAGCTCCTCGAACTGGTCGATGTGATAGCAGTTGGGCTTGGTCACGCCGCCGTTCGGGCCGCCGTCGGCGCCGCGCTTGAGCCACATCATCTCCGGCTCGGTGCCGGCGCGCAGGCGCAGGCCGTGCTTCTGCTCGAATTCGTCGTGGAAGATGCGCAGATTGCCGCGGCAGTCGGAGGTCAGGTGGCCGCCCGGGTTGTCGCGCTCTTCGCGGTTGCGGAAGCAGGTGCAGAAGACCCGCGCGATGCGCTTGTCCCAGGGTAGCTGGACGAAGGTCTCGGGATCGGGGATGCCGACCAGCTCGGAGGCCTCCGGGCCATAGCCGATGTAGCTGCCGTGGCGGTCGAGAAACAGGTTGGCGGTGGAGCCGTAGACCAGCTGGAAGCCCTTCTCGGCGATGCGCTCCCAGTGTGCCGCCGGGATGCCCTTGCCGACGATGCGGCCGGTCACCGAGACGAACTGATAGTAGATGTAGGTCACGCCCAGTTCGTTGATCTTCTCCCGCACCTGTTTGACCAGATCGGCGCGACCGGGGGCGTTGACGTGCATTTCGAGGTCGGTCATTTGCTCTCCTCCAAGGGGGCTATCGTGTGGTTATTGCCTGCGCCCCTGGCGGAGCGATCCGCAGAGCACAGAGATTTTTAGCGGGGATCGAGTCCGGCCGGGCCGGTAGGGCTGCAATGCGCCGCCGGTAGATGGCGGTGGGCGGTGGGCGGAGCGCCGGGTAGTACTGGCGTGCGGCCAGGCGTGCATTTCGCAGTTGGTGAATGGCGTGGCGACAGCGCTTTTGCGCCCCGCAAAGCGGGCGCTGGATGCGCCCGGCGTGGCGCACCACGAGGCGCTGTGTAGCGCCTGCTGCTGTCGGCTAGCGGGTTCCGCCATCCACCTGTCTCCTCCGCTGCCGGGCCGTTTGCGGGGTGCTGAAGGCCCGGTTTGCAGTGCCGGATTTGCCGTGCCGCGTTGGCGATCACAGAAAATTGGTCTGCATTGGAATAGTAATGGTTTGCCAGACTCTACACCCGGCTTTTGGCGTTTGCAACGGCTTGCGTGTGGGTACTACTTTGGTGGCTGGTCGCGGCGGGCCGCAGCGCCTGCTTGGCCTCATCTGTGGCGGTTAAAATGATATAAAACAGTCTATTATGCTGTATCGCAATAACCGGCACGGCATCCGCAGCTGGTCAGCGCGGCTTGAAAGCCGCCGGCCGTTATCATTAATATGGTTCATCGATAGTGAACCTTTGGCGCGAATAGCGCCGGTTTTGGTACACGAGGGATTCGTTCATGCAGAAGCCCGTTCCGCAGCCTGAGCAGGCCGCGTCAGCCGCGACGGACGGTGGCAGCGCCACGCAGATCGCCGCCAGCCTGCGCCGGGCGATCACCGACGGCGGCTATGCCGACAACGAACGCCTGCCGCCGGAGCGCCAGCTGGCGGTTGAATTCGGCGCCTCGCGCGGCACCATCCGCGCCGCACTGCGCCAGCTCGAAGAGGTCGGCCTGCTGGCGCGCAAGGTCGGCAGCGGTACCTTCGTCACCCATCGGCGCGAGGCCGATGAGCACGAAGATGTGGCCGAATCCACCAGCCCGGTGGAGCTGATCGAGGTCCGTCTGGGCATCGAGCCACAGATCGTGCGGCTCGCCGTGGCCCACGCCAGCGCTCGCGATATCGAGCGTCTGGAGCGCACTCTGCAAAGGCTGGAGCAGTGTGGCGAGGATGCCGAGCGCTTCGCCGAGGCGGACAGCGAATTCCACCTCACCCTGGTCGAGTGCACCGGCAACCCGCTGATGATCTGGCTCTACCGGCAGATCGACGATGTGCGCCGCCACAACCAGTGGAGCGCGATGAAGGATCAGATCCTGCAGCCGGCGCGCATCGCCCGCTACAACGCCCAGCACCGCGCCATGTACGAGGCGATCCGCGCGCGCGACATGGAAGGCGCCGTGGAGCAGGTCAGCCTGCACCTGGAGGGCGCCCGCCACGATCTGCTGGGCATACGCCGCTAAAGCGAGCGCTCACAACCCCGATTGAACCAATGCTTGTACCAATTGCCCGGCAATTGGTACATTGATGCCCCGCATCGCCCGCGCGGTGCCGCCACAGAAGGGAGGACAGCCCATGCCTGAACACAGCGACGGCGCCGCACTCAGCGAAGCCCAGCGCCGGCTGCGCGACCACTTCATCGGCTGGCAGTGCCGAATCCGCCAGAAGGCCATGCGCCAGGCAGAGGGCCGGCCCGGCAGCGGCATGCAGCCGACGCTCAGCGTCGCCCGCCACGGCGAGATCGGCCCTATCAACGTGCAGCTGCTCAAGCGCGATCCTGAGGAGGAGACCGCCGAGCTGCGCCACATGGTGCGCAAGACCCACGACCCGGCCGAGCGACTGAAAAACGGCCTGCGCTTTCTGTCCTCGGCCTACTACCAGCGCCCGGCCGAATTCACCGATCTGCTCAGCGGCGTGTTCGCCACCGATTCTGAACTCGCTGCCGGGCTGGTCGAGCTCGGCGAGTGCCGGCTGGATTTCGAGCAGTACGGCCAGCGCTATCGACTGCATTGCCGGGTGCGCGCCAGCGCCAGCGACGAGCCCGGCCACCAGGCCACCTACTGGCACAATCACCTGTTCAACCCGGCCATGCCCGGCACGGTCGCGGTACTCGAATTCCAGCCCGACTGGTCGCGCAGCAGCGCCGACCCGGCGGTGCCCTGAGCGATCCGCCGGCGCGTTTCGCTGCGCGCCGCGCACCGCTAGAATGCGCCGCCATCGCCAGCGGATCGCCACCGCGGCCCCACTCGGAGGACGCCACTTTGAAAATCATCGAGCAATGCCGCAGGCAGATCTGGGGCAGCGGCGCGCGGGTCGTGCTCGCCGAGGGAGAGGCGCCGCAGGTACAGGCCGCAGCGCGCCTTTTAGTGGATCAAGGGCTGGCCTCCGTGCTGCTGCTGGGCAAGCCGGATGTGCTGGCGGAGATCGCCGCCGAGCAGGGTCTGACGCTGGATGGCATCGAGCTGATCGATCCCGCCGCCAGCCCGAAACTCGATGGCTACGCCGAGCTGGTCGCCAGCGGCCCGCGACCGCTGAAGCCGGCGATCGCCAGGCGCATGGCTGCCAAACCCCTGTTCCACGCCGGTTTGATGCTGCGCGCGGGCGACGCCGATGCGGTGGTCGCTGGCGTCAGCTGCACCACCGCGCGGGTGATCGAGGCCGGCCTGATGACCGTCGGCGCAGCCGAGGGCATCGACACCCCGTCGAGCTTTTTCGTCATGGAATTTGCGCATCGCGCCCCGCTGCTGTTCGCCGATTGCGCGGTCAACATTGACCCGACGCCGCAGCAGCTCGCCGATATCGCCATCGCCTCCGCCGCCTCGGCAGAAAAATTGCTCGGCGAGCCGGCGCGCGTCGCGCTGCTG
>Ga0207752_1000205_pt1 | contig 27697 bp, 20 predicted proteins | sample Pon2CUnioCityCA_6_FD_187272 | JGI IMG/M metagenome (GOLD analysis project Ga0207752, IMG submission 187272) | Marine sediment microbial community from Union City, CA, USA - Pond 2C Sediment 2 (SPAdes) | ecosystem: Environmental > Aquatic > Marine > Intertidal zone > Salt pond sediment ... | reverse complement strand
CCACTAGCCGCTCAATTAACTGTTGTTGCCGGGCTTGCATTCTAACCAAAATGAGCGACAGGATCAGGACGGTCAGGGCAAGAAGCAGGGCGCTATTCTCAAAGTGTACGTCGACCGTCACAGGATTGTAATGGCGGTAGCCTTCAACAGGCGAATCGGCGGCAACTGGTTCTTCAGAAAACATCGTCTCCTCTCGTCGAAACGGGCGCATCTTACGCTCTCAGCATACTCTTTCACAGACGGAATTGTTAGTGAACTTAATCACAAACGGTAAATGACATTCCTCAACTACTGCTGTACCAGATTGAGCAGTAGTTGTCGCTGTTCCCATAACATCAACAGGCCGCTGATGACCATCATGGCGATGACGATCTGCCGGAACCATTTCACCTTCATCTCTGCCAGCGCGCGTTTACCCACCCAGCTTGCAACTGTGGCGGCAATCCCCAGCGCTACGCCAAAGAGGACAAATTCCCAGGTGAGGGCGCCGAATGCGGTGTAGGTGCTGATTTTGACCAGATGCATCACGAAGCTGCTGGCCGACTTGGTACCGATCATTTCCCCTTTGACGGCACCGTAGTTGAGGTAAAAGGGATTCAGTACCGGACCCGCTCCCCCGGCAATGCCAGAGAGGAAGGAGACGACCAGCCCGGCCGGAAAGAAATACCACAGCCGGACATCGAACGCGCTTTCCTCCCGGCCAAAGCGGTATTGGAAAAGCGTGCTCACCAGAAAGAGGCCCAGGACAATCTGCAACCACTCGGCTTGGAGTGTGGCGAAAACATAAGCCCCGAAGAAGGCACCAATAATTGCTCCCGGCAGATACCACTTCACAATGCTCCAGTTGATCTCTTCCCAAAAAAGGTAGATACGGGAGGGACCGCCAATCATCGTACCCAGGGTGACAACGGGAGCGACTGCCTGCGCACCTACCAGAAAGCTGAGGACGGGAACCATGATCAGGGCACCACCCCCGCCGGCAAGCGTACTGATCAGCCAGGCGAAAAAACCGGCCAGCGCAATGAGTAGAGCAGTCACAATCATAGTAGCGGCATTGTAGCGGATTCACCATTTACCGCGTAGTGGTCTCGTCTGCTCCTTCGTTCAAATTGCCGACGAGTCCGGTTGTTGTGGTAAGAATGCGGTGCCTGCCCCCTCAAGTTACGCTTTCATCTTATCCTTGTTCGTCCGGGAGATGGCCAAACGTCGCCAGATTCGGCGTCGTCATGGCATCGTAGAGGAGCTGCCACAACTGTGCGCTGTCGCTCACCTGTTGGACGTGCCGGACGCTGGCATAGGGAATGTAGCCAAAGCGCAGATGTAAGGTACGGAGGATCGCTTCGCGCAGCGGCTCTTCTCTATGCACCGCGTCAGGTTGTGGCACATGCCGTTCATCAAGGTTTGTAATCCAGGACATTGCTTTCTCCCTCGTCCTACTCCACCGATCACCAAACTGAGCGTATTCTAACACACTGCCAAGGTACCTGTCCAGTGCAAGCGCGTGTAACGCTCGCTCCCTGCATCTCTGCCTGGGGTCATGAGGATTGTCGTGTTCAGTGCGGTTACTTTTCTGCCTGCACGTCCTGCCGCCAGGTCATTCCAGCGGTTCGGCCGGCCGGTACCCGCTGTAGTAGATGGTCCGCAGCCGCCGGGTCCAGCCCCGCTCCTTGCGGAAGCGAGCGCCGATGCCACCATGGGCAATCTCGTCGTGGCCGCCATCGATCAGATGAGGATCGGCGGCACTGAAGGCATTGCACTTTGTGCACGTATACACGTGTTTCACGCCGAAAAAGGAAATACGTTCCTGGCCCAGGTCCACTTCCAGGTGCAGGGCGTCGTGTTCGGGGCGCAGCGTAACGTGAAGACAATACCCTGACGGTTCTCGCGGGTTCAACTCGGCCAGCGGTTGTCCGGTCTCATCCTCGATTTGCTCAATCCGCCCCCAGCCCGCATCGCTACGGATCCACATTCCCGGCCGTACGCAGGCTGGTTCGCCGGCCGTTGGGTCCGGTTTCGCCTTCTCCGCCCGATTCAACAGCTGATCCAGTTCTGGGAACTCCCTGGCAGGTGTTCCGGCCGGCGCTAATTCCTGCCAGACATCGCCGGCTTCCGGTTTCAGATCCAATCGTTGCCACCCTCCGGTGGCCTCGACGGCTGCAAAAAACGCGCTCATCGTCGCCGCTACTGCCTGTAGCCGCTCGCTGCTGTCTTGCCACCAGTGGCGAAAGTAACCGGCCAGGCGGTAACGGGCGACCGCCTGGCCCAGGGTGAGCGCTTCTTGTGCACTCCAGCTCGTGGGATCGCGGGCGAGCAGCGTCTGCAAGGCTGTCACGGCCGGCAGAATCTGGGCGGCTCGCGCCTCTCCCAGAAATTGGGACGGGCGTTGGCCGAGGAAGGTCGTGCCGGCACCTTCGATTGTGTGCAGGGAAAGGGTGTGCCGGCTGCGGGTGAGGGCCACGTAGAAGAGACGCCGCTCTTCTTCCAGGCGGGCGGTGGCATTCTCTATTGCCTCTCCCGCTTTTCCTTCAAATGGGATAATACCCTGATTTATCTGGGCCACGAAAACGTACGGCCACTCCAGCCCCTTGGCGCCGTGGATGGTAGAAACGGTGACGTATCCGGGATCGATCTCCGCCCGCTGGATTGTTTCATTGTTGGCCCGTTCCTGGTAGCCGATTTTCTTGCGGGCGAGGTCGCGCACGTGGTTCATGAATTCGAGCACATTGCCTTTGTTGCGGGCATATTCGATAAAGGCGGCGACGCTTGCCGCGTAGCCTTCTCCCGTTTGGGGAAAACCGCTGTGTTCCCGCAGAAACTGACGGTACTGGAGGTTCATCTCGAAAACGCGCACGATATTGTGGGCATCCCCGGCCAGGTTTTGGGCCAGCCAGCGCACGTCGTCGGCCAGCTTCTCCACTTCCTCGGCGACGCTATCGTAAGGTACGTGGGGAGCGATGAAGCGCAGCGCCTCGCTCGGGGGCACACCATCACTGCGCACCAGCCGTTCAACTCGATCCCGCAGTTCGCGGGAGATGTACCGTTTGGGCCGGTTATAGACGTCCTGCCACGCTTCGGAGAACCACTGTTGTTGGCGGGTGTTAAGCGTATCTCCCGTCTGCAGGGTCCGCTCCACCCAGGCCAGGCGCACATAGTGGATCAATGTCTTGATTTCCGGCCGTTCGTAAAATGGGCGGCTAACCAGGTAGGGGATTTCGGCCTCGATCAGGGCCTGCTCGATAGGTGGCGTCTGGGCGTTAAGACGGACAAGGATGGCCATCTCGCGCCAGGTTCGCCCCTGCTGGTGGAATGCCTGAATCTGCGAGACGATGTGGCCGGCCATCGCTGCCTCGTCCTGGTGGGTATGGAGGGCTGTCTCCCCGGAAAATCCGCGCGTCAACCGGAGTCGCTTGGGTGCCCTCTGCCGGTTGTGGGCGATGACGTTATTGGCCAGCAAGAGCGGCCCGGCCGGGCTCCGGAAATTCTCCTGAATGAAGTAGCGGCGCGCTCCATACCGCTCCTCGAATTGCAGGATGTAATGGGGGCTCGCCCCGCGCCACTCGTAGATCGTCTGATCGTCGTCGCCGATGGCCATGTAGTTCCGATGGGGACGCTCGCTCGTGGGCGCCGTAATCAGATCGAGGATCTCTGATTGGGCGAGGTTGATGTCCTGGAACTCATCCACCAGCACGCAGCGAGCCCGTTCCTGGGCTGCAGTGCGAACTTCTGGAAAGCGAACCAGTACCTCCCAGCCGGTTAGGAGCATGTCGGGGAAGGTAATCACGCCCATCTCCTGGCGCACTTCCTCAAACAACCGGTAGAGGTCCAGGTACCAGCTCAGTGGTGCAGGCGGAGCATCGGCCTGCCGGGCCACCTGCTGCGCGTCCGGGGGTAGCTGCACGCTTTCTAAGTCTGCGTAGCGCAGATTTCCCTTGGAAGCGGCCACGTAGCTGAGGAAATCCTGCCGGTCCAGCCCATCCAGCTCCGGTTTGTAGGGCACGTCGTGACGCCAGGCTGCGCCCAGCGTGCGGTTGAGCACCAGATGAGCACTACTGGAACCTTCACCGTGGTCGAGCTTGAGCCGGCGCAAATTCCCATGTCGCTGGGCCAGCACAATCAACCCCCGGCCCAGGGCGTGCAAGGTATGGACGCGCACTCCCCGCGTATGTGGCCAACGGGCCAGGCTGGTGCGAATATCCAGTTCGTTCCCTTTACCGAAACTGGTGGCCAGGATCTCTCCCGGGGCGAAGATGCCTTTCCGCACAAGTCGTTCGATCCGGTGCACCATGGCGGTAGTCTTGCCGGCACCGGCGACGGCGAAGACGAGGGCGGGGCCGTGATCGTGGGCCACCACTGCCTGCTGGGCGGGGGTCAGGTCCATCGCTTAGCCGGGGCCCGGTAGGCAGTAAACGGCATTCCCTGGCCCTATCTCTGCGCGGGATTGGCACCGATGACGGCGATCGGCTCAATCTCAATCAAGAAATCCTCGTTGGCCAGGGCCGGTACGGCGATCCAGGTCGTGGCCGGCGGGTTGTCTGGGAAAAAGGATAGCAACGCCTTGCGGATCGCACTGCTGTCGTCCAGAACGCCCGCGACAATGTAGATCCGCATTGAGACGACGTCGGCGAGGGTTCCGCCGGCGCTCTTCATGGCCGTGGCCACATTCTCCAGTGCCTGCCGGGTCTGGATGCCCAGATCGCCGGGCCCGACGATCTGCCCGCTTTCGTCCCAGGCGACCTGGCCAGAAATGAAAACCAGGGTACCCGGAGGAGAGGTTACAATTTGGGAAAAGCCGTACTGGCGGCTGTCAAACAATTGCCGGGGGTTCAGGTGTTTCTTGGACATAAGTGACATAAACCAGTGGTGAACGGTATTTTGGAAAGACGCTTCGTGCGCCTCACATCGTGTCCTGGAGCGGGCAGAGTAATCATGAGTCTCGTGTCATGCAGATAGGATAGACGTTCTTGGCGGAACGGGCAAGCCGCTGTGCGTCCCCGGTGAAATGCGGTCGTCCTTTACCTTTCGAGCGCGTAGCTAACCAGCCGGTTCCCGTTCCGATCCAGGCGATAGAGGCGGTCTCCGTGGACCTGGAGGGCAAAGGCCGCGCCGGAGACGTCGAAGGCTTCCCGGAAAATGCCTTCGCTGTCAAAGATGAGAATGCGGCCGAAATCCTCCACCAGCACGCGCCCCCGGCCGTCAACGGCCAGCGCCGTCGGTGCCGTGAATTCTCCCGGCCCTTCACCTTTGCGCCCGAAGCGGTCGACGTAGGTACCGTTGGCGTCGAAGCGGTAAACGGCGTCGTCAAAGGTAAAGATCACGTAGAGATTATTTTGCCCACCAACCGCCATATCCCGCAACGAGGCGGTGTTGACCCCGGCCGGGAGCGCCGCCAGGAGCTCCTGGTTTAGCAGAACCAGGCGGCCTTGTCGATCGAAGCGCAGGAGGGCGCCGTCTCCCAGGGCGACCATCCCGCCGTCGCCGCCGGTTGTGATGTCGTCGAATCGGATTCCGGCGATCATTGCGGCTTCCTCCGGGAGGAGTTCGCCGGCGATTGGTCCCAGCCGCCGCCCGCTGGCCCGCTCGTAAAGGTTTATCTCGCCCTGTTCCAATACGTAGAACGTGCCGTCTGGACCGGTGACGAGCCCTCCAATTGGACCACCGCTCTCCGTAAACCACTGCCCCAGTGGCGTGCCGTCTGCGGCGAAACGCTGGATCCGCCCGCCCTGGAAATCGCCAATGTAAAGGTGTCCTTCGCTGTCGACGGCCAGCGTGCGGCTATCCTGGAAGAAACCGGGACCGGTCCCTTCGCCTTGGGCCAGCACGGTAACGGCCGGCCCGCTCCCGGGAAGCCCGGCCGGTAAGGGGAGATCGCCCAGATTAGCGCCAGGGCTTAGAAAAAGGTACACACCGCCTGCTGCTACCAGTAGGACAAGCACGAAGAGCAGGAGGGAGCAGCCGGCGGTGCCTTCGCTCGCGCTGTATTGTGCCGGTTCCATAGCCACTGCCTCGCCTCGTTCCAGCGCTTCCACCGCTTCTTTCGCCTGCTTCAGCCCGGCGCCGCTCACGTCGCGATAGCGCTTGATCGCCTCGATTTTGCGGCCCTGGTCGATCAGTGTCCCGATCTCGGGCAGTCCTTCATCCGCGAACTGGTTACGGTCCTGGCGCAGCCCGTCTGGCACAATCACGGTCGTATTGCAATAGGCACAGCGGACCGTGGGCCGGCCGGGCTCTTCTATTTCCAGCGAAGCATTGCAGGCGGGACAACGGAAGGTGCTGGCTTGCATAGGCATTCCTTTTCCTTCTTAACCGGCGACAGGTGTCTCCGTTCTCATAGAGTCGCGGCTACAACGTAGTGACGTTAGAATTTTACCAGGAATGCCGTCAGGTACATCACGGCGATGCCGGCTGCCAGAGCGCCAAGGTTTAACCAGGAAAGGACCGGCTCGTCCCGGCGGTTTGCGGCGCGCCCCAGCAACTTGCTGACTTCCCAGATAACCTGCAGGATGGCGCCGGCGCCAACGCTCAGGAATAGGGTCGCCAGGAAGGGGGAGAAAGCAAGTCCGCCAATCCAGGTACCGAGGATCGCCGGGCCACCTGCCAGTAGGGCCAGCAGGAAGAACGTAGTGAGTGGAGGTCGTTCATTACGCAGAAGTGGCGCTGCAATGCCGACCCCTTCGGTGATGTTGTGCAGGGTGAAGCCGACGACAAGGAAGCTGCCCAGTGCCGCAGCGCCGGTAGCGAAGGCGGCGCCGATGGCCAGCCCTTCACCCAGGTTATGCAGGCCGATTCCCAGGGCGATGAGTGTGGCCACTTCCAGGGGGGAGCGTTCACCCCGACGCCCGCCCACCGCCAGGAGCACACCGAGGGAAAGCAACGTGCCGAAGAAGACGACGGGCACGCCCTGCAGCACGCCGGGCACCTCTGCTGCCAGTTCCAGAGCCTCCAGCAAGGTGTCGACGAAGAGGAAAACGAGGAGGCCGACGGTCAGGGCGAGAATGGCGTTCATCCAACGGCGATCGACCCGGCGCATAAAAGGGAACCAGAGCATGCCGAGTATGACCGGTATCACGCCGACGTAAATGCCGAGGAGGGCGTAGGCCAGCAGGGTGGGGCCACCGGTGTCCGGGGAGCGCACCGCCACCTCTACTTCTTCGGTAAAGGTGATACCCGTAGCGCTGATCAGAGTGATGGCCAGGGGCTCTCCGTCTACCCACGGGTACGGCAGGGAGACGGTGGCCCTTTCCAGCCGGTCCAACGTGTTATCCGGCGTGATCTCGTATTGCCAGTACGCTTCGTCTACCAACACCTGGGCTACCGTCACCGGATCGGGGCCGCCGTTAATCACCTCCAGCTCAATCTGCCCGTTGGCAGGGAACCTTACGCGCTGGACTGACAGCTCTTCCAGTGGGGGAAAATTGCCGGTGAAGAATGCCAGAGGATCCAGGACAAAGAAGGCGACGATCAGTGCCGCCAGCAGGGCCAATGGCATTACTGCCAGCAGCCAGCGGGGCCAGCGATCGAACGCGAGTAGGCGCGTTGTAGCCATCTTACACCTCCACCTGGAAGAAGCCCATCCAGCCCAACTCGGCAAACTCGCTCTGGTGGGCGTGGAACATATAAAGGCCCGGCTCGAATCCGCGGAAGGAAAATTCGAGAATCCCGCGCTGGGCCTGGCATTGCATGATCGTATCGACCGTTTTCAGGGTTGGTTCCAGGGTTGTCCCGTGATCGTAATAGTGGAAGAAATTGGCGTGGAGGTGAAAGCTGTTAATCGGGTCGAATTCGGTAACGTTTACCAGGTAAATCCGCTGTAACTGGTCGGCCCGAATCGGAATCGGGCTGTGCTGACCGTAGGCGAAGGCGATGGAATTCACAGCGTAGATTTCGTTGTCGCCGTCGAAGTTGGTGTCGAAGCCGTTCATCACCATGACCATCTCGTTGACCTCGGCGTTCTCCGGGCTCTGGTGGTGGCGGCTGCGGGCGACCGTTTGCAGGTCGCCGCCAACCTTGCCGGGATCGGGGTCGACGATGAAGGCACCGTAGAGACCCTTATGGATGTGGCGCTTCAGTGGTAAAGAGTGGCAGTGGTACAGGTGGCAGCCAAAGGGGTCAGCCTCGAATTCATAAGTAAACGATTCACCCGGCAGGACGTTGCCGCCGGCACCGGTGGCCGGTACGCCGTCCATGCGCGCGTGGTGAATGCCATGGAAATGAATGGTGTGCGGGTGGCTACTGGCGTTGATAAATTCGATCTGTAACCACTCGCCTTCCACGCAGCGCAGGGAAGGGCCGGGGCATTGGCCGACAACACCCCCACGCCGGCGGGACGCTGCGCTGGTTTCGCTCCCGTAGACCCAGCCGGGAAAGTGGACACCCGGTGCCACTTCAAACTCGCGGTCCAGTGCCCAGATCCTCCAGCGGCGCACCGTGCGCTCGCCCTCTTCCAGGAGTTCGCCGTAGTCGAAATCGTACAGGAGTTCGTCGGGATGGAAGCCGTTGGCAGCGTGGTCTACCTTGCCCACCGTGCCGAGACCGCGCTCATCGTGCTTGACCTGGGCCGGGACGGTGTTCTCCGTCTGAGACGCCCGAGCGTTGTACAGCCCGGCGAGGCCGGCAACACCGGCGACGCCGGCCACACCGCCTTTCAGAAAATGGCGACGGCTAATCCCGCCACTTTGCGTGAGATCGGTTTTGTCATTCATAGTTTTAAGGGGATCCTTTACAGTAACTGTAATTTTACCATAACAATAATTTAGATATAACTAAATAATAGAGGATCCGTGGGCATCTGTCAACCCTGCCCGTGCGATATTTTCTTGACACCCGCTCACTTCACTCTACAATTCACTGGGGATGCATCGGAAGGAGAATACAATGCAGCAAGGCAACAGGCCGTGGTGGCAAACCGGAATCGTCTATCAGATCTATCCCCGCTCTTTTCAGGACGGCAATGGGGACGGGGTGGGGGATCTACCGGGCATCATGCAGCGGCTCGACTACGTGCATAGCCTGAACGTGGAGGCAATCTGGCTTTCTCCCATCTATCCCTCGCCCATGGCCGATTTCGGCTACGACGTCGCCGACTACACCGGCATCCATCCCTTGTTCGGCACGATGGCCGATTTTGATGCATTGCTGGCCGCCATCCACACTCGTGGCATGAAGCTGATCCTGGATCTGGTCCCCAACCATACGAGCGAGGAGCATCCCTGGTTCCGCGAGAGCCGCAGCAGCCGCGATAATGCCCGCCGGGACTGGTATATCTGGGCCGACCCGGCCGGTGACGGCGGCCCGCCCAACAACTGGCTCAGCTTCTTTGGCGGATCGGCGTGGGCCTTCGACGAGCGAACTGGACGATATTACCTGCACCTCTTCGCCAGAGAACAGCCGGATCTGAACTATCGGAACCCGGCCGTGCTTGAGGCAATGCTGGATAACATGCGTTTCTGGTTGGACAAAGGAGTGGACGGCTTCCGCGTCGACGTGATCTGGCTGATGGCCAAAGACGAGCTGCTGCGGGACGAGCCGCGCAATGAAGCCTGGGACGGGATAAACCCCCACGGCCGGCTGGACCACATCTACACGGCCGGCCTGCCAGAGGTTCACGATATCATCCGCCGCATGCGCCAGGTGGTGGATGCCTATGAAGAGCGCGTGATGATCGGCGAGATTTATCTGTCTCAGGAACAACTGCTTGAGTATTATGGGGACGAGGGCGATGAATGTCACATGCCCTTTAACTTTCAACTGGTTCACACTTCCTGGAACGCGGGCGCCGTGCGCACCCTGGTCGAGGAGTACGAAGCAGCCCTGGACGAAGGGCAATGGCCGAATTGGGTACTAGGCAATCACGACCAACATCGCATTGCCACCCGGATCGGCCGGGCGCAGGCGCGGGTGGCCCAGATGTTGCTGCTGACGTTGCGGGGAACGCCTACCTGTTACTACGGGGACGAGATAGGTATGGAGAACGTGCCCATTCCGCCGGAGAAGGTCCGTGATCCGCAGGCGGTGAACCAGCCGGAGGTGGCTCACCTCTATGGACGGGACCCGGTACGCACGCCGATGCAGTGGAATAAATCGGCACACGCAGGCTTCTGCCCGCCGGATGTGGAACCATGGTTGCCCGTTGCCACCGATTTCGACCGGTGGAATGTAGCCGTGGAGGAACAAGATCCTGTCTCCATGCTCAGCCTCTACCGGGCCCTGAGCGAGCTGCGCCGGGCAGAACCGGCCCTGCACGCCGGCGCGTATGAGACGGTCGATGCCGGACCGCATGCTGGCGAGATTTACGCCTTTCTACGCACGCCCCCGGCTGATGTCTCCGGGGATCGTTTCGTGGTGGTCTTGAACCTCGGTAATGGGGCCCGCACTCTCGACTTGGGCGCTGTGGGTGAAACGGCGGAGATTGCCGTCGCTACGGGGATGGAACGCACCGGCCGGGTAAACCTCTCCGCGCTGGGAGTGGCGCCAGACGAGGGCCTGGTGCTGCGTCTGTAGGTCTGGGTGACTGGTAGCAACGTACTACAGACAGAGCGGGAAAAATGGGCAATGATCGCTGTAGTCATACTCCGATGGAGATTGAGGGGACATAATCATGGACTTGTATCTTTTGCTTGGCCTCGGTATCGTGCTTGTCGTTAACCTGCTGCTGGTGATTGGCCTGACCGCTTACCACTTCACTGTAACAACCGCGCCTGTGAAGGAGGGGCGGGAACAGGAACAGTGGGAAGGGTCGTTGTCACCAGAGTTACGGCGGTAAGTTACAGAGCATCCCTGCCAGTAATCCAATTGAGCTCACCGGCAATCGGCCGCCTGATCGCGCGTCGATTAAGCGCCGTTTGCGGGACGGGAAGCACCGGTTAAAATGCCCTCTCCGGCATTCTGTTGGCCTATTTCCCCTTCTCCCTGTCAGAATTTTGCCCCTTTCGCCTGTAGGACGATTTGCTATAATCATTCCGTCTTGAAAGGTATGGAAACCGTCAGTCCCGTTGCCCCGGCCGGTTGCCGCGGGCGTCCCAGAATTAAGGAGTGGCAATGACAGAAGAGAACGGGCAAGATAAAGTGGAGAAAGAGATAACGGGGATGGAGCCAGAAGAAGCGACCAGCGTCACCCAGCACACGCTTGAATTGGCCGGCCGGACCCTCAGCTACACTGTCACGGCCGGGACGATGGTGCTCAAGGAGGAGGCCGAGGAAGAAGGCAAGGCGGAGGGGGAAAAAGCGCGCGCCACCGTCTTTTACGTGGCTTATGCCCTCGCCGGCATCGACGATCCGGCCGAACGTCCCCTTACCTTTTCCTTCAATGGCGGTCCGGGCTCTTCCTCCGTCTGGCTCCACCTGGGCGTGCTCGGCCCGCGGCGTGTACAGATGGCCGATGAGGACGGCAGCCTGCCCCGGCCTCCCTTCCGGCTGGTCGACAACGAATACACCCTACTCGAAGAGACTGATCTGGTTTTTATCGACCCGGTAAGCACCGGTTATAGCCGCGCGGTCCCCGGCGAGAAGCCCACCGAGTACCACGATTTCAAGAAAGATATCGAATCGGTAGGCGAGTTTATCCGGCTTTTCACCACCCGTGCCGGTCGCTGGCCCTCGCCAAAATTCCTTATCGGCGAGAGCTATGGGACCACTCGTGCCGCCGGCCTGGCCGGCTATCTTCAGGAGAAAGTGGGCATGTACCTCAACGGTATCATGCTCGTCTCCTCCATCCTCAACTTCCAGACGGCCCGCTTTAATCCCGGCAACGATTTGCCCTACATCCTGTTCCTGCCGACCTATGCGGCAACTGCCCATTACCATGGCCGGCTGCCAGAGGAGCTGCAATCGCAGCCCCTGCGCGACGTCCTGGCCGAGGTGGAGGCGTTTACCCTGGGTGAGTACGCGCTGGCCCTGATGCAGGGTGCGGCGCTCCCGGCCCGGGAGCGGGCGCGCATAGTCGAGCAACTATCCCGCTATACCGGCCTGGATCCGGAGTATATCGAGCGCGCCGACCTGCGCCTGGAGATTTTCCGCTTCACCAAGCAGTTGCTGCGCGATCAGGGGGTGACGGTGGGGCGCCTGGATAGCCGTTTTACGGGAGCCGACCGGGACAGCGTGGGCGAGCGGTTTGAATTCGATCCCAGTTATGCCGTGATCCAGGGACCGTATACGGCAACCTTCAATGACTACGTCCGCCGGGAGCTGGAGTTTAAGAGCGACCTGCCCTACCAGATTATCAACGAGCGCGTGCTCCCTGACTGGAAGTACGAGCCTTTTCAGAACCAGTACGTGGATGTGGCGGATACACTGCGAAAGGCGATGAATATCAACCCGTACCTGCGCATCTTCGTGGCCAACGGCTACTACGACCTGGCTACCCCTTTCAAGGCGACTGAGTACACCTTCAACCATCTTGGCCTGCCTACGGACCGGCAAGAGAATATCGAAATGGCCTACTACGAGGCAGGGCACATGATGTATGCCCACACTCCCTCCCTGGCCCGATTGCACAGTGACCTGGCACAATTTGTGGAGGGCGAAGCAGAGGATTAGGGATCGGACCAGATCCTGAAAATCTCGAAAATCGGCGCCCCTAGATCACGGTTCCTGCTTCAATCACTGCGCCTTTGGGGACGATCACGATTCCCTCGCGGGCAACCCAGTTTTCGTGCTCCTCATCTTCCCGGTCGGGACGTTGGCGGATAATTACGCCGGCGCCAATGCGGGCATCTTTATCGATGATGGCGTTCTCGATGAAACAATTGGGGCCGATGCCGATATCCGGCCGGCCCCGGCGCCGGTTCTCGGCCCGCTCCTCGTCTGCTTCGTAGAAATCGGCGCCCATCATGACCGTATTCTGGATGGTCGAACCGTGCATGATGATGCTGCGCAGGCCCACCATCGAGTTACGGATGGTGGCTTCCTGGACCCGGCCGCCATCGGAGAGGAGAACGTTTCGCAGGGTGCCACCTTCCACTTTCGATCCGGGTAAAAAGCGCGGCCGGGTATAGATGGGGTGCTGCGGATCGTAGAGATTGAATTTGGGGAGGGGGGAAGCCATGTCCAGGTTCACTTCGTAGAAGCGACGAATTGTCCCGATATCTTCCCAGAAGCCGTCGAAGACGTATCCCATTACCCGCTCGTTTGCAATGGCTGCAGGGATGATGTGTTTGCCAAAATCGTCGCCCGGCGCGTTGTCCAGCCGTTCCAGCAGGGCGTCGGTGTTAAAGATGTAGATGCCCATCGAAGCCATATACGGTTTCTCCGGATCGGCGCCGCTTTCGAACCCTGCCAGGGCTTCATCCGTTTGTGGTTTTTCCACGAAGCGCGTGATTTGGCCGTCCGCATCCCGGTCGAGAATGCCTAGCGCCGAAGCGGCGTCCCGGCCGACCGGCTGGACCGCGATGGTGACGTCCGCCTCGCAGTCGACGTGGTATTCGATGAAGCGGCGGAAATCCATCCGGTAAAGGTGATCGCCGGCAAGAATCAGGGTGTATTTGCAGTTGGCAGACTCGATCTCAATCCGCTGTTTGCGAATGGCATCGGCAGTGCCCTGGTACCAGTCCATGCTGTCCGTCCGCTGCTCCGCCGCCAGGATCTGGACCCAGCCTGCAGCAAACTTGTCGCGCCGATAGGTCCGGTGAATGTGCCGGTGTAGGGAAGCGGAGTTGAACTGGGTGAGAATCGCGATCTTCGAAATGTCGGCGTGAAAGCAGTTGCTCATGGGGATATCGATCAACCGGTATTTGCCCGCAAAGGGTACGGCCGGTTTCGCCCGATCTTTCGTCAGGGGATAGAGGCGGGAACCAACGCCGCCGCCCAACACCAGCGCCAGTACATCCTTCATTTTCATAGGGCCCTCCTGTTTGGTCGTTAGTTGGTCGTGTTTGGTGGCCGGTTCGACATACCAGAATGGCTGCCGGCTACCACCGACGATCTGCTATCTGCTATCCCTATCATAACCGAAAGTGGTTCGCTTGCTAGATGTGACAAATGGCAGTCGAGGCGAGTGTCAAAGGGCACCATTCCCCGCATTCCGCTAATCGGGTCGCCGAGAGACCGGAACGGCCGTTACCCTTCCCGGTTGGCGCGCCGCGACAGGTAGGCCCCTGCTAATGCCGCCAGGGCCACCAGCAGCAAGCCTCCGATTACCCAGTTGCTCAGGCCAAATAGATACCCGTTCCCTGCCGCCGCCATCTCATCGGTTGTTAGCTTGGCAGCCAGGCCTACCACACTCAGCACAGTGGCAGCTATTCCATTCGACCAGATCTGGCGTAGGGTGTATTTGTTCCATCCCCGTTGCTCTCCCGCCATCGCCAGCACCCCGGCCCCTGCTGCGACCAGTGCCAGCAGATCGCCCACCAGTACCATCATTTCCCCCAATAAGTTCCAAAGCGTTGCCATGTCCCCTCCTTTCGTTCGTCGAAACAGCAGTTAGCGTTCACCCGGCGGCATCCAGAATCTGATTGTACCGTCCCGCCGCCAAGGTGGGTAGGTATCTCCTGGCCCCAAATCCGGGCTATTTGGAAAATTGCCCGACTATTCCACGCTTTCTCCATCAGATCTCCACAACTTCGTGTTATCCTCCCACCATTGACAAAAAAACCGCTCCGGCCGCAAGCCGGAAGTAGATTCTGGAGAAACACAATGCTAAAGAAAACGATTGCTCTTGTCATCGCCCTTTTTGTGGTTGCCGGTGTCGCCCTGGGCGTCACGGCCGTCCTGGCACAGGAAGCAGAAGACGCTACTGCTCCCGACGCCTTTGGTCCCGGCCACATGTGGCAGTGGCAGCAAGACGGCGACCAGCCGGCAGTGCCCTTTGGCACGGGTCGCGGAATGATGGGTAGTTGGATGATTGACGACAACACCCTGCTAGATGTGGTGGCCGAGACGGTGGACCTGACGGTTGCCGAGGTTGTAGCAGAACTGGAGCAGGGCATCTCCATTGCCACTCTGGCCGAAAACCACGGCGTCGACGTGGAGATTATTGTGAGCGCGTTGTCCGAAAGCCGAGCTGCTTCCCTTCAGGAAGCGGTGGACGCCGGCTGGCTGACCCAGGAGCAAGCCGACTGGATGCAAGAAAATATGGCGGAGATGATTAGCGCGCACATCACCCAGCCGTGGGGCGGAGGCTTTGGGCCGGGTGCCGGTCCCGGCGGGTGCCACGGCTACAACAATGGCGATAGTCCCGGCGCCGGCTCCAGCTTCGGCTCGCGTGGGAGGGGTGGAATGCACGGCGGCTGGGGTGGCTGGCAGCAGCAGGCACCGTCTGCTCCGCGAGGCACCGATGCCTGATCCAGGATCCAGACCACTGGATCAGTAACTGGGGCGAACACGAAGGCATTGTCCTTCGTGTTCGTTTCTTTGTACAATAATTGCCATGCAAACAATCCTCATCGTTGACGACGAACCGGAAATCGTCCGCATTGCCCGCGGATATCTGGAACAGGCCGGCTACCGTACGTTGTCTGCTGCCACGGGCAACGAAGCCCTGGCCCTCTTTCGCCGGGAACGGCCGGAGTTAATCCTCCTCGATTTGAATCTACCGGCTCCCCCTGGGGAGCAAGCCCTCGACGGCCTGGACGTGGCCCGCAGGATACGCCAGACGGCGGGCCCGGCCGGGGCTACGCCGATAATTATGCTTACCGCCCGCGTCGAAGAAACCGACCGGATCATCGGGCTAGAATTGGGTGCCGACGATTATGTGACCAAGCCTTTCAGCCCGCGCGAACTGGTCGCCCGCGTCCGCGCCGTTTTGCGCCGGGGTATGCTGCCTGCCGCCGGTTTGGAGGCCGAGATCGAAGCCGGTCCGCTGTCTGTTCTTCCGGAGCGACACGAAGTGATCCTGGGCGGCGAGCCGGTGGAGTTGACGCCCACCGAATTTACGCTCCTGTATACGATGGCATCTGCGCCCGGCCGGGTCTTTACGCGCGAGCAACTGGTGCGGGCCCTCGGCCCCGACTATGTCGGGCTGGAACGAACGGTTGACAGCCATATCAAGAACCTGCGCGCGCGTCTAGAGGAGGATGCCCGCACACCGCGTTTTATCCTTACCGTCTATGGCGTTGGATACAAGTTCAATGACCAGCTCTGAAGGAACGCCTGTTGACCGGCCCACCCGTGCCCGTGCCCGTGCCCGGCCGGGTCTCTTTGTGAAATTGATGGTCGCTTTTTTCGTGGTGTTGCTCGTTATGGCACTACTCACTACCTGGCTGGCGCGGCGGGCAACCCAGGCGGAGTTTATGCTCTATACTACCGCGCTGGGAGAGCGCCAGGCCGAATTATTGGTACCCGTCCTCGCCGATTACTATCGCAGCAACGGTAGTTGGGAAGGGGTTGATCAGGTATTGGCCGGGTCTGTTACCGGGCCGGCCGATGGCGGCATGATGGGTCCGGGGATGATGCGGCCCGGCAGTGCGATGATGCGCAGCGACGCGATGTGGGAGATGATGGGTTTGCGCGCACTGGTTGTGGATGAAGGCGGGCGCGTGGTGGCCGATTCCAGCGGAGACCCGGCCGGGCGCGTGGAGGGCCGCCGCCTGGCCCCCGGCGAGCTGGCCCAGGGAGCGCCAATCACCGTCGGCGACAACCGGGTTGGGACGGCATTGGTTACCATCCTCGAGCAGCCTACCGGGCAGAGCGAGCGCTTCTTACAGCAAGTAAACCAGGCAATTTTACTGGCGGTGCTTGGTGCCGGGACCGTGGCGATGTTGCTGGTGGGTTTGCTGACCTGGCGCCTTACGCGCCCCCTGCACACCCTGACGGAAGCGGCCGAAGCGATCACCGCCGGCGATCTCGACCAGCAGGTAAACGTGCCTCCCGGCGACGAAATCGGGGATCTGGCGCTGGCATTCAACCAAATGGCTGCCCGCCTCGGCCGGGCGGAGGCGCTGCGGCGCCAGCTCACGGCCGATATTGCCCATGAACTGCGTACTCCCCTGGCGGTAATCCAAGGGAATGTCGAAGCGCTCCAGGACGGCGTCTTCCCCCTCACCCGGGAAGCGCTGGCCCCGATTCATACCAAGACGACGCTCCTCATCCGGCTGGTCGAGGATTTGCGCCAGCTCGCGCTGGCCGAGACCGATACCCTCACCCTGGAACGTACGGTGCTAGATGTCGCTCCTCTGGTACAGGAGGTGGTGGCCGAATTCCAGGCCAACGCGCGTGCCCGGCAGATCACCCTGAGCGCTGAGGCGCCGCCGGCGCTGCCCTCCGTGGCTGCGGATCGCCAACGGCTGGTGCAGGTGCTGGCCAACCTCCTCGGCAATGCGCTGCGCCACACGCCGGCCGGGGGCATCGTTACCGTGCGCGTGGGAATGGCCAGCCCGATGGCCGGTGTTCCGGCAGTGGTCGAGGAGGATATGCTGGTGCTGGTCGTCCACGATAGCGGACCCGGCATTCCCCCGGCTGACCTTCCTAACGTGTTCGAACGTTTCTACCGGGCGGACAAGGGACGGGGGCGTGGCGCGGATGGCAGTGGCAGCGGGTTGGGGCTGGCGATTGCCCGCTCCCTGATCCGAGCCCACGGAGGCTCTATCGGGGCGGCCAACGCACCGGACGGGGGCGCCATTTTTTGGTTGACGCTGCCCCTGGCGGACAACCCGACCGAGTCCGAATAGGAGAAGGCCGGCCCGGTCTGCCGGCTCGTCTGAATCTTGCTGCTACTAGCCGCCTGGCCCAGGCGTGGCGGTAGGGGTATAGGTGGGGGTCGGCGTGGGCGTGGGGATTGCTCCGAGCCAGGTAAAGAATCCTTCGTCGCTGGCGCGTCCACCGAAGGTGTAAATAAAACCGCCGTCGTCACGCCGGCCGGTGACGCGAACGATGCTCACCTTCCACCGGAAGTCATGATAGACTTCCTCCTCTGGTCGCCAGCCAGTCGGCACGCGGAAGGCGTTCTGACGGGTGAATCCCCGCCGGGGATGGACACCCACCTCTGACACGTCGGTCAGTTCAACCATGTACCACTCTTCAGGCGCCAGATCCTTCACCGCCACCCATTGAAGCACGACTGGCTGTTCGACTGATTCGACCACGGTGCCGTCGGTAGGGTACAGCAGACGCGGCCCGGCCGGGAATGAGGTCGGCGTCACCGTAGGTGACGGTCCCGGGGTCGGCGGCAGGATCCCGCCGTAACTGATCTCCGGAATACAGATGGTGTCTCCCGGTTGCAGGACAGATTGGTCGGTCAGCCGGTTCACCTGCTCCAGTAACTCGAAGTTGATGTTATAGCGCGCGGCGATCACCGAGATTGCATCCCCCTCCTGGATTTCATACCGTTCGCAGTTGCTGGGATCGGCAATCACGGTCTCCCCATTGATGTCCAGCGCAATCGCCTCCAAGGGGGGAGTGGCCGTCGGCCAAGGGATCTGCAGGGACTGGCCTGACTGAATCGGCGTCTCCATCGAAAATCCGTTCAGTGAGGCAATGCTTTCCATCGACACATTATAGGTTAGGGCCAGACCAAAGAGGGTCTCGCCGCTATCTACCTCGTGTGTTCGCGGCGGCCGGGGCGTTTCTGTGGGCGATGGCTGGGGGGTGATGCTCGGGGTCAGCGTCGGTTGCGGCGTGTCGGTGGGGGCCAGGGTCACGGTAGGTGTGAGTGATGGCGCTGGTGGAATGTGGGTCGCCGTTGGGATCAACGCCAGCTCTACCGGCCCACCGTACTGTAGCACCAGGTAGCCAATAATGGCCGTCACGAGCACGACTACGCCCGTCATGATCGGCACGGCCAGGGCCCGAAGGTCCCCAGACGGCGAAACGGAAACCGGCGCAATGTCCTCGCCGCTGCCCGATGCGCCCTCGTAGACGAATACGTGCGCGTCTTCGGGCTTGCCCGCGTCCTCGCGAACGGCCGTTTCTTCGGACACTCCCGCTCCTTCCGGCGCTTCTTCTTCCGTGAGACGGTCCTCAGTTTGAACACCGTCCTGTGCAGGGAGCGCGGTTGCTCCCTGGGAAGTGGTCATTTCTTCGGGAGTGTCCACTGTTTCAGAAGCGCTCACTTCGTCAGCTGAAGTCTCACGCTCAAGATCGGCCGGTACGCTTGCCCCGCACATCAAACAGCGCGTACTCCCAGGCGCCAATACGCTGTCACAGTGGGGACAGCGCCGCTCGTCGCCGGGTTCTGTTGCCGGCCGGTTTTCCGCTGGTTCGCTCATAGTCTCGTTATTGGCGCTTTCGTGTAGGGTACGGTTCCGGTAATGTGCCGCTCGTTCTTCACGCCAATCATTTGGTGTTTAGGGACAGGTCGCTCCTGTCCCTCCAAAGTCGGGCATTATAGCAGAGATCGAAAGGGGTACAACCGGCGCTTACCTTTGCCTCACGAAAAGCGTATGGAAAAAAGGCCGCTCGCCAGAGGCGGGAGCGGCCTTTCTCTCTGTTCAGGTTAGCCCGATCAGGGCCGGGCTGCTAGTTGAAGACGGCCGGCAGGTAAACGCGTAACTTGAACAACCCGACGATCACGGGATCATGATCCGACGCGCGGAACGGGTCCGCCGCGAATAGAGCCTCCTGCTCATCCGGCTTGAAGGACATGTCGTAATCGAGAACGTCCGATTCGTCCGCGTTGATGTGCCAGGTGCCGGCACCGGTTACCTGTGGCAGCAACTGCTGGCTGGCCATGGCGTAGTCGAGGTAACCGAACTGCCCGTCGAAGACGTAGCTGTACGCGTACTCTCCCTGGAACTGGAAGAGCAGGTCACCGTAGTCGTCGTCTGTGCCCAGCGTGTCGTCCGGACCTTCCAAGATTTCGTCAATCGGGTCTTCCTTATCGTAGGCGTTCAGATCGCCGATAATGAGGTTATTACCCATGCCGGTTTCGGTAGGATTGGTGGCCAGCCAATCAACCAGATAATCGGCGGCCATCGCTCGCGTCAGGTTGCAGTTGCCCTGCACCGGATCGTCGTCAGGTGGGCCGCCACAGTCGGACCCCTTCGACTTCAGGTGGTTGACCACGACGGTGAAGGTCTCACCAGTATGGTTGTCTTGGAACGTCTGCACCAGAGCGGCGCGGTTCTTGGGCACGCCTGTATTGTTGGGATCCAGGAACTCGGGATCGTCCAGTACCGCGAAATCGCCTAGCGGCGTCACCGTGGCCGGTTTGTAGATGATGCCAAGCTTGATGGCGTCGCCACCAATGGTGCCGGTCTCGATGTGGGCATAGGTACCGGCGCCCAGGGCATCGTTAAGTCCGGCGGCCAGGTCGGCCGTTGGGGTCACGCCCGTGGTGTTTTCCAGTTCCACGAGCCCAAAGACGTCGGCCTCAATCTCCTCCAGCGCGGCCAGGATCTTGGCGCGCTGCCGGTCGAACTCTTCCTGGGTATCTGCACCGCGACATTCCATGTCCAGGTTTGGCCCGCAGATGTCGGATCCGTCGTCCAGGGTGAGGAAGTAATTAAGGACGTTAAATGCCGAGACCTGCACCGAGCCGCCGACGGCCGGCGAGCTGTCCGGGCGTTCGTTCTCCTGAAGGTAGGTAGCGGCCGCCGTGGGCTGCAGACGGTAGAGGCCGAATCCTTCGCCGAGTACGCCGGTTGCGTCCTGCACCCTGTCACCGCCACGGAAGCGGTTAACCAGTGTGTAGGGGGCGCCGTTCGGGTGGCGCAGCAGCGGCGGATTTTGCGCGCTGCGTGCGTCGTCCAACGTGATCCGGCTACGTGCGGTCAGGCTCATTGCATCGGCAATTGCCGCGGCCTCTGTCGTCGGATCCAGGTAGGCAGACGGCGTAAAGGGTCGCTCGTCGACAAACGGCTCCGCCAAGACCACCTCGTTGTAGCGATCGTAGTTGTAATACTCGGAGATCACCAGGGCCTGCGGGAAAGTGACCAGCATACCCTCGTAATGTTCGAAGTCAGACAGATCACTTACCGGTAGTGTCAAGGGCACCGGCGCGGGCAGGGCCGATTCGCCGCAGATCTTAACATCGCTCTGGAGCGTGAGTTGGGTCTGGTCGCTATACTCACCCACTTCGCCGGTCAGGCAGACGACGTCGCCCTCGCCCACGTCGATGGCACCGGGCGCGTAGACGAAGACTCCTTCCGAGGTGGTGCTGTCGTCGTCGTAATCGGCCATTTGCTCCTGAACGAAGAAGCCGTCCAGGTCGGTGTCGAACAGGTCGCCATCGTTATCCTGGAAGTCGCCTACGACGATGGCCTCAATATTGACGATGGCCCCCGGCATTGGGGTGCTATCGCCGCTGCCCTGAATATCGTGGATGTAAACCAGCGGGAAAACGGTTGCCGCTGTTTCGGCCACGTTGTTTGCAGGATCGTCTCCCGGCAGGGTGGTGTCAACTTCAACTGTGTTGGTGAAAATTGTCCCGGCCGCTAGCGGGAAAGCACCCGTTGTCGCCGTGATCTGGAAGCTGGTACTGCTCATGGCTGCCAGGTCCGGTAGCATCCAGATGTAGACGTTATTGCCGGCGGCGACGGGGTTGACCTCGGCATTGTCACTCTGGTAATGCAAGCCATCGGGCAGGTTGTCGGTCACCACCAGATCGGTAGCCGATATCGGGCTCTGGTTTTCAATGACGATGGTGTACACGACTTGCTGGCCGGCTTCATCGGTCAGCGCCTCCGGTCCGAATTTGCTGATCGCCAGGTCACTTCCCGGTGCTGCACAGTTCGCCGGCGCACCCGGACTGGGTACTGCCTCACACCATGTGTCGCTAAAGTTTTCGGAGGTCTCGTCTTCGCCGTTAATCCCATTGCCTCCGGCCGTTGCCTCAGTGCCTTCGGACAGATCACGCCGCTGCCAGGAATTGCCGAATTCGTGGCTGCCGGTCGCCAACACCTCCTGGTTCACAATTCCGGTTTCTGTCAGATAGGTTGACGGGATCACGTCCGCATCGGGCCCGTCAATGGAGACGCCGCTCTTGTCCACGGCCTCATCTTTGTCGCCCCAGACGGTGTAATCCATGTCGGTGACCAGGTCACTGGTACCGTTCCAATAGTAGAGGACGACCATTTCGCCGCCATTGGTCAGGCCACCCTGGTCATTGATCGAACCGGCGAAAGCTTCTCTCATGTCGGCTACCGCGTCGGCAGTTGCGCCATCCTCAAAAAGCTCGTAAGTGGGCAGGAAGCCGTAGGTGTCCGAGAAGGAATCGGACCCGTTCAAGGCGACCATCTGGTATTCACCCGGGTCGATGCTGGCCCCATCAGGGAAACGAGCGTGGAAATCGGCAAATCCGCCGCCGCCGGCGTTAAGGCCGGTAACAATGTTGTAGTAATAGGTGCTTCCTGGGGCAAAGGTCGCGTCCGTCAGGTAGAAGTCGCTCAAATTGACGCTGGTACTGCCGGGATTGTAGATCTCGACGAACTCACCCTCGGTCGGGGTGACTGTCAGTTCGGTCAAGAGCACCTCCGGCCCGCCACAATTTGTCGTGTGGTCGCCCAGTCCATCAAAGGTATTCTGGGGAAAACCTTCCCATTCGTTGGTCAGGTCGGTGGGATCGTCGAAACCATCTGCATCCCCCTGGCAGACGTCAGGCAGCCGGCGCAGTGTTGCCTCAGAGGTTGTCTCCTCGCCACTTCCCCAGTAGGTGTCGTCTCCAACTATGCCGATCATGTCAATGATCGTGCCATTATGCTTCAACACGACGGCGTCATTGCCGTTGAAAAAGGTGACGCTGCTGGTGATGTCGGCTTCGTCGAGAATGGCAGCGTCGGCACTGGAATTGGCAATCACCAAAACCTCTCCGTCGGTTAAGGTTGCCATCGCATCGGACAATGTCAGGGTACTGTTTGGCGTTGTGTTTCCATTTGGATACAGTTCGACGACGTACTCGGACAGGTTCGCCTCTGCACCGGTTCCATTGTAAATCTCCAGGGCCTTGTTATTGCTGCTTCCTTCTACATATTCCGAAAAGAATAAATCGGCGGTTATCTCAGGCGCGGCCGTTGCCTGAGGTGGTAGCAGCAAGAAGAAGAGCGCGGACAGTAACAAAAGCGCGGTCCCCATAGCCAGACTCCCCCCGGCAATTGTAGAAAATCGTTTCGTGTTCATTTGGTCCTCCAGAAGGTAAACGCAAACATATGTTCTCCCATAGGATCTGCCTCGATTCGAGACTGAGATCCCGCTATAGTGGTGATCGTCGATGACACAAGAGGTAATTTTGCTCCATCTGGCTGGTGCCTCACACGGCAGCGAGTAAGGTCCTCCTCGCAGAAAATGTGCCGGGCACCAGTGCAAGTAACGCGAGACAACTTGATCGTAATGAGTTTGGCCGGAAACGCAAGTTTAGTCGGATATAAATCTTTCCCATCCGGTGAGAGCCAGGAGGACCACCACGCCGGCAAGCGTAAACAGACTAAGTGTCGCACCCCAATACCAGCTACGCGGCGCGAAGCGCATGTTGACTCTGTGCGTGCCTGCTTCCAGGAATACCGCACGGAAGGCGTAATCGGCGACGAGAATGGGCACCGGTTCGCCATTGACCGTTGCCTCCCAATCAGGATAGTAGACGTCGCTCAGCAGGAAGTAACCGTCCCGGTCGGTGGTCACCCGGAAACGCGCTTCGTTGTTACCGTAAACCAGCCACTGCACGTCGTAGCTGCCCGGTGGCTGTGCCAGCGACTTGCCCCCTTCCAGAATCACTGTGCCGGCCGGATCGAAGTCTGGCGCATGAATCGCCGCAAAGGCGGCCTCGGGATTGGAGACGACCTGGCTTTGGTGAAGCACCATCGCGCGCGGGAGAACATTGGTGTTCCGGTAAATGGTGACATCCGGATCCTTCGCAAAAGTGGGCACAATGAAATGGGTATCCCCCGGCGGCTCATCTTTGTCGCCGACCACGTACTCGACGCCCAGTAGACTGTGCAGGGGAGAGCCTCGATAGCCGACGGCCCCTACATAGATTGTATACCGGCCAAGCTGCAGCGGGTTATAAACGCCACCGATCTCATATAGACCAAACATTTGGGCCGCACCCGGTTGCCATTGTCCGCTGCCATCGTCGATGCGGGCCACGCCGGCGTGTTCCTGCAGATAGTTCACGGCAGCGGGGTTGTCGTAGCCCCGCAGCGGATCGGTCCACTCAACCTCCAGATATTGGCCCAGGCTGATCAGGTCGAGGCTCAGGAGCAGGAGCCCAAGCCAGCCGAACAGTCGAGGAGAGAGGCGGCCACGGGCCCGGACAAACAACAATAACCAACCAGCGCCGGCCAGTCCCGCAAAGACTAACGTTGCTCGTGCCATCTGCCAGCGCCGCGCCGGGTAGATCTCACCCCAGTGGACTCGAGCGCCTAGCAGCGCTGCACCCCCCAGGAGCAGCACGGCAGCCAGCAGCAACCATAAACGGCGATTTCGGGGTTGCGCGCTCTCCAGCAAGCGCGTGGCGCCCAGGGCCGCCAGTAGCGCTACGGCGAAGTTGACGAGTAACATGAACCGCGCCGGCACCTGGAAGGGCAGCGGCAGCACGGTAAAGAACAGCCGGTGGACCGGCGTGTTGCTGCCCAGCGCCAGCAGGACGAAGAAGAGGGCCGCCCCGGCCAGAAACCAACGCTCCCCGATTTCTTCCCAGCCCAGGGCCACCGCAGCCAACAGCCAGGGCAGGATGCCCATGTAACCGTACTCGACCCGTGCCCAGGGCCCCCAGAAATTTCCGCTCCGGCCGAAGAAGTCAGGCGCGATTAAACCCAGCAGGCCGGCCGGAGGCAGGGAGTAATTCGCTGCGTTCTCATAAGTGAAGGACTCTCGTAGACTCTGCGCCTGCAGGCCAAGTGCCGGCAGGAGGCTGGCTGCCGCGAGGCCGGCGGCGACGGCGCCAACCAACGCGAGCAGGAGCAGCGGCCGGCCGTCACGCGCCTTCAACGTACGATAAAGGGCGTAGAGAGCGAGCCACAAGGCCAGGTAAAAGGAGATCTGGGCGTGACCGGCCAGGGTACTGATCCCCAGGGCGATGCCGCTCGCTAGCCCATAGCGTAAGCTGGCTCTTTTGCTTGTCGCGTGCACTGCCCGGTAGAAGGCAAAGAAGACCAGGGGTAACCACGCGGCTACGGCAATCAGGTTGAGATTGCCTATGTGGGTCAGGAATACGCCCGAGAACATATAAGCGACAGCCCCAATCAGGGCCGCCACGCGTGGTATTGGCCGCTGCAGACGCCAGCTGCGGGCACAGAGGTAGGTACCCGCCCCCGCCAGGAAGATATGGAACATCACCAGCGCTTCGATAGCCGCGTAGGAGAAGTTAGGATTAAGCAGGAAGAGCAGGAGATTAGGTGGGTAGAAGATCCCGGCCTGGTTGTCCGCAATCAGCGGGTAGCCCGCGTACTGGTAGGGGTTCCACAGGGGCAGTTCGCCCTGCGCCAGGCTCCCAGCGATGAAGCGATACATTGGAAAGATGAAGGAAACGTTGTCACCGCCGCCGGCGGGCAGCCAGGCACCCTCCAGCAGCACCGGCCGGAAGAAAAGCAGCGTCAGCAAGGCGACAATTAGCAGGGCGCCAACATCTGGTGCGCGACGGTGAAAGGCTTGTTGCCAGGAATCGGGCATGGCAGATAGCGGTCTATAGTAAGCATGCTACTGATTTCAAAGGAACTACTTGTGGTGACGGTCCATCAAACCGTGGAGTATAACAAACTATTGCCGATGATGGTATCCTGGCCCCGGTGCTGGGTCCACGAACAAGTTGTCATTTGGAGCGTGGACGTCCCGGTCCGCCAAAAGCGAGCGAGACGCTCGCGGTCCGGTTTCTGACTGGTCATTCGTAGACCCCCCCGGCGCCGGTTGCGGACACAGACCGTATCGAAAGGGTACTCCGCTCGTTTTGCAGTAACTTTGCCAGAAACGGTTTGTCGGTTACATTTGTCCAGGTGTGCTTATGGGGTGACCGCCGTTTACCTATAGACTTGCTGCAAACCCGGGCCCCAAGCTGCCACAGATGAATTTGTCCGGCACGGGCCTAGATCGCCCCTTTTGGCAAACTACCATATACTAGGCGGGCCCATTGGCACAGCGAATGTGTCTGATCAAACAAAGAATGACTGGCTTATGATCCGAGTAATAATCGCAGACGATTTCTCCGCCATGGAACGCGTCATGAGAAAAATGATAGAGACCGCGGAGGACATGGAACTGGTTGGGGTTGCACCTCGTTTCGAAACCGCCCTTGCGCTTGTCAAAGAAGAACCTCACGACGTAATTATCCTAAACGACTACTTACCGCCCATGCGCAGCCCTGACGCCATCCGCCGCCTGCGAGCCGAGGGGATAGAGAGTGCCATTATCGTCGTCTCGATGCATGACGATGCCAATCTGGCCCACCAGGCTCTGGAAGAGGGAGCCAGTGGCTACGTGTTGAAGCCAAACTTTTTGGACGAGTTCCTTGATGCCATCCGCCACGCCAGCAGGGGCCAGAAGTTCAGCTCCCCGGCGCTCGTCGCCAAGTTGAAGGACCTCCTTGGCGGGGCGGCGGATGATCTCCTTGGGAGTTAGCTCTGGTTCTGGTCCCTGTCCCTGGTTTCCAACCAGGCGCGGGCCATGTACCATAATCCAGCCAACATAATCGCCAGCACCAGCAGGTACAACACAAGCCCGGTTGACACTTCGACAACATCCAAGACCACGGCCACGGCGGCCAGTACCAGAAATCCAACTCCTACCACGACAATGGCGTTGAAGCAGCCACGCGATATCCAACCCACCGGCTATTACCTCATGAAAAAAGAAGGCTGTCCCAGCCGATGGCTGTTCAGCCTTTCTTCCCCGAACCTTACCAACCCTTTTTCAAGGGCAAATAAGGAGGTTTAACCTCTCTGTTGTACCTCTCGTAGATTGCGTGAAACTTAAGCGGGTAACGGGAATCGAACCCGTACTTTCAGCTTGGGAAGCTGACGTTCTACCGTTGAACCATACCCGCAGGCACGTCGAGAATTATACCAGCCGGGGGAGGGTTGTCAAGGTTTCTTACGGGGCGCTCAGGCCCTTTTGGAGGAGAACGGATATTAGAAAAGTGTTCGATTTGTATTAGAAAAGAGGGCAAAGTGTAGGGGATGAGGTATAAAAAGAGCGGAAGAGATCTGTGTAGCCCTGTCGTGACGGCAGGTAAATTGCCAATATGATCAAACACAGTATAATCTTCTTAATCATCCCCCAGATGTCGGGTTGCCAACAGTGACAACCCATTTATGGGGGCACAGAAGAAGGCTTATGGAAGAAACCCAAAATTCACAAGATCCGGCTGCGGATAGCGGCCACCCTATGGATTTCCTCCTGAACGAAGACCTGGCTTTGGATTTGCCGAAGTCGGGGGATATTCGCCAGGGGGAGGTCGTTGAACATTTAAAAAATGCCATTCTCGTAGACATTGGCGCCAAATCGGAAGGTATTATCAGTGGCAGTGAATTGGATTCGCTCTCTGATGAGGAGCTGGAAGAGCTGGCGGTGGGTAACGAAGTTGCCGTCTACATTGTCAATCCGGAGGATGAGGAAGGAAATGTCATCCTCTCCTATGCCAAGGCGGCGGAGGAGCAGGATTGGCAGATGGTGCAAAAGCTGGCCGACAGTGGTGAAAGCTACGAGGGCCGGGTGATTGGCCACAATAAAGGTGGCCTGCTGTTGGACGTGGGCCGGTTGCGTGGGTTTATGCCTATCTCGCAGCTCGGACCAGGCCGCAGCTTTAACCGGGATCAATCGACTTCGACCCAGTTGCAAAAGCTGGTGGGACAGAAGATGCTGGCTAAAGTGATCGAAGTGGATCGGAGCCGTAACCGGCTGATCCTTT
>Ga0207752_1000204_pt1 | contig 27764 bp, 24 predicted proteins | sample Pon2CUnioCityCA_6_FD_187272 | JGI IMG/M metagenome (GOLD analysis project Ga0207752, IMG submission 187272) | Marine sediment microbial community from Union City, CA, USA - Pond 2C Sediment 2 (SPAdes) | ecosystem: Environmental > Aquatic > Marine > Intertidal zone > Salt pond sediment ... | reverse complement strand
GACCAAGGGGGACTGACCCCCCTTGGAGCTCCCGATTGATTTGTTTCACAAATCCATCAAAATCAGCTTATTCCTCGGCTCACTCCCCTCTGCGAGGAACCATGCCCGCTCGCCTCCGGATGACTTCAGAACCAGCCAGCCTGCCTGAAAGTCTGGATGATGCATGATATTAATTATCTAACAGGAATAGCTTAATCCTTATGAAAATCAGGTGTGGCCGTGGCGACATTAAAGATTTAGCCTTTGGAGTGCTGTGTTTGAGGGAACTCAGCAAAGCTGAGCTTCGAGCATGTCTGACCCACGGACGGGGGGAGTTGCGAAGAAGCCGAGAATACAGCACGAAGAATGGCGTTAAAAATCTTTAGCGAGCTCAGGCCATATCTGATTTATATGAAGTTCAAAGGTACTGTAGCCTGTGCTTCCTTCTAGTAAAGGAGGTAAGGCTTTCTTTGCTGGCGGAATGCGTCTTCGTCTTTTTTTAAAAGTTCTTTGAGCTCTTCATAGGAAATTTTGTCTTCTATATAATGCCTCAGCCAATCGTTTCCAAAGAGGCTGTCAAATTTATCCGTTATTATTTTTACATTATCCGGAAAGTGATTCTTTAAAGTCCTGATAAGATCCAGGGTGAACTCAAGGGAGCGGAATGCTGATTCTTCCTGGACGGAGATGAGTACCCCCTTGCAGAGCCTGTCTTTATAAGGGGGATATGCGGTTTTTCCCGGAAGAGAACGCGGTGTATAGGTGATCTGGGAAAGGATTACTCCCCGGCCTGCTTTTTCTTCCAAGTTCTGCAGGATGGTTTGAGAATCAAGCCAGGGTGCACCGAATTGAAGGAAAGGATTTTGAGTTCCTATCCCATGGTTGAGTCTTATCCCCCCCAGAAGGCTTGTCCCGGGAAAAGCCAGAGTGGTTTGTGGCAGAGGAATATTGGGAGAAGGCGGGATCCAATTGAGGCCTGTATCTTCCCAAAAATATTTTCTCCTCCACCCTTTCATTTTCACAACCCGGATGTCCGTATGTTTTGGGATCCAGTTCTCCCCTCTCATCATAAGGGCCAGTTCTCCGCAGGTCATACCATAGCGTATGGGGATAGGGCAGGGTGCTGTGAAGGATTCAAGTTCCCTGTCAAGAAGAGGTCCTTCTATGATCAGGCCTCCTGTGGGGTTAGGCCGGTCGAGGATGTAGACAGGTATGTTGTTGAGGGATGCTGACTCGAGTATGTATTTCATAGTGGCGATATACGTATAAAACCGGGCTCCCACGTCTTGGATGTCATAGATGAGCGCATCCAGGCCATTGATTTGCTGCGAGGTGGGTCGCTTGATATCTCCGTGAAGACTATAGATCCTTATCCCTTTATACTGACCGTCTTTGATATTTTGGCCCGCTTCTCTGTTACCGAGAAATCCGTGTTCCATTGTAAACAGGGATGCCACCGTAATGCCTTTCTTAACAAGCGCGTCCACAAGATGGGTCCCTTCAGGGAGCAGGGAGGTGTGGTTGACGACCAGGCCGACCTTTTGATCCCTCACTTCTGAAATATATTGAGAAACGAAGATTTCGTTTCCGAGCCTCACTCTTTTTTTTCTCTTTGTGTGGTTTATTATGATTGAAAAAAGGCAGAGGAAAAGCACTACGCAGAAAAGCGCAACGGAGATTTTCTTTATATGCCGGCTTTTACTTATTTGGAGATTTAGCATCTGAAAGGTATTGAAGCAGACCTTTTTCCTGCATCATTTTAAAGGCTTGTTGTTGTGTTATTCCTTTATTCTGCCGGATGGATTCCAGGATGCGGATTATGGAAAGGGCTACCTCAGCGTTCTGGCCGGGCCTGACTCCACCGCTCTTTAAAAATGTTATGGATTCAAAAAGAACCGCATTGGCTTCCCCGTAAGAAATGGGTTTGAATATACCATATTTCTCGACCCATCCCGGGCTGCTGAGGGCGTCATTTACATGGGACTGGATTAGATGGGTGGCTCTGCCGATGAGCTTCAGATTGCTCGGGCTGACATTGGTCATGGTGTTTCCCACTACTTTTCCCAAGCGGGCCATCACGGCGGTTGAATGAGCGTTGAGCGTGATTTTTAGAGCTGTGTGCTGGTTGAGGTTGAAGGGGTCGTTTTTATTGTCTATTGAGATAGTGACAGAAATATCGTTATGACCGGGTTCGAAATCAGGGATTCCAAGAATAATTCGATCTAATTTTTTCTTAGTCTTGTTTGAAACAGACAGCACGGCTGTATTTGATTTGTTCTTTTTGAAAAGGCTTATGAACTGACAGAAAGGAGAATCATCATCTTCGAAATACTTCTCCTCAGGTGATACGGCCACCAGAACACCCAAGTCATCCTCATCCGGGCCTCTTTGTTTTAGATTTGAAGGTGAAAAAGAAAAGTCATAGCGAAGTTTCTGGTCGTTTCCGGCGTTTTCAAGACTTTCCAGGGCCGCTTTTTTTAGATAGGGATCCTCTATTTGGTTTTGGAAAGGTTCGTGATAAAAGTCATAGGAAAGGCCGTGAAAATCCCTTTTGAGAAAAGCATTCCATGCTTTTTCAAGATCCGGGGCTTCGGTCCAGACTTGGATCCATGAACGCCGCTCTTTTTGGTCGACGGTGTCAAGTGGATAAAGACGGAATGTCGGGCTTCGTTCTGTGCTGTCTATAAAGACAGTGATCAGTCCGTCGCAGGAGAAATAGGTTGAGAAGTGCCCTGATCTGTAGGTTTTTGATTCCAGCAGAGTGAGTTCTGCTATCTCAGGGATTGCTTTTTTAACCTGTTTGAGTATATTCTCGAATTCTCCTAGCCTGGTTTTCAGCTCTGTTTTTTCTTCGAATCCGAGCTTGTCCATTTCTTTTTTTGATAAAAATTCTCTTAAAGACCGCTCCAGTGCGGTTTGGATGATATGACCTATCACAAAAGTCTCGATAGTGGTTGCCTGCATCCTGGTAGAGCCGCTGATAGCCTGAGGGCCGGTGGTCAGGTTTATTTTTGTAATGCCTTTTTCTGTAAGGACTTTTCTGCTTCGGGTAAAGGGCATCAGCCTGTCATCAGGATTGTTGTACACGAAAAACAGCCTGTTTCTGCTTTTTTCCGGCCTATAATCAGGAGATTGTTTCCATTGGTCCAGGGCGGACAATATCGTTCCTATGACCGATGAGGTCTCGCCTCCTTCTGTCACGCAAATGACGGTATCTCCTTTTTTGACATTGTGTTCCTCTAACTGGAGTTTTCCTATCAATTGAAGGTCTTCGAATCCTTCCAGTGAGCTGATAAGGGCCCTGTCTCCTCCGGTCATCTCGCCTATGAGCCTTTCCTCGATGTCATCCGTAAAGTGTTTTTTGATTTTCTGCCATGTTCGGTTTTGATTTTTTACTTTTTGCCAGAAGGGTCTCCAGAATGTGCTTTCCATCTGCTTGGCCAGTCTTCCTGTAGCTCCGCATCCGTAAATATATATTTTATTTCCTGAGAGAAGAGCGGTTTTAACAGCTTCAACAGCAGCCTCAAGCGTATCCGGATCTTGAGAAAGCTGTTCGAGCTTATTGACTATGTCCTGGTCGACTTTAAAGAGCATTTCCAGTCCGGTTGTACAGTCTTCCCTGACTACGTCGCTCAGGTTCCAGGTTTCAGGGTGCCTTTGTTCCGTGAGAAGGGTGTGGAGCTGGAATTGGGTTTTGTTTTGCACATAATCAATGGATTCCTCGGAAGGAACGATTTCGAGAAGACTGAGGAGCGAAGTGATTTTTTCTTTTTCCGGTTCCTTTTTTTCTGTTTGTTGGGGATATACAGGGTTCAGGAGAACCACCGCAGAAAACAAAACCGCAAAAGCAAAGATGCTTGTTTGTTTATGGCTCATGCCTTTTCTCCCTTCACCTTTCACTTTTTCCCGTACTGGTGTTCTGTGTCTACGATATCTTTTTCTCTCCATTCCTTCTCCCACTCACTTACCTTGAATATTTTCATTCCTCCGTCTTCCGTGGAACAGATGACTTTATTGAGTCCGGCATTGATGAGCATTTTTTTGCATATAAAACAGGGAAAAGCATTGATGGGTATGCGGCTTTGATAATCACTGCCGTAAATGTACATATCCCCTCCCAAAAGGCTCACTCCGGCTCTGGCCGCATTGATGATCGCATTCTGCTCAGCATGGACACTCCGGCACAGTTCATAGCGCTCGCCGTGAGGGATGTTCAGTTTGTCCCTGAGGCAGATGCCGTGCTCAAAACTGTCTTTTGTTTTTCTGGGCGCTCCCACGTATCCGGTTGAGATGATTTGATCATCCTTAATGATGATGGCGCCGATAGACCTGCGGAAGCAGGTGCTCCTTCGTGAAACTTCTTTGGCTATATTCAGGTAGTATCTGTTTTTCGTTATTCTTTTTGGCTTCATATGAAATTTTTCAACTTTCTATGGAATTCTTTAAGGGTTCCCTGGTTCGTGATTTTAAAGTCAGCGTTTTCCATGCATTTTTTTAGCTGCTGCCCTTTTTTACTTCCGGTCATTTCTCTTTTTTCTACATCGATAAACTCGTTTAATGTGCGCACAGGTTCTTGCCTTCCCCTTTTCCGGGCTCGCTGGAACCGTATCTCCGGGGGAGCGTCGATGGACAGCAGCAGGAATTCAGTATTTTCCCTCAAATATTCGATTTCCTTAAGATTTCGAATGCTGTCTATAACGGTCTTGCCTGACATTTTTTTTACAGCTGTTCTTGCTAAAATATCAGGACCGGACTTTTCTCTCATTTTGTTTCCCATGGCTATCAAGTTGTTTCTGGTTATTTCCATGTTGTTTTTTTTGAGCTCTTCACGGACAAAATCCGAGAGGGATATGAAGTCATATCCGTGCTGGATAAAAAAATGAGCGGCCTCTCCCTTTCCTGAAGCATTTGTTCCGGTCAATCCTATTGTTTTATAATCAGCCATTTATCCGGCAGGTTCCTCTTCTTCTTCCTCCTCCTCTTTTCTCTTTTTTTCTTTTCTTTTGCCCACGATCAGGGCGATCAGTATACTGAAACCATAGAGAGCCAGCATGGGGAGAGCCACGATACTTTGAGTGATGGGATCAGGGGTCGGAGTAATGATGGCTGCAATGATGAAAACAATCAATACAGCGTATTTGAAATACTTGGTCATTAATTTTGAAGTGATGATACCGAATTTCGAGAGAAAATAGACGAGAGTGGGAAGCTCGAAAACAATGGATATACCTAAGATAACTCTCAGGGCAAGGGTGAAATATTGATCCACTGTTATGACAGGGTCGAAGCCTTCGCCCATGGCCAGGAAGAAGCGGACGGCAAATGGGAAAACAACAAAGTAAGCAAAAGCAGCCCCTGTCATGAAAAACAAGGTAGAAAAAAACACGAAAGGGATAACTGACTTTCTTTCTTTTTGATACAGACCCGGAGAAATAAAATACCAGAGTTGGATAAAAACAAAAGGTGAAGAGAAAAGAATAGCCGCGAGGAAAGATACTTTAATATACAGCATAAAAGGGGCTGTGAGAGAGGTGAAAGCCAGGGTTTTTCCTTCCGGAAGGTATTTTGTAACGGGGACGGCAAGTATGTCATAGAGCTGTTTATGGAAAAACCAGGCAGGGATGACAGCAATAACAACCGCCAGAAATGAATAGAATAACCTCTTTCGTAAGTCATCAAGATGTTCAAGGAAGGTCATGCTGTCAGGGCTTTTTTTTGCCTTCCTCATGATTTTTGGTTTCCTGTTTTTGATTTTCTTTGGTGTTCTTTTTTTTCTTGGGTTTATTATTTTCAGAATAAGGATCTTTTTCCTTTTTACTACCAGGACCGGCATTTGAGGAACGGCTTGAATCTTCTTTGCCTATATTGTCTATGTCTTTTTGGAGGTCTCTAAATTCATCGGCCTGGATTTCTTCCTCTATTTTCCCTTTGATCTCATCAGAAGTCTTTCTGAATTCTCTGAGAGCTTTTCCTATGGATTTGCCGACCTCGGGGAGTTTTTTAGGGCCGAAAATAAGCAGAGCAATGGCAAAGATTATGAGGAGTTCCGGCACGCCTATGCTTCCAAACATTCTTACCTTTTTCTATCAGATTGTTGCTATGGAAATATAACTTTTCGTTCCTTATAAGTCAAATGGAAGTTTCGCTTTCCACATCAATCTGACTTTACAACTTATGAAGCCTTTGGTAATATTCAATCAGGAAAAGAGATATGAAAAAAAAGATCGGTGCGGCCACTGCTTTTCTTTTTTTACTCATCAATGTTTCCCTCTGGAACAGCAGTACCTGGTCTGAGGGAATTGAGAAGGTAGCTGAGATAACAGAGGCCGTCAAGGCACACTATTACAAAAAGGTCGACACTCAGGACCTCATTTTTGAGTCCATTCAAGGGATGCTTCCCACACTCGACCCCCATTCCTATTTTCTCAGTCCTGAAAGGCTTAGCAACTTAAAAGAAGACTATAAGGGTAAGTATTACGGCCTGGGAATTATGATACAAAAGCACGGGGACCGTTTGATGGTGATATCACCACTGGAAGGCACTCCTGCTTACAGGCTAGGGATCCAACCCGGTGATATCATTTCCCATATTGAGGGAAAAAGCACAAAGCCCATTACAAGCTATGAAGCCATGCTGGAACTTAGGGGAGAAAAAGGCACTAAGGTAAATATCACAATCATAAGGGAGGGGCTCGAAGAACCCCTGGAGTTTTCTATCATCAGAGAAGAGATCCCGCTGCACAGCGTCCCTTACGCGTTCATGCTCACAGAGGATACCGGATATATATACATTAGGAATTTTTCAACCACAACCACACAGGAATTTGAAGAAAAGATGGAAGTCCTTGTGGGCAAAGGGATGAAGAGCCTTGTGCTTGATTTTAGGGATAATACAGGAGGGACTTTTGTGCAGTCCCTGGAAGTTTCCGATGAGTTTTTACCGGAGGGAGCGATTATTGTTTCCATAAAAGGAAGGAAAAAGCAGTACAATAAACTGTTCATTGCGACCAAGGGGAATCAATATGAAGATATGCCCGTTGTGGTTCTCATAAATAGGGGCAGTGCCAGTGCACCGGAAATAGTCAGCAGCGCTTTGCAGGATAATGACCGGGCTATTATCATAGGCGAGACCTCTTTCGGGAAAGGCCTTGTTCAGACCATATTTCCTGTTTCGGATAACGCTGCATTGGCCCTGACCACTGCTCGGTATTATACACCTTCGGGAAGGTCTATTCAGAGAGATTACACGAATCTGGAAGATTGGGTTTTGGGAAGGGAAGCCACTCCTGAGGATAGAGAGGTCACCTACACGAACAAGGGGAGAAAAGTGCTGGGTCAGGGCGGAGTATCTCCAGATTATGAGGCTGTGCTGACGTACAAGAGAATGACGTATATCCTTTTATCAAGAGGCGCTTTTTTTTCTTACGCACGGAAATTCATCGAAAAAGAGACAGGGCTGTCTAAGAAATACACACTTCCCTCAGGAAAAGGGCCGGAGGAATCGCCGCAACAAGGGCGCATTAAAATCCAAAAAGATGTGATCATTGGGCCGGAATTCATTGAGGACTTTAAAGCTTATCTGGACAGCATTGGATTTTCATATGAGGATGAAGATTTCGCAGAAGCCGAATCTGAAATAAAAAGGGAGATCAAGAGAGAACTGGTGTCTTCCATTTGGAGTATTGAAGAGGGGATGAAGGCCTTCCGGTTGGAGGATGGGGTCGTTCAAAAAGCAGTGGAGCTGATGGACAAGGCCAAACAAATGATAGGGGACGCTCCATAAGGTACCACCCTATATTACTGAATCAGTTGGATATTAAAAAATATTCTAGATTGTCTCCCTCTGAACTATTCCCATTTAATACACCACCTCTATCCTGCAGACGTAAGTCCCTATATAGAGTGGGTTCTGACGAGGCAGGACAAGAGAAGATTGCATTCTGGTAGTAAGCTACGTACGTAAATGCGGGGTTCTATACTAGGGTGTCCCCTAATGGGATGTCCCCGTGTCATTTTTGGTTATGGGTCTGCTTCTAAGCAGGGAGAAATGTTGATATAATTGCAGAGAAGCATTATTATCAATGGGATGAACAAAAATATCTCAATTTAAAAGGGAGGGCTGAATGAAGATCGCTCTCGCATCTGATCATGCAGGATATGATTTAAAAAAGGAGATCATAAGTTATCTACAAAATGAGGGTCTTGAGAATAAAGATTTCGGGTGTTATTCAAAAGAGAGTGTGGACTATGCTGATCTTGCGGAAAAAGCGGTGAGACAGGTTGTTTCAGGAAAATTTGACAGGGCTATTCTTATATGCGGTACCGGAATAGGCATGTCTATGGTTGGCAATAAGTTCAGGGGGATAAGAGCTACGCTGTGTTGTGATGAGTATATGGCCGAGATGAGCCGCAAGCATAATAATTCGAACTGCCTTACTTTGGGAGGCAGAATACTTCCCGCAGACGAGGCTATTTACATTGTAGAGACATGGATAAAAACAGAGTATGAGGGGGGAAGGCATCAAAAAAGGCTTGATAAGATTTCAAAAATAGAAGAGATGAATTTTAAACCTGACAAATAAGTTTTAAGGAGACATATCATGTCATCATTATTAGAAAAAGCCGAGCAATTATTAAAAAAAGTTGAGAGAAATAACCTATGGAGGCAGAGGGAATGCTTCAATTTGATTCCGTCTGAATCAACCCCGTCTCTCTTGGTAAAGATGTGCGAGATATCAGATCCCTCAGGGCGGTATGCAGAACATAAGACCATGAAGGGAAAGGAAGTCTATTTTTATCAGGGGATCGATGCGATTGAAGAGATAGAGGAAAAGACCAAGGAAGAGCTGAGAAGGTATTTTAACTGTGAAAATGTTGAGTTGAGAACCATAAGCGGGCAAATGGCGAATGAAGTGGTGTTTAAAGCAATGGTGCGCTTCCTGAACAGAGAAAGGCCGGAAGGAGAGCCCAGAAGAAGAATGAGACTGGTTATGAATAATGAGTTAAATTTAGGAGGTCACCTCAGCTCCCAGCCGTTCGGCGCTCTTTTCAATTATGTTCAGGAAAATCCGGAAACAGGGAAGGAAAATGTGATCAATTTTCCGGTTATGAAAGAAAATCCCTACAAGCCGGATACGGTTAAGATGGGGGAAATACTGGAAGAGAACCGGCCTGAGTTGATGGTATTTGGGAAGAGCATGTTTATTTACCCGGAACCAGTTGCGTTTGTATCTGAGCTGGTTAAAGAATGGGATAATCCACCTGTCATAATGTTTGATATGGCCCATGTGCTGGGCTTATACGGAGCGTTCCAGACACCCCTTGAAGAGGGAGCCCAAATTGTCACGGGCAGCACCCATAAAACCTTTTTTGGTCCTCAAAGAGGATTGATTGCAGGAAATTTTCCAAAAGGATCACCCCTGCGCAAGCTGTGGATCGATATCAAAGGAAGAGCTTTTCCCGGCTCTACCAGCAACCATCATCTCGGCACTTTGGTGGGTTTGTTGATGTCTGCTTATGAAATGAATGAATTCAAAGAGGAGTACCAAAGGGACGTCCGGACAAATGCAAAAAGTTTTGCCTCTTCTTTAAAGGATAAAGGGATAGAGGTCGAAGGTGATGAGTCAGATGGGTTTACGGAAACGCACCAGGTACTTATGAGAATAGACAAGTACGGGAATGGGATGGATATAGCCCGCAGGCTAGAAGAAAACAACGTCATAGTGAATTATCAGGCTCTTCCTGATGATAAAACATTTCTGGAGCCGAGCGGAATAAGGATGGGAGTCCAGGAGATGACCCGTTTCGGAATGAAGGGAAAAGATTTTGATGTTTTATCAGGGTATATTTCTGATGTCGTGATTGAGAATAAAAATGTGAAAGAAGAAGTGAAAAAATTCAGAGAAAACTTCTTGAATATGGGGTACTGTCTTCCTCCTGGAGAAGCAGTACCGCTGGCCGCAAAAGTCTTGAGCAGTATTTTTTCTTATCCGGGTTTTGTGGATTTGTTTATGGGGAATTTCACAAAATAAGTACCGCTGGGCAGGTGGTGAACAGCAAATTGTGAGTGCGGATATTTTTTAGGTATAAATAAGGGAAGGGAGGAGAGATGAAATGAAAGTCTTGGTTGTGGGTTCAGGGGGCAGAGAACATGCTCTGTGCTGGAAAATAGCACAAAGCCAGAAAGTGAAAAAGATATTTTGTGCGCCGGGGAATGCCGGAACTACAAAGATAGCAGAAAACGTCTCTATTTCTCCAGATGATATCAACGGGCTTAAAAATTTCGCTTCCAAGGAAAAGATAGATTTGACAGTTGTGGGGCCGGAAATTCCTTTAACTCTCGGTATAGTTGATGAGTTCGAGCAGATGGGGCTCAAGATCTTCGGGCCTTACAAGATTGCCGCGGAAATAGAAGAGAGCAAGATTTTTGCCAAACAATTCATGGAAAGACATAAAATTCCAACGGCCAGGTATAAGATAGCGCATTCTGCTGAAGAAGCCAGAAAAATCATTGAGAGAGGGGTATTCCCCTATCCGGTTGTAATCAAAGCAGACGGACTGGCTGCTGGAAAGGGAGTCATGGTCTGCAGGAATAAAGTCAAAGCCGAAGAAGCCATAAAAACGATCATGGTGGATAAGAAATTCGGAAGGTCCGGAAAAAGTGTTTTGATTGAGGAATTTTTAAGAGGCAAGGAAGCTTCGTTCATTGTCATCTCTGACGGTGTTAAGATAGCACCCTTTGTTACCACCATGGACCACAAAGCTGTGTTTGATGGGGATAGAGGCCCGAACACGGGCGGCATGGGCGCCCTATCGCCTTCTCCGTTCATTGATAGGGATCTGTTTAATGATATTGTCAAGAACATCATGTTTCCTACTATTACCCGGCTGCTCGAAGAAGGGCGCAAATATAAAGGAGTGCTGTATGCAGGATTGATGCTGACGGAGCAGGGGCCTAAAGTACTGGAGTTCAACTGCCGGTTCGGGGATCCTGAGACACAGCCTCAAATGCTGCGCATGAAAAGTGATATTACGGATGTATTCCTATCTGTTGTTGAAGGGAATGTATTGGAAAAAGAGATCAAGTGGAGCAACGAGGTGGCAGCATGTGTGGTCCTAGCTTCCGGCGGCTATCCCACCAAATATGAAAAGGGCAAGTTGATTGAAGGATTGAAAGAAGTCGAAGACTCAAAAGACTGCATCATTTTTCATGCCGGAACAAAAATTGAAAAAGGAAAATATTTTACAGACGGGGGAAGAGTGTTGAATGTGTGCGGAAAAGGGAAAACTTTAAAGGAAGCGATGGAAAAGATTTATATGACAGCGGCTAAAATATATTTTGAAGCGATTCATTACAGGCGTGATATCGGAACCGTAAAGGAGGAAAAATAATGAAAATCGCCGTTTTTATAGGGAGTGACTCTGATTTTGACATTGCCAAAGAAGCGGTCAGTGTATTCAAGGAGTTCGGTGTCAGCTTTCACCTGGAGGTGACTTCAGCTCACAGGTCCCCGGAGAGAACAAAAAAATTAGTCTCGGATTTGGAGAAACAGGGAGCAGATATTTTCATTGCCGTAGCAGGGAAAGCAGCTCATCTTGCAGGGGTTGTGGCCTCTCATACATATAAGCCTGTCATAGGAGTCCCTGTGGGTGGAGCGGCCTTAGGCGGCTTGGATGCTCTCTTGTCCACGGTTCAGATGCCGAAGGGGATTCCTGTTGCCTGTATGGGGATCGGAAAGTCCGGTGCTGTCAATGCCGCTTTACTTGCCGTCGAGATACTGAGCCTCCAAGATGAATCCATTGCTGAGAAATTGGCCACCTACAGGGAGAAGATGGTCAAAAGCGTTGAACAAGCTTCCAAGAAAATCAAAGAGAGGATATGAGGTCATTTTCCATAAAGAGCTTTGGCTGCCGCACAAACCAGGCAGAAGCTTTTCAATGGGCCGGACGTTTTCAAAAGCATGGGCTTCTCCTGGAAGAAAATAGCTACAAGAGTGATATCGTTATAATCAATTCCTGCACCATCACTCAGAGAGCTGATGCGGATGTGAGGAATTTCATCAGAAAGGTCTCACGCCGGAATCCCGGAGCACGGATCATAGTCACAGGATGTTTTGCTGAAAGGGATCCGCTTTTGTTCATGAATGACCCTCAGGTCTGGAAAGTCTTTTTAAATAAAGAAAAGGATGATTTACAGAGAGTAGTCATTGAGGATTTTGGAAAGAAAAAGCCGGTAAAGTACAGGCCTTTCCGTTCCAGGGCCCCGGTTAAGATACAGGATGGCTGTGATTTCAGATGCACTTTCTGTATTATTCCGCAGGTAAGAGGGGAAAGCAGAAGTGAGAGTCAGGGGAGAATCACAGGCAGGGTGAGAGATCTGGTCCGAAAGGGATACAGGGAGATAGTCCTCACCGGCATTCACCTTTGCCTGTATGGCAGGGATCTGGAACCAGCCAGCTCTCTTCCGGAGCTGCTGTCTGAACTGGTTACCATCAAAGATTTGAGATATATCCGCCTGAGTTCCCTTGATCCGCGCTTCCTGGATGAAGAACTTATTGATTTTATCGCTTCCCATGAGAAAATATGTCCTCATTTTCATTTCTCTCTCCAGCACACATCCGGGCGGATAATCGAAAAAATGGGAAGAAAAATCTGTTCAGAAAAATACAAGGATGTCCTGGAGTACACAAGAGAGAAATCTCCTGATGCTTCTATGGGAGCTGATATCATTGTTGGCTTTCCCGGGGAATCCGGACAGGACTTTGATCATCTTTATGCTTTTCTGGAAAAATCACCTCTCACTTATCTTCATGTTTTTTCCTATTCTCCGCGGCCCGGAACCGCTGCGGCCGGGCTCAAAGGAGTCGATTCAAAGACGGAGAAGAAGAGAAGCGCTCTTTTAAGGGAACTATCCCGGGAAAAGAATCTGGAGTTCCGGAAAAGGTTTGAGAACGCGGTATTTGATGCTGTCGTCATCAAAGAAAAGAACGGGAAGCTTCATGTATTAACCCCCAATTATTTGAAGGTGGTTGTCCCTGATAGCTGCCGCAGAAGGTCGAGTCTTGCCCGGGTAAGGATTACCAAAGTGAAAAACCAGATAAATGAAGGGATGATTGTCTGAGATGAGCGGGATTATCAAAAGACTTCCAGAGGACGTTTTTCAAAAAATTGCTGCCGGAGAGGTCATTGAGAGGCCCTCCTCAGTGGTTAAGGAACTTGTGGAGAACGCTCTGGACTCAGGGGCCACCAGTATAAAAATAGAGCTTGTCAAAGGAGGAAAAACCCTTATCCGGGTTACGGATAACGGGATGGGAATGAGCCATGCTGATGCGAGGATATGCTTTGACAGCCACACAACCAGCAAGATAAGAGAGGCCGAAGATCTAAACAGGATAACAACTCTTGGATTCCGCGGGGAAGCCCTGTCCAGCATTTCAGCCGTATCCAAAGTCGTTCTGAAGACGTCTGAAGGAGAGAACAAGAGAGGCATTTCCATAGAAAGACATGGTGAAAAGATGTTGCGTGTCAAAGAAACAGCTTTCCCAAAAGGCACGTCCCTTGAAGTAAGAGACCTGTTTTTTAATCTTCCCGTCCGGAAAAAATTTCTTGCCTCTCAAAGAGCCGAACTGTCACGAATTGTCACATATGTCACGACTATTGTTTTAGCCCATCCGGAAGTGAGGTTCTCGTTAAAACACGGGGAAAGGTCTCTGTTCTCTTATTCTCCGGTAGGCAGCTTGAAGGAAAGGATATATCAGGTTTATGGAAAAGACAGGCTGGAAGATTTACTGCCCTTGGCAGAAGAGCAGGGCCCTTTTCGTTTGGCCGGATATACTTCCGTTCCTCCCTCTGGCAGAAAAGACCGCAGGTATCAAATGTTCTGGCTCAACAGCCGTCCGATAAAAGACAGGTCTTTACAGGCAGCCGTGAACCGGGCATACAGTGCTTTTCTGGAAAAGGGACAGTTTCCGGAGGTCTATGTCTTCTTGGACGCCCCTCCTTCGGAGGTGGATGTCAACATTCACCCTACAAAGACCGAGGTCAGGTTTTTGGATCCCAAACGGATTTTTCAGTTCGTGTACAGAACAGTCCAGGAGGCTCTTCTCAAAGAGATGGGGGTCAAAGAAGTCCGGGTTCCGAAAAACAGGGAGGAACTTTCTTCAAGCAGGACTTCTCATGGAGATATGTCTTTTTACTCAGATACCGATGGCGATAAGCACTCCTATGCCAGAGAGCTCTTTATCCCATGGGGTAAGGAAAAAAGAACAGGGCCTCAGGTTTTAGGTCAGTATTTGTTTTTTTACATCATCGCAGTCGATGAAAAAGGCCTTCTTGTGATAGATCAGCACAATGCGCACGAAAGAGTCTTGTTTGATAAATACAAAACCCTTGACAGCCAGCAGAAGATGCCGCGCAAAATTTCTGTCGACCCTAAGATCATCGAATTCTCCCCATCCCAGGAGCTCAATTTTAAGGAAAACAGCGATGCGCTGGAAGAGGCCGGATTTGGTGTGGATCCAATGGGCGGACATTCCTATGCGCTCAAAGAATATCCGGATATTTTCAAACAGAAAGAGGCTGAGGAAGTGCTCTTGTCTCTTTTAGAGGGTACAGATGAGCACGGAGAAGCAGAGGGAGAAATCAAAAGCCGGAAAGATAAAATACTTGCGACAATGGCCTGTAAAAGCGCGATAAAGGCCGGGAAGCCTCTTTCCATGGATAAGATGAGTTATCTTGTGGAAAGCCTTTTCAAAACATCTAATCCGGGTGTGTGTCCGCACGGCAGGCCTATCACATTAAGGATAAGCAGATCAGAGATAGAGAGGGGATTAGGAAGAAAAAAGAGTTGAATCTCATCGGGCTTTATACGATAATATTTTAACTTGCGGAGCTTTTGTGAATAACCTCGGGGAGTAGCGCAGCTTGGTTTAGCGCGCCTGCCTTGGGAGCAGGAGGTCGTCGGTTCAAATCCGATCTCCCCGATTATACATGCATGATGAGAAGCCTCAAGAGGACAAGGAGCCTGTCGTGTGTATTTAGATAGAGCTCATGCGCGCCTGTAGCTCAGAAGGATAGAGCAGCTGCCTTCTAAGCAGCGGGTCGGGGGTTCGAGTCCTCCCAGGCGCGCCATTTGTTAAAAGGGAAAAAAGTGATAATATTTTAATGACAGGGAAATTCCATGAGTGAATTTGAGCTGAAGAAAACAGTCAACAATGATCAGATCAGGTTCTATTTAAAATCCTGCAAGTACTACAGGTTCCCCTTTTTTGACCCAAGAAACTGCTACCGGAAGATTGGTCTTTTCGATCAGCTTGAGGATGCACTCATGGAAATCGGGGAAAAAATGCATCAGGATTATGGAAACCATTTTATCTCCATAAATTTGAGAGGAAGCTGGCTTAGGGGGATTCCGATCGAGGGGGATGATGTAGATGTTCTGTTTATCGTAAACGGCCTTGAAAATGAACAGAAACAGAGGATACTGGAATATTCACGAAAAAGTTTAACAATGAAGGATCCTCTTTTCAGGATGTGCGAGGGCAAAATAGAAGGGGGAGTGAAGGTGGAGCCCATTACTTTCTTAGACCTCAAAATGATCCCTTTGATTATGAACAAGTATATGTACGGGCTGGAGCTTTTTATCAAAGGTTATGAACAAAAAGAAAGAGACTCTTATCAGGACCAGTATTTTGGTACGAAAATCAGGGAAAAAAAATCGGAATTCTTAAAAAGCGGAATACTGATCCCCTATGTCGGCTGGATATATGGGGGGGAGAGAAGAAAAGAAGTGTTCCGGGAAATCGAAAAGTATCTACCTATTCCTACAAAGAGCGCCTCCCTTTACTCTGCATTTGAAATCGATGAAGCCAAAGAGACACTCCGTCAGGCATTTATCGCCAGAAATCTCATATATCCCTCTCTTGATGTAAAGAAATGTGTTCGTCTGTCAGAACAAAATGTATCTGGATTGAAAGAGCTGGCCATAAAACTCTATAAGAATTTGGAGCCACTGGAAGATATTTTTGCCAGAGCTGTTGTCAATTACCTCTATACATTAAAAACCGAAGATAAACTGTTGGGAGAAAGGCTGACTCCGGACCGAATAAACAAGTTTGCGCCTTCCTATGACAAAATGGTGTACGATATTCTCGAAAAGGCTTATCTGAGAGCGGCTTCGGGCTTTCCGCCTAAAAATTAGACCGGACTACCTAAAAACGAAGAAAATGTCATGGTTATCATTTTTGTTTGGGGAACAACCTAGAGTAACTGGAGAAGGATTGAATTCACCCTTTAGGGTGATAAAGGCACCAGGAAAATCACCTTTGGAATCCTCCTGCATGGTGATTGACGGAGAGTCCGTTGTTTGAGAGTATATACAAGACTTTTTTGCAAAAAAGGACTAAAATGAATGCGTAAGAGAAATCTGAGAGAGTGGATGCGTCTGAATATTATGGAAAATATATTGACAAAAAATGTTAAATTAATTAATTTAGGAAGACAATCAAGATGGGATCTAATTTAGGCGAACTGCTTTTAAAGGAAAAACTTCTTAATACAGAGCAGTTGAAGTCTGCTGAGGAATATAAAAAACAAAACGATGTCGCAATGGGGAGCGCCATAATCAGTCTGGGTCTTGTTTCTGAAGAGGAAATGGCTCAGGCGTTAAGCCGTCAGCTTGGATACCCTTATATAAATCTTGATCAGTTTGAAGTCTATCCGGATGTCATCAACCTTATCCCCATAGAGATCGCGCAGAAGTATCTGATCATGCCGATACACCGTATCCGTTCTTTTTTGACTCTTGCCATGGTGGATCCTACGGACCTGGATGTCATCGAAGACATACGGTTCAGGACCGGGTTGAGTATCCAGCCTGTGATTGCATCTGAATCAGGGATTGTGAACTCTATTGAAAAATATTACGGATCATCTGATTCCTTAAGAGTCAAACAGATAGTGGATGAGATAGAACAAGCCGAAGATACGAGCGTGAACATAATAGAGGAAGAAGAGGAAGATTATGATATTGAAGAGCTGACCAAATCCACTGAAGAAGCCCCCATTATCACGCTTGTGAACACTGTGTTTATTGATTCCATAAAGAAAGGCGCCAGTGATATCCATTTTGAGCCCTATGAAAAAGCATTCCGTGTGAGATACCGGCTTGATGGGACTCTGTATGAGATGATGAATCTGGCGATGAAATTCAAGAATCCGGTGATATCAAGGGTTAAGATTCTTTCCAACATGGATATCGCTGAAAAACGCCTTCCCCAGGATGGAAGAATTAAGGTCCGTGTGAAGATGGAGAATGGAAACAAGAAGGATGTGGATATGAGGGTCTCCAGTGTTCCCACGATCTTTGGAGAAAAGGTCGTGGTGCGTATTCTCGATCGAGGAATGCTGAGGCTGGATCTCACAGAACTCGGATTTGAAAAGCAGTCTATGGAAGCCTTTGAAAAAGCCATATCCTCTCCCTGGGGGATCATACTTGTAACCGGACCCACAGGAAGCGGGAAGACAAACACTCTGTATTCGGCCATTTCAAACCTGAACTCCATAGATACAAATATTATGACGGCTGAAGACCCTGTGGAATTTTATCTGGAAGGAATCAATCAGGTTAATATACATGAAAAAATAGGGCTACGGTTTTCAACCATTTTAAGGAATTTTTTGAGGCAGGACCCGGATGTCATGCTTGTCGGAGAGATGCGTGATTTTGATACAGTGGATATTGCCATTAAGGCCGCACTGACCGGACATCTTGTTTTTTCCACAATCCACACCAATGATGCGGCTAGTACCATAACCAGGCTGGTCAATATGAACGTAGAACCCTTCTTGATCGCTGATTCAGTCCGGCTTATTGTGGCGCAGAGACTGGTGAGGAAGCTGTGTAAAAACTGCCGCGAGGAACACAAACTGACCCCGGATGCTTTACAGGATATAGGATTCAGCCCGGAAGAGGCTAAGAAAGTCAAGGTTTACAAACCCAAGGGATGCAGTTCATGTCACAACACCGGATATAAAGGAAGGACCGCCCTGTTTGAAGTGGTGGAAGTGAGTGATGAGATCAAAGAGATGATTTTGTCCAAAGCCCAATCAAAGGATATAAAGAAAACAGCTGTTAAACAGGGTATGCTGACACTGAGGCAGAGCGGGCTATATAAGATCAAAAAAGGCATTACATCAGTGGAAGAGGTCCTGCGAGTCACAGTAAATGACAGGGAGGTGAAATAATGGCTGTAACAATTCAGGAACTGCTGAAAATCGCGGTTGAAAAGGAAGCAACTGACCTCCATATAACCACACATATTCCTCCTCGTTTAAGGATTGACGGTACGCTCATTTCTTTGGACTATCCTCCGATGACCGCGGCAGAGACGAAAAGGATCCTATACAGTCTTCTTAATGACCGCCAGAAAAAAATGTTCGAAGAAAAATTGGAACTGGATTTCTCTTTCGGAATCAAAGAACTGGGCAGATTCCGGGGGAATATATTTATGCAGAAAGGAGCGGTGGCAGGAGCCTTCAGAAGGTTTCTTCCCACCATGTGGAGTTTTTCTGAACTGGGGCTTCCTCAGAGACTGGCGCAGCTCTGCCGGCTGCCGAGGGGATTGGTGCTGGTGACCGGACCTACGGGCTGCGGCAAGTCCACCAGCCTGGCTTGTATGATCAATTATATCAATACGGAAAGAAAGGTTCATATCATAACCATTGAAGATCCGATAGAGTATTTCTTTACCCCCAAAAAATCCATCGTCAACCAGAGAGAGCTTCTTGTGGATACCCTTTCTTATCCCAATGCACTGAGATCTGTTCTCCGCGAAGACCCGGACGTCGTTCTTGTAGGAGAGATGAGAGACCTGGAAACAGTGGAATCCACCCTCAGAGTGGCAGAAACAGGCCACCTCACTTTTTCCACCCTGCATACGAATTCCGCAGTGGAGACCATTTCCAGGATCATTGATATTTTCCCATCCCAGTACCAGGCTCAGATCAGGATCATGCTGTCCATGACATTAGAGGCTGTGATCACCCAGGCACTCCTGCCCCGGGCTAGTGGAAGAGGCAGGGTGCTGGCCATGGAGCTTCTTATTCCTAACTCAGCCATAAGAAATCTTATAAGAGAAAACAAGATCCACCAGATTTATGCCACGATGCAGATGGGGCAGGAAACATTTGGTATGCAGACTTTTAATCAGTCCCTGGCTGATTTATATTTAAATAAAGCCATCACTCTTGAGACGGCTGTGGAGATCAGCTCTAAGCCTCAGGAGTTAACAGAGATCATACAGAGGAAAGAAGGATTAAAAGTGGCTAAGAAGAGTTTTAAGCCCAAGCAAATGAGATAAAACAAAGGGGAAAACATGCCTATATTTAAATGGAAGGGGAGAAACCGGTACGGTGATATCGTAGAGGGAGAGCGCACTTCTCCTTCTGAAGAAGTGTTGCGGAATGATTTGAACAGAGAACAGATCAGTATTCTTGAGATCAAAAGAGCAAGGCGCGAGATAAAGATACCTTTGCTTGAAACCCGCAAAGTAAAGACCAAGGAACTGGCTGTGTTCAGCCGGCAGCTTTCCGTGCTTATCGATGCAGAACTTCCCTTGATACAGAGTCTGAATATTTTATCAGAACAGGCTAAAAGCAAATATTTTAGGAAAGTCATAAATAAAGTAAGGGAAGATGTTGAGGCGGGTTCCACTCTGAACCAAGCCATGAGGCGGTTTCCAAAGGTTTTTGATGACCTTTTCTGCAACATGATTTCTTCAGGGGAACAGAGCGGTTCTCTTGATATCATGCTGAGAAGACTTTCTGATTTTTTGGAAAGAATAGTGAAGATCCGGTCTCAGGTAAGACAGGCCATGATATACCCTGCTGCTATTATTTCTTTTGCTATACTGGTGGTGATTTTCATGATGTGGCAGGTCATACCTATCTTTGCCGAGGTGTTCATGGAATTGGGAGCCAAGCTGCCCGGATTGACTGTGTTTGTGCTGAATTTGAGTCTTTTTATCCAGCACAATATCCTGTGGATCGTGGTCGCAATCGTGGCTCTTGTTGCGGGCTTTAAGCTGGTACAAAAAAACAGAACAGCACGGAAAGTAATGGACAGGATGAAGCTTTCCATGCCTTTATTCGGAACGCTGCTCGAAAAATACGGGCTGTCCCGCGTGACAAGAACTCTGAGCACTCTTTTGTCCGGGGGTGTCCCTATGCTGGACAGTCTTAAAATCACTTCGGCAACCGCCGGGAATATGATTATCGAGGAAAACATACTAAACGTGCGCACTCTAGTTGCTGAGGGAAGCAGTATGAACGACGCACTCAAAGAAGTGGGTGGATTTCCGTTCATGATGACACAAATGGTAGGTGTTGGGGAAGCCACAGGAACTCTGGATGAGATGCTGACAAAGTTGGCAGACTTTTATGATGAGGAAGTAGACGCCACAGTGAAATCACTTCTTTCCATACTGGAGCCGATTCTTCTTATCGGAGTGGGAGGCCTGGTGGGAAGCATAGTCATTTCCATGTATCTCCCCATCTTCAGCCTGATAGCACAGCTTTAAGAAAAAAAAGAGGATGAAATTTAGGCATGGCTTATGCTTCCTTCAGATTTTTAACGCCATTCTTCGTACAGTGTTTTCGGCTTCTGCGTAACTCCCCCCGTCCGTGGGTCAGACATACTCGAAGCTCGGCTTTGCCAAGTTCCCTCAAACACAGCACTCGGAAGGCTAAATCTTCAATGTCGCTAAAGCCACACCTAAATTTTATCTCAGCTCATTCGAAGGTGAGAAAGGTCAGTATAAAATAAAGTATTATGAGAGTTAGAAAAAAACACATCCTTTGGTTCATCCTCTTTCGCTTGATTATTTTCACGTCACTGACCGTGACCGTTGTAGGGATTCAGTTCGCGGCTCCTGAATACATCCAGCTGACAGCTCTTTATTATGTGATCATCACAGCCTATCTGCTTTCCGGTGTCTATCTGGTCCTTTATTTCTGGAACAGGTATCTTCCCTTTCAGGCATATTTTCAGATATTTTTCGATTTGTTGTTGATCACCTTTCTGGTGTATATATCCGGAGGACTCAGGGGTTCTTTTTATTTCCTCTATATTTTTTCTATCATTGCTGCCAGTATCGTTCTTTCCAACCGGGCTGCGTACATAACGGCCGCTTTATCCTGTATATTTTTTGGAGTGCTGGTGGACGGGATGTATTTCGGATTTATTCCTTATTTTCCATCAGGAGAGAAACTGGATGTATCCCTAGCTTTTGTATTGAGCAATATTCTGTTTGCCTGGGGAGCCTTTTTTTTGGTTGCTTTTCTGGTCAATTATTTAATGGGGAGCTTGAGGAAGGCCAGAACTGAACTTGAGTCAGCAAAAAAAGAGCTTGAGGTCAAAAAAAATCTGGCTCTGGCAGGAGAGGTATCGGCACAGCTGGCCCATGAGATACGGAATCCGCTGGCTGCTATATCTGGCTCCGCCCAGGTGATTCGGGACAGCCTTGAAATTTCAGGAGAAGAGAAAAAGCTCATGGATGTGATTGTCGACGAGTCTGAGCGCATGTCTCAATCCATTGAGCAGTTTCTGAATCTGGCCTCTCCGAAAAAAAGGATTTTTACTGAGTTTGACATTTCCGATGCGGTTAAGGAAACCATATCCCTTCTTAAAAGGGGAGGAGAGCTGGATGAAAATCTGGTGATCAAAGGGGATTTCAGCTCTAAGAAAGTGCCTTTTTACGGAAGCAAGGACCAGATAAAACAGATCTCCTGGAATCTCATAAAAAATGCAGTAAAAGCTATGCCCCAGGGCGGAGAACTGACGATAGACATCATCAACCGAAAAAAGAATGAAGTGGGGATCGTTTTTTCCGATACCGGACTGGGCATGAAAGAAGAAGAAAGAGAGAAATTATTCGAACCCTTTCACTCTGGTTTTGAGGGAGGGCTGGGGATCGGTATGACCGTAGTCCACAGGATGGTTGGGGAGAGCGGAGGAAAAATCGAGGTGGAATCAGAACTCAATAAAGGAACCATTGTGAAACTTGCTTTTCCCAGAATGAAACCTCCGCCAGGAACGGATAAGGATGTAAAGGATAAGAAACATGGATAAAATTCTGATCGTTGATGATGAAAAGAGCATACTTGACCTTCTGAATATGGTCTTTAAAAAACAGGGATATGCAGTCAAGAATGCGCCTTCTGCGGAAAAGGCCATTCAATTAATGGAGGAGGATGAATTTGACCTGGTTTTGACGGATGTGAGACTGCCGAAGAAGAGCGGGATGGATATTTTGAAATATGTAAGAGAAAAAGAGCCTCATATGCCGGTTATCATGATCACGGCTTACGGTACCATCAAACAGGCAGTGGAAGCGTTTAAGGCCGGGGCTGTGGATTATGTTCTCAAGCCTTTTGATGTGGAGGAGTTAAAGATCATAGTGGAGAAGGGACTAAAGGAGAGGAGGCTTAAAGAAGAGAATGTGCTGCTCAAAAAAGAGCTTAAGGAGCGGTACAGCTTCAAGAACATGATTGGCAAGAGCAAACCAATACAGGAAATATTCGGATTGATCGATAAGATCTCCGGAACCGACTCCACGGTTTTGATAACAGGCGATAGCGGCACAGGAAAGGAAATGGCTGCCAGAGCCGTGCATTTCAGCGGGAAAAGAAAAGACAAACCATTTACCACTGTCAACTGCGGGGCCCTTCCCGAAAGTCTTTTGGAAAGCGAACTTTTCGGGCATGTAAAAGGAGCTTTTACAGGAGCTGTGGCTCAAAAAAAAGGCATGTTTCAGGTAGCCCACAACGGAACCCTTTTTCTGGATGAGATCGGAGAGATGTCGCCCCAGACCCAGGTCAAGGTGTTGAGAGCCATTCAGGAGAAAACAATACGCAGAGTGGGAGGCACTGAGGAGATTCCGGTCGATGTGAGGATCATATCAGCCACCAATCAGGATTTGAAGAAAAAGCTCAAACAGGGTTCCTTCAGGGAAGACCTTTTTTACCGTTTGAATGTGATCACATTTCACATGCCGCCCTTGAGGGAGCGCAGAGAGGATATCCCTCCTCTGGTGCAGCATTTTTTAAAAAAGCACTGTGAAAAAACAGGGATTAAACTGAAAAGAGTGGCTCCTGAAGTATTCAATGTTTTTGAAACCTATATGTGGCCCGGTAATATCAGGGAGCTTGAAAATGTCATAGAAAGGATCGTGGCCATAGAGGAAAGGGAGACCATCACAAAGAAGAGCCTTCCGAATGAACTGCTGTCACCTCAGAAGACAGCGGCTGGAGACCGGAAAATCAAACCCGGATTCAATCTCAATAAAGTCCTGGATGAACTGACCAGAGAGTATGTACAGGAAGCGCTGAGCCTGTCCCACGGAAACATGAAGAAGGCCTCGTCCGTTCTCGGGATCAACTACCGTTCCATAAGATATCTGGTAGACAAACACGGCATAAACAGCCGGCATTCAGAAAGAAACAGAGAGGATCGTTAATGACAAAATTTGACATCTATTGACAATATGAGGCAAAAAGGATATGATGGGTTTTTTCAAAAGAAACTTAAATGAATTGATATCAGCAAGATAGGATAAATAGAATCTGGCATGAATATTGCATTAAATAAGAATTGAATTAAGTAATCTTTTTAATTTTCAAAATAGAAATAAAAAGGAGGTTTTAAATGAAAAGAGAAAAAGGTTTTACTTTGATCGAACTTCTGATAGTTGTGGCGATTATTGGGATCTTAGCCGCGCTTCTGATTCCCAATGTGATTACAGCCATGCAGAAAGCAAAGCAGAAATCCACCATGAACGATATCGTGAAGATCGCAACGGCCTGCGCTGACTATGCCACAGATAACGGGACTGCGCCCACAAGCCCTGATGGTCAGGTTACATCAGGACATGCATTCACCACTGACCTGGCCCCGTTCTACATCAAGATCTGTCCTGTCAATGACGCCTGGGGAAATGCCTATGAAATTTATACCGGAGATTCTTGCGACGGACAGAATGGACTCCCTTCAACTTCAATAGGTGTAGATGATTTCCTGATCCAGTCCTGGGGACGCAATTCAGTTGATGAAGGTTTTGCTTTCCTGCCGGCAACGCCTGAATCAGGTCTTTTTATTGTGAGTTCCATGCAGGATTTTGATAAGGATCTTATTAACTGGAACGGCTCCTGGATCAGAGCACCCAGAGTGGCTACTGCAGGTTCATAAACACAAGTTTGATTAAAGCCGCATAAAAAGGGCAGGCGCCAAAAGCGCCTGCCCTTTTTTATGGATCGGGAAAAGGGGGTCTTCATGCGAAAAAACACGCCCGGATTCACTCTGATCGAACTTCTGATTGTAGTGGCTATCATCGGGATTCTGGCGGCACTTTTGATTCCCAATTTGTTGGTTTCCATTCAAAAAGCCAAGCAAAAGCAGACCATGAGTGATATGGTCACCATCACCACGGCCAGCATGAACTATGCCACAGACCAAGGGGAAGCCCCTGATGCAGGAAACCAGGCTGGAGAGCTTCAGTCCGGATGCGCTTTTATTAACGGGGTGGCCCCCCTGTATTTCAAGTCATGTCCCCTTTATGACCAGTGGGGTCATAAATTTCACGTTTATGCCGGAAGTTCCATTGCCGGCGTTTACGGAATACCCGAAGGCAACGTGAGCCCGGATGATATTCTGGTGATATCGTTTGGCCGGCACGGCGAAAATGAGGGGTGGATGTACATGGAAGATAATCCTGACGGCGGACTCTTCACTATCCATTCCATTGTCTGTTTTGAAAAAGACCTGATCAATTACAACGGCTCCTGGATCCGCGGCCCCAAACCCGGTGCCAGCGGCTCCTAATTATGGGGACGCACCCAGCTATCTTTAGATAAATAAATAATATAGCTGAATTTAACCCCCTTATTATCCTCTTAAACAGCATGTTTTAGTTATAAAACAGTCGTTTTAAGATATATAAAAAGCATCTTGCTTTTTTTTCAATCATTCACATCTTCCCAGGTTTTTCCGGCATCTATATCTAAGAGCAAAAACCGGGCGCCCTGGTTGTCTGAAGGATTGAACCAGAGAAGACGCTCATACTGCTCCCGAGCTTCTTTATCCTGTCCCATCCGCCACAGAGAAAGCCCATATCCATGAAGGCATCTGAGAAAAGGCCGATTGTCGATTCTTGCCCATGGGAGGACGATATTTTCATCGCTGGGAAGGGACATCTCTCCGATTTTGACTCCAATTTCATAATGCTTTTTCGCTTTTTCCATAGAAAAGGATTGAGCGTTCCGACCGCTGCGGAAGCACCAATTTCCCAAGTGGGCGTGGGCATCCAGACAGCGGATGTCAGAAACCAGAAGAGGCTCTATAGCCCTGGAGGCTTCCTCGTAATACCCAGTTTCGAATAGATCATTCGCTTCTATAATTGGATCGTCTAAGTCCATTAGGGGGAGGATCTGTTCCATTTCATAGGAGACTCTGGGACCGAAATTGATGATATCTTTAAAATACTTCATGCTTGGATCTCCAGATTCGCCCCAGTATTGTTCTTTGGGATCCCACGGCCAGGGATCACGTAAAGCCAGCGGATCAAGATTCAGAGCAGGGATATCAATCCTCACTGATTTGACATTCCCCGACATGTGATATGTATTCCCGAACTGCCATAAGTTTTCAGGTATGACAGTCAGAATCTCACCCTCAACCTGCAATCTTACTTTTCGCAGAGTGATTGGAATGTTGGAATCCAATGTCTTGCATCGGATAGCAGATTCTTTTACAGCTACAGCCAGCATCTCAACAGGTACGCCTATCCTAATTCCCAGTTTTTCTGACAGTTCACTCATTTCTCAGACATCCTTTTTTCATTATGAGAAAAACATCTCAGTTTATTATATTCTATATATTCCATATTCATCAATTAGCTCCTTCAATCTTTCCTGACCTCTATTGGTTTGTTTTGGACTCAAGATAGCTCAATTTAAGTCCCTTATTTTCCTCTGAAAAAATGAGTTTTAGGTATATTATACAATATCAAGAAATGATTCGGTCTTTGTGGACCAGAAGGACATTTTCTTTTTGGGCGATTTCCTCTAAATTTTTTGTGAATCCTTTCTTGCAAAAAAGAATGAATTGATCATGACGGTCTTTACTGTGCCAATCCACAAGACTTGATTTTTTTTGGAGTTTTCTGTAGGTATCTTCTCCAACTTTTTTCAGGCTCCATTTGCATTCGCCAAAGTAAGCGGTTCTGGTATTTTCGTCAAGAGCAACCATGTCGATCTCTCCATCCTTTGACCACCATTTTCCGATGGAGGTGAAGGAAAGTATTCCTTTATCTAAAAAATCAAGGCAGAGGTTCACGCACACCTCTTCATAAACCCAGGAAACAAAATCTTCAAAGGTGTTTTTTATGAGGCCGAGGACAAAATCGGATCGACCAATTTCGATTCTTTCTCTATTAGGAAAAATATATTTAAACCAAAAGGTAAAAAATTTGTCCCTAAGCTTGTATATCCCTTTTTTACTCTTTTTGGGATTTTTTTCAGTAACGGGTGTATCCTTAATCACAATGTTAAGACTTTTCAATATCTCAAGATATCGGGAGACTAGACTTTTTTCAAAGCCCGTGTCATTGATGATTTCAGAAACCCGCCTTTTCCCTTGAGAGATGGCCTTAAGTATAACAAAATAGTTTCGAGGTTCTCTCAGCTCTTCTCTCAGCAGATATTCAACCTCGTTGTAAAAAAAAGAGCCTGTATCAAGAATGAGAGATTCGATATTTTGGAATATGTCTTTACGGGAGTCATATTTTTCTACGTAAGCAGGTACAGTTCCGAAGACGGAGAAGATATGAGTAAGGTCGATGAAATCTTTTCCCGGAAAAAAATTTTTAAGGGAGTGGAATTTCATCTCTGGAACCTTAATGGAAGCTGTTCTTCTTCCGTATAAAGGAGCTCTGTAGATAAGGACTTCTTTTTCCATCATTCCTACGCTTGATCCCATAAGAACGAGGAAAATGTTGGTGTTTTTAAGGTATTCATCGATTCCCTTCTGAAAAATAGAAGAGATAGCAGGATTTGAATTCACTAAGTAAGGAAATTCATCAATAACTACGATCAATTTTTTAGGGTCCTTTTCTTTTAGGTATTGAAAAAATTGGTACCAATCTTTAAATCCTCTCTCACTAAGTATGAAATCCTGGAGGTATTCACCAAATGATCTCCCAAGATTTTTGAGCTGCTCAGTTTCTGAAACCATATCGGCAAGGAAATAAACAGCAGGTTTATTGGAGATAAATTCTTGTATCAATCTGGTTTTCCCGATTCGTCTTCTTCCGTAGATAGGAACAAATTGGAATCCTTCCTTTTTGTAGTATTCATCCAGAATCTCAAGTTCTTTTTCACGATTGATGAATTTCATTCAGCCCCCTTTCCTCAGAGATATGAGTCTTGCTTCTCATAGGTCCCCTCCAATTATTGGGTCAAAAAGTATAATCATGATTAGTATAATCCAAATTATACTTTATTTCAATTTTAAATCATTCTTTTTGGATTATTTTAAACGCCTTATCAATCAGGTCCTGCATATTGTCATGAGTGTATGCTTTGACTGAGATAGGGGGATGGAATATGATTTTGATTTTTCCTTTTTTTATAAAATAGCTTCCCTTGGGCATGAGGTCATACGTTCCGAAAATAGATACAGGAACAATAGGAGTCAGACTGTCGATGGCCAGAAAAAAACCACCCCGTCTGAATTT
>Ga0207752_1000203_pt1 | contig 27817 bp, 17 predicted proteins | sample Pon2CUnioCityCA_6_FD_187272 | JGI IMG/M metagenome (GOLD analysis project Ga0207752, IMG submission 187272) | Marine sediment microbial community from Union City, CA, USA - Pond 2C Sediment 2 (SPAdes) | ecosystem: Environmental > Aquatic > Marine > Intertidal zone > Salt pond sediment ... | reverse complement strand
CCGCCGCCGCATCTCAACCGTGGATTCCAGCCTGATCGTCCGGCAGTGCCGCTTTACGAACCTGTTCGCCCCCGAGCAGGCGCCGACCACCGACAACCTCAGCGAGCACATCTGGGGCTCGGGCATCCCGGACGACGGGTGGTTCCTCATCGAGGATAACGTCTTCGGCAGCAACAAGGGCCACAACGACGCGATCGACTTCGACGGGCCCGCCAGCCCCAGGCCCATCCCGCACATCCGCAACAACCTCTTTCTCGGCGGCGGCGACGACGCCATGGACCTCGAATGCGATGCGGTCATCGAGGGCAACGTATTCCTGAACTTTGTCAAGGACCGCTACAACAAGGCCTCCGGCGAGGCCAACGTCCTCTCGGCGGGCGCCGGAAAACACTACACGCTGAGGCACAACCTCTTCGTCAACGCCCAGCACATCGTGCAGGTCAAGAACGACGCCTTTCTGACCTTCATCAACAACACGGCGGTGAACATCACCGGTGCGGCGATCTACCTCGACCTGGACCTTCCCGGCCGCAAGCCCGGCCGCGGCGCATTCGTCGAGAACTCCATATTCTGGAATACCCCGCTGGTCTTTGAGGGCGTAGTGGATGGGACCGACCTTACCGTCAACTCCTCGCTGCTACCCCAAGAGTGGCACCGTTTCGGCGCCGGCAACATCGACGCCGATCCGCTTTTTGCCAGAATCGACTACTGGGACCGCAACGGAACGCCCGACGATCCCAACGACGACTTCTGGGTCCAGGGCGATTACCATCTGCAATCCGAAGCGGGCCGATGGGACCCGGTCGCCCGGCAGTGGGTCACGGATGCGGTCACCAGTCCCTGCATCGACGCCAGCAGCGAGAGCCTCGAATGGAAGAACGAGCTGTGGCCGCACGGGCGGCGCATCAACATGGGCGCCTACGGGGGGACCGCCGAGGCAAGCATGTCGCCCTGGGCCGAAGGCTCGCCCGCCGATCTCAACGGCGACAGCCGGGTCGATCTTCGCGACTACAGCGCCCTGAGCGCCGGATGGCTCCGCCGGGAAGTCCTGCGCAGGGAAGACCTCAGCCGCGACGGCGCCACCGATTTTGCCGACCTCGCGGCATTTACATCGTGGTGGCTATGGTCAATGCGCCGATGAAAATCCTGCTGACGGGCCCGCCGGGATGCGGCAAGACAACGGCCGTGGTGAAGATCGTCGGCAGACTCGATGCGAGAAGAACCGCAGGTTTCTGCACGGAAGAGATCCGCGACGCGGGCAAGCGAGTGGGCTTCGACTGGCGCCGCCTCGACGGGCGGACGGGCATCCTGGCCCACGTCGATATCCGAGGCCCCCACCGCGTGGGCAAGTACGGCGTGGATGTCGATGGCTTCGACGGCGATGTCGTCCCGGTCCTCGATCCTGATGCGACGCGGGCCGACTTGTTCGTCGTCGATGAGATCGGCAAGATGGAATGCTATTCCGGGGCATTCATCGAGGCGGTTCGCCGGCTGCTGGATTCGGACAAGTGCGTTCTCGCGACGGTCGCCCGGAAAGGCGGCGGGTTCATCCGGGAGGTGAAGGAGCACCCCTCGATCCGGCTGCTTTCCCTTACCACCGCCAACCGCAATGACGTCGCGGAGCAGGTCGCCGCGACGCTGGCTGCCTCAAAGAAATGAATCCGCACGCGTACAAAGTCGCAGGCGTTGACGGCTGCAAGGCCGGCTGGGTGGTCGCCGTCGTTTCCGCGACCGTCGAGGCAACCGGCAAGCTGCGATATCCGCTTGCGATTGAGGACATTCAGATATCGCCCCACTTCGCCGACGTGCTTCTCAGGACGTATAACTGCAAGCTCGTCTGTGTGGACATTCCCATCGGATTGAGCGACGGGCCGGAACCGAGAACCTGCGACGTAGCCGCTCGCAAGTTGCTCGGCCAGCGAGCAAGCAGCATCTTTACGCCGCCCGTTCGAGCCTGCTTTCCGGCCCGCTCCTACCCCGACGCGGCTGAGACCCACCGCAAACGTACGAGTAAGGGCCTGAGCAAGCAGAGCTTCTTCATCATGGACAAGATCCGGGAGGTGGATGAGCTTCTCACGCCGGCCATGCAGGCGCGCGTTCGCGAGATTCACCCGGAAGTGACGTTCTGCTCGCTCAATGGGAACCGGCCGCTGAAGCACAACAAGAGGACACTCGCCGGCCGGGATGAGCGGATTGCCCTGTTAGCGGGGATATTCCCTTCCACCGTGGGGGTAATCGAGAGATTCGGCAAGAGCCAGGGAACAGGAGCGGACGATATTCTGGACGCCCTGGCCGCTGCGTGGACGGCCGCCGCAGCCGTCGCCGGGCAGGCAGCCACACTGCCCGAGCAACCGGAACGCGACGGCAAGGGATTGCGAATGGAGATTCTCAGACCGGTTGCGGCACTGCGAATGATATAGGCGACACTTTGCACGATGCCGCGGCAGACGAGGAAATCGCCCCTTTGCGCATTTTTCGCTTCCCTATTGTCAATTTTTCTTTATGATAGAGTCTCAAAAAAGAGCCCCGGAACGAGCGCGTTGGCCGTGGGAGTTGTGCGCACGCCCAGTCGAGGACCGACCGTCGGTCGTGTGGCAAGGTGCACCAAGGCCTCGGGGCAGAGTATGACCGTCGGTGGAACCGAGTGTCGGCGGTCGGAGAGAGAGCAGCGGCGATGATACGGACACAACCGCTTGATCCTGAGCGAGTGCGCTGCATAGCCATTCGTGGCGCGAGGATCGGCACCCCGTTGGGCTGGAGTTGACGACATGGAGACCACCCTGAAATACCGCAACCTGATCGAGTTGTTCAACGAGTCGCTGGCAGCCGTGGCTCCCGCCGATAAGGTGTGCGTCGAGATCCTGCGGACCGACCGTCGCGAGACGCTGACCTTCCGACAGTTGAAGGAACGGGCGGAGACCTTTGCCACCTGGCTGCTGCGGGAATCGGGTCTGGGTCGCGGCGCCAAGATCGCTCTCGTCAGCAAGAACCGAGCGGACTGGGACGTTGCCTTGTGGGGCGCGATCCTCGCCGGGATCATCCCCGTCCTGATCGATCCGGAGCGTGGTCCCCACGGCGTCGTCACCCATCTGCGAGCCACCGACGCTCGGGGCCTGATCTTAGCCGACGATTACGGCAGCGAAGAGGCCCGCCGGGAGTTGGGGGACTTCTGCCGAAGCAACGGTGTGGTCCTCCTGACGATGGCCGACGAGCCCCTTGGCGGGACCGACGCTGCGGATCGCGAAGCCCTCCAGGCCGTAAGTCCACAGGTCGGCCCGGAGGACACCGCCGTGATCCTCTGCACCTCCGGCACGACGGGCGACCCCCGCGAAGTGGAGTTGACGCACGCCAATCTTGTCGCCAACGTCCAGGGCTCCGTCAAGAAGGTGGATCTGGGTCCGCAAGACGTTCTGGGACACATCCTGCCGCCCCACCACTCCTTCGGCATGACAGTCGGTAAGATGCTGCCTCTGGCCGCCGGGGCAACCAACATCTACACCAACAAGTACCGTGACGTGGCGGACTTGATTCGCGACAGGCACATCACCATCTTCATCGCCATCCCGGCGCTGTTTACGACGCTGGCCAAGAAGATCGAAGAGGGGATCAACAAGCAGAAGAAACAGAAGTGGATCGTCCGCCTGCTGGACCGCTTCGCTCCCGGATACCTTGCCCGGAAAATCCGGGAGAAACAGGGCTGGACGCAGCTTCGGTTCTTCCTGTCCGGGGCGGCGCCGATGCCGCGCTGGGTGCTGGACGTCCTGTGGCGCCGCGGCTTCCGGATGTACGAAGGCTACGGCACGACGGAGAACTCGCCGGTCTACGGCTTCAACGAACATCTCGACAAGCTCGGTTCGGTGGGCCAGCCGATCACCACTCTGATCGTCAAGACGGTAGGCGAGGGCGGCCAGACGCTGCCGCCGTACGAGCGCGGCGAGATCTGCCTCGGCGGGCCGTGCATCATGAAGGGCTACTATAAGAACCCCAAGGCGACCCAGGCCGTCATCAGCACCGACGAGGACGAGATCCGCTGGCTTCGCACCGGCGACCTCGGCTATCTCGACGAGGACGGCAACCTCTGCATCACCGGCCGCAAGAAGTACCTCATCATTCTTCCCGGCGGTAAGAACGTCAACCCGGAGCGCGTCGAGACCGCCCTTTCCGAGGCCCCCTTCGTCACCGAGGCCCTCGTCGTGCCGGCGCGACGTCAGGACGCCAAGGGGATCATGGAAGAGACCATGCGAGCTCTGGTCCAGCCGGCGTGGGATGCGCTGCAGAGCCACACGGGACGCACGCAGGAGGACCTGGCGACCGAGCCTGAACTCGTCAAGGGACTCGTGTGGGAGAGCATCCGCGAATGCCAGCAGAACAACAAGCAGCTCTCGAGCTTCGAGAAGATCGGCCCCCGGCACCTCGAAATCCTCATGGGTGACTTCGTCAAGACCTCCACAGGCAAGACCAAGCGAGAGCACTATATCAACCTCGAGCACCTGGAAGCCAAGCACACGCCGATTGCGGAGTACAGGCCGGCCCGCCCTCCGCAGAAGCCCGTCCGCGACGCCACCGGCGCGTGATGAAGGACCGGTCACCACGCATGCCGCACGTGCGCGCGGGGTGAACGACAAGAAAGTCACTCGCCAGGATAAGGAAGATGTCATTGCGAGGAGGCGCACGCAAAGCCTGCCCCCGCGAAGGCGGGGGAAGCAATCTCGGAGAAGCCAGGGATTGCGAGGGTGGCCAAGCGAGAAAGGCCGCGTTTGGGGTCCCAGATTGCCGCGCCAGCCTTCGGCCGAGTCGCAATGACATGCGGGACGTTTGCCAGGACCTTGTCGTCCACCGCCACGTGCAAGCCTGTGGAAACTGATTGCAGACGCCGGGAGGGGTGCTATAATCGCGATACAGAAACGCCGGCATAGGCGTGGTTCCCACACACACGTTCCTGAAAGGAGGACCGCAGAATGTCGCATACAGGCAAGCCCACCGAAGCATCCGCCCGGAAGTCACTGACCCGCCGCCGTTTTATGGCCGGCGCCGGTGCGGCCGCCGTCTCGTTCACGGTGATCAAGCCGCAACTGGTCCGCGGCTCTTCGGCAAACTCGAAGATCAACCTCGGCCTGATCGGCTGCGGGGGGCGCGGCACCTGGATCGCCAAGCTCTTCCGGGAACACGGCGGCTACAACGTCATCGCAGCGGCTGACTATTTTCAGGATCGCGCCGACAACCTCGGAAATCAGCTCGATGTCCCGCAGGGCAACCGGTTCACCGGTCTGAAAGGCTATCTGAGGCTTCTCGACAAGGTGGACGCCGTGGCGATTGAGAGCCCGCCCTATTTCCATCCGGAGCAGGCGGCCGCGGCGGTCGAGGCCGGCAAGCACACCTATGTAGCCAAACCCATCGCGGTGGACGTCCCGGGCTGCATGAGCATCCGCGACAGCGGCAGAAAAGCCACATCGAAGCGGCAGGTCTTCCTGATTGATTTTCAGACCCGGGCCGATCCGTTTTACATGGAGGCCCTGCGACGACTGCATAAAGAGAAAGCTCTCGGCACAATCGGCTTCGGCCAGGCCATTTACCACGCCACCTGTCCGTTCGGCCGCATGTACGACACGTGGCGCAGCGACCCCGGGAACGCGGAGAATCGTATGCGGGCCTGGGGCCTCGACAACATCCTCTCCGGCGACATCATTACCGAGCAGAACATCCACACGCTCGACGTGATGAACTGGATCATGGACGTGCCGCCCCAGTGGGCGGTGGGCACGGGCGGCCGGAAGTTCCGCCCGGTCGGCACCTGCTACGACACCTTCAGCCTGCTTTTCCAATATCCGAACGACGTCGGCATTACCTTCAGCTCGCGGCAATGTGAGGGGCACGGCACCCAACCCGAAGGCATCCGCAACCGCATGTTCGGAACCGAAGGCGTCCTGGAGACCGAGTACGGCGGACAAGTTCTCATTCGCGGCAAGAACTTCTATCGTGGCGGCTCGTCGCCCGGAATCTATCAGGAAGGCGCCGTCGCCAACATCAAGACCTTCTACGACAGCGTCACCGGCGGCAAGTTCGACAATCCGACCGTCGAGTGCAGCGTGCGCAGCAATCTCATCACCATTCTTGGCCGAACCGCCGCCTACGAGAAGGGCATGGTGACATGGGGTGAGATGCTCAAGCGCAACCAGAAGCTGGATGCGAACCTGAAAGGTGCGAAAGCCTGACGGACGACTCTTTCGGAGAGAACCTCATGACAAGAGAGACAATCAGCCGGCGACAACTGCTGGCGACGACGGCGGGCGCGGTTGCAGGCTTGGCGCTCCCCGCTCTTTGCCCTTCGTTCGCGCAAGAGCGCGGCGATGGGGAAAGACGCCGGAGGCCGCGGGGCTTTCGACTGGCGGTCTGCGACTGGACGATCGGCAAGCGCGTGGACCCGGCCGCCCTGGCCCTGGCCAAGAAGATCGGACTCGACGGCGTTCAAGTCGATTTCGGCGGTAGCAATGAGCAAGACCCGCCCCTGTTCGACCCGGAGTTGCAGAAACGCTACTTCGCGGAAATGAGGACTCAGCAGGTGCGGATCGCCTCGCTGGCGATGGGCATCCTCAACGACATTCCGTACAAGAGCGATCCGCGCGCGGAACGCTGGGTGGATCAGGCGATCGACGTGGCGCAGGCGATGCGGCAGAGGCTCATCCTCCTGGCCTTCTTCGGCAAGGGCGACCTCAAGAACGACGCCGCAGGCACCGACGCCGTCGTGAGCCGGCTCAAGAACATCGCCGCGAAGGCCGAGAAGGCCCGCGTGACACTCGGGATTGAGTCGTGGCTCAGCGCCGAGGAGCATCTGGCGATCCTGGACCGTGTCGGCTCGCCCGCCGTGCAGGTCTATTACGACGTCGCCAACTCGCATAAGATGGGCTACGATATCTACAAGGAGATTCGCACGCTCGGCCGACACATCCGCCAGTTTCACGCCAAGGACTACGACGACCTGTACGGCAAAGGCTCGATCGATTTTCCGCGCGTGCGCGAGGCGATGGACGAAATCGGCTACCGAGGCTGGCTGGTCATGGAAGGCACGAAGATGCCGCTCGGCCTGGAGGAGAGCTGCCGCTATGACGCCGAGTACCTCCGAACGATCTTCCCCCGTAGAGTCTAAGGGGAACTGGAGACGAACGACTCGAACCGATCTGCAGGACATGAAGAGTGGACAACAAGCGTTGACGCTAATACATACGCAGAAGACTGGAGAAAGGAAGGTGTGACGATGAAGGCGAGAACGACCCTGACGGTTCTACTGACCCTGCTGCTGACGGCTGGGGCTGTCGCGACGCCGCTGGATGACTACGTCGCCAAGCCGGACGCAAGCTATACCTATAGCGTCGTGCAGACGATTGACCATCCGCTGGGCAAAGTCCACATCCTCGACATGAAGTCGCAGACGTGGCGCAGCGAGAAAGAAGTCAATCGCACGCTCTGGCAGCACTGGCTCACCATCATCGTCCCTAATGACGTCGCCTTCGACACCGCTCTGCTCTGGATCACCGGGGGCAGCAATCGCGGCACGCCGCCGTCCGGCCCGGACGGTATGCTCGTCGAGATCGCCCTGCAGAGCAAGACCGTCGTGGCAGACCTCAAGATGGTCCCGAATCAACCGCTCGTCTTCACCGACGACCCCGGCAACCAGCGTTATGAAGACGCCATCATCGCCTACACCTTTGACAAGTTCCTCAAGACCGAGGACCCGACCTGGCCGCTGCTGCTGCCGATGGCCAAGAGCGCCGTTCGCGCGATGGACACCATTCAGGACCACCTCGCCAAGGCGACAGACGGCAAGCTCAAGATCAAGGACTTCGTTGTCTCCGGCGGCTCGAAGCGCGGCTGGACGACGTGGCTGACCGCCGCCGTGGATAAACGCGTGCGGGCCATCGCTCCGATCGTGATCGACGTGCTGAACATGGGCCCGCAGATGCGTCATCACTTCGCCGCCTATGGCTTCTACTCCCAGGCCATCGGCGACTACGAACAGATGAAGGTCCTCAATCGGCTGGACTCCGACGGCGGCAGCGAGATCCGCAACTTCGTAGACCCGTACGAGTACCGCCGGCGCTACACGATGCCGAAGTTCCTCATCAACTCGGCGGGCGACCAGTTCTTCCTGTGCGACTCGGCCCAGTTCTACTTCAAGGACCTGCCGGAAGAGAAGTACCTGCTCTATTGCGCGAACACCGATCATGGCCTCGACGGCTCCGACGCGGACAAGGCCCTGCTCGCCTGGTACGGCGCCGTCCTCACCGGCCGGGACCGGCCTCAGTTCTCCTGGGAGATCCCCGGCGAGGGTCGTGTAACCGTCACGACGAAGACGCGCCCGAAGCAGGTCCTGTTGTGGACGGCGACGAATCCGACAGCCCGGGACTTCCGGCTGCAGACGATCGGCAAGGCATGGAAGAGCAAGCCTCTGCCGGACGACGGCAACGGCATCTACAGCGCTCGTGTGGAGGCGCCGGAAAAGGGATGGACGGCCTACTTCGTGGAGCTGCACTTCGACTCGGGCACACCGCTGCCCTTCCGCTTCAGCACGGAGGTCCGCGTGGTCCCGGATACTCTGCCGTACGCCGATAAGCTGAACGCTGCGGCAAAGTGACAGCCTGAAACCCGAATCGGACGACGTCGGACCTATGACTGCACGACCTTTGTCACGGCGGATCGGATTCCAGATCGCCGCATGGATCGTTCTGCTCGCGATTGCCGGGAGCGCCGCCTCCGCGGTGATCTCCCGACAACAGATCGAGGCGGACTGGGCCCGTCAAGACCGACTGCGTGCGCCCGAGTCGCCCGTCACTGGCGAGCAGGATGCCGCCGGGGCATGTGACGGCCTCAAGGACGGGCAATGGGGCTTCCACACGGAGCACGAAGACCGTCCGTGGTGGCAAATCGATCTCGGCAAGCCGTATGAGCTGGACCGTCTGCACGTGTACAACCGGACCGAGTTTGCAGAGCGAGCCGCCCGACTGATCGTCCTGGTCTCAAACGACGGCACGAGCTTTCATCAGGTGTACCAGCACGACGGTACGGCCTTCTTCGGCCATCACGACGGCAAGCCGCTGATCATCTCGCTGCACGGCGCGCCGGCGCGTTTTCTCCGGCTCCAACTGCCCGGCAGAGACTACTTCCATCTGGACGAGGTCGAGATATCCACGGTCGGGTCCGGCGAGAATCTCGCATTGGGAAAACCCTGTACGCAAAGCTCGACCAGCCAGTGGTCACGCCGACATGGCCAACCCGAGTCCGTGCGAACGCCGCTGGGCCTGATTGTCCAGCGCGGACTGAAGCTCGCCGAGTCCTTGCAAGCAATGGGCATGAACATCGAATCGAAGGTTGCTTCGCTGCGGGACATCGCCTCTCTTGCCGGCAAGGAGTCGAAAGATGAACTCTGTCTGCGGGCGCGGTGGGTGATTCGTGCGATGGCTCTCTCGAACCCCCAGCTCGATTTCGACCACATTCTCTTCGCCAAGCGGGCCCCCGGGACGCTGCCGCACATCTCCGATCAGTATTACGGCTGGTGGTCGCGTCCCGGCGGCGGCATCTACATCCTGGAGAACTTCAAGAGTGCATCGCCCAGCCTGCGATGCCTGACGGACGGCTGGCCCGAGGGCAGTTTTCTCCGCCCCGACCTTTCCTACGACGGCCACAGCGTCCTCTTTGCGTACTGCCGCCACTATCCTCACGTGTCGGACATGGAGAAGGTCGATAAGACGAAGCTACCCGAGGATGCGTTTTACCAGATCTACGAGATGAATCTCGACGGCACGGACGTGCGCCGGCTGACGCAAGGCCGCTACGACGATTTCGACGCCCGCTACTTGCCGAGCGGCGAGATCATCTTCCTCTCCACGCGGAAAGGGACGTTCCCCCAGTGCACCAGCGCCAACACGGCTCGCACGCTCGCACAGACGCTGCCGGACAGTTACGTCCGCTGCGGCGGCGACACCAGACGTCCCTGCGCCATCTACACGCTGCACGCCATGGACGCCGACGGGCGGAACCTGCGCCCCATTTCGGCCTTCGAGAGCTTCGAGTACACGCCGTTCGTCGCCGACGACGGACGCATTCTATATACCCGATGGGACTACATCGACCGCTTCAACGGCCACTTCTTCAGCCTCTGGTCCGCCAACCAGGACGGCACGAACCCGCAGCTCGTCTACGGCAACTACACGACCCGGCCGCAGGCCGTCCTCGAGGCCCGCTCGGTCCCCAACTCGAGACAGATCCTCTTCACAGCCGCCGCCCATCACTCCATCGAGGGCGGCTCTCTTACTCTGCTCGACCCAAGCAAAGGCAACGAAGGCGAGAAGCCACTGACGCGCCTGACCCCCGAGGTCCCGTTCCCCGAGACCGAGGCATGGCACGACACCTACTATGCGAATCCGTATCCGCTCTCGGAGGACTTCTACCTCGTCGCCTGGAGCACGCACAAGCTCCCGCCGCACGCCGGCAGCACCCAGATCAAGGATGACCGCAACCCGACCAACGCGCTGGGCCTCTACCTGTGCGACCGGTTTGGCAACCTGGAACTATTGTACCGCGACGAACATCTGTCGAGCATGAATCCCATCCCGGTTCGCCCGCGGCGCAAGCCCCCCATACACGCAACCGAAGTAGACTGGGACGGCGCCCAGGAAGGGGCTTTCCTCATTCAGAACATCCATGAGGGTCTGACCGGCGTCGCACCGGGCATCATCAAGCGTCTGCGCATCGTCGCCGTACCGCCGAAGGTGCAGCCCTTTATGAATCAGCCGTGCATCGGGGTCTCCGCCGAGGACCCGGGCAAGTACGTCCTGGGCACGGCACCGGTCGCATCAGACGGCTCAGCTTACTTCCGCGTCCCGTCCGGCGTGCCGGTCTTCTTCCAGGCCCTCGACGAGCGCGGCATTGCCGTCCAGACGATGCGCTCGCTTACCTATGTCCTGCCCGGCCAAACCTTATCGTGCATCGGCTGCCACGAGTCTCGCGAGCAGGCGCCGCCCGCCGGCGGCATGCCGCTGGCCGTGCAAGGCGGACCTTCAAAGCTCAGGCCCGGCCCGGAAGGCTCCTGGCCGCTCCGCTTCGACCGACTCGTCCAGCCGGTCCTGAACGACCGGTGTATCGAATGCCACAACCCTTCCGGCAGCAACGTCCAGGCGGCTCGGCTCGACCTGACCGAGCGCAGTGCCTATCAGAGTCTGTTGGGGTTCGCGGAGAAAGACCTGGAGAAACTCGCCTTCGAGAAGGATCGGTCGGAAGTCGGTCAATGCCCGGCCCGGGAAAGCCGGCTGCTCGCCCTGCTCTCGCACGACCCGACGCACAAAGATATCCGCCTCGACCAGGACGACTTCGAACGACTGGTGACCTGGATGGATACGTATGCCCATTGGGAAGGTCACTTCAGTCCCGAACAGGAGCAGCAACTCGCCGCTCTACGAGACCGCTACCGACATCTGCTGGAGCCGTAGCGATCGCATCCGACCACCAAGCAACCGCTTTCGCCCCCGTCTGGACTCGTGATTTCCCTTGCGCTCGTGGTGGAAAGACGTGGACATTTCGGCCACTGTGCATTACCTTGTCCTCCACGATCGGGGGCCCTGGTTGAAACAACGCCCTGGTGTGGATGCACATGACGCGTGTAGACAGGAGGACAGAACGTTGAACGGAATCGACACTCTCGCCGTCCTGGGCGCTGCGGCGCCTGCCCAAGTCCATCCCGCCGTTCCACTGATCGTTCTCATCATCGGCATCGCCATCGTCATCGGCATGATTGTCGTGCTGCGCATCAACGCCTTTCTGGCGCTCATCACGGCGGCCATCGTCGTCAGCCTGATGGCGCCGGGCCCGTTCGCCGACAAGATCACGCGCGTGGCGGAGGCGTTCGGCTCCACCGCCGGCAAGATCGGCGTGGTGATCGCCCTGGCCGCCGTCATCGGCCGGTGCCTCATCGATTCCGGCGCCGCCGACCGGATCGTACGCATGTTCGTCAACCTGTTGGGCGAGAAGCGCTGCCCCGTGTCTCTGATGTCCAGCGGCTTCGTCCTTTCCGTCCCGGTGTTCTTCGACACGGTGTTCTACCTGTTGCTGCCGCTGGCCCGCTCGATGCACCGGCGGACCAAGCGCAGCTACCTGCTGCTGATCCTGGCGATGGGAGCCGGGGCCTCGATTACGCATTCGCTGGTGCCGCCGACACCTGGCCCGATGCTGATCGCCGAAGCGCTCGACGTAGACCTTGGCATGATGATCATGGTCGGTGTGCTCTGTGCGGTCCCGACCGCTGTGGTGATCCTGCTGTTCATCGGCTGGCTCGCGAAACGGATCGACATCCCGATGCGTCCACTCGAAGGCACGACGTCCGAGCCGCAGCCACTGCCGGACGAGCAATTGCCCGGCCTGCTGCCGTCGCTGCTCCCCATTATTCTGCCGGTCCTGCTGATTTCCACGCACACCGTCGTATCCACCCTCTGCAAGGGTATCGAGACAACTCCTGCGGCCGCTTCCGTCGAGCTCGCGTCCGGCGCCGAGGTCATGCAGGAGATTCCCATTCTCAAGCGGTGCGAGAGCGTCACGGCGGTGCTCGGCAATCCGAACTTCGCCATGTTGCTCTCGGCCGCCATCGCCCTTGTTGTCCTCTGGCAGCGGCGCAGACCCAGCCGCCAGGAACTCGCGGGGATCGTCGAGAACTCCCTGATGAGCGCCGGCGTGATCATCCTCATCACCTCGGCGGGCGGCGCCTTCGGCGCCATGCTGAAGCTCGCCCAGGTCGGGGAAGCCATCCAGGCGTTGATGGTCGGCAACGGAAGCGAGCCGCTCGGCGGCATCCGATTGCTGCTCCTGGCCTTCTTCATCGCGACGTTGCTGAAGTTCGCCCAGGGCTCGAGCACGGTTTCCATGATCACCACTTCGGCCATGCTGGCGACCTTGCTTCCTTCGCGTGAAGTGCTCGGCTTCCATCCGGTGTACGTGGCCTGCGCGATCGGTTTCGGCGCGCAGTGCGGCAACTGGATGAACGATTCCGGCTTCTGGATCTTCGCCAAGATGGGCGGCCTGACCGAGGTGGAGACGTTGAAGACCTGGACCGTGACCGTGAGCACGATGGCCGTCATCGGCCTGTTCGTTACGATCCTGTTCGCGACGATTTTGCCGCTAATATGAGGTGCACAGTTGAAAGCGTTGCTCTACACACAGCCGTATACCTTCGAATACACTGACGTGCCGGACCCAGCCGTAGGCGATGACGACGTCCTCGTCCGCGTGAAGGCCTGCGGCATTTGCGGCTCCGACGTCGCCGGCCACACGGGCAAGACGGGCCGGCGAATCCCGCCGTTGATTATGGGGCACGAAGCCGCCGGCGTCGTCGAGCGCACCAGCGCGAACGTGACGGACTTCTCGCCCGGCGACCGCATCTGTTTCGATTCGACGGTCTACTGCAACCAGTGTCCCGCCTGCAAGAAGGGCATGTTCAACCGCTGCGCGAAGCGCCGCGTGCTCGGCGTCTCGGTCCCTGAATTCAAACAGGACGGCGCATTCGCGGAGTTCGTGGCCGTACCGCACTGGATCTGCGCGAAACTCCCGGACACCATGTCGTTCGTCCAGGCGGCCCTCCTGGAGCCGGCATCCATCGGCGCCCATGCGGCCAACCGCCCTCCCATATCGAATGATGACACGGTCGTCGTCATCGGGTCGGGCACTATCGGCCTGTTCATCCTGCAGGCGGCCAAACTTCGTGGAGCGCGAACCACCATTGCTTGTGACACGAACGATTTCCGGCTGGATCTTGCCCGGCAGGTCGGCGCCGACGTCTGCATCAATCCCGGAAAGGTCAATCTCAAAGAGGCCATCCGGCAAAGAACGAACGGGCAGGATGCAGACGTCAGTTTCGAGGCGGTCGGGTTCAGCGAAACGTTTCGGCAAGCCATCTCGATCACGAAGACCGGCGGCACCGTCGTCGCCGTAGGTAATCTTCAAAAGGAAACGGAGTTCAATCTGCAGGAACTGGTCTCGCGGGAACTGACCTTTACCGGCTCGTACGCCAGCTCTGGCGAATTTCGGACCTGCATCGACCTGATCGCGTCGGGCCGGATCGACGTCAAGCCGCTCATCAGCCAGGTGCTGCCCCTCAAGGAGGGCAAGGCCGCCTTCAAACGATTGCTGGACGGCAAAGAAGACCTGCTGAAAATCGTACTGGAACCATGACCAAGGAGATGTGAGGATGGAGAACCTCTTCGATCTATCGGGCAAAGTCGCGATTGTCACGGGAACCAGCCGGGGCCTCGGCCAGTATTTCGGTCGGGCGCTGGCCCAGGCCGGTGCGGACCTGGTCATCACGAGCCGCGACAAGTCGCGCCTGACGGAATTCAGAGAAGAAATCGAGGGCCTCGGCCGCAAGGCCCTGCCCGTCAAGCTCGACGTCCTGAACGAAAGTGACATCGAGAACATGGTGCGCGCCGCCATCGACGAATACGGCAAGATCGACATCCTCGTGAACAACGCGGGTCTGAACATCCGGCATCCGGCCGCGGAATTCTCCTGGAAGGAGTGGGACACCGTTCTCAACACGAACCTCAAGGGTGCGTTCTTCGTCGCGCAGGCCGTCGGCAAGGAGATGATCCAGCGCAAGTACGGCCGGATCATCAATATCGGCTCGTGCACGTGCGTCTTCGGCATGGAGGGCATCGGTCCGTACTGCGCCAGTCGCGGCGGCGTCCTGCAAATGAGCCGCAGCCTCGCCGCCGAATGGGGCCGGCACGGCATTACGGTGAACGTCCTCGCCCCCGGCTGGTTCCGAACGGAGCAGAACAAGGTCCTCTACGAGAACACCAAGTGGGTCCAGTACGTCACAGACCGGATCCCCCTCGGCCGCCCCGGAAAGCCGAACGACCTCGACGGCACCGTCATCTTTCTGGCCTCCGACGCCTCGGCCTACGTCACCGGCCAGATCCTTCTCGTCGACGGCGGCTTCACCACCGGCGCCACCAAAGCCATCGTATAGGCGAGGCTGTGACCCCGGCGGCTCGCAAAGGCGTTGGAAAGTCTGGCAACGCGACTTTCCCGCCGGTACAATAACATCTGCATCGGCTGAGCGCCGAGGAAAGCCTTCGATTGGGAGGTCTGAGCATGCTTGCAGCAGCAACGGTGGAAGAGAAATGGTCGTGGACCTCGAATGGGATGATCGCTCTGTACATCGCCATTGGTGTCGTCCTGGCGGCCGTCATAGCCTGGCTGATCTTGCGTAAGACCCTGCGTACGCGCATCGGCATGGAGAAACAGCTCCGGCTCGATCCCGATATGAACGACTGGCTCGTCATCTTCGGCTGGACGCCGAAGGTGCTCTACACGCCGACCATGCTCGCCGCGGTTTTCGCCGCCATCCTGATGTTCATGCACGAGTCGGGCTGGAGAATCTTCGCCTCGATCAACCCGAAGGTGGTCGGCGGCGTCTGGTTCGCCGTCTTCTTCATCAATTTCCTCATCGAGGAATATGCGCTCAGTATCAAGATACTGCTTCTGACCATCGTAGGCTTGGCTTGCCTGCTTCTCTGGCTGCACCTGCTCGGCTGGGTGGGCGGCTTCCTGAAGCTGTTCAGGCATCTCGCTTTTTCCATCAGTGGGAGGGGATACGTTCTGATCGCCGTGATCGGCTCTCTCACGATCCTCCTGTCCTGGCTGCGAGGGCTGTTCTTCTACGTGGCGATCACGCCGAACTACCTGAACCTTCAGGAGGGCCCGACCGAAGCGGGCGAGCAGGTCGGACGTGAGGACTACAACACGAAGATCGACACAGGCGACTTTCTCGAACGCCTGCTCGGGTTCGGTAGGATCAGCATCACGTTCAAGGAAAAGCCCCGACCGCCATTGACCCTGCTCATCTGGCGGGTGGAGAAGAAGGCGCAAATGCTCGAGAGGGTCCGCGGCAAGTACGCCATCGATTATCCGCAGCAGCCGTTGCCGATACGGCCGCCTGAACCCCCAAGCCCGCCGAAACCGCAGGAACCCTCCAAACCGCAATCGGAATAGAGCCATGGAACGACGCACGTTTCTCAAATGCCTCGGCGGTATCGGCTCATCGGCGCTGCTGCCCGCGACCCCCCTGCTCCAGAACTGTCACGGGGCCGAGCGAAGCCCCCGCACGCCGCTGGACGCCGGCCTGTTGTCACGCCGGAACCAGAACCGCTCGACCGTTGCCTCCACGCACGGCATGGTCTGCACCAGCCAGTCGCTGGCCAGCACCGTCGGCCTCGACATCCTCAAGGCTGGCGGCAATGCCATCGACGCCGCGATCGCGGCCAACGTCATGCTCAGCCTCGTCGAGCCGATGAGCTGCGGGCCGGGCGGCGATCTCTTCGCCATCCTCTGGAGTGAAAAGGAGCAAAAGCTCTTCGGCCTCAACGCCAGTGGGCGCTCGCCCTACGACTGGAACCTGCAACAAGCCCTCGATATGGGTCTGAAGGATATCCCGACGCATAGTCCGTTGTCGTGGAGCGTGCCGGGCTGCGTCAGTGGCTGGGCCGCTCTGCACGAACGATTCGGCAAGCTCGACCTCTCCCGAATCCTCGAGCCGGCCATCCATTATGCGAGAGAAGGTTTCCCCGTCACTCCGATCATCGCCCAGTCGTGGTCGTTCGGCAGCTTCGACAGGCCGGGGCTGCGCAGCACGTACACGCCGAACGACAAGCCCGTGCAGTTCGGGACGATCTTCAAGAATCCAAACCTCGCGGATTTCCTGGAGATTCTCTCGCGGCAGGGACCGAAGGCGTTCTACGAAGGCGAGATCGCTGAGCGAATCGTGAAGTTCTCGAAGGCACACGGCGGGCGGTTCGCCCTGCGCGATTTCCGCGAGCACAAGGCGGACTGGATCGAGCCGGCCAGCACGAGCTATCGCGGCTTCGACGTGTGGGAGCTTCCTCCCAACGGCCAGGGCATCGCCGTCTTGCAGATGCTCAATCTGCTCGAACACTTCGACATCGGCTCGATGCAGCCCAACTCGGCCGAGCACCTGCACCTGTTCATCGAAGCGAAGAAGCTGGCGTTCGAGGACCGGGCCGTCTACTACGCCGACATGGACTTCGCCGACGTCCCGTTGCGGCAGTTGATCTCGAAGGCGTATGCCGCCGAGCGCGTCAAGCTCATCGACCGCAAGCACGCCGCTCAGCAAGTGCAGCCCGGCCGGCTGACGGGCTCCTCCGATACGATCTATCTCACCGCCGCCGACGGCGAGGGCAACATGGTCTCGCTGATTCAGAGCATCTACTACGGGTGGGGCTCCGGCTACGTCCCGGACGGCCTCGGCTTCTGTCTCCAGAATCGCGGGCAGCTCTTCGCCCTCGACCCGAACCACCTCAACCGGCTCGAACCGCACAAGCGTCCGTTCCACACGATCATCCCGGCGTTCGTCACGAAGGCTGGCAGGCCGGTCTTCTCCTTCGGCGTCATGGGCGGCAGCTTCCAGCCGCAGGGGCAGACGCAAGTCCTGATGAACCTCATCGACTTCGGCATGTCCCCGCAGCAGGCGGGCGAGCAGCCACGCATCGAGCACGCCGAAAGCTCCGAGCCCACCGGCAGCAAGATGGCCGACGGCGGCTCCGTCGGATTCGAGCGAGGCATCCCCGATGACGTCAAGCTCAAACTCGCCCACCTGGGCCACAAGGTCCGTCCCGGCCTCGGCGCCTGGGGCGGCTACCAGGGCATCTGGCGACAGGACGACCCCTTGCGCTACTTCGGCGGCTCCGACCCCAGAAAAGACGGCTGCACAAGCGGATACTGATCGACATTGAGGATGCCAACCGTGACGGGCAAAATTCTACCTTTCTGCCCTCTTTGCCTATTGGGCGGCTGGGTCGAGGCTCGGAACGAGGATATCACTCAATACAAAAGATACCTTCACCTCATAAGGGCGGACGGCAATGATGTGACGGATCGTGTCAAAATCGTATGCTGTCTGCTCTACCTTGCCCCAACACTCAGCGCCATGATCGCCCCAAGGATCACTTATCACGCCCTGATCGGAAAACCTGTAGCGGATTCCCTTCATCGAATCAACCAGTTGCGTTCCGACCACAACGTAGTCACCCAGGGTGAAACCGTTGCCCAGGTTCCATGGGTATCGGTCCCACAAACCAAAGACAGGCTTGCCCGCCATCGACTTCACATGCGTGCGGTACTTATAAAGAGAAATCGGCGCCGTGGGCCTTCGTGGATCGGCTCTCGAATCACCTGGCCCGACAGGCTCATATTGGATTGGCCCAGGGCGGGGAGGCGTGTCTGGCAACAGGAGGATCTCCAAATTCGGCGCGGCTTCTATCGCGTCCCCGGAGACTTCAAAAGGGATATCAACTTCGATGACACCTTCTGCATAGAGAGCATACATGCTTACCCTGAGCAGTGATATGGATGACGGCATAGGCTGGTTCGCAGCGAGCTTCACTTCGGCAGAGAGACGTGAAGGCTGCAGACGCTCGAAGTTATGGGTTCCTTCCCATTCAGTGACCCAGCGCACCTCTCGGTATTGGCGCACGCCGGACGACGAATTTGTCTGGCATTCGATGACACTGCCATCTTCGTCCAGAATCTCCATGATTGCAAGATTGCTCACATCGATCGCAACCAGATCGTTTGTATCATGGATATCCAGCCGCGCAGAGATCGTTATAGTTCGGCTTGGGACATTAGGCGCGGATGCCTCTGAGCCGGCGACACCCAGGATCGTAGCTGATGCCTGAACGGACTGACATACAAGGTCGAATTTCTCTGCCGCCTCGCAGGACGATAGATGTGTGTTCTCAGGCTCTTCAGTCGCCGTGCTGGCCGCAATAACGAATGGGCTAAGCACTGCCGCAAGAAGGACTGTCCAATACGGCCGGAGTGTTTTCATCCGCGATTTCATACGTCACCTCATGTCGCTTACCACGGAAGCCTCGCGAGCAGAAATACGAAGCACGCCGCTCCATCTAAGCTCGCTGTGAAACCAGCATCATTTGAGGACCTCCCTTGGGCCCAATCCCACATCCCTATATATTATCACACTTTCACCACGATAGCAAGCAGCAATCAACGGGGACGTAGCACCTACCGCTGTATCTTCGTACGCCCGCACGACACGGCGGCTCGCACGGACAAGGTCTATTCGGGCGGGTAGTAGTAGTACACGAGGGAAGAGTAGTTGGCGGGGGTGTCGTTGTTGTGGCCGTGTTCCGTGGAGATGCGAATAGACTTTGCAAAGTGGATTTTTCCGGGCCAGAAACGGTAGACGGTGGTCGAACCGTTGACCTGGCCGAAGACGTCGATGAGGCCCTCGGTCTTGGGCTCGCCGAAGAGAGGCAGGGAATAAGGGTTCTGCAGCCACTCCGTGGACCAGCCGCCCTGGTATTCGTCTTCGTGGCCCGTGCCGTGGAAACGAGGTTTGTCTTCGCCGTCGATGAAGATGCGCATGTCGCCCTCCCACCAGCGTTTGCGGTCCGGCTTGACCGGCTCGACCGTCATGATCTGTCCGATGACGGCGCCCTCGCCCTTGCCGTCGAACAGGACGTAATCCTCCGGCTCGACGATCGGCCAGGCGTGGTTGTATCGAGCCGCCAGATAGCCCAGCTTGCCCGGCGGCTGCGCCTTCGCGGACTCGGTCGTGTAGCCGATCTCGACGTGGAATTGGCCGCCGGAGTCATGGCTTCGATTGAGCAGAGTGATGCGAACGGCCTCGCGAAACGGCATCGGGAGGTAACAGTAGTACCAGCCGGAGCTTGACATGCCGACGAACAGACTCCTGACGTCCGCTTCGCCCAGGCCGGACCCGAAGAACGGACCGATGGGCACGTCCACGGCGGCGGTCTCCTGCTTGTCGTAGAACACCCGCAGGAAGACGTGATTGAGACTGTACTCGCTGGGGGCAAAGAGTGGGTTGATCCTGATATGCTGAATCACGCCGCCACGGTCGAGCGACAACAGCTCGACCTCCGGTGGATCCCCACGCCCCGCGGCGGCAAGCGAAACGGCCCTCTGCACGACGTTGACCTTCGCGCCAGCCGGCTTGGGATCGCTGCCGCAACGCTCGAAGAGATTGACGAGCTTCGAGTAATCCTGTTGCGGCGTCCACGACTTGACGGAAACGCCCTCGTAGAGCTGGTAATAGATATTGTGGAAGCCGGCGGTCTTCTCCGTCGTGATCTTGAGCCGCTTCGCGAACGGCAGCGGCACCGAACAGCTATACCCGCCGCTGGAGATGAAGGCGTGCGTCACGAGGGGATAGACGAACGGCGGATGCTGACCGCTGAAGAAGTCCATCGCCTCGCACTCGAATCGCGGCGTCTTCTCCCCGTCGAAGTAGAGCCGGAGCTTGCCCCAGTGGAGCTTTCGATAGCTGCCGGTGAACCAGAAGTTGTAGACGCAGCCGGCACCGTTCGCGTCGAAGATAACATGTTCGCCGTTGTCGTCCACATAGAGCTGCGAGTAGGTCCCACGGAACCCGTCGTCGTTGCCGCCCGAGCGGTCGTAGCTGGAGAGATAATACGACTGCACGTTCGGGTAGATGTTGGGCAGCAGCGAGAGGTCTTCATAAAACGCAAGGCCGGCCGGCTGCGCCTGAACACCGACGGCCAGACAAGCGATACAAACCACAAGAACAACAATCGTCCTGAGCATGTCCCCTGCACCTCCCCTTGTGTCGGCGTCGGCCGGCTCAATCATCCCTCATCCCTCATCAATCACCTGAGCTTGTGGTCGGCGGGCTTGAGACCTTTCTTGAAGCCACCGAAACCGATGGGGTTCGGGTCGTATTCTCCGATGATGGTCACGTCGCCCTTGGCGGGGATTTTGTCCTCCATGTCGAGCCCCCAATAGCACGCGTTGACGAGCAGCCGGCGAAAATCCTCGTCCTTGAAGTCGCCGCCATGTCCCATTGTGGTCGTGAAGACGCGTGAGGTCTTGCCGGATTCGCCCGTGTAGCCCTTGGTCCAGGCGACCGGCAGTGGCTTCTTGTTCTCGTTGATCTTGTCACCGGGATTCATGCCCGTCAGAACGTAGCCCATGATGACGGGCGTGCAGTCTTCGTGGAGGGTCGTCAGGCCGTAGACGTCGGACGGGCCCCAGATCTCGCCGACGCCACGGACAATCGGTTGGTCCTTCATACCCTCGGCAATGAGACCGCGAGTACTCTCTTTCTGGTGGTCGCCGTAGTGGCTGATCCAGGTCTCGCCGAGCACCTGCCGACCGTAGCCGCCCTTGAAGGCCTCCTCCTTGTTCTGCCAGCTCCACTTGGCATAGGGGCTCTTCGGGTTCTTCCGGTAGAAGAACGGGTGCGTGGCGGTCCGCAGGGCGACGATCGGCTTGCCCGAATTCGTATAGTCCATGATGTGCTTCATCTGCTCGTCCGGCAGCTCGCGGAATCGGACGAACAGGACCATCAGGTCCGCCTTCTCCAGAGCCGCCAGGCCGGGGATGTTGTCGAGCGTCAGCGGGTCGATCTCGCTGCTGTCCTTGTTGATGGCGAACAGGACCGTGCACTTGAACCCGTGATGGACCGCAAGGACCTTGGCCATCATCGGCATCGACTCTTCCGAGCGGTACTCCTCGTCCCCGGTGACAAAGACGATGTTCTTGCCCTGCCCGGGCCCGGAGCCACCCTCGTAGACCATCCAGGACTCTTCCTGGGCACTCGACACGCCCTGCAGCACAACCATCGCAACAATCAAAAGCATCGACTTCGAGATCATGTTCATTTGCGGCACTCCCATCGACTCCTGTAACAGCATGTCCGTCAGATTCCGACGACCTCATTCTCCCGCCGGCAGCGTTTGTCGTCAAGGCTTTGAATCAGATGACCGACGCTCCCCTTTCCATATGCGGCGCCATCTTCGCTTCCTCGCGGGGTCTCGCTCCCAGACGCACATGATCCTGCAGATGATCCTGACGAGCCTGCTGTCGGGTCGGGCCCGAGCCCATCGCAAGAGCTTATCCTGCAGGAGGATGCGCAGACCGAGAAACTCCAGGCCGATGGGAATCAGCCACGATCCCGGGGACAGGGGCGTCAGGAGCGCGACGAGCCCCAGGACGATGAGGACAATCCCAACGGCGTGTTTCACGATCTTCTTCATTCGATCCTTCCCGCGCCACCCGGCCCTCCGGCATACTCACGGCGCGAGTCATCGATTCTGACGACGGACCAGGATCGCCTCGATTTCATCGATCGTGCGATTCATGGCCACCATCGTCAGTTGGAACGGCCCCGGCGTCGTCATGTCGATCCCGGCCTGTTTCAGAATCTCGATGGGATAGTCCGAACCGCCCGCCGAGATGAAATCCAGATACCGCTGTGCCGCCCCTTCGTCGCCGGCGCGAGCCGCTTCGGCCAAAGCGGTCGCGGCGGTGAACGAGGTGGCGTACTGGTACACGTAGAAGTTGTAGTAGAAATGCGGGATGTAGGCCCATTCGACCGTGTAGAGATCATCGACGTGACAGACGCCTGCATCGTGTCCGTAATAGGCCTTGAGAATATCGCCGTAGAGCGCCGTGAACGTATCGCCGGTCAGCGGTTCGCCGCGATCGGCCCTCTCGTGCATCTTCAGCTCGAACTCCGCGAACTGCGTCTGCCGGAACACCGTCCCCTTGATCCCGTCGAGATAATTCATCAGCAGCGACAGGCGGACGTCCTCCTCCTGAATCTCTCGCAGCATCTTATGAATGAGTAAGGTCTCATTGAAGGTCGAGGCCACTTCGGCCACGAACGTCGAGTAGTCCGCCAACGGAAACGGCTGGTTGCGGTTTGCGTAATCGCTGTGCAACGCGTGGCCCATCTCGTGGGCCAGCGTGCTGACATCGTCGTACCGGCCGTTGTAATTCAGCAGAATGTAGGGATGGACATCGTAGGCGCCGCCGTTCGAGTACGCACCGGAACGTTTCCCCGGCGTCGGATACACATCGATCCATCGCTGCGCGAACGCCCTTTCCGCCGCACGGCGATAGTCGAGACCGAGCGGCTGAAGCGCATCGAGATACAGCTCCTTCGCCTCGTCGAACGTGTACGCGAGGTCCAGGCCCTTCACGACCGGAGCGTAGAGATCCGAGTACTTCAGCGCCTCGACGTCGAGCATGCGCTGCTTGAGCCGCAAATACCGATGGAACGTGCCCAGGTTGTCGCGAACGTTGCGGATCAGGCTGTGGTACACGGCGACCGGGATATTGTTGCGATCCAGCGCCCGATGCAGGGATGACTCATAGTTTCTGGTTCGCGCATAGAAGACATGGGTCTGTAAGTGTGCGTAGAGGTCGACGCCGAAGGTCTGCCGAAACTTGTTCGTGGCGGACCAGAAGGCCTGAAAGACGGCCTCGCGGTCTCCGCGGCTCGGCGCGGCGCGATGGAGCGCATAGCCGGCCTTGTTGAGCGTCGCGACCGTCCCGTCGCTCAGGGTGATTTCCGGGTACGGCATCTCCGCATTGCTGAACACGGCGTAGATCGAGCCGGGACCGCTGGCCATCTGCCCGGTGCGGGCCAGGATCTTTTCCTCTTCCATCGAGAGCGTGTGGGGCTTGCTGCGGAGAACATCGAAGAGATACATCCGATAGACCTCGAGATCCGGCTCGGCGGCCATCCACTGCTCGACGGTCCCAGATTCGAGCGTGACGATCTCCGGCTCCATGAACGAGGCCTTCGTATTGTAGTCCGTGATGAGCTGCTCAATCTCCTGCTTCATGGCCAGATAGGCCGCATCGCGCGTATCCTGGTCGGATTTCATGTGTGCGTAACCGTGCAGGCGTCCGAACGTCCTGGAGACGTCGCTGTTGAGCTTCAGACAGGCCAGCAACTGGGCGGCCGAACCTGTCAGCTTGCCTCGGTATTGCAGGATGTCATCGAGCCGGCCAGCCAGTTCGTCCTTCGCGTGCCGCCACGCCTGATCGGACGGGTAGAGGTCTTCGAGCCGCCACTGCTGGGCGGCCGGCACGTCCGAGCGCTGCCGCACCTGGGCGGAAGCATCAGCCGCAAGGAAAGGAGTAAGTATCATCATCAGCGCACCACCTGATATCCACCACTGCTTCATTCAACGTCCCTCTATACAACGTCATGCATGCTCCAGGTTCCGGGTTCATACATCGTATCGGCGTCCGGGTATGGTATGGTTTGACCGGATACGATGCAAGCGTTGTCTCGGCTGCTTTAGAAGCGGTAGACGAGCTTGAGGAAGATGCTGGAGACGTCCTCTTCTTCGGTCTCGTAGTCGTTCCAGAGCAGGTAGACGTCAATGTCTCTTCGTATCGGCCACGAATACAGCGTGGTCAAATTGTGGCGGCCTTCCGAGGTCTGCTCGGCCGTGAACTTGAGCCGGGCGTTCCAGGTGAAGTTGTACTGCGTCACGGAGCGCCAAAGCCACGTGGTCTCATCCTCCCGCCTGTCCGTCCAGTGGCGGTAGTCGCCGCCCAGGGTGGTCACCAATCGGTCGGTAATGCGCTGGGGCTTTTCCAGCGAGTATTCCACGTACGGCTCCGTCTCGTACTCGCCCCGCTCCGCCGTGAAGCTGATTGAATCCCAGATATCGACATCTTCGTTGTATTCGATCCTGAGGCGGTCGGACCAATTCTCATACGGCGCATGATAGCGGTCGGCCCGAAAGTACCACAACTCGATTTCACTTCTCAAGCACAGGCCGACCCACTCGGTGAAATCGCGGAGCGACGTGTTGTGATTGTTGTCCTCGTAGAGGTCGATATCGGAACCGACGCTCAGCCATTTGAGCGGTCCATCGTCCAGGTTTCTACGATACTGCAGAAACGAGCCCGGCCCGCGAATGTCTCGTCGCGGCACGTACCCAAGATCCGGCCGAAAGCCGCGGGAGATGTCCCGGTATTCGAGCCGCCACCAGAACGGCTGCGTCCCGCCGTTTACGGCCGTATATACGGCGTAGCCGCTGTCGTCGATTACGTCATCCGTGTCAATGCCCTCGGAATCCGTCAGCCCGAGAACCTGCGTGGTCAGCGAGGTCGTGCTGTCGAAGAAGACGCGGGAGTCCATGCCGCCCGCGATGTTGCTACCGTCTTCCCGCAGAGACGTCGTCCAGATCGCACCGACGTGGGACAGCTCGCCGAAATTGTGAATGTACCGCCCGACATGATAGTTCCCGCTCTGCATCAAGTCGTCCCGCTCAATCTCGCCCTCGACGTCGATGAGCCCAAGGGCCCAGGAGCGGCCCTGGCCGGTGACTTTTCCGCCGGCATCGATTTCCTGCAGCCGTCGGCTGTAGTAGATGTTGATGGGCGTGTCGAACAGCTCGCTGCCCTCGCGAAAGAAGGTCCGCCGCTCCTCCAGGAACCGCTCGGTGTCCCGCAGCTCGATCGTATCGGGGTCGGCCTCCACCTGGCCGTAGTCGGGGTGCAGAGTCAGGGCACTGGTCAGCTCGGAATTCAGACGCATCGTCATATCGAGGCCCGTGGACAGTTGGTTCTTGCCGCGGTTGATGTCGTACGCGCTGCTCAGATACGTCTCGAACGCCGGACGGTTGGCGAGTTTCACGTCCGCTAAGTCCAAACCGGCGAGAATGCCGAATTCCCGGGGGTATCGCGCCTGGCTGTTGCGGTAGCACCAGTACCCGCTCTCCTGTCTTCCGTGCTCAACGCGGCGAAAGTTGCAGCCCCACGTGACGCCGTCCTTCTTGCTGAACAGCAGGTTTCCAATCGGGATCGCGATTTCAGCAAACCACCGGTCTTCCGTCACGGTGCACGCCGCCGTCCAGTCGCAGCCCCACGACTCATCATAGTTGAAAAGCCCCATGCGGGCGTCGTACCGTGTCCCCAGCGTGTTCACCGCGAAGACGTAGGCACAGCGCAGGTCGTGAAACGTATCGAAACGAATCTCCACCCGATCCTCGTTCCGAATTTCCTGGTCGTACTTTCGCGCAAACGCCACGATCTTCCCAGGCTCCGGTTCGAGGCATTCGAAGCCGACGTAGATATTCTCGTCATCGTACACAATGCGCACCAGCGTTTGCTCGACGGCGGGCCGCTCCGTCCGATAGTCGATGAAATCCGTAGCGACCTCGGCCTCGGCCCAGCAGGACTCATCCAGCACACCGTCGATGACAAGCGGCGTATCGATTCGATGGGCGGCAACGGACTTCGCGTCGCTCCTCGCGCGGACCACGGCCGGGCCAAACAGGGAAGAGAGGATCGGCAGGAGGATTAGGAGTGCTTCAACCGAATGCTTCATGCCGCCGTATCTGTATTCCTACCATGCCGAAGGATCAGCTTTATCCACAGGATTCCACATGCAGGCCGGCCGAGACCCGACGCAGAAGCGGCATTGTAGCGGCCCGTCGCGCCTATGGCAACCTCGCGTGAGGAAATTCATGCGCCGGCCCATCAGGCGTTGGCTGTGGCCGGCACTCGCACGGGGCCTTCGTGCTCATGAAGAAGAACCTCGCCTTCGTGATCGCATCCCGCGTGCGACACAAACAAAAACACCGGGGCCCGTGCGTGTAGGCACGAGCCCCGGGTCATGTCACATTGCGGTGGCGCCGAGCGATGGCTCGGAGCGCCGTTTGGTTCCGCTACGGCGTCGCGTCGGCCGGGCCGATGACGCGAATGTCATCGATGAACAGCAGACCCGTGCCGTCCGGCGTCGGATTGTCCGGATCGCCCACGCCGATATACAGCTTCTTGACTCTGGTCAGATTCGCGTTGGGAATCTGGCTCAGCGGGATCTTCCACTCGGTCCAGTCGGTGAGGTTCACCGCGGTCGGATCCGGATGGGTCACGACCCCGACCTTGTTGCTGGTGTCCTGCACGGCCAGATACAACGGGGCAGGATCGTTGCCGCGAACCACGTCGCCGATATCGGCGATCTTCCACTGCCCGCTGACCGAGCCCGTGACCTTCACGTCGGAGAATTCCGCGTAGCAGACGCCGCCCCGACCGTTGTTGCTGGCCAGCATGAAGCCGATGTAGACGGTGTTCGGCATGATGATCATCTGCGGGTTGGCGGAGGCATCGCCGCCGGTGTTCTCCGTGTCGGGCTGCTGGATCCAGGTCGTGCCGTTCTCCGAGTAGTAGGCGGTGAACTGGCTGCCCTGGCGTTCGACCTTGACCCAGAACGGCAGCGTGACCAGGCCGACGTCACTGTGGGCCGAGACCGCATTGGCCGCCGTGCTCGGACGATTCTGGAAGGCCCTGCGGCCTTCCGGGGTCGGGAACATGAACGCATAGGACGAAGCGGGATCCATGCTCTCACGGATCATCACGCCGCCCTTCGCCCAGGCGGAGGTGTTGTCCACGCTGAGGACCTTGGCGGAAATCGAGCCGTCGCCACTGAGCTGCTTGTACATGAAGCGGCCGTTGTCGGCGGCGCCCCAGACATCACTGCTGTTGGCGCTCATCCGGTACTGGCCGGCGGCCGTCTCAACAGCCGTAACCGGGCTGCCCTGGAACCACAGACTCAAGTCGGTGACGCCGTACAGCGTCCAGTCCTGCGCCGACGTCCATTCCCGTTCGGCCTCAGAATAGTACGGCGAATTGACGTTGTTGTAATCCAGCGGCATGGACTGCGCGCCGCTGTGGACAATCGTCTGCTCGGCAAACGGAGCGTCGAAGTACCCGACGACCGAACCGGTCCCGTTCGTCAGGCCGTCGACCCAGGCCTGCCAGATGGCTTCGCCCGCCTCGTAGTCGTCCGTGTACGTTTCGAATTCATCCACAATGAGATAGTCGGGAATGGTGAATCCCCAGACGCTGCCCCGGTGGATGGTGACGCCGTCGGCCTCGACTTCATCGACGCGCCAGAAGTACGCGCCGCCGCCAAAGTCGACAAGCCCCGCCAGAGAGAGACTCGTGGCGG
>Ga0207752_1000202_pt1 | contig 27945 bp, 24 predicted proteins | sample Pon2CUnioCityCA_6_FD_187272 | JGI IMG/M metagenome (GOLD analysis project Ga0207752, IMG submission 187272) | Marine sediment microbial community from Union City, CA, USA - Pond 2C Sediment 2 (SPAdes) | ecosystem: Environmental > Aquatic > Marine > Intertidal zone > Salt pond sediment ... | reverse complement strand
CTCTCCCCCCTCCTCTCCTACCATCACCGCCGCCGTAACCATGACCCTCCTAAAAAAGGCAGCCACACCGGCCGGTGTGGCTGCCTTCTCATTTTACTGGATGACGTTGTTACAGATCAGTAAAGGTCGGGAAGCAGTAATCCGTAATTGCCATCATGCCGCTTGTAGATGACGTTAACGCCCTCCTCTTCCGGATTGAAAAAGACGAAAAAATCGTGCCCCAGCAGCTCCATCTGGTCGATCGCCTCTTGCGGTGACATCGGCTGCAACGGGAAGCGCTTGCGCCGCACGATCTCGTACCCTTCCTCTTCCTCCTCTTCCAGAATTGCCTCTTCGATCGGCAACGGCTCAAATTCAGGAAAATCGCCATTCCCACTCCGGCGATTCTGGCGCCGCTTACCGCGATAGCGATTAATCTGGCGGTACAATTTGTCTACGACAGCATCCACCGAGGCAAACATGTCGTTGCTGCGCTCCTCCGCCCGAAGAATCGTTCCGCGCCGATCCCGAATCGTGATCTGGGCCACTTGCCTTTCCACGGCGCTGCGTGTGTTCTCTTCCGCCAGATCCACCCGGACCTCCACCAGTTCGGACATATACCGGTCGAGCCGTGACGTCTTCTTTTCGACGTAATCTTGTAGACGTTCAGACACTTCCATGTTACGAGTGTGGATCAATATTTCCATCTTTCCATCTCCTTTAATGGAACTTTGGCAGGCGACCGGCCATAGGGCGCCGCGCCGCCTGCAATTCATTCAGTTATCAATAGCCCGGGCCAGACAGTACGCGCTGACACTGTGCGCCCCTGCATCCAGCAAGGCCGCTGCTGCCGCTGCCAGCGTGGCCCCGGTTGTATAAACGTCGTCAACTAACAAAATCCGCCCTGATACTCGTTCAAACCCGGCCCCAAAGGCGCCATTGACATTATTCAGGCGTTCATTCCCACTGAGCCCGACCTGAGGCCGGGTATGCCGGATCCGCCGCAACGCCCCAGACTTTACCGGCAGTGCCAGTTGCCGGCAAAAATGCTCGCTCAATAATTGCGCCTGGTTAAATCCTCTTTCCCGTTCCCGATCCCGATGGAGCGGAACCGGCACCACCATGTCAATTGGCGCCCGCCATCGCGGCCACGCGGCCGCCATCAATTCGCCCAGGGGCCGGGCAACGGCAAATAAGCCCTCATACTTCAACGCATGGATCGCCGGCGGCACCGGTCCCGAATAGAGCAGCGCAGCCCGCACCTGAACCAGGGGCAAGGGGCGCCGCAGGCAGACCGGGCAGCCGGCAACACTATCTGCCAGCGGGCGACCACAGCGATCGCACAGCGGCGGGCGTACCCAGGGTAAGGCAGCCCGGCACTCATCACACAGCAATGTACCTACACGCTGGCACGAAGCACAAACGGGGGGAAGGAAGAAATCAAGTGCACTATCGACGACGTGGCGGACACGAGACCGCCACGAGGAGGTCACATGAACGGACAACAGTTGCCCTTTTCTTTAAACGTATAGTTGAGCGAGGCTGTCTTTGCAGCAACCTGGCCCTATTTTTAACCGCCTAATGATTGGAGCGCGCCGCTGCGTATGATCTGAAATGCGGCCGGCCCCAATAATACGATAAACATCGCCGGGAAAATCAGAAAGACCATCGGAAATAGCATCTTGATCGGTGCCTGTTGCGCTTTTTCTTCAGCGCGCTGGCGCCGGCGGATACGCATCTGTTCCGATTGAATCCGCAACACCTTGCCGATACTCACACCCAGCTGATCCGCCTGCAGGATAGAAGCGACAAAACTGGTAACGTCCGGTACATCCATCCGCGCAATCATGTCCCGTAACGCTTGCCGGCGCGTCTTACCCAATTGCATCTCATAAATGACCCGGCCGAATTCCTCGGCCAGAGGATCATCCCATTTATCATCCACTTTTGCCATGGCGCCGTCGAAAGTCAGGCCGGCGTCAACGCAAATTGTCATCAAGTCGAGGGCATCCGGTAGCTTCTTGATAATCTCCTGTTGGCGCCGGCTGATCATCGAACGCAACCACAATTGCGGAAGCATGAAACCCACGCCCGCGAAAAGTATCGTGAAAAGCAAGCGCCGGCTTGTATCGACGTTGAACCGGACCATCAACACAAAGAAGAGACCGGCCAGGAAAACCGTGGTAATTCCCCGGATCGCCCAGAAGATAGCGGCAGACATATTCCGTGGGCTCCCGGCCAGCTCCAACTCGTGTTCTGTCCGCTCTAACGTAGATTGGGGCGTAAAGCGTGTAACAAACTCGCCGAGACCCCGCAAGATGGGCACGAAGATCCGGTCAGTAATCGGCAGGGATAGCTCGATTTCTTCAATCGAAGTCGCTTCCTCCCGGGCCGCAAATTCGTCTATTCGCACACCCAGCGGATCTTCTTCCGCCCGCCGCAGCAGCAGAATACTGGCCACAATCACAACCATTGCTCCCAAAACCAATACTAGAATACCAACGGTGCCTAGACCGGCCATAGCTACCTCCAAAAAGCGTTGGTTTATACCTCGATATCTACGATCTTGCGCACGGCAATAATACCCATACCTATCATCAGGAGTCCGATACCCACTACGATCCAGCCGCAGGGAAGGACGCCCGGAATAATGAAGGGATCCTGTCTCACAAACATCTGGCCCCCATATTCCGGATTGATGCTGTACAGGACCAGGCCCAACCCGATGGGGAGCAGGCTGATAATCCAGCCGGTCAAGCGCCCCTGGGCAGTCAGGGTCTGGATCTCTCCCTTAATCCGCACGCGCTCGCGAATCGTATGGCTGATGATGTCCAGGATCTCGGCCAGGTTACCACCCACCTCTCGCTGGATGTTCACAGCCGTAATCACCAGATCCAGGTCCTCACTGGGCATGCGCCGCAGCAGGTTGTTCAACGCCTGTTCCAGACTCAGACCCAGCCGGACTTCTTGTACCACCCGCTCAAACTCTCTCGATACAGGAGGAGGTAGTTCCGTCGCAATCGCCTCCATCCCCTGCAACACGCTATATCCCGAGCGCAACGCATTTACCCACAGGTTTAGCGTATCCCCTAGCTGATTCTCAAATGCCCGCAGGCGCCTGTTGGCCATGTAGTTGATATACATTCGCGGCAATCGCAGACCGATGACGAATCCGACAACCACCAGTACGATATTCAGATCGAGAATCCAATAGCCTATAAGCGCCAGCCCGAACGCCGAGACAAATTGTAGACCGATATACTCGCTGACCCGCAGCTTGACGTCGGCCATGGCAATGCGTTTGCGGATCGGATCAAAAAATGGCCTGTCGGCAATCGCATCATCCAGCCGGTCCGAAACGCGTGTCCCTTCATCCTCGACCGTTACCCGCTCAAACGCTTCTGCATCGTACTCGCCGACGAATTGCTCCATCCGTTCTTCGACCTGGCGGTTGCCCCCGGCAAAAATGGCCAACCCGGCTCCGAACATCATCAGCAGTCCTATGCCAAGTAATATTATCAGTAACGGAGACAATTTTACCTCCTCAGGGAGCGTTTAGAGAGTGCCTCTGAACCCTCGCAACTTTAGCGTCCGCGCGTGCCAATTCCGAAGATAGAGGGCGGTAGCATGATCCCCGCCTCCTGGATCCTCGGCATGAACTTCGGCCGGAGTCCTGTGGGCCGGAGACGACCAATCACCTTGCCATCCTCAAAACCACTCTGCTCAAAGCGGAAGATCTCTGACATCGTGATCACGTCACCTTCCATCCCCTGGATTTCGCTGACAGATACAACCTTGCGGGTTCCGTCACGGAAACGCTCCGTGTGGACAATTACGTCAATCGCCGCTGCCATCTGCTCCCGGACGGCACGGTGGGGCAGATCCATCCCGGCCATCAGCACCATCGTTTCCAGACGGGACAACATATCGCGAGGACTGTTGGCGTGCGCCGTCGTCAAGGAACCATCGTGACCGGTGTTCATCGCCTGGAGCATGTCCAGAGCCTCACCCCCGCGCACCTCCCCAACCACAATCCGGTCAGGTCGCATACGCAAAGAGTTGATTACCAGATCCCGGATAGAAACCGTGCCGCGCCCCTCCACGTTCGGCGGACGCGATTCCAACGTAACCACATGTTCCTGCCGTAGCTGGAGCTCAGCCGCGTTCTCAATCGTTACGATCCGTTCATCGTCCGGGATGAAGTTAGAAAGGATGTTCAGTAATGTCGTCTTTCCCGACCCGGTACCGCCGGAGACAACCACATTCAGGCGAGACACAATGCACGCTTTCAGGAATTCCACAGCCTCCTGTGTGATCGAGCCAAACTCAATCAGGTTCTCGATCGTCAACGGTGTCTTAGAAAAGAGACGAATTGTCAAGGTGGGACCATTGATGGCGATCGGCGGAATAACTGCATTAACACGAGAACCATCAGGCAAACGCGCATCTACCATCGGCGAGCCTTCGTCAATACGGCGACCCAGGGGTGCCACAATCCGGTCGATGATGCGCATAATGTGCTCGTCGTCGTCAAATGACGTGTTCACCCGCTTCAACTTGCCGTCACGTTCAATATAGACCTGTTTCGGGCCGTTGACCATGATCTCGGTTATGCCGTCGATGTTGAGATATTTTTCCAAAGGACCAAACCCCAGGATTTCCGCCACAATTTGTTCAAACAAAGCCCGCTTCTCATTGCGGCTTAGAACAATCTGCTCATCCGCCAGCATCGTCTCATACATCTGCTGAATGGTCGACCGCACTTCCGATGATTGCTGAATGTCAATGCTCGGATCGAGCTCGGCGATCAGCTTCTGTTGGATCCGGTTCTTCAGGTCAACAAATGCATCGCGGCTTCCCGTCGCTGGCGAAGTGCGCTTGACGCGCAACTCCTGTAATTTCGACGAACCTTCTTCCCCTTTCTTTGCAGGTTCTTGATTACGCTCAATCCGTTTTAATAGTGACACGATCCTTCTCCTCGGTTAATTAACTTGCTACGCGAGACGAGCTACCAAAGAGCCGTTTCCAGAAGGGAACCTTCTTTCGCTCCTGCTCCGTTCGCTGTTTTCCCTGTGCCGCCTTCGGTTCAAATTCGGTGACGGCAAATTTTGCCAGTTCCCGCAGCGCCTTGCTGATCGGGCGGTTGCGATTGCGCCCGGAGACCAGCGGCTCTCCCTGATCGGAGGCCCGGGTAACCGCTTCCTCATCCTCAGGAATCGTAACCACCACCGGCCGTTTCAGCGCGTTTGCCACATCCTTCACCGAAATACCCAATCGATTTGAAGAACGATTGACGATCAGGATTACCTTCTCCCGCCCATAGTTCAGGGTATTTGCCAGATCAAAGAAACGGCTGGCATTTTTCAGGGCCGGCATGCTTTGCTGCGCAATCAGGAAAATACGATCAGACACATCCAGCATGGCCAGAGCAACATCATCCAGGCTGGAACTCGAATCGATAATAATATACTCGAAATCACCCCGCAGATGTTCCAGCAACGTCTTGATATTTGTTTCCGTAACCAGGTCCGCCATCTCCGGCCGGGGTGGCGCCATCAACACACTCAGGTCACTTTCGTGGCGTGCCACCACGCTGCTCACCAGATCCGTATCCAGATCTGCGATCCGATCCACCAGATCCGCAATCGTCGTCGCCGGCTTCATGTTGAGCATCACGGCCACGTCGCCAAACTGGAGGCTGCCATCCACCAATAGCGTCCGGTATCCCTCGCCTGCCAGCGCTACCGCCAGATTGGCCGCAATGGTTGTGCAGCCGCTACCCCCTTTGGGGCTATAAACCGTGATGATATGCCCTTCCGTTGTCTCGTCGGCCTCCGCCGCGCTCACCCCCGCCATGGACGCCGTCCGCTTCCGAGAAGGAGCCACCTGGGGTGTCGCCGGCCGCATCTGGTGTACGCGCCGGATCGCCGAAATCAGCTCGTCCCCCGAAAACGGCTTCATTAAGAAATCGCGTGCTCCGGCAAGCATTGCCCGCCGCAAGTAGTCGGCCTCGCTCTGCACCGACATGATAATGATCTGCGCCGACGGGACATTTTGTACAATCGCCTGGCTCGCCCCAATCCCATCGAGCCCAGGCATGTTAATATCCATCAGGATAATATCGGGCTCGTGCTCCTCAGCCATCTCTACAGCCTGCTCACCGGTGCCCGCCTGAGCAATCACCTCCACATCCGACTCGAACTGCAATAACTTGCGTACATTTTCCCGAGTCTCTGGGAGATCGTCGACAATCAGTACACGGATTTTATCTGACATTTGCCATCCAACAGAGTATAGTTATGTTAAGCTCAACACCCGCTTCACCCAGATGAACATTATAATCCACCGGTTCACAGGCAATACCATTCAAGAAAATAGACCTACTCCTAATCATCATACTCTGATAACTGTCGATGTCAAGACAAGCACGCAAAAACCCAGTTCCTGCTAAACGTAGAGGCGCTCACTCGTAGAGGCGCTCACTCGTAGAGGCGCTCACCTTTAGCCGGCAGGTTTGGTCCAAAGCCCAGGCCTGCACCCCTCCCATCTCCCCGGCTGCGCTCGATAATAGACTAACCAAACACTCTGTCAGCGCCAGATCTCTATCTACTGCCAGCGGCCGGTACCTCTCCCTCTACGAAAAAACGGACCCTATCCAGAGATAGGGCCCGTTCAAAAAACCTACGGCTGATAATGATTTACTGAAGACCTGTGGTGATCCGGCTGAACACATTACCAATCTGCGGGCCCAGTAAGGTCAGAATAGCAATAACAACAATTGCGACCAAGACAAGAACCAAAGCATACTCCACCAAACCCTGACCCTCTTCACGCTGTAAGAACAACATCTGCTTTCACCTCCTTAAAGGATAATTTCAGGAGTAATCGAATGATAAAAGTTGATTGTTTTGATTACCCTGTAGTCATTAGCTTAACCCTCTTCCAAAGGAATTGCAATAGGAGCGTAGTCACAATTCCGGGGAATCATTGCCCCTGTAATTACGTCTCCATCAGCGGGATCGAGAACTCGGCACGCGTTCCCTGGCCAAGGTTACTCTGGATCTTCAATTCACCGCCAAGCATCTCAAGCCGTTCCCGGATAGTGGAGAGGCCAATGGTCCGGCCACCGCTTTTGTTAAGCGCCTCTTCTGCGTTGAATCCGCTCCCATTATCCTCCACTACAGCCATCAATTGATTCTCAGACAAATCAAAGAGCACCTGAATCTGGGTCGCCTGGGCGTGACGGCGGGCATTATTCAACAACTCCTGGACCGCGCGGAATACCGTGATCTCGACGTGCCCCTCTAAGCGCCGCTCCGTGCCGGTCACCGTAATCGAAATCTGTGCATCATCCTTGTCCTGCAGGGTTTCGACATAACGGCGCAACGTGGGCACAACGCCCAGGTCATCCAGCATCATCGGTCGCAATTCAAAAATGAAATCCTTGACTGTTTCGAAAGTGGTTGCCGCTGTCCCCTTCAACACATTTAGTTCCGCCCGCGCTCTGTCTGGATTGATATCAAAGAACCGCTGGCAGATCTCCGCCTGCAAGATGAAATTACTCAGCGAAGAAGCAGGACCATCGTGCATCTTGCGCACCAGGCTCTGCCGGGCCGACTCCTCCATCTGCACAATCCGGATCACGTTTGACTGATCCCTGCGCACCCGCTGCCCGCCAAGCACCGGCAGCGCCCCCATACCCTCCGCCATATCCAGCAACCGTCGTTGCACATCCGCCAGCCGCTCCAGGTTGCGCTGGTCGCTCTGGAGCTTCTCCAACTGGCCCCGCATCGTGAACAGGCGCTGCTGCGCGTTCTGCTGAGCTTCGTACCCCTCGCGAATATCCTGCCGCGGCACCGTATCGAAGTTCATCTGTAACTGGCGCACGTAATTCGTCACCTGCGCGTTACGTTGCGCCAGCCGCTCCACCTCTGCCGCGCTCTGTTTGATCAGAACGTCAATCTCTCTTAATTCCTTCTCCGTCTGCTCAAACTCGTGCTGAATCTCTTCGATAAAGGACTGGAAGGAATGATCTCCATTAACTTCGTCTTGTTCTGCCATCACTCTTCTACCACCACTCTGCTAGGATTGCACTTTCGAATCCAGCACACGTTGCCGTCACTTACTATCCGCAACCATCCTCCTACTCATTCCGCATCTGCTCCAGGCGCACCCACCCCCGGCTTAATGCATACACAGCCGCCTGCGTCCGATCATCCTTGCGGAGCTTCCGCAAAATAGACGTCATGTGGTTCTTTACCGTCTGGTGGCTAATCCCCAGGCTAAAGGCGATCTCCTTATTGCTCATACCGTGCGTTACATGCTCCAAAATCTCCATCTCGCGCGGAGAAAGTGGGACCAATGAATCATCTGCGTCCGCCAGTTGGCCCACTCCGAACTTGTCTTCCACCCAGTCGATCACCTCATCATAGGACATCACCTTTTCCCCGACCACGTATTGACCGGCCTGCACGGCCTCGATCGCCTCGATCAACGCTTCAGGGGTGATATCCTTGGGGCAGTACGCAGAAGCGCCGACACTGAGCGCATGGAATACCTGCTCCGCATCATCGTAGCCGGTGATCATTACGAATTTCGTGTCCGGCATCTGAGACTTAATCCGTCGCGTCACCTGCAGGCCGTTAATCGTGGGCAGATTGATATCCATCAGGATCACGTCTGGCTTCACGTCGAAGGCAGTGCTCAACGCCTCCTCCCCATCTGCCGCTTCGCCGACGACCTCCATATCGCCGACAATCTCCAGAACATCGCGCAATCCCTGGCGAAAGACAGGATGGTCATCCACAATCATTAGGCGTATCTCGGACAAAGTTTCCTCCTGTCACTCCTGTCCCGACTCAATGAGGACAGCCCGTTAGCAAGTAAGATATGAGTCTGGGCAGTATACCATGAACAAGATAATCAGGGCAAACGAGGGGCATTGCCCGCCACCACCCCTCCGCCTATTCCGGCAGGTGGTAAACGGCCATATTGTTCCATCCCTGTTCCCGTGTCCAGGCATAGCCCGTATCGTACAGTCGAACAACATCGTCCCGGCCGGTCAAGGCCAGATAGGGCCAGCCGGGTGCTGTCACCAGGTATGATGCCTCACTCTCCAGCACGTAGCGCGCCAGGCGCGCCTCGTCGGCCAGCATCGGCACAACTTCCGGGGAAATCAACCCCGCCAGATCCAGGAGCGGGCGCCGGGCAAAATATCCGATCGCCCCGATATCGTGTGCTGCCACCAGCGCCTCAGGCGGTGTGTTTTCCCGTAACCAGTGGGCCACATCCACCATCTCCCCTTCGATAAAGGCCACATCCGCTTTGTATGCCCCGGCTCCCAGCCCCACAAAGATCAACAACAGCAGGGCAAATGTAAGTACTGCCACTTGCGCCAACAAACGGCCCGGCCGTCCCCACCGTTGCCGCATTCCGGCCAGTAACGCCCCCCAGCCATGCAAACCATACACAATCCAGATGGGCACCGCTGGCCACAGATAGCGCCCATGCTGGTAAGTCACCGGCAGGCGCCAGGCGTAAGCCAGCAGGTGTCCGCCCGCCCACAGGAGCGGGAGCGTGTAACCCAGGCGTTGTGCCCTCAGATCGACACGCACCGCCCGCCAGCCGGCCCACAGCAGTCCGGGCACAAGCAGCAGGCGGGCGCCACTCATTCCCTGCCATCCCACCTCTGGTCCGCCGGCACTGAGATAGAGTAACCGCACAAAACGCCAGGGTAACGGTTGCATTTGCAACGTGGCATATTCCGCCTGCTTCGCATACAGGGTGTTTGGCCACATCTGGCCACTGAGCGACAGATTAAGGGCAAAGTAAGGCAGCAGCGGGAGCACCAACATCACCACGAACAGCACAAGACCCCGCCAGTCCCGGCGCAGGGCAAGCCCGGCTGCCAGGAGCAGGAGGAGGAGAAGCCCTTCCGGCCGCACCAGGACCAGCAACCCGCCCAGAAAGCCCAGCCAGGGCCCCGCCGGACGATCCCCTGCATATAGTGCCAGCACCGTCACCGCCAGCGCCATAAAGAGCAACGTCTCCATTCCACTCACCGCCGCCCATAGAAGCGGCCAGGAAAGCACCACTACCGCTCCCCCGGCCCACGCCTGGCCGGCCTGCGCCGGCCACAACGCCCGCCACAAGACCATACCCGCCCACCCCATCCAGACCAGAGTCAGGATGCCCAACAGATAAGTCCACCAGAAATGGGGAACGGAAAGCGCATAGCCGGCCGCCAGTAACAGCGTCCACAGAGGCGCCGTGGAGCCGGCACTGACATCACCCGGACCGTATGACCACACGCCCCTCTGCGCCAGGTTACGGGCGTAAGTCTGGTGGATCCAGCCATCGTCCAGGGGGAAGCCCGGCCCTGCGCCCAGTGCGGCCCAACCCAGAAATAACAACGCGCCGGCGATAGCCAGGACGGCCACCCATCCCTCCTTCCGCCCGAACCCAATTCTAGCCATCGGACGCCTCCTCCACAGATAGCAACCGGTAGAGCCGGTATCCTGCACCAAAATCCCGCACTAACGCTACCCGCGGGTGAGAAACCTCCCCTTCATAGAGCGAGGTCAGCGGGGGTGGCCGCCCCTCATCCAGCAGAAGATAGGTCGCGCCATAGCGGTCGGCCGCGTCCAGCATGCCCGGCGTCGGTTCATTGGGCGCCACAATCGCCCGCAGGCCGGTGTGATAGTAAACGCCCGGCGGATCGCCCGTCATCAACACCGCATCTTCCGGCACGGTTGCTGCCACCTCTTCATAAACTGCGGCCGCCGCTTCCATTCGCGGCTGGTCCAGGGCCACCGCAAATGTAATCACGTAGGCCATTACCACGAACATAATGGCAAAAATTCGCTTCGCCTGCTCCGGCCGCCATGCCCGGCGCCGGCGCGCTATCCACACCACCGTCCGCTCAATTCCCGCCGGGACCAGTGCCATCGACCAGGGCCACAGAGCGGTAGACGAGTGTAGCAGGCTACCTCGTTGTCCGGGAAAGGTAAAGAGCAGGCTCATCACCAGCAACAGCAATATGGTGTACCAGGTAAACGGTCGCAGGAAACGACGGGTAGCCGGGTGCCGCCCCAGGCCAATCCAGCCCACTACCACGAAGAACGTTAAAGCCGTCAGGCCCGTAACGGCAATAAAGGTTTGCAGCGCCAGCCACGACGCCTGTACCTTCGAAAGCAGAATATTCCGCCAGCCCCAGGCCAGATAATGAGCCAGGTCAAACGACCGGCCGTAAGCAAAGACATCATTATAGGTCGTCAGGAAGATCGTCTGCGTTCCTGCAGTTGCCAGCGGCCGGCCGGTCACCCGCCAGGTGTGCCACAACCACGGGGCCATCACCAGCAGGTATCCGCCCAGCAACAGGAGCAGGCTGGCGCCGAGAGAACGCCGATCGCTACCCCGCAGCGCCAGGGTAGATTCATTTCCCTTGCCCCTGTTCCCTCCCACCATTTGCCAGAGCCAGAGGAGGCCGGCGATCCCCAGCAGCAAGATGCCGTCGGCCCGGGCCAGGTGGGCCAGCCCTGCTGCCAGCCCGGCCAGCCCCCAGTAGAGCGGACGCCGGCGCTCATGCGCCAGGGCCAGGAGCAGGAGACAGCCGCCTCCCACCCAGCCAAAAAGGCTGAACGTTGTCGGCTGCACCCATTTGGCCGCATACCATCCCCCGGCAGCCGTCAACAGCGCAGCGGTGCGTGCCTGCCATCGTTGCCCGCCAGAAAGGCGCCAGCTAATCGCGTAGCCCAGCACGGGTAGCAAACCGGCCAGTAGCCAGAAAGGAATCTGTCCCCCGCGAAAGGTACCGGTCAGAGCATAACCCACCGCACCCACCACGCTCGGTAAAGGCATCCAGTAGGTGTGACTGGGATTTGGCAGGCCGGCCGGATCGTCCAGGTATTGCCAGATAATCTCCTGAGTAAATCCCTCGCCGGCCGCCAGCCGTTGGGCGTTCGTCGTGTAGTAGTAAGCGTCAAAATAGCTGGGATGGGCCAGACGCAGCCCCCAGAAAGCCTGGAACACCAGGGAGAAAAGCACTATCCAGAACAGATCCCTGCGGGTTCGTCGATCCATACCCTTACTCTACCCGGACAAAAATCTGGGCCAACCCATCGGCGTACACTTCGCGCCACTCCTCGCTGGTCGCCAACAGCGTCGTCAATCCGCTACCCTGCTGCAACAGCATATAGCTCACGTCGTAGGCAGCCAACGGCTCCCGCCACGTCTCCTGCAGCTCCATGGTCTCCAGATAATAAAAGAGAAACGCATCCCCGTAAACGTCCGCGCGCCCATCCACAAAAACCGGTATACTGCGCCAGATCAGGTAGCCACCCCATCCATAACTGTTATAGCCCCGGGCGTCCGCCAGCCCTTCCGCTTCCAGGTAATCGACGGCCGCCACAGGATAACGCCGGGCAATTGCCTCCCCATTGGCCGCAATCTTGCTCCCGCTCCAGCCGGCCGCCGCCAGTAGCGCCAGTCCCAATATCAGCCAGTTCAGCAGCCCTAAAGCCCTGGGGGGCATCCTCTCTGGGACGGGCTCCACCAGGAACCGGGCCCGCGTTGGCGCCAGCAACCGCGTCCAGGTCCGGGCCACGATCGGCGCCGCAACCACGGCGAAGAGCGGAATGTGACGTGCCGACAGCAGCCCGGCAGCCCCCGTCCCCAGAAAAAGCAAAACGTCCGTTGCCGCAGGCCGGTCGGCAACGGCAACCCAGCCGAGAACGCCCAACCCCAGTAGGGCAGCAAAGGGCCAGAAAAGGGGTAGATGAAAATCCGGCGGCTGCCACTCCTGGATATAACTCTGCATTGCCGGGCTACCCAGAGTTTCAAAAGGATAAATCCAGATGTGGTAACCGTTGGGGTTCAGCAGTGCCGCCCCAAAAGCCACCCCGGTGACCAGGGCCAACAGACGAATCTCAGGCCGGGAAAGGCTGCGAGCAGGAAGCCCCCTCTGCTCCGAACCGAACTGCGACTGGATCATCTCACCGGCCAAATAGGCCAGCAGCAATACAATACCCAACAGGTAGCCACTGTGCAGATTGACCCAGACCACCGTCAGCACCGGCAACAACCAGAGAACCCGTGGCTGCAGCGCCCGCTCTTTCACCCCTTCCACAATGTAAATGAAAGCTGCCAGCAACAAAATATTGAACATCTGGGGACGGGCCCCCCACGTCAGCGCCGAGGCCACCGCTGCCAGCAGCACGATAAATGCAGCCAGGTAAGGCCGGCCGGCCGTGCGCCGGTATACAAGCCAGAAGGAGACAGTGATAATCCCGGCGAAAACCAGCATCAGGCCCGGCAACCGCCCCACCCGGTATACCAGCCACATCGCCACCTGGGACAACCACTCGTGCGTGATCCAACGATGATCTGGAACCGTAAAAGAAAACACATCCTGTCGCGGCAGCCCCTCCTGCAAAATGTATTCGCCGGTGCGCAGATGCCACCACATGTCCGGGTCAAGTGTTTCGCGCACCGCCATTGTGAACAGGGCGACGACGAAGAGCAAGACGAATAACCGCCGCGTACTCATTACACCCTCTCGGCCAGCCCGGCCGGCACTTTTCTCATAGATTGGTGTGACGGACACTCGCCTGGTCCGGCGCGCGTCTCCGCAGGCGCCGGAAGAAGAGGCGAAAGACCGTGTACTGCGCCTTAAAAATCTCTTCGCGAGAAATCTTCGTCTGTCCTGTCCGCCGGTCTTCGAAGATGATGGGCACTTCACCCACAGACCAGCCCCGTCGCTGGCACAGAAACAACATCTCCACCAGAAAAGAGTAACCACTGGAAAAGATCTGCGCCAGAGGGATAGAAGTCAGCACCTCCCGCCGGTACAGGCGAAAGCCGGCCGTAACATCCTGCGCCTCGAGCCCCAATAGCGTGCGGGCAAACAGATTCGCTCCCCGGCTGAGCGCCACGCGCTTCCCCGTCCAGTTGCGGATGCCACCCCCTTCAACGTAACGGGAGCCGATAACCACGTGCCGTCTCTGGCCCATCTCAATCATCGCCGGAATGTAACGTGGATCGTGCGAGAAATCAGCGTCCATCGTCATAATGTACCTGGCACCCAGCGCCAGTGCTTTGCGGAATCCGGCCAGGTAAGCGGTTCCCAACCCCAGCTTGGCCGGCCGGTGGATAGGATAGATCCGGCCGGGATACTGCTCAGCCCAGCGGTCGGCCAGCGCGCCCGTCCCATCCGGCGAGTTATCGTCCACCACCACAATTCCCAGGGGGATGGGCAACGCCAGCAAGCGGTTCAACAACTCGTCTAGGTTGCCCGCCTCATTATAAGTAGGCACAATTACCAGGATCTCGTTCGGCAAGGGCTTTCTCCAGCACCTCAAAAAGTCGCAGCTCACACCGTCACTCAGACTCAATGACTCTGGATTGTAACGGCAATCCCGATCTGGTCAAAACTCACCTTTGTTTGCAGTGGTTAGAGGCCGAATGTATCATTGATTCCTGATTGCCTCCCAAGAGGAGATCTCCATTGGGGGACTTCCATGGGGAGACCTCGATAAATTGACCTTCTGGAGATAGGTCACCTCTGTGACCATTCATGAAAATCGGCATTCTTTCTCGGAACCGCGCCCTTTATAGCACCCGGCGGCTGGAACAAACTGCTCGCCGGCGTGGGCACCAGGTGCGCGTACTGGACACAATGCAGATCGCCCAACTGATGGGCATTGTCTACCGGCGCCCGCAAAGTGGTCGCAGACGCCGCGTGCCCAGGGTAGACGGTATCATCCCCCGCATCGGCGCCTCCATCACCCGCCATGGTGTTGCCGTCGTCCGCACCTTTGAAGCGCGGGGCGTCGTCACCACCGCCACCGCCGAGGCCATCGCCCACTCCCGCAATAAACTTGAGAGCCTGAAACTGATGAAGCAAGCAGGTCTCCCCCTCCCCCGCACCGAGTTAATCTCCCATCCCGACCAGATCGCCGCCGCAATCGACGCTGTCAACGGGCCGCCGATCGTCATCAAGATCCTGAAAGGTACCCAGGGTCGCGGTGTCATTCTCGCGCCTGACCTGAAGATCGCCCGGGCCGTGGCGATCTTACTGCTCCGCCATGGTCAGGAGCAACTGCTGGTTCAGGAGTTTATCGAAGAAGCAGAAGGGAAAGATCTCCGGCTCTTAGTTGTTGGCCACCGCTGCGTAGCGGCCATGCAACGGGTAGCCTCTGAAGACGATTTTAGGGCCAATTTACACCGCGGTGCCACGGCAGTAGCCATAAAACCAGACCCGGACACAGAAGCACTCGCCGTCCAGGCAACGCGCCTGCACGGCATTGGCGTTGCCGGCGTTGACATCATTCCCTCGAACCAGGGTCCCCTGCTCCTCGAAGTCAACTCCTCGCCCGGACTGGAAGGCATCGAACGCACAACCAGAGTGGATGTCGCTGCCCGCATCGTCCACTATCTTGAAGAAGAAGGACGGCGTCACCGGTAACGTTACTGTTTCGGCTCGTCGAACTCAGGGGGAATCAGGCCCCGCTCTCTGGCTTCCTCCAGAGAAAGCCCGCTGGACGCACTCTCATTTTCCTCGCTCATCGCCGCTTCCCAGAAAGCATCCAGGTCCACATCCGCTGCATCCACCTTCCCGTTTTCGAGCAACAGAGCCAGTTCGCTACCTTCTATCTCCGCCAGAAACCCCTCAGGCAACGGCTCTTCGTCCCCCGTAACCTCCTGTTCCTCCGCTACCGGCGATAAAGAGGGAGAAACGATTTCTTTTTCCTCCCCGGCCGGTTCCGGCGCCCCCAAAATCTCTTCAGCGCGAGGATACGCCAGTTCGTCCGTATCCGGCAAACCGCTCTCTACGGGCTTCCCCAACAAATCCTGCAGATCCCTGATCGCCCGCTGGGCAAAAATCCAGATCGTCCCAATCCGTCCTCGCCGGGCCTGCGTTTCGAAGAAGAGCATCACAAAGAAATCACGTCCGATATTGGCACTGTACAGATCCACGCGCTCGCCCGACTGGTACTGGATCATCAGCGGCTCCTCGCTCCGCAGTTCATCCGCCAGCAAGAGGCTATTTTCCAGCGTCTTGGCCATAATCTCAGCCAGCCGCCGGTAATCGGACCCGCTCTCCGGCCCCACCGCAGATAAAACAGTACCCTGGGCATCGGCCAGCACCACCTGCGCTGCCCCCGTGTCCGAACGCAGGCTTTGCAGACGGGCCTGCACATCGCTCTCCGGGGAAACCGGGGCTGGCGTGTGTTCCACGGCCGAGACCACGGCGCTTTCCTCCTCAACCGGCGCCTCCTCGCCGTGAAGTGCGCTATGGACGGCCGCCAGCAACGTATCGGTGTTTAACGGCTTCTGGAAATAACGGTAAATCCCTAGCGATTCCGCTTCCTCTTTGCCCTGCGTGGAGGAGTAAGCCGTAATCATCAAGATCGGAAGATCCGGCCGGACTCCCTGCACCCGGCGGACCAACTCGAAGCCACTCATCCCCGGCAGGCGCACGTCTGTAATCAGCAAGTCAAAAGGCGTGCGCTGCAACTCGAGAAATCCTTCCTCCGCTGAAGGCACCCCCAGCACCTGGTAGTCGTCATTCGAGGTCTCCAGGATCGCGCGGAGAGACTCCAGCATCTCGAAATGATCGTCGACGACCAGTATCTGCTTCACATCCAGCATTACTTTACCGCCTCAATCCCCTGTTGATCATAAGGAATAGCAGGATTGATCTTGCTCGCCCCAGGCTCGCCCGTCTCCAGCAACCAGCAGGCCACGTAATGCTCATCCCCGTAATCCTTGAGCGGCGGCTCCTCCGCCACACACTGATCAAAGGCCAGCGGGCAGCGGGTGTGGAAACGGCATCCGGACGGCGGGTTCAACGGGCTGGGTACGTCCCCTTCCAGGATAATACGCTCCCTGTTAACCGTGGGATCGGGCACCGGAATTGCCGACATCAGGGCCTGCGTGTACGGGTGCAGCGGGTTCGCGTACAGATCGTCACGGCTGGCCACCTCCACCAGTTTGCCCAGATACATCACCCCGACCCGGTCGCTGAAATGCTCGACGACGCTGAGGTTATGGGCAATAAACAGGTAAGTCAGGCCAAAATCCGCCTGCAACGCTCGCAGAATATTCAGCACCTGCGCCTGAATCGAAACGTCTAGCGCGGAAACCGGCTCATCACACACAATGAATTTCGGTCGCAAGGCCAATGCGCGCGCGATGCCAATCCGCTGCCGCTGCCCGCCCGAAAACTCGTGCGGATAGCGCCGCGCGTGGTCTGCCCGTAGCCCGACCCGCGTCAACATCTCGACCACGATATCGTATCGTTCCTCGCCCCCCTTGTCGGTGTGAATCCGTAAACCTTCCGCAATACTCTCGCCGACCGGCATGCGCGGATCGAGCGAAGAATACGGATCCTGAAAAATAATCTGCATCTCCGAACGCGCCTGTTTCAGCTCCCTCGCGTTCAAGTCAAAGATATTGCGGTCATCAAAAACCACTTCGCCAGAGGTCGCCGGCAGCAGCCGCAGTAGCGTGCGCCCCACCGTGGTCTTGCCACATCCCGATTCCCCCACCAGGCCAAAGGTCTCGCCTTCATAGATGTGAAAACTGACGTCGTCTACCGCTTTGACCCAGGCACTCACCCGCTGGAGCAAACCCGAACGAACCGGGAAATACTTAACCAGGTTATTGACTTCTAGCAGCTTCCTCTGATGGCCGTTCTTCTCGTTTATTTCTACCTTACTTGCCATTTCCGCTTTCTTCGTCCTCCTCCCTTAGAAAGGCCCGTTCCACCCGGACCCTTTTGGGATTCTCCTTACTCGTACAACCAGCAGCGCACCTTGTGGCCCGGCGCCACTGCCTTCAATTCCGGTTCTTCTTCCGTACAGATTTCCAGCTCCTCTTCTACCCGCGGCAGGCACCGAGGCGCAAACTTGCAACCCGGTGGCAAGTCGATCAGATTTGGCACAGAGCCCGGAATCGCCACCAGTTCCTTCTCCGCCTGGCCCAGCACCGGCGTGGACCCAATTAACGCCTGTGTATACGGGTGCTTCGGCTCCTGGAACAGATCGTACACATCCGCTTCTTCCACAACACGTCCGGCATACATCACGTCCACCCGGTCACACATCTCGGCGACCACACCCAGGTCGTGCGTGATCAGGATAATCGAAGTGTCGATCCTCGTCCGCAGATTGCGCATCAAATCCAGAATCTGGGCCTGGATCGTCACGTCCAGCGCCGTCGTCGGCTCGTCGGCGATCAGCAACTCTGGCATGCACGCCAGGGCCATCGCGATCATCACGCGCTGTGCCATTCCGCCGGAAAGCTCGTGCGGGAACGCCTGGGCGCGCGACTCAGGCTCCGGGATGCCCACCATCGTCAACAGCTCAATCGCCTGCTTTTCCCCTTCCCCTTTGCTGATATTTTGGTGTATCTCCAATACCTCTACCAGTTGATCCCCGACGCGGAAGACCGGGTTCAGACAACTGGTCGGTTGCTGGAAAATCATCGAGATCCGGTTACCCCGGATCTGCGTCATTTCTCTCTCTGACTTTCCAATCAGGTTTTCATTATCGAAGATAATCTCACCTTCGACAATTTCACCCGGCTGGCTAATCAATTTCATTATCGAGAGAGAAGTCACACTCTTCCCACAGCCGGACTCGCCGACAATCCCCAGCACTTCGCCACGCTCGACATGGAAATCGACGCCATCCACCGCCCGCACAACACCCGCTTCCGTGAAAAACTGAGTTTTAAGGTTACGCACTTCGAGCAGGCGTTCATTTTGCCCCGCGTCCATAGTAGCTTCTTGTCGCTTACTTTGAGACTTCACCATTCTTCTTCCTCAGGTAGAGCAAGTTCCTCTGCCCGTCTTATGATATTGTCGCATACTATAGCGAAAAAGCAGCGGAGCAGCAAAGACAGAGGGGCAGCTTGACCTACAACATTTAATACTCACGTTCCCCGGCGTGCACCCGCCCAACACCCCCAATAGACGCTCGCTCGTGCTACCATTAGGGCAAGAGCGCTCGCTGCCAATGGCTGCCCGACAGCCGTGGCAGGCTGATCAACCATCAATAATCCCAGGGATCCCGCTGTTTGGCACGCTCACTGCGCGCATAGTTGAACGCCCCCATTATCCCCAGAAACATACCCCCTATTGATGCCCCAAATGCAATAAAACTCAACAGGAAACTCGGCTCAAGTATCCTCATAACCATGAGAAAGGGCAGCACAACCCCCAGAACCAGGCCCACAAAACCGATAACCATCAGGCGGACGGGATTATCCATCTAGACTTACTCAAATAACCAGCACTTAACAAGATGCTCCTCATCGGTCAGGAAACTGGGCGGCACCTTTTCATCACAGACACCGGGCATAAACTCCGGGCAGCGCGGGTGAAACCGGCAACCGGTAGGCGGATTCACCAGGCTCGGCGGCTCGCCTTTGGGCACCTCACGGTATGTAAGGGCGTTCTTGGCGTCCGGGTCCGCAGAGGCTTCCAGTAGAGCAAGCGTGTAAGGATGCTGGGGATTCTTGAGCAGGTCGTCCATGCGGGCAAACTCCACAATCTCACCTGCATACATCACAAAAATGTACTCAGAGAAGTAGCGAACGGTGGAAAGGTCGTGCGTGATGTAAATCACAGCCAGATTGTGTGTCTCCTGCAGCTTGCGCAGCAGACGCAGAATTTCGACGCGGACCGAAGCGTCAAGCATCGAAACCGGCTCATCCGCAACCAGAAGCTTGGGATCCATCACCATCGCTCGCGCAATAACCACGCGCTGCTGCTGGCCCCCGCTTAACATATGCGGGTACTTCGGCAGCACATCCGCAATCGGCGTCAATTTCACCTCTCGCAGGACCTTGCCAATCCGGTCCATGCGCTCGGTCTTATCACTCACGCCGTTAATGATCATCGGCTCTTCGAGTATCTGTCTCACGGTCATAAATGGCGGCAGCGCCCCGAAGGGATCTTGCTGTATGTAACCGATCTTCGCCCGGTAGCGACGGAGGTCGTCGCCTCGCGTTTTGCTCAGGGACGTATCGTCAAATACCACGTCCCCCTCGGTAGGCATATGCAGGCCCATGATCGCCTTCATCAGACTGGACTTGCCACACCCGCTTTCGCCCACACAGGCGATCGCGGTACCCTGCGCGAGATCAAAAGTGACCCCGTCCACGGCCCGGACGTAGCCCGCGTGCCCAAAGCCGAAGCGTTTCAGCTCATACCAGATATGTAGATCCTGAATCTGTAGCAGCGGTTCTCCATTCGATTCCGCCGCTGTCTCGGTCTCAAAGGACGGTGATTTCATCCTGACTTACTTTCCCCTGTAGGCCTCCTACGAAGCCATCTTCATACAACCAACATCTGACTTTGCGTTCGCCGTCTTGAACATACATCGGCGGGTCTTCATCGCATTTATCAAAGCGATACTTGCAACGATCTTTGAAGCGACATCCTGTCGGTGGATCTAGCAGACTGGGCGGCTGTCCGGTAATAAAATCTGGCTCAATAGTCTCCCTCAGGCGCGGGACGCTGGCCATGAGCGCGTAAGAGTAAGGATGGAGTGGAGCGGTAAAGAAACGGCGGGCATCGCTCACCTCCACAATCTGACCGGCATACATTACGGCCACGTTGTCCGCCAGCTCGCTGGACGTAGCCACATCATGCGTAATGAGAATGAAGCTGGTTTCCAGCTCCTTCTTCATCCGCTTCAACAGGTTCATAATATTGGCCTGGGTCAACACGTCCAGGGCCGACGTCGGCTCATCCAGAATAACCAGGTCGGGCAGGGTGACCAGTGACATCGCCAGCGCCGCGCGCTGCCGCATCCCGCCGCTCAGCTCAAAGGCGTAGCGATGGAGGAAGTCGACGGGTACGCCTACGTGCTCGAACATGCGCACCGCGCTCTTCAAGGCCTCCTCTTTGTCCATTCCCATGTGGACGATCGCCGGTTCGGCCACCTGGTCGCCAATGCGGAGGACAGGATTGAGGGCATTCATCGCCGCCTGGGGTACCATAGAGATGCGCTTCCAGCGAATTTCTCTGCGGTAACTCTCGTCGTCGAGCCCCATGATGTTCTCGCCACTCAATAAGATCTCGCCATCATAGCGGGCAACATTTCTCGGCAGCAGGCGCAAAATCGCCTTGGCCAGAGAGGTTTTGCCGCAACCAGATTCGCCGATGATCACCGTAGCCTCATTCTGGGGCAGATCGAAATCAACCCCGTCGACAGCCTGGACCACACCTCGACGCGTTTGGAAGTACAACCGCAGATCTCGAACTTTCAATACGACATCGTTTTGTCCGTGCATGATACCTATATTTCCCGTAGTCTTGGATTGAAAACGCGGTCCAGGGCGAAGCCCACCATCGCAAAGGCCAGTCCGGCCAGCATCAGCAGGGCGGCTGGTTGCAGAATCCAGTAGTAATAGCCGCTATAAAGCGCTCCCTCCGAATTCGCATCGTTGATCAATTTGCCCCACGTAGGCAGGACGGGGTCACCTAAGCCGAGAAGAGCAAGTGCGGCTTCCAGGAAGACAAAAGTAGGGACCAGGGTTACGATTTGCGGAATAATCAGCGGCAGGATCCGCGGCACCAGGTAGCGGAAGATGATCCGCATGTTACTGGCCCCATATGCGCGGGCTGCATCTATATACGGCAATTCTTTCACCTGCAAGAAGATTGCCCGGTAGTTCTTAATAGACAAGCCAAAGATGCTGAGAATGATAACAAGACCCAGCATTAACCATAAACTGCGTGAATAAAGCGTACCCACCATAATCAGGATGGGCAGCAGCGGGATGATTGCATTCACCTCCGTCAACCGTTGGATCAGGGAATCGACCCAGCCGCCAAACCAGACGCCGACGGCCGCGATGCTCATCGTGGTCACTGTGGTGCCCACGGCCGCCAGCAGACCAAAGGCCATCGCCAGCGGTGTCCCCCACAGCAGCGCCACCGAAATATCGCGGCGCAGGTGGTCAGTTCCGGCCCAGCCATGGACCCGCCCATAGCTGACAAAGGTCGCCTCAAGTTCCGAATCAGGCTCGAACAACAACCCGACTATCTCCAGGCGATAGGTACCGTGGAGCACCTGTAATCCTTCCTGTTCGGGATCGTCAAACAAGCCCTCGCTGGGCCTGACGTCGTCAATGCCCGTTTCCCGCTCCAGCCGCCGCTGCAATCGCCTGTCCTGATCAAAACGGAACGAACTGGAGCGTGTCGGTGTAAACTCACCGGCCCGGACCTCACGCCCGTCAGGCGTATACCACAATAGCTCCACAAACGGCTGCTTGGCCGAATACGTTGCCTCGGAGAAAATGATCAATTCCGGCGGGAAAGTATCGTAGGGAAACTCAAACTCGTAAATAAAGCGAACTTCGCGGGTATCCGCGGATAGCTGCTCCTCAACGCGCTCTCCCTCCCCTTCCCTGCTGTCAAAGGCGATGGTGGCTGCCTGATCCGTCTCCGTAAACCAGTTTTGCCAGACTGGGGCGGCGTTGCGTGGATTTGCCCGCCACTCCGCCGCTCCTCCCCGCCACAATGCGATTGCTTCACTGTAGGGAAGAACCAGCGGGGTGACGATGGACACAATGACCAGCACGCCAACAAACACCAGACCGATAACGGCCGATGGATAGTTGCGGAGCTGATGCCAGCGTCGAGTAAGTGCAGCCATCAGTTTCGGCTCCCTTCGCCCACGCGCACACGCGGATCGACCAGTGCATAGAGGAAGTCCAGCAAGAAAACGGTAATCGCCAGCAGATAGGCGTAAAGGACGACATTGGCCACAATGACTGGGGTGTCAAAGAGACCAATAGCCTGATAATAGAGGCGACCTATCCCCGGCCAGTTAAACACCGTTTCATGAATGATTGCGCCGCTCCACAAGGTAATGACCAGCAGGCTGAAGCTGGTAATGATATTCGGCAGGGTTGGGCGCAAGATGTACCGGCGCTCAATCATCCTGTCCGGCAACCCCTTCGCCCTCGCCATCTCCACGTAATCTTCGCTGGAGTAAATCAGGAAGAACGTTCGCCAGTTATAGGTGGTAAGGAAAATTGCGGCCATCAGCCAGGCAGCCACCGGCAGGATCATGTGCTCTCCCAGGCTGAGCGCGTACTCCAGACGGCTCTCAGGCGGCGGCGCGCTAACCATGCCGCCGAAAGGGAGCACCTGGAGAAGGGCAGCGAATATAAGGATCAGAAACAGGCCGTAGAACCAGCCCGGGGCTGCCGATGTCGGCGCCAGGGCCAGCACAACCTTATCCACAAAACTGCCGTAGCGCCGCGAAAGGCTCAAGCCAAAGGCAAGTGCCCCGAAAAACAGCAGAAGCTGAGCCGTACCGAACAGGAGCAGAGTAGGAGGCAGGCGCTCAAGGATGATATTGCGCACCTGGCGCGAACCACTGTCACTGACCAGTCCCTCAGCATAACCCAGGTCCAGGAGCAAGGCATCCCGGAGATAAGAGAAACTCCGCTGGATGAAGGGCCGGTCCAGACCGTACTGCTCTATTTCGAGTTCCACCCGCCTATCGAGCAGGGCTCTGCGCTCTTCCGTTGACATTTGTTGGAACGCCGGGTCGGCGACTGCCGCCAGCGCTACATTTTCGCGAATCGTCGCCAGGCGAATCTTGTCCACCTCGCCCCCCATATTGGCCACGATGATTGTGATGTAAACGCCGATGGCCACGGTGAAGACCAGCGCTATCAGTTTCAAGAGGGTGTAACGCAATAGCCGTCTGGCGTTTTTGAGGCGGGCTTCACGCGCCGAAGCTTCGATCGTTTCGACATCTACCTCTTCCTCGAGATTCAACTCGCCAGCGGAAAGCTCTGTAGCCACAGTTCTACCTCTTTTGCTTCTTGACGTTGAAACGTAAGCTCTTCAAGTACGAGGAGGTGGCTCGAAAGCCACCTCCTCTACTATACGACATTTTAACACAGACACTTGCCCATGCAAATGCCGGTCACAACGTTCAGACTACGGAGCTGTCACGAATTCGAAGCTGGTCAGGCGCGGAATGGCGACTAGCTCAGACACGGCCACGATATCCAGCCTGTTCGATCCTTCGGGTAGTTCGCCGGTAACGTCAGCGCCCAGAACGATCTCCCAGAGTCCGTCTTCCACAGCTTCAGCCGTTCCCTCGGCTGCCAGTTCGCCATTGGCGTCGTACACCAGGTAGGTGATCTCGCTCATATCGTCTACCGGATACGCGTCGCCGAAGACGTCGACGAAGAGATCGAAGGCCGCCTCTTCACCAATGGTCACCCGTGCCGGTCCGTCAACCTCGACCTCGGGGAACGCCGGGGCGGCGAATCCTGAGAAGCGGTCTGCCGGATCGGGGTGATCGGCGTACTGGCTCATCACTGCCTGTCCTTCCACCGGGAAGACACCCGACAGGAAGTAAGGACCGGTGCTGATGTAATAGTGACCATAGCGGCGGGCAAACTCAGCCAGGTTCTCATACCGGGCCGCAACCTCCTCGGCGGTGATGTACTCACCCAGGGTCGGCGCGTAGGGAATGAAACCTTCTTCCTGAGCAGCGGCGAGTTCCGTTTCGAAGACATCTAGCGATGGGCCGGCGATCATGTTGATCCGGTCAACCTCATTCGCCGTGGCCTCTTCGTCGGTGAAGGCAAAACTACCGGCCTCCGTACCGCGCAGCATCGGTACCATGTTGTGCCAGGCAGCATCGGAGAAGTTATAGACACCGGCCGGCCACAAACTCACTACGGCATTCTCTGCATCCAGACTGGCCGCATCGGTCCAGTACTCAATCACCAGCGGGTCGATAGAGGCGAAGCGCACGCCCTTGAAGGACGCCAGGAACTGCTCCAGACCCGGCGCGAGCGCTTCCTCGTAATAGGGGCTGTCCGGATTACCCAGGTCAAACGTGGTGATCAGACCCATCATAAAGTCAGCTGCGCTGATGGGGCTGCCGTCATGCCAGGTTACCGTTTCGGACATATCCTCAGGATAGTACACAGTCGACTTGATAACCGAGGTCTGCGTTTCGGTATAGACGTCGGCAGCGGTTAAGAAGACCTGATTCACGGCATCCCAGCCGGCCCACGCATCGTCGGGCACGACGATTTCCGGCTCGAAGCTGAGGCTAACCCAGTCTGATGAGGCGTTCATCGGGTAGCCTTCCTGAGCGACTACTTCAGCCCGCTCGATGGTACCCGGGATACCAAGCCCGGTATACGGGTCGGAGTAAATGCCGAACTCGCCAACGCCGCGGATAACCATCTGGTCGAAGACCCAGTTCGAACCACCCCACGGGTTCCAGGGCTCGGTGAAGACGCTCGGCAGGCCAATCGTCATCGATCCGCCCACCTCGCCTTCAAAGCGAATCGTCTTCGCCCAGAGAGCCGAACCGCTGATACCACCGGCCAGGTCCGTCGTCACGTCAACCTCATTCCTGAAGGGTACCACGGTGGTCCGGCTGGTAATCCAGTTGCGGGTCGCGTACTCCATCGCCAGCGGCAACGCCGTGCGGAACAACTCCGCCCGCTCCTCAACCGAGCCGAAGTCCTTGCTGAAGATCGCCAGCGACGCTTCGTCGAGCGCCTCGGGCGGGTCAAGGATCGCTACCGGAGGCCAGGGCAGAACGCGGGTTGTATAGTACTGCTCGAAGGAGAAAGTCGACTCGCGGTCAACCGCCGTCTGGCTCCAGGCGCCGGTGTAAAGGTTCCACTCACACAGAGTGGGATCGGTGCTGGCCCAGATCGGGCTCAACTCGCCGGAGGTGCGCTCAACGCGCTCGACGGTGAAACCCATCTCTTCTAGCTGGTTCGCAATGTAGTTACCGATCAGCAAGCGGGTATCTTCGTTGCGGATCAAGAAGATGATGTTGACCGGCTCGCCGTTGTAAGTCCAGACGCCGTCCACTAGCTCGGCGCCCAAGGCTTCCATTTCGGCATTGATCGTCTCCTGGGCCTGCTCCAAGTTATAGGCATATTCCGATTCGATTTGCCGGATCTCCTTGGCAAAACGGGCCCGGTCGGCGCTGGCTTCCGCAATCGGCGCGAATTTGGGTACGGCCAGACCGTTGTACAACTCTTGAGAGACGTAGTCGCGGTCAATCACACGGTTCATCGCCGCGCGAATCGGCTGGCTTTGGAACGGGTTTAGCACGTTCTCATCCTGGCACGCTGCGACGTTAAAGTAAAGCTCGTCGAAGAGACCGTATTGGGTCCGGGTCTCGATATCCTCCGATTCAATAGCTTGCAGAGCTGGCTCGCCGGCCATATCGTCGGCGTACACATCCAGGTCACCGGCTTGCAGACGGGCCACGGCCGCGTTTGCATCGGGCTCTTCCACAATGACAATCGTATCCAGCCAGCCGCCGTTACGCTCGACCGGCTCTTCCATCTCTTCTTCAGGTTCTACTTCCACAACCCGCGTCACTTCAACTTCCACGGGCTCTTCTTCCGTGACGATCCTGGTAACTTCTACTTGTTCTCCCTCAACCTCAACAGTCTCGGTCACAACACGAGTCACCTCGCGTACGACCTCTTCGGCTTCGGGCTGGCAGGCGGCTAGCACACCCAGTGCCAGCACACCCAACAGTACAAGAACCATCCATTTACGTGCTTTCATCGCACAGTCCTCCTCATTTCGAAATCAGGGATAAAGCGCTCTCCGTTTCTTTACGGCAAGAGCAGCGTACGTGTAGGGTAGCTCAACCGGGCGCAGCACCACCTCCTTCCATCCGTTCTTTCACCACTACTCGCTCCAATTCACTGGTCGCGAGATTTTCCTCTTCTTTCAGCAGACCAGATTATAAGAGAAACGTAAGAAATGTCAAATAAGGGACAATTAAGGGTCAAATCAGGGGCAGCCCTCTCTGTTTCCACTCTAAACCTAAAAAGCCGCACGACGCAACGCGGCCACATATGGTAAATAAGCATTGACCTCTTTCCCCGCTTTCTGCCGGCGGTAAAAATCCTGCGCAATCTGCGCCTGCGCCTCCCGGTTAAACCCACAATAAGCCCGCTCTCCTTCCAGCCCGGCCGTTCCCCCATAATCGTAACACTTCCGGCCCAGCCGTCGCTGGGCATAGAGCGCCTCGCCAATGTAGGCGCTGCCAAGCTGTTCATACTGGAAAATGTGAGTGGCTTCATGCACCAGCAACGACAGATCTCCTCGCTTTCCCTCCGGCAGGTGAATCGTGTGCCAGGTCGCAAACGCCCGCTCCCCGTTAAGACGAAAAACCAGGGAGAGAATACCGCCCTGGGCAACCTGCACCTCTTGATAAGCAATGGCACCCGGCCCCAACACCGAAGCAATCGCCGCAACCTCCGGCGGTGAGAGCGGCGACGTCTCCATCCCCAGGTGCATCACCAACTGCGCCGCCTCCGGTCCCCCCATCAGGTCAAACAGAGAAATCAGCACCCGGTGCAGGCGGTCCGCCAACAGCGGCAACTGGTGCGCCGGCCGGGGCTCATCGTTAACCCTCTCCACGGTAAGACCGCCCAACGCCCGCGCCAGCCGCAAAACGCGGCCGGGCAGCGCCTCTACCAACATCTGCGGCCAGCGGCGCAAATCTCGCCAACGCCCTGACGACCAACGCAACATTCCCGTTACCATGCCACTGATCATACTCGACCCCTGCCACTGCGCCAAACGAAACCTGGGAACTTCACCCGAGAGGAAGAGACAATTGGCTACTTCCATTGCGCAGCGCCTCTATAATCTTCTGGTCAGTCACCGCAAACGCATACTTCTCCAGATCGGCCAGCGTCACCCAGGCATGGTCCGCCACCCCCAGGTGCTGCGGCTCGCCCGCCAGGTAGCGCGCGTGGAACGCGTGCAGCGTAATTCGGAAATGAGTGTAGGCATGTTTAATTTGGACCAGGCGCCGGCCTACCGCGATCTGTAACGCCAGCTCCTCCTGGATCTCCCGGGCCAATGTCTCGGCCAGCGTCTCCCCCGGATCTTGCTTACCCCCGGGAAACTCCCACAGTCCCCCC
>Ga0207752_1000201_pt1 | contig 27968 bp, 24 predicted proteins | sample Pon2CUnioCityCA_6_FD_187272 | JGI IMG/M metagenome (GOLD analysis project Ga0207752, IMG submission 187272) | Marine sediment microbial community from Union City, CA, USA - Pond 2C Sediment 2 (SPAdes) | ecosystem: Environmental > Aquatic > Marine > Intertidal zone > Salt pond sediment ... | reverse complement strand
CGCCCTCGATTTCCGCATCCCACCCGACAGCCCCGCGATCAGAATGGCCTGTTACCCCCAGAATCCTGTCCCACGTGCCCGGCTGGGAACGTTATCAAATCGAGACAAGTAGGCAACTCCGCTTGTGCGACCGGCTACACTACCCTCCGTCCAAAATCAGCAGCCCGGTCTCACGAAAAGCACCGTCTGCCCTCAGGTCAAGCCGTGGCGGTGTCTCCCCCTTTCCAGTCACCGCCCCGCCTGACGACGCGAATCAGGGGCGGCCTTGAGGCCGTCCCTTTGCATTCGCTTGTTAGCATTTCAAATATTAAGCTCTATACTCCGAAGACAATCGAAACTAAGAAGTACAACCCAACAGAAGCAAGAACGTATGTTGGAACTGCGACTCCGTTTGTTATGGCCATTGCGTCTGTGATTCGTTGTTCATGTCCAAATGAAACATATGCCATGTAACACCCGCCCAAATACCAGATGATTGTGAGGGCAAGGCCAGAGTAAGCAAAGTGTGTTGAAGCAGCAACTACAACTGCTACCGCTAGGCCCCAAGATAAACCCATGAAGATCTGCACGGCGGGCTTTGAGAAGAGAATTCTCCTTGTAATGGCATTGGCAAACCTCCGAGATATGTTGAGTACAACAAGAAACAACAATATTGATGCCACGATGTGTCTCATTTCGGTTCCTTTGCTTGATGCTAACGCGAGGGATGATCGGACCGCGCCAGCAGGTACGATCAATCGCTTTGTTATGTGGCCTAATCGTCGAGCTTTACAAAGAAACTATCATCGTGCTTAATTCCATAGTCACTCATCAACAGTTGGCCAAACTCCTGAAGTTCTACGCCCAATGTCTTACGCACCTGTCCATCCCTAATCCTTTTTCGATATAAAGCAATATCACTAGCCTTTTGACTCATTTTGTCTTCGGTGAAGGAAAGTCGTTGGTTGAAATCAGACAGCCGTTCGTTAAGCCTTGAAGCACGTGTCAAGAATTCTCGATCCTTTTCCCCAGTAAATAGAGCACTCGCAATTGCGCCTTCCAAAGCTGATGTCTGCATTCTTGGAAACATCGTAAATTTCGCGAGCTGATCTTCATTTTCTTCTGTAAACTTCTTGTCTTTATAGACATTCATATTCATAAGGGATTCCGCTGCTACAGCGCGTATGATACTGCGCCTTTGAGCAACAGATGTCCTCGCATTCCAGCCGTTTGTTGCAATAATCCCTCCGATTGCGATAAACAACGTACCAAGTGCTATTAGTAGATTTGGCGCTGTCATAGTCTCCCTCGATATCATTTCACTTAAGCACATAACAGGGGGCTCAATCGCGACGCGGCAGCGGCGTCGGCTTGGAGCCCGATGTTAGCATTCGTCCTTAACAGTCACACAGAACATAAAGGCTTCCCAGAAAAGCAATGAAACGATGTGATAGTTCTTGTACTTCATATACTTGTACGAAAACACTTTGGGATACGGGCCTTTGCACGTGCCCGCAATCTTCCAGGATATCTGATACATTTCAGGGACTTCAGATTCCTCAGGACATATTCTCATATCGACAATGTTCTCTTCGGGGACATAGAGCTCTCCAGAGAGAAACAAAGCACCACGCGCTATTTTTCCTGCAATTCTTTGGATCCGGCATAGATCTATGTTAATCTCCACAATATCTTTGGGCAGGACTATTCCACCTTTGGTTGTATTCGAAGCATCACCGAATATCTTCTTGAGCATTGCGCGCATTTGGGGCTTCTTGCATTGCCTCGCGAAATCTCTAAGGATGGTAGCAGCTATTTCCGGATTGTGCTTTTCCACAAGCGGATATAAAGAGGAGTAGAAATACCCTTCGTCGTCCTTGTACGCATTGTTGCATGGACCATGTGACGGGCCTAATTGCAGATTAAGATTCTCATCTTCGCGTATTTCCTTGGGATAGAACTGCTTTGGCGGGATGTGATCATCCGAAGATTTGCCTTCAATGCCCTCACCACATAGGTAACATATCTTTTGCGAGTTATCTGGCACGGCATGATCCTAACAATGATTATGCAGTCTGTATAAGACGGGAGGCACGGACCGGCCCTTTCTGTATAAGAAGTTCCCGCCCCTTCCCGCGTTCTTCCCTAACATTTTTCCTACCAACCATTTGCGGGTTTCTCCTTCCCGGCTCACCTCCGGCTTACACAGGGTGTATAAGCCGGTTTACAGTCCATCTGTCGTTCCGCGCCCGCCCGACGGACCGCCATAGAAGGTATGGGTGTAGATCATCGTCCTCTTGATGTCGCTATGCCCCAACGTCTCGTGCGTACGTAACATCCGAGCCTCCTTCGCTTACGGCGAAGCTGATAGCACGCTGCCGGAGAGGAAAGGGGCCAGAGCCTCACGGCCGTCGCCATTCTTCTCCCGGCCTATCAAGCATCAAAGTAGTCAATCAGAGTCGCTAATACCAGTCTGACGGAACTGGCGGGGAAAGGCAAGAAGAAATGGCCGCGAGATGACATTTTTTCGCGGTTCACCACGGAGACACGGAGTTCACAGAGAAGGAAGATAAATCCGGCAGTGTCAAGGGATTATGACTCTATGTCCTCAGTGTCTCGGCGGCCAGGCTCGGCTTTTCATCTGCGTGAATCGGCGGAATCTGCGGATCGAGAATGCTTGATCTCACACAAAGCCACAGAGCCACGAAGCTCGCACAATATAGCAGCTACGTTCTCCTTGGTGGCTTTGTGCCGCTGTGTGAACCCGTTTTGGCTCTATCAGCGTTCATCGCTGTTCATCAGCGGTTACATCGCTTCTGCTTCTCTGCGGGCGTTGGTTTGTGCCGGAGGGCTAATCGTGGCGGAGGGCCACAACGGGGTCGACGCGGGCGGCGCGGAGGGTGGGGTAGATGCCGGCGGCGAGGCTTACGAGGATCGAGAAGCCGATGGCGCCGAGGCAGAGCCACCAGGGGAAGCTGAAGTAGTCCATGCGCGGGGCGCCCTGGCGGGCCATCAGGCCGTTGATGACCTCATTGATGACCATGCTCACCGTCCATCCGAGCGCCAGGCCGAAGAGGCCGCCCAGCAGGCCAATCACGCCGGACTCGAACAGGAAGATCCGCTGCACGTCGCCGTCCGTGGCCCCCACCGCCTTCATGATGCCGATCTCCCGGTACCGCTCCAGGATGGACATCACCATCGTATTGACGATGCCGAGCGAGGCCACCGTGATCCCGATCATGCCCACGGCGAGCAGGAACATGTCCATGATGAGAAAGCCGGTCCGCATCTCCTCCAATTGGTCCATCAGGGCAAACGTCCGGAAGCCGCGCGACTCCAGCTCCTTCTTGACCGGCGCGATGTACTTGGGCGAGCGGACCCTGACGGTCACCGTCGAGTAGTTGGCCGCTTCGCCGGCCGGCCGGAAAAACTCCCAGATGCTCGTGAGTGACAGCTTACGCATCCCGCCGGCCGCCTCCGGCTGGACGTACACATCGCCCATGCCCCCGAACGGCAGCCGCTCGGCCACGCCCACAATCGTGAAGCGATAGCCCTTGCGGGCGAACGGAAGGCCCTGGTCACCGCTCGAAAAGACCATCCGGAGCAGGTTCGTCAGGCTGAAATCCAGGGTCACCGTGGCGACTTCGATCTCCTTGCCGAGCGCCTCGGACGGCTCGTTCACGCCCAGGCGCCGAAGCAGGGAATCGGTGATGATCAGCTCGTTCGGCTCGCACGGATCGTAACAGCGTCCGGAACGCAGGGGCAGCGGTCCCGAGCGAAGGAGATTAGCCGGCAGGACCTGAACCAGCGTGAATTGCTCCTTTTCGCCAAGACAGATCTGGGCCGGGAAGCGCATCTCAGGAAACGCGGTCTCCACTCCTTCGATCCTCCGCGCCTCTTCGAGGAATTGAGCATCGAGCGCGGGAGCGTCACTGTCGTTGGCGTCCGCAGGAGCGGCCGCGTCGTCCATCGCGCCGGCGTCAGGGTCGTCGGGATCGTGAGAATGTCCCGGCTCGCCGCTTCGATCGCGTGTGGAGACGTTGATGTAATTGAACAGGTCCACCTTGTTGAACTGCTCGGTGATGTTCTTCTGGATCCCCTGCCCGAAGGCGAACATCGAGACCAGCGCCCCGACGCCGATCACCACACCGACGGTCGTGAGGATCGTGCGCAGTTTCTTCTTCCACAGATTCCCGCCCGCTTGCTCGATGTAGTCCGCGATTCTCATGAGCGCTCCCCCATCGCCTCGCGGCCAACGACCGCGCCGTCCTGCAGGCAGATCAGTTCGTGGGCGAACTCGCGGAGCAGGTCCTGCTCGTGGGAGATCATCACGACCGTCAGGTCGTGATGGCGGTTAAGGCCGGACAGTGTCTCGATGATCTGCCGCGAGGTTTTGCTGTCGAGATTGCCGGTGGGCTCGTCGGCCAAGAGAATCCGCGGCTCATTCACGAGGGCCCGGGCAATTGCGACTCGCTGTTGCTCGCCGCCGGATAGCTCCGCCGGCCGGTGATCCGCCCTCGCTTCCAACCCGACGGTCCGCAAGACCTCCCTCGCGCGAAGCCGGCGCTCTTTCTTCGCGACGCCCGCGAACAACAGCGGAAAGGCGACGTTCTCCAGAGCCGTGTAGGCATTCACCAGGTTGAACGACTGGAAGATCATGCCGACGGTGTTGCGACGGTAGAGGGCAAGCTCCTTCTTGCTCAGGTCGGAAATCAGCCTGCCATCGACGCGGATCGTGCCCGACGACGGGCTGTCCAGTCCGCCCAACAGATTGACGAGCGTGGACTTGCCGGAGCCGGAGGCGCCGGTCACGCCTACGAACCGGCCCCGGTCGATCGACAACGTCACGTCGCGCAAGGCCGCGACTTCGACGGTGCCGGTCTCGTACAGTTTTGTCAGGTCCGTTGTCTCGATGAAACCGTCAGTGCTCATGCCGAAGGAGAAACTCCTTCAATCCTTCCAGATCGTCAGTATTGATCAGGTCGACGCCCGCTGAGAGCAATTCCCGCCACAGGGCCTCCCGCGCAGGCGACCGCTGGTCCGGCGTCGCCCAGAATCGCACGAGCCGGCCCTTTGCATGCGCCTTGTGGACGATCTCGGTCAGTTTCTGTTGCTCTTCCGGCGGCATCGGGCCCTCGCCGCTCCAGGTGAAATGCATACCCCAGCGGTCGCTGATGAGAGGAATGATCTCGGCCGGACTGTCCGAATCGAGATCGGTCAGGCGGCCGTCATAACCGGCGTACCGAACCGCCTGCGACCGCATCGATTCCAGCGACCGGTTTCCAGAGATAATCACAAGGACGGCCTTCTCCTCCCGCCCCTGCGGCCCAAAGGTGGTGAGCATGTCCCGATACTCCGTCAGGACCTCATGAAGCCTCTGCCAGGTCGGCCCGGCCGCCGATTTGACATCGACGAGCAGGAGAAACCGCCCACCGCCCGGATAGACGCGCCCGTCATTTCGCCTCACCCGCTCCCGGAGAGGGTTCAGGTAGAGCGACCGCAACGTCCTGGCCGCCGTGATCTCCTCGGAATCGTGGGCTACGCAGAGCTTGTCGCCCACGAGGAACACGTCCGCCTCGATGCTGGTGAAGCCGTGCCGGAGGGCCTCCAGCAACGGTGGATCGTGCCGGTAATCGTTGTGCGCATGGGCGTGGACGAGAGGGATCACCGCGCGTGGGGCGGGGCCGGGTTGCAGCGTGCTCAGCAGTGCCAGGATACACATCATTCCAACCATACGAACCCTCGTGCGATAGCGCGGACCACGGTTCAGGGTCCCCGACGGCACACAATAACCATCGGAACGTTCGCAGGCAAGGGACATGCCCGCCTTTGCCCGTCGGGGATAAATGCCCGTCCGGCCGTTTATTGTGCAATAGGCGAACCGGGATTGCACGTCTGTACGGAAGGCCGTAGAATAGTGGCCATGTTGGCCGTCGGGTTGCATACCGTGATGACAGGATTTGACTTGGAGTATCTACGGCCTTCACCCCGCACGGGACCGCAACTGCCGATTGGAGGTCTTCGATGAAACAGACAGCCCCGCGAAGCGCAATCGCCACAGCAATCGCCATGTCGGTCCTTGTCGCCGCAACTGGCGGCGGTGCGCTTGCCGAAACCGTCATGGTCCCGATGCGAGACGGCGTCAAACTCGCCACCGACGTCCACCTGCCCGCCGGCGACGGCCCGTGGCCGACGGTGCTGGTCCGGACCCCATACAACAAGGACGGCGTCAAGGGATTCGCCGACGACGCCAACCAACGTGGCTACGTCCTGGTCGCGCAGGACTTCCGCGGCCGTTTCGCTTCCGAAGGCAACGACTATCCCGTCTTCCTGCACGGCGGATGGGACGAGCACCAGGACGGCTACGACACCGTCGAGTGGATCGCCGAGCAGAAATGGTCCAACGGCAAGGTCGGCGGATTCGGGGTCAGCGCCCCCGGCATCGCGCTGAACATGATGGCCCCCAGCCGGCCGCCGCACCTGGTCTGCTGCTATGCCAGCGTGGCCTTTTCGAGTATGTACCACCAAGCGGCGTATCAGGGCGGCGCGTTTCGCAAGAGCCTCCTGGAGTCGTGGCTTGCCCTGAGCAAGTTCAGCCCCAAGAACCTCGAGATGTTTCGGTCCCACCCGAGCTATGATGACTTCTGGAGAAAGCTCGACCCCGAGCGGATGGCCGGCCGCGTCAATATCCCTTTCATGTTCGTAGGCGGCTGGTACGACATCTTCACCGCCGGCACGATCAACAGCTTCATGACGGTCAACAAGCAAGGCGATGAGGGCGCGCGGGGCAAGTGCCGGCTCGTCATGGAGCCCTACGGCCACGGCCGCTCCGACGATCTCGTCTTCCCCAACGCCGATCACCCCCGGGCCGCGGATGCGTGGAACTGGTTCGATATCTGGCTCAAGAATGACGGCAAGGGGATCGAGGCGATTCCGGCGGTGCAGTACTTTGTGATGGGCGATCCGGCCGACCCCAATACGCCCGGCAACCGATGGAAGACCGCCGACGACTGGCCGGTGCCGGCAGAGATGAAAGCCGTCTACTTCCATACCGACAACCGGCTCCGACTCGGCCCGCCCCAGGAGATGTTCGGCTCACTATCGTACAAGTACGATCCCGCCAATCCCGTCCCCACAATCGGCGGCGCAAATCTGATCATCAGTAAAGGTCCGAAGGATCAGAGGCCCACGGAGGATCGCCCGGATGTGCTGCTGTTCACTTCGCCGCCGTTGGACAGGCACATTGAAATCACGGGGTCCGTCAAGGTCAAGCTCTGGGCCTCCTCGACGGCCCCCGACACCGATTTCACGGCCAAGCTTTGCGACGTCTACCCGGACGGCCGGAGTATGATCGTCCTCGACGGTATCCTCCGCGCCGGTCACCGCAACTCCATGCAGAAAAGCGAGCCGATGGAGGCCGGCAAAATCTACGAGCTCGAAATCGACCTGTGGTCGACCAGCTTCGTTTTGAGCCCCGGGCATCGCGTCCGCGTCGCTATCTCATCGAGCAACGCCCCCCGCTTCGAGCCCAACCCGAACACGGGCAAGCCTTCCGGCACCGACGACAAGACGCAGGTCGCCACGAATACGGTCTACATAAACGCGGACCACCCATCGCACATCCTGTTGCCGGTCGCAGCCGTCGGCCCAGCGCCTGAATAGGAGCCGGCTCCCATGAACGGCTTTGCCGTGCCGGAACCGTTCCGCTTGGTTGAAGATCGGCGGCATGTCGCCTCAAGTACGGGAGGACAAGAATGGGTAGCCTGAGAAACTGCACGCGGTTCGTTGTCACCGTGCTGGTGATTCTCGTTTTCACATTCGTTCCCGGTTCGACACTCGCGCGAACGAGCGCAGCCGGAACGCCTTTCATCCACGTGACCGACCTGTACCGTCCTCACATCGATCCGGACGATCATTGGGACTTGGCCTGCGTCTACGCCCTGGCCCATCGCGGCGACATCGACCTCAAAGCGATCGTCGTCGACTATCCGCCCGCCGACCGACCGGGGCACAATCCCGATATCGCGGCCGTCGCCCAGATGAACCGGCTCACGGGTCTATCCATCCCCGCAGTCACCGGGTCGCCGCATGCTGTCAAGTCTCGCGACGATGCCCAGGCCTCTGCCGGCGCTTCGGAGCTTCAGGCGGTGCGGACGATTCTCAACATGCTTCGTACGTCCGAGCGACCTGTCGTCATCACGGTAACGGGATGCAGCCGGGACGTCGCCGTCGCCGGCAGGCAGGCGCCCGATCTGTTTTCCCGGAAATGCGCCGGGATCTACCTCAATGCCGGCACAGCCTTGCCCGACCCGGGCCTCTCCACAAAACTCGAGTACAACGTCGCGCTCGACAAAATCGCCTACGCGGCGGTTTTCGATCTGCCGTGCCCCGTGTACTGGATGCCTTGTTTCGAGGGGACGGAATCCGACGGCGGGCCGGTCGTGCGCGAGTACGCCTCCCATTACAGGTTCCGCCAGGGGGAGATTCTCCCGCATCTATCGGCACGCGTGCGGAACTATTTCGGTTACGCGCTTGGCCGCCGCAGCGACCACAACTGGCTCGGCTACCTGGAAGGGACGCCGGATACGACCTTGCTGGCCGAACACAGCGCCCGAGACAGACATATGTGGTGTACGGCCGGCCTTCTGCACGCCGCCGGCTATACGGTTACACGCGAGGGAAAGACTGTGCGACGCGCCGAGACACAAGATTCGGCGGTCTTCGATTTCGAGCCGATTGAAGTGACGTGCGCCGAAAGCCGGGTCGCCAAATGGTCCCCCGGCTCACGTTCGAGCAACCGCTTCATCCTTCGCGTTCGCGACAGGGAAGCCTATCAGGCGGCTATGACGAAAGCGATGAAGGCCCTTCTCACGCAATTGCCGTAGACGCGCCGCGCCGTCAGTCCGAAGGCGTCCCGCCCACCGAGGTCTCAACACAAAAAGAGCGGGGCCCTCGTTGTAGAGAGCCCCGCTCGTTATGAACGATCTATACGGCCTGTCCGCACGTCCAAGTCGTTTCGGACGTAGGCCGGCGGTCGGCTTAGATGTAGCCCTGCTGCACCATCGCATCGGCGACCTTGACGAAGCCGGCGATGTTGGCGCCGCGGACGTAATCGACGAAGCCGTTCTCCTGCCCGTACTTGACACAGTTCTCGTGGATGGAACGCATGATCGTCTGCAGTTGCACGTCCACCTCTTCGCGTGAACGCCTCATGCATCCGGAGTTCTGATTCATCTCAAGGCCCGAGACCGCAACGCCGCCGGCATTGGCCGCCTTGCCCGGCCCGTACAGAATCTTCGCATTGAGGAAGACATCCACGGCTTCAGGCGTGCTCGGCATGTTGGCCCCTTCGGAGACACAGTAGCATCCGTTCTGCACCAACTGCCGGGCGTCATCTTCGTCGATCTCGTTCTGAGTGGCGCTGGGAAACGCCAGATCGCAGGGAATGCCCCACGGGCGCTTGCCCTGCAGGTACTGGCTCCCTTTGAAGTGCTCGGCGTACTCGCGGATGCGCCCTCGGCGGACATTCTTCAACTCCTGCACCCACGCCAGCTTCTCCGGGCTGATCCCGTCCGGATCGACGATCGTACCGTCGGAATCCGAGAGCGTGACGACCTTCGCTCCGAGAGCGTTGAGCTTCTCCACCGTGTACTGGGCCACGTTGCCGCTGCCGGAAACCGTGGCGGTCTTACCTTCGGCGCTCTCGCCTCGCGTGGCCAGCATCTCACTGGCGAAGTACACCGCGCCGTAGCCCGTCGCCTCCGGACGCAGGTTCGAGCCGCCCCAGCCCACGCTCTTGCCGGTCAAAGTGCCGTTGAAGCGATGAGTCAGTCGGCGGTACTGCCCAAAGAGGTACCCGATCTCCCGCCCCCCGACGCCGATATCCCCGGCCGGAACATCCATATCAGGACCAATATACCGGTACAGCTCGGACATGAACGCCTGGCAAAATCGCATGACTTCCGCGTCGCTGCGCCCCTTCGGATCGAAATCGGAGCCACCCTTGCCTCCCCCCATCGGCAGGGTCGTCAAGCTGTTCTTGAACACCTGCTCAAAGGCCAGGAACTTCAGAACGCCGAGAGTAACCGTCGGATGGAACCGCAGGCCTCCCTTGTACGGGCCCAGCAGGCCGCTCATTCGAACGCGGTAACCCCGGTTCACGTGGACCTGCCCGCCGTCGTCAGCCCAGACGACCCGGAATATAATCAGGTTCTCGGGCACGACCATCCGATCCAGGACCTTGGCCTCGCGATAGGCACGGGTATCCTGCACGATGGGCATGACGGACCCTGCCACTTCCCGGACGGCCTGATGGAATTCCAGCTCGCCGGGCGATTGAGCGACCACGCGCGCCATAAAGTTATCGACCAGATTTTCCACTGCCGATGAATCTTCAGTTCGTGATAATGAGACAGTCATACGTTCTCCTCTTGCTTGCATCACATGGTTGGGCGTCCTGGAACATTCGCGGCACCGATGCCGCGAACGTCGTCGGATACCTCAGTGTTTTCTGTCACAGATCCTCTGGATGGAATCCAGATAATGCTTCAGCAGCCAAAACTTCTCGAGGAATTCAGGCCAACCGCACGCGGGGACAAACCCTTCTTTCGCCTCCGGCACGATCCCCCCGCTGCCGGTGGCGATCCGCCCGCTGCCGGTGGCGATCCGCTTGAACTCGCCCCACATCTCGGTCCAAACCTGGTTGGCGTCCTGAGAGACGGACCCGGCGACCTTCAGCAGATGCTCCAGTTCCGCCACAGGCGTCACTGGCACCTCTGGGGACCGTTCATTGACCGCATGAGACCCAGACGCCTTCCTTTGCGGTTGAGCGGGCATCAAACAATCTCCCAATCGTCTACGATAGCGTCCGGCGGGACACAAGCGGCAACGTGCACGCACCCGCCAGCACGAAACGATTGGCATTGTAGCTGAAAAGCGGAACAGACTAACCCCCAACAAAATACTCATCTATACCACATGATTTATGTGGCTACAATAGCCCACTTATACCCATATCTGCCGTACTACGCCTTACAGTGGACACGGTCCAGCTCCCGACCGATGTCTTCGCAACCCCCTTTAGTGTAAACCTTTACATCCAATTTTGGTGAAATCCAAGAAGGCCTTGCATTTTAGGTAGTTTTCCGGCATCATGGATGTATTCGATTCCGAGCTTCGCGAAAGCATGTGCATTAGATGGGTAATCGTTATGGCAAAGATTCCTGCTCGCACCGAGTTGTTGAAGCAAGTCAAAGCCCTACAGAAACGTGTGGCGACCCTGGAGGCCCTGCCGGCCGGCTCGCGCTCTCACACGGAACTCGAGATCGCCCTGCGGGAGCGGATCAAGGAGCTGGACTGTTTGTACACGATCTCCACGTTTCAGGAAATGCATTTCCACGCGCCGGACCGTTTCCTCCAGAGCGTCGCCGATTGCCTGCCCAAGAGTTGGCAATTCCCCGAGCACGCGTGCGCCCGCATCGTCTACGGGGACAAGCAGTACATCACGAAAGGGTTCGCCAAGAGCAAATGGCGAATGGCTGCGGATATCGTCATCGACCGACGACCCGCCGGGATCGTGGAGGTCTTCTACCGGAAAGTCGTTCCGACGCCGGCGACCGGTCCGTTTCTCAAAGAGGAATACGCCCTGATCCGGGCCGTGGCCGAACGCGTCGGCAGCGTCCTCATGCACATGAAGGCCCTGTCCGACCTGCGCGCCGCGCACCGGGCCATCCAGCGGGAACACCAGGCGCTCCAGGAAGCCAATATCACTCTGCGGACGATCCTCTCCCGGCTCGAAGAGGAGAAGCAGGAGACCAAGGCATCGATCGCCGCCAATATCCAAAAGGTGATTATGCCGATCGTCTTCGAACTGGAACTCGAGGTCACGGGGCGACAGCGCTCCTATGTGACCCTGCTGCGCCGCAGCCTCCACGAAATCACCTCCCCGTTCGTCAGCCAGATGGCCCGGGACCACGTCCAACTGACGCCCGTCGAGATCGCCATCAGCACGATGATTCGCAACGGGCTCTCGACGAAGGAGATCGCTCAACTGCGATGCATCTCGCCGGCCACGGTGCGCCGGCATCGCGAGAACATCCGTCGCAAGCTCGGACTGAAGAACCGGAAGGCCAACCTGGCCACCTTTCTTCAGGCCTCCACCGCAGGCGAATCGGCCCCTGTCGAAACGACTGGGCCGCATCCGGAACCGATTCCCGAGGAAATCCCCTCCTTAGACCATTGGGATACCGGCGCTCTGCCCAGATTAGAGGAACGACCGGTGCCATAGAAGCCACTGGCGATCCCTCGTGAGGTGCGGGTTTTCGAAGTCTCGCGAGGTCTGGGCGTCTGTCGGTCATGCCCCCGTCGTCACGGTGCGGCCACCACACATACGACGGGAATGGATATAATCTGTGTAAGCGGTAGAATGCTGGTGCATACAACAGTAGCCGGCTTTCATCGGGATGGTCTATGCATCGAGGAATCGCCACGTTTACCTTGGATACGGGCCGATGTCCGCCGTGGCTGTTCCAGCGAATGGTCAAGCTGGGCCGGGAGATGACGCGCGTCCTCGTCGCCGAATTCGGCCCGGACGAGTTCGTGCGCCGGATCGCTGACCCTGTCTGGTTTCAATCGTTGGGAACCGTTCTGGCCTTCGACTGGAACGCATCGGGCCTGACGACGATCCTGACTGCCGCCCTGAAAGAGGCGATCCGGAATGAGGAAAAGGACCTGGGCCTGTTCATCTGCGGCGGCAAGGGCAGAACCTCGCGAAAGACCCCTGATGAGATCACCACCTGGGGCGATACGCTAAGCCTGCCCGACGGCTCCGTGAGCAATCTCGTCTACAACTCGCGGATGGCCGCCAAGGTGGATAACACCCTGGTCCAGGACGGCTACCAGATCTATCACCACGCGTTCTTCTTCTCGCGCCGCGGCGCGTGGGCCGTCGTGCAGCAGGGCATGAACGAGGCGAACGCCTCGGCCCGCCGCTATCACTGGTTCTCCGAGAACGTGCGCGACCTCGTCTGCGAGCCGCACACCGCCATCGTCGCCCCGGCCCGCCAGCAACACCTGCTGAATCTGACCGCGCGCGACAGCGAATCGAACCGGCAGCTCAGCGTCGAACTCGTCGACGCCGGCTACCGACCGCTCATGAAGGATATCGAGATCCTCCGCGCCCACGCCTCGCCTTTGAGCAAGATGGTCAGCCTGAGCCAGGCGGGCGAGCAGTTGACCTTCCTGCACTTAGAGAACACCGAATTCACGCAGCACCCGGTCCTCACGGAGGATTTTTCCAGGAGCCGCTACCTCGAAAAGATCCTGCGCCTGCTCTGTGATTTCAGGCCCAAGAACTACGAACAATTGATCGCCACGGAAGGCGTGGGCCCGAAGACGGTTCGCGCGTTATCCCTCGTCGGCGAGGTGATCTACGGCGCCAATCCCTCGTACGAAGACCCGGCTCGCTACTCCTTCGCCCACGGCGGCAAGGACGCCACCCCCTACCCGGTCGACCGGACCACCTACGACCAGACCATTGCGACCCTCGCCGAGGCCGTCCGCCACAGCCACATGAACCCCAATGACAAGGACCAGGCCCTCAAACGACTCTCCGGCTCCTGTGAGCCGTGAACCATCCGACCCTCATGGACACCTCATCCGATCCGTTGCAGGCGGCTTGGCCACTCGCAGCTTCCTAGCGTCGAAGACCCTCGCGATTGGACGATAGCATGGTTCGACCGGCCGGCCCACGAATCCGTTGCCCCGGCCGACAAATCGACAAAGCTGCGTTTTTTGCGCTGGACAGAGGGTGTCGGCGTGCCGTTCTTCACCGAAATCGATGCGGCTGGAGACAAAACGGAGAGACATGTCACCAAGTTTGGCAGTTCACGTGCGAACAAGAACACGCGAGGTCAAATCTGCCTCACAGCAACCGTTGCTCCCTCCGGGACTTCAGTAACACCCGCAGGCACGTGCATCAAGCCATCGGCTTTACAGAGCGATATTGTGCTCATCGAGCCGCGGCACTCGATAGGATGGACTCGGCCATCTGTCGCCAGAAGAACCGGAAGCCACAGGTCCTTCTCGGCCTCATCTCTGACGAAAGTCTCGACCATGCGCGCATGGGAGATTGGCGCCTTGAATTGGTGTCCTGCCATCCTATAGAGGAACGGCTTCACAACCAGCTCGAACATGATGAAGTTCGAAACAGGGTTGCCGGATAAGCCAAAGCAAAAGGCGCTGTCCGAGATCCCAAAGACGATCAATCGACCGGGATTGATGCGTACTCTGTCAAACACGAGCTCAACCAGGTTTTCCTCAAGGACGCCGCGAACGAAATCGTAGTCACCCTTCGAGATGCCGCCCGATAGAACCACAACGTCGTTCTCCGCCATCGCCTTTCTTAGAGCCGCTTGGATTGCTCTCTTATTGTCGGCGACCAAGCCGTAGTTCTGAGGCAGAGCCGAGGCCCCAAGGACCATGGCAGACAACTGAAAACTGTTGCTGTTCCGGATCTGGCACGCCTCCGGCTTGCGATCCGGTTCGACCAATTCACTGCCCGTGGCGATGACACCGACCTTGGGGCGTCGTGACACCAGAGGCCGGGAGCAGCCGACGCTGGCCAGGACCGCAACCTGCTGGGCCCTGATCATCTCACCCGCGTGGAGAACGGTCTCCCCCGCCGCCGCATTCGCCCCCTGGGGACAGATGTTGTCTCCGAGGCATCTCGGGGTACACCGGACACGGTTCTCGCCCAGGTCTTCGGTGTGCTCAAGCATCACCACACAGTCAGCCCCCTGGGGAATCGCTGCGCCCGTCATTATCCTCGCACACTCTTTTGGCCCAAGGATCCTTTGCGGCGCCGCCCCTGCGGCGATGGTCTCGACCACTTCGAGTTCGTTGCCGAGATCGACCCGACGACAGGCAAAGCCATCCCGGGTCGATTTGCTGAACGGAGGTATGTCAGTATCCGCGGTGACGTCTTCTGCAAGAACACGATGGAAGGCATCAAGCAGATCGACGCGCTCCGCGCCAACTTGGCGGCCTGAGGCCAGGGCCGTGACGATCCTCAGAGCATCGTGAAGCTCAAGCATCGCTGCTGCTCCGGAATCGGCGGTAATCGGCCATCGTATTCAGGTTGGCGAACCAGCCGGTATCATCCAGCTCCATGAAACGCACTTTGCAGGAAGCGTATACGTGACTGATTCGACGGCCCCCGGATGCAAGGACTTCGTTCATGCATTGCCGGACGCTTTTGCGGTATACGGCAAACAGAGGTTGCTCCTCTCCGTCGGCAGTCACTGGAATGACCACATCGGCCCCCTTTGCTTCGGCGAGCATTCGCCTGGCCAGGGGCAGATCGATCTGTGGGATGTCGCAGGCTGCCACCAGATTGAGCTCGCTGTCCGAAGCTTCCAGGGCCGAGGCGATCCCCATCAGCGGTCCCTGGCCCGGCATCCTGTCAGGAACCACGTCCAAATCCAGGAAGGCCAGCTTCTCCGTATCGTTGGCACTGATGAGCACCCTGGTGAATGTGCCGCGGAGCCGGCGGCAGATGTGTTCCACCATCGGCCGGCCTTCAATCGGGAGCATGCTCTTGTCCGTGCCCATCCGGCGGCTGCGCCCGCCCGCCATGACGATGGCCGTCGCGTCCTCTCTCAAGACCCACCTGGCTCCGGCGAGTTGAATCCGCTCCAGATCCAGGTCGAAGCCCGCTCCATTGGAGGCCACGACTCCATCGGCATCTCGCCTCACCCGTCGGGCGGAAGCCTTCCAAGGCTCACAATCGGAGCTTTCGACAATGAGAAACAGCCCCGGCTGCACTATCTGCCGTAGTGAGTTCGATTCGCAGATCACAACAGCATCGCGACCGACGACCTCCGCCAAGGCGGCCCAGCCCTGATGCAGATGCCCGCGCATCACGCGAAGCCAGTACACCTTCGCGGCGCCGGCGGCCAGCAACCGTCCGGTGTCTTTGCCGGAATCACAATCGGTTTCCTCCGTGATATGATACTCGCCCTCCATTGCCGCGCACACGCCGCAGCCCTTGCCTCCTCGCGGACACGGCTGGTCCGTAGATGCAATCGTGGTCACCTTCACGCCGACGATTTCTCGCGTGCGACCGAATCTCTGCAGCAGCCTGCAGGCCAGCTCCGTCTTTCCGACATTCGACCCCGAGGAGCCTATCATCAGCATGCTGTCAAACCGGAGCATCGCACTCCTCGCTTGCCCCCGTGGCTGCCAGCAGACGGATGACCTCGTGGACGGACTCAGGGGCGATGACATTCAACTGTCGACTCGGAACATCTGCATACAACCGCCGCACCGTCCCGGCCAGCTCCTCGCGGACAACGAGGAGAAGGGGCATCCGGCCGGCATCAACCAGTGAATCGACCGCGGCACGCCAGCCCTGAGACGCAAGCTCAAGCGGGCCGAATTCATCAACGATGACAAGGTCCGCCCCGTCGGTCGCGGGCCGGCCAAGGGCGGCGCCGCCCAGCGCGACTCCTTCTTCAATGAAGTGAAACGGCCCGATTTCGCCTCCATCGGCTCGGCGCACGGCCAGCGGCGCACGGGCCCCCGTCCGAAGGTCGCAGGCGTCAAATCCGCATAGCTGCCCCTGGCGATACACGGAATACGCCAGGAGCCCGGCCACGGCGAACCCGCGTTCGCCCGCAAGCTGCGCCACTCGGGCCGCAGAGGTCGTCTTGCCGGAATGTTTCGGACCCGCCCACAGAATCAGCATGTTTGAGGCCAATCTCCACAACGGTCGAGAATCCTGTCACCTGCAACCCTATCGGACGGCTGCATGGCTCAGCAAACAGGTGACAACGCCGAACCCCCACAGCCCGAGGGTCAAGGCTGAGAGGCCGCCCGGCACCGGCTGCCATCGCAAGCGAAAGGGCATGGGAGAGCGTGACTTCAGTCTCTCGGCAAGCTGCGCGCTCAGAGGCACCACAACGGCGCAAGCCAAGGCCGCCACGCTGCCTTCCAGGAAAACGTGCCGAGCCACCTTGCCGAATCCTCCTTGCACCCAGTGTTCGTACTGGAAGACGTACGTGATCGTCACGGCAAAGAGCGCATAGCTGAGAAAGGTTGCGGCGGCCGCGGCCAGTGACTTCGATCGGACGCGCAGCACATCGAACATGAGATCGTAGCAAGCCCCCGTAAAGAGAATGCCGAGCAGATGGCAGCCGAAGAACGGCGCGTTCAGGAACTTATACAGCATCGCAAAGGATGCAATCAGCGTGGCCGTCCCCCTTCGAGGCAGATAGATCCGCGCGACCGTAAGAACGGCAAAGGCGACGGCCGTCAGCGGAACGGATGCATACGGCGCCCCCGACGCGTACAGAGCTCCCCCCAACAGAGCCTCCGAAACGCCCCATACCCCACTGAAAAACAACACTCCAAGGATGTACTCTCTTCTCACTTGCGTTCTCCTTTAGATCATGCTCCTTGTTCTATCAGTCGGCTACCGGCGGCAATCTCAGTCGCCGGAAAGCGGCAAGGCTAATCGAGATCGTCACCATCCACGATACCATCGCCGTTCACATCGGCCTCCTGCCACGCCGCGTTGAACAAATCGAGATCGGTCGCGTCCACCGTCCCATCACAGTTCAGATCAGCCGCCGGACAGGGTTCACCCTCGGAGGGCGAAGACGGCGTAAGCAGTTGCTCGGTGAGGAGACTGTAGTCCCAGAGATCAACGTCACCATCCTGGTCGAGATCCGCCGGGCAAAGCCCCGCCACACTCTCTTCGCTCAGCGTCAGGAGCTGGAAGTAATCATAGCCGTCCCCCAGGTTCGTGTACTGCTCGAGCACGCCGGTCACCGCCCGGAAACGCCGTCCCACCTCAATCCCCCGAAGGTACAGATCGGTCTGCTGGCGATCCTGATTGAAGTAGTCGGCTCCCCAGCAGCGAGCATTGGGATCGCTCGGTGCGCGGAAGGACTGGAGCTCGTAGTTGTCCAGAGCCTTGCCCAGGCCCTGCTCGACCACGACGACATCCCGAACCTGCAAGACCATGGACTCGAATCGCTCCGCGCCATGGTCGGTCACAGCCCAGGCATCTTCAAGAGGCAAATACTCAGGCGCCTTGATCGCATTCACCTCTACATAGAGCGGCCGAGGAAGGCTATGGCCGCGACTCACGACCTTGAGTACCGGCTGAGAACCGTCTGGATTCTCGTCCCAGTATTGCAGGAACGTCACCCCGCGGGCCTCTTCAACGAACGCCTGCTCGAGTTCCACCCAGTCCCCCACGTTCACATCCACGAAGGCGTCACTAGCCCAGCCCTTGACCTGGATGCCGCCCCAGCCGTCGAGGGCATTGGGATCCTGCAGCACCAGCCGCGGTCGCCCGGAGGCCCGTTTGAAAACCACGATGCCTCCCGCGCAATCGACGACCTGCCCGTTATAGGGACTGGCGCCGTCCGGCGACTCGGTATACTGAATCTCAGGGATGCTCAGAAACTCACCCTGGGCGATACACGGAAACAGACACCAGAGGCCAACGATCAGAACACCTGCCGTCATGCGTGTTTTGCCACACGTCACCATCACTTCAATCCTCCAAGAAGAAGCCAAAACATAGAAGAACTCACGATTTCTCCAACACGTCGATCTCTAATATGGATACCAGTCCGGATCGTCTCGGGGCGGCGCCTCAAACTCGGGGCTCACCGGCCAGGCCGCCTTCCAGACCGTCTGTTTCCATGCTACGCGGTAATCACAGTACAGGATAAATCCGCCGAGCGCTCCCCTGGCCTTGGCGTGGCGAGCGCTGAAGGCCTTGGGATAGCTGCCGCAGTGGCGACCGGCCGAGCGATTGATCGTGTTGCCGCCGTAGCCCTTGCGGGGATCCAGTAACTGGTCAAAGAGCAGGATCACACGCCCGGGCCGTCTGATGCGCGCCGTATTCAAGAAACTCGGCATGTTGTTGCCGCTGGACTGTCCGAAGGGGGCCCAGCAATTGCCGTCCAGCTCCAGACAGGAGTTCATCGCATAGGAGAAATATCCATTCCGCCGCGGCTTGTAGTTGTACAGCGATTCGGGAGCCAACTCGGCAGAGGGGCATTGAAACGCCGTCCTGATGTCCGGGTAGGCCCACCGGTCGTGCTCGCGCCAAGGCGTCTCACCCATCAGCGGGGCAATAACATCGACCCAGCCGGAGTAGTAGTCGGCGATTCCCCCCGCGGTGAAGGGTTCTTCATCGCCGCAACGATCTCTCCCATCCATATGCGGATAGTAGCCTGCATTGTCTGCGGCGTAGGCCGCAAAAGCGACGCCCCACTGCCGCAGGCGGCTCTGGCAGACGGCCTGTCTCGCAAGGGACCGGGCGCGACCCAGCGCCGGGACCACGAGGGCCAGGAGCAAGGCCACGATCGAGATCACGACGAGAATCTCGATGAGACTGAAGCCCCGCCCACTCGATGGACGCCCCGCCGCCGAAGGCTCGGGCATTTGGTCCACCTCGCCAAAGTGCTTCTCAAATGACCTTTCCACGGCGACCTCGACATCTCGCCGAAAACGACTGTACGCCTCAAGCCATCGGCGTCCCCGTTCCGTGAGTACGGTTCGGCCTCCATGGCTGCCGCCTCGTTGCCTCTCCACCAGAGCGACGCCTATGGCGTCCTGGGCCTTCTTCAGATCGCCCCAGGCTTTTCGATAGCTAATATGGAGCGACTCGCTGGCGGCACGCAAAGATTCCTTCGCCTCAATACTTCTGAGCAGTCGGTACTTGCCGTCCCCGAACAGGCCCTCCACATCGGCGCTGCTCAGCCACAGCTTGAATCTCGGCTTCAGCTCATCCATCGTCTTCACTTATCCCTGCTACGAAAAACAGCCGAGCTGGCAACGACAGATCCGTATCTCCTGTTGATCGCAGATGCGGCCAACCTCGCCTGCCTCGACGCCCAGTTCAGCGGCGAGGCCCAGAGCCTCTACGCACGTGAGGCTTCTCCGACCCTCCGTCTCTTTCGAGCGTGCCAGGACGGCAGCAACCAATTCCTCGTCTGACTTCATCAGAAGCACTCCAAAACGCGGCGACCGTTATGCAGGGCTCGACATATCGACAGCCAAGAGAACAGCCGCAAACTGAAACCACGCAATCTGGACCGACCACACCCCGCGGCGCGTATCACGCCGGGGCTCCGGAAGCGATCGGCTCCGCGGCAGGCCGGGCCCCGTACCGCTCGACAATCTCGCGGCAAACCGACTTGATGCCGATATTGGATGGACAGACCTTATCGCATCGACCGCAAAGGAAGCATGTGACGTGTCCCCACCGAGTCACGTCGGCGGCAAGCTTGTGATGAAGACGACGCCGCGTCCGCGACCACTCCTGCCCCATCGGATTATGTCCGCTGGCCTCACGCATGAACCCATCCAACTGGCAGGAATCCCAGATCCGCCAGCGCTCGGTGCGATCACCGGCCTTTCTGTCGAAAACATCGAAGCACGTACACGTCGGACAGGCGAGGTTGCAGGCCGTACACGCAATGCAGCGATCGCCCACCATCTGCCAGAAATCCTCCGGCACCTTCTCCTGCCCGATGAGCTCTGACGCCGCACAGATCAGATCGGAATCGTCGGTATTCAGGCCGTCAGACTCGTCGCGAAGCGCGCTGACTTCAGCTTCCGATACGGGCACGCCGCCTTTGGCTCGCTCGACCAGAGCCTTCCCAACTTCCGAATAAGTCAGCGCAATGTACCTCTGCCCGTCGGACACCAGCTCGATGTCACAGCCTTTGCCGGCAATCCGGAGAAACTCACCGTCCGGCCCACACTGGCCCGAGACGCAGACGATCACGGCGCCGTCGCGCCTGCTGAAATAGACATCATCACGATAGTTGGTGCTGAAGAACCGATCCACGAACTCCAGGCAGTCGGCGTCTGCGGCGGTATAGCCCACAACCAACAACGGTTTGTCTGCCGGCGCCGGCTCTCGGATTTGGCCTTCCGTTTCAACGAGAATCCTCTGCATCTGCGGAAAGAAGACGCCGGTAGGCTTGCCCGGCAATGCGCCCCCGGCAAGCCGCAAAGGCCCGTCACCGAGTTTCCCGAGCGCTCTCGTCCCATCGTGAAGACCGATGGGCAGGCGCACGTCATAGTCTGCTTCTATCGACTTGAAGAACTCACGCAGCTCTCGTTCAGTCAAGGCCTTCATCAACAACTCCTTACTCTTGCAGCGCATATCTTGTATTCCGGGATCTTGGCAACGGGATCCAGAGCGTTATTGGTCAACAGGTTTGCCGGGCCTTCCTCAAAGTGGAACGGCATGAAGAGCACGCCCCTGTCGGCCACGTCCGTGACGCGCGCCATGGCGCGAACGGTCCCTCGGCGCGTGGTCACGTGCACCCAACGGCGGTCGTGAATCTCCAGTTCCCGCGCGTCCTTCGGATTGATTTCGACGTAGGGGAACCGTTCCTCTCGGTGCAGCAATTGGGAACGTCGGGTCATCGTGCCGGTATGAAAGTGAAAGTAGCACCGACCGGTGGAAAGCACAAAGGGATATTCCTCATCCGGCAGTTCTGCCGACGGGCGGTATGCCGCGGGACTGAATGCCCCCAGCCCCCGAGCGAACTTGCCCGAATGCAGGACCGGTGTGCCGGGGTGTTCCTTATCGGTGCAGGGCCACTGCAGACCCACCTGATCGATGCGCTCAAACGAAACGCCGCCGTAGATAGGTGTCACCGATGCCACCTCGTCCATGATCTCACTGGCCGAGTTATACTTCATCCCGGCGTAGCCCGCCCGGGCGGCGACGTCGCAGAGAATCTCCCAGTCGGCCCTGCTCCGGCCGATCGGCTCGATGGCCTTGCGCACGTGCTGGACCCTCCGCTCCGTGGAAGTGAACGTACCGTTCTTCTCTGCGTAGGAAGCCGCCGGCAGAATCACATCGGCGTACTCGGACGTGGGGGTCGGGAAGATGTCCTGGACCACGAGGAAATCCAGCTTCTCCAAAGCCTTTCGCACATGGTTTTGGTCGGGATCGGAGAGCATGGGGTTCTCGCCCATGATATACAGCGCTTTGAGCTTGCCGTCCGCCGCCGCATCGATAGCGGTTGTCACCGTCAGTCCGGGCTTGTCGGGCAGATTCTCGACCGACCAGGCCTTCTCAAACTTCTCTCTTGCGACCGGGTCAATGACCTTCTGATATCCGGAATAGACACCGTTCAGGGCCCCCATATCGCAGGCCCCCTGCACGTTGTTCTGGCCGCGAAGAGGATTCACGCCGGTGCCCGGCCGCCCGACATTGCCCGTCAGCATCGCCAGGTTGGCGCAACTCTTGACGTTGTCCACTCCATGCGTGTGTTGCGTGATGCCCATCGAATAGACGATCATCGCCCTCTTGGCCCGAGCGAACATCCTGGCCACCTGGACGATCTCCTCCGGAGTGATGCCGCAGATCTCAGCCGCTCGTTCCGGCCGGTAGTCCGCGACGACCTTCTTGAGTTCCTCGTAGTTCTCCGTGCGGCTCGCTACGAACTCCTTGTCTTCCAGGCCTTCGGCAATAATCACGTTCATCAGGCCGTTCAGGAAGGCAACGTCCGTCCCGTTCTTCCAGCGGACATGAATGTCGGCGATCCGCGCCAGACGGATCTTGCGGTTGTCCGCCACGATCAGCTTGGCGCCGTTCTCCAGGACGTTTCTGACGATGCGCGAGCCGATCAGTGGATGTTGCTCCGTGGTGTTGGACCCCGTCACCAAGATGCAGTCGGCCTGTTCCATACACGAGATCGAATTCGTCATCGCGCCGGAGCCGAACGTTGCCGCCAAGCCAAGCACGGTCGATGAGTGGCACAGCCGGGCACAATGATCGACATTGTTGGTTTTGAAAACCGCCCGGGCGAGTTTCATCATCAAGTAGTTCTCTTCGTTGGTCGTCTTGGCCGATGAGAAGAAGGCGACCGAGTCATTTCCATGCTCGGCCTGGATCTCCTTGAGTTTGCCGACCACCAGGTCCAACGCCTCATCCCAGGAAGCCGGCTCCATCTTCCCGTTTCTACGAACCATCGGCTGAGTCAACCGGTCGGGGTGATTCACGAAGTGATGCGCGTTCCAGCCCTTGACGCACAGTTTGCCTTGGGCCACGACATGCTCGGTACTGGCTTCGACGCCGATGAGCTTGTTGTCGTCATCCACGACCAGATAGAACATGCATCCGGTGCCGCAATACGGGCAGGTTGTGAGGACTCTTTTCATATCGCACCTTTCAGACTGGCGATCTGATCCAGCATAAAGACTGGACCATCAATGCAGCAATAGACATGGTCGATGGTGCAGTGACCACATTTGCCCACTCCGCACTTCATGTACCGCTCCAGTGAAACAACGACGTTCTCCGCCGGCAGTTCCTTGTCGTATAGTTCCTGAATCACGAATTTGTACATGATCGGAGGGCCGACAATGACCGCAGTGGTATTACCGGGATCAATCGTCAGCGGTCCGATCAACTGTGTGATCAACCCAACGTCACCGTCCCAGCACGTGCCCCCGGGAACGTTATCGACCGTGACCAGGCACTTCAGCACGCTTGAGTCCTGCCACGCACGCAGTTCGTCCTTGTACAGCATGTCCGCCGGCGACTTGGCGCCATAGAGCACGGTGACCTCGCCGTAGTCGTCTCGACAATCCTCTACGTACTGAATCAACGCGCGCATCGGGGCCAGACCGCAGCCGCCGGAAATGAGCAAGAGGTCTCTACCCTTCATTTCATCGACTGGAAAGCAGGTTCCAAAGGGGCCCCGCAAGCCGATCCGGTCCCCGGATTTCAGTCCGTGCAGCGCCTCGGTCATTGTGCCGGTGGCGCGCACTCCGAGTTCCAGATAGCTGCCGCGAGTCGGCGAAGAGGACACTGAAATTGGAGCTTCCCCGACCCCGATCAGTGAAACCTGCATGAACTGACCTGGCTTGTGTCCGAAGGAGTGACCATCGACTCTGACAAGTCGAAACAATTTCTCCGAAGGCGTCAAATCCTCGACAGATTCCACTCGGCACGTGAACGGGCGATATAGCCGCTGCCTTGTTTGCTTACCACCGGTTTGTGAGGCAATCTCAGTGCCCATAGATCAATATCCTTTCCATGCAAGGGGGACTACGGTACGGGTCGCCCGCGAGTCATGCCTGCCCACTTGTGGAGCGGCTCCGGCTTTCACGACCTCTGCTTAGGCCTCTGTATCGGTGCCACGCACATAGAGAAAGTAGTAAACAGCGCCTACGAAGATCGCACCACCAACAATATTGCCTAATGTCACGCTGATGAGGTTCTGAGACCACATGGAACCCCAGTTCAACGCCGCCAACTGCTCGGGCGTTTTCCCGGAGGCCTCCGCCGCCCCGGCGAAGTGCTTCGCATAGATGCCGGCGGGGATGAAGTACATGTTCGCAACGCAGTGCTCGAACCCGGAAGTGACAAACGCCATGATCGGGAAGAAGATCGCCCACACCTTGCCGCTGATGTCTTTGGCGGCAATGGCCATCATCACGGCCAAACAGACGAGAAAGTTACAACCAATGCCTCTGAAGAAATAGGACACATTATGACCGAACCCATCCGGAATGGAAGAGGCAACCTTGCCGTACGCGATGTTGATCGCCGTCCCGCCGACCGGACCGCTCAGCAGACCGGTGCCGACACCGATTATCCAAGCCAGGAGAATGGACCCGAGAAGATTGGCAAAGTAGACCGGAATCCAGTTCCGGAAGAGACCGCCAAAACCGAGCTTGCCGTGACAGAGCGCCACCGTCAAGAGGTTGTTGCCAGTGAACAGCTCCGAGCCGGGTATGATCACCAGCATGAGGCCCACGCTGAAGACGGCGCCGATGAAGAACTTCTGAAGACCAAACAGAGCGGGCTGGCCACCGATCGTCCAGCCCGTTGCCACGGTCGTGGCCAGATGGGCCGCGAAGCCGATATAGACCCCGGCCAGGATCCCCAATAGAAGCATCTTGCCAATGGGAAGACCGGCCTTTTTTACGCCGACCCCCACAAAACTGCGTGCCAACTCAGGTGGAGTCAAGAAATTACTCTCTGCCATGCTTTCTCCCTTGCTTCAGTTCGATTCTTTTTGGATTTCGCCGTAGTCACTCGTCATGCTGACAAGTGGTACGGTAAACACGCGAGACTGGCGGCGATATCAACACTTATGACTTTGACGGATTTGGGCACACTCACAGCAGAGGGTGCGAAGTTCAGAATCCCCAAGACCCCTGCCCGGACAAGCTCTTCCGCCACCCCCTGAGCCACCCCGGACGGGACGGCCATGATTCCCAATTGGATTCCACGCTTCTTGAGCGTACCCAGATCCGAGGCATTCTCGACGACCACTCCGTGCGTAGCCTCGCCGATCTTCTTCGGATCCACATCAAAGGCCGCGACGATATCAAACCCATACAGCGCAAAGCCGGCGTATTTCAACAACGCCGCGCCGAGATTGCCCGTGCCCACCAGGGCCGTCCTGTGGGTTTTGTCGAGCCTCAGAATGCCGCTCAGACGGCGAGCCAACTCTTTGACCTCATATCCCTTCCCGGGCGTGCCGAAGGAGCCGAAGTAAGACAGGTCCTTTCTGATTTGAGGTGGACTTATGTGAAGGATATCGGCAAGACCCCCGCTGCAAATACACGTCCGGCCCTGCTCTGACACCATCCGGATCGCACGCAGGTATGAGGGCAAACGTTGTACTGTTTCGTCTGGGACCTTCCTGTATCTCAAATCACAAGTCTCCTCCGTATCGCATTCGCACAATGGCACCGAAGAGCGTAAAGGCGCCCCTTGTCCCCCAAACGGGCATAAATGTCAACAGTTTTTGTTTTTTTCTGCCGTGTCTTCCTTCCCCGCGACACGAGGAGATCCCTCACTTGCTCGGGGGACAGCGCGGCCACAGGCTTTTGCGCAACCTTGCCCCTTTTGATCTCCAAGCCCGCTGCGACGAAACGATTCTCGGCTGCTCACTTGAGGAAGGCGTGGACGTTTCGTATGTCCTTGTTCAGTGTGTCCCTCGTGACCTCTTCGCTCCGCTTGAGAACAAACGTGTCCAGGCTCGGCGGGGTGATTTCTTTGGAGGAACTGGGGCCGACTAATCGTTGAAAATGTCGGAGTATCGGTAGGACCTCATCGATCGACTCATCCACCAAGCCTCCGACCTGCTTGAATTGCCTGTACGCCTCGATCATTTGATGCCGGTCGAAGTCGACGACGCTCGTGAACACGTCGGAGTTGAGCTGCGTGGATTTGATGTAGCGGAAGTGTTCGGCAAGGGCTTTGGTCGGGAACGCTTTGGCCTTCCGCTCGCCGTTTTCATGCCAACCCACCCACCAGCCCTTGATGCTCTTTCGCTTGTAGATCCATGGCTTTCTCATACTCTCCATCACATTGGCGGTTTTCTCCGCTCAGTCCCGCGACGCATTCCTTCGGCGCAGCAGGTGGAGACAAGACAGAGACAAGGATCCACAAGGAAGGCCGGATTCGGTTGTAACAGGTCGAAACAAAACAACTTATAGCAGACCCCTGGGAAGGGTGAAAGTACAACAAGTCCGAGCCGGACAAAAGAGTTGCATTTTGCGGACAGTTGTGAGAGCATGGTGGCGGCCCTGGGATCGGTCCAAGGGCCGTCGAATACCGTGCAGGAGGTCTAACTTTTCTGGTAAGGGGGCTTGGCCATGCAGCGAAAGCAATTCACAAGACGTCAATTCATCGAGAGATCCGCTGCCGTGGCCGGGGGGATGCTTCTGTCGCCGCTGGCGGCCCGGGCGGCGCCGAAGATGACGGCCGTGGACCAAATGCCGCTGGGCAAGACGGGCCTGAAGCTCAGCCGACTCGGGATCGGCTGCGGAACCAACGGCGGGCGGGTCCAGCAGGGTCTGGGCCAGGAGCAGTTTACCCGGCTGATCCGTTACGCCTACGACCAGGGCATCACCTACATCGATATCGCCCGCTCGTATCGGACGCATGGGATGCTCCGGGAGGCCATCAAGGGCATTCCGCGCGAAAAGCTCTTCATCCTGACCAAGATGGGCGGCGTCCCCGACAATCCGCTGGAAGAGATCGACAAATACCGCCAGACCTACGGCGTCGATTATATCGACTGCCTTCTCGTCCACTGCACGATCAGACCTGACTGGGACGACCGGCGCAAGCGGGTCATGGACGCCATGCAGGAGGCCAAGGACAAGAAGATCATCCTGGCCCACGGCGTCTCGTGCCACAGTCTGCCGGCCGTGAAGCGATCCGTCGAGCTCGACTGGGTGGACGTCCACCTGGTCCGCGTCAATCCGCAGGGCTCCCACATGGATACGCCGCAATCGGACACCTGGAACGCCAGGAGCAACGAGTCGCACGTCCTGCCCGTGATGGAGCAGATCGCCCGCATGCGTGACAGGGGCCGGGGCATCATCGGCATGAAAATCGTCGGCGAAGGCGACTTCACGAATCCCGAGGATCGCGAAAAGAGCATCCGCTTCGCCATGCAGTGCGGGCTGCTCGACAGCGTCACCATCGGCTTCAAGAGCCCCGCCGAAATCGACGAGGCCATTCAGCGTATGAACAGCGCCCTGGCCGACATGGCGTAGGCCAAGGCACAATCTACCGACGGAACCTGCTACGATAGCCAATCAAGAATCGTCAATCAACACGGGAGTTCACAATGAAGCATCGCTACTTAGTCGCCGCAGCACTGTCGACCACCGTACTGACCCTTGCTGCCCTGTGTGTTTGTGCCGGAGAGGGCAATAAAGTGAGCCCCGAATTCAGAAAGCAGTTTATCGACAACTTCCAGCGCACTGGCCTCAACACCACCCCCGGCGACGCCATGATGCTCCGCATCCTGGTCGAGAGCTCCGGCGCCAAGCGCGGCGTGGAGGTCGGCGCGGCCAGCGGCTACGGCGCGATCAACATGGGCATCGCCTTCGAGCGGACCGGCGGCCATCTCTACACGCTGGAAATCGACCCCGACAGGGTCAAGCAAACTCGCGAGAACGTTGCGAAGATG
>Ga0207752_1000200_pt1 | contig 28078 bp, 19 predicted proteins | sample Pon2CUnioCityCA_6_FD_187272 | JGI IMG/M metagenome (GOLD analysis project Ga0207752, IMG submission 187272) | Marine sediment microbial community from Union City, CA, USA - Pond 2C Sediment 2 (SPAdes) | ecosystem: Environmental > Aquatic > Marine > Intertidal zone > Salt pond sediment ... | reverse complement strand
CGTCGGCGTTCATGGAGACGGCGCCGGGCGCCATCAAGATGAGCGCCGCCGGCGTTGATATCTGGGATATCGCGGACGAGTTCCGCTACGCGTACAGGCCGCTCGTCGGCGACGGCTCGATCGTGGCGAGAGTGGACAGCCTGCGTGACACGGACGTCTGGGCGAAGGCCGGCATCATGATCCGCGAGACGCTGGACGTCGGCTCGACGTTTGCGGCCGTGTATCTTACCGGCAGCAATGGCGTTCGCTTCCAAGCCCGACCGATCGGCAACGATTCGGCCACGAGCGACAGCGCCGTGGCCACGCCGGAACAGGTCGCGCTCGTCGAGCCCGTCTGGCTGAAGCTGGAGCGCGTCGGCGATGCGTTCAATGCGTATTACTCTACCGATCCCGACGTCGAAGGCTGGATCGCGATGGCCTGGAATCCGCAGACCATCCCGATGACCGGCGCCGTCACCATCGGCCTGGCGCTGACCAGCCATAGCGCCGGCAATGTCACCGTGGCGGAATTCTCCGAGGTCTCGGCCCAAGGCGCTGTCGCAGGATCGTGGCAGGTCGCCGAGATCGGCGGGGACCATCCTGCGAACGTTCCGGAGCCGCTGTACGTGGGCCTTGAGGACAGCGCGGGCACGGCGCGGATGGTGATCCACCCGGACCCGGAGGCGGTGTTGCTCGATAGCTGGCAGGAGTGGAACATCGCGCTGAGCGATTTCGCATTGGCCGGCGTGGATCTGACCCGCATCATGGCGCTGCACATCGGCGTCGGCGACGGCCCCGGTCCGCACTCGGGCGGCCGCGGCTTGATCTACATCGACGAGATCCGCGGCTATAAATCCCGGTGCGTGCCGGCCATGGCGAAGCCCGCCGGCGACCTCAACAACGACTGCGTCGTCGACACTCTCGACCTGGAGTTGATGGCCGAACAGTGGCTCAGCCTGGGTACCGTTGACGTGCCGGCGACGGCCGACCTCAACGGAGACGGCCGAGTCAATCTGTCGGACTACTCCGGTTTAGGGAAAGACTGGCTGGAGGAGGTTCTCTGGCCGTAGGCAGGGACGCTTGCCTCATAGAGCACCTGTCCGGCCGTGCGGTGGGGCCTGTGTCAACTCGGCACAGGCCCCGCACGTTTCTTGTCTTTCCTAACTCCTTTGGAAGAAAGGTGTTAGGCAATCTCCCCTTGACGGCGACAGGCGATCGAATCTCGCGTCTGTTTCTGAGCGTTCTGCACGGTGTCCCGGCCTAACGTGGCGGTCGGGTGACACGTGGCCGCACCCCGCTTGGAAGCAGGCGCACGTGGTCATGGCGATCCATTCTCAAGATAAACGGTTAGGAATACGTGCTTTCAGTTGACACGGCAACCAGCATCCGGCAATATTGCCATTTAGTGTCTTGTCCGCCCGGGCAACGTAAGAAGGACGGGGGGTGCTTGCCAGCGGGCGAGGTGATGGTCCCCATATCTCGATAGAGACGCGTGCCAATCGGGCGCTGCCTTGCATTCAGCGCGCAGTTATGGCCGCTACGGTCATACAGGACAATCTGAACCAACGGCAATTGGCCGAGTGACAGATAAGGGAGGGCCTATGCGCACCGCAAACGGTCGGACGCGCCGCCGTGTGGAATTGAGCGGTGAAGGTGGCCGAGGAGCATACGACATGAATCGTATCTGTGTGGGCAAGGGAAATCTTCTATTATCCTGTTACTCAACCTGTGCGCCGGATTGACAGGTGTTAACGGGCGCGTTCTCCGGATCGGTTTGTCCGGATGGTCGCCGGGTTGGGCGGAACCCCCAAGAGATTACTGTGGTCGAAAGGAGAGAATGATAAGACGCCGAAAACTATGGGCATTCTTATTGATCGCGGGACTGTTGTGCGCCGTCAACACGTCGGCAAACGCCGGTTTCTGTGGATTCGAGCTGGGTGACCGCGTCGAAGCGGCGGTGGATCACCCCGCTGGACACCCCACGCTGTGGGAGGGCATGACCGGGACGGTCATCTGCTTCACGTTTACGTGGCCTTTGCCGGTCCTGGTCAGTTGGGACGGGTGGGCGGACGGACATAACAACATCTGGTTCTGTGAAACACCCATTCTGCCGTACGCGTTCAACTCGTGTTGGTGGGTCCATTGCAACGAGATCAGGCCCGCCGGGGGGATACCCGAGTTGTTTGACGGTGGCGAAGCGCAGCGCTACTTCGCACCCCAGAGGGTCGTGGCCGGCCAGCCGGGTCAGCCTTTTGAGGTTGGCTTCAGCGTGTGGAACGGAGGAAACGGCCATCCCGAAGCAACCATTTATGTGCACGTTTATGCCTCCCGTGATGCCCGTATCACAAAATCCGATTACTATATTGGCAAGACGAACTGCTATATCAGTGCCGGTGGAACTGCCCGACTCGCGGTCAAAGGCAGTGTTCCCACACACATCCCCGCGGGCTTCTATTACATCGGATGGATTATCGATCAGGACCAGAAGATAGAGGAACGCGACGAGACCAACAACCGGGCTTGGGTCACCAGCTACAGGCTGACGGTGGCTGCGCCTCCGGGCAGGCCTTCGCTGGAGCTGTCGGCTGCTGCCGGTGGACGGATCGTCGACCCGGGAGAAGGCGTTTACACCTACATCGGCCCGAGTGTCGTTCAGGTGGAGGCCTCTCCCGATCCGAACTGCTCCTTCCTGGGCTGGACGGGCACGGCTGTTACGGCGGGCCACGTCGCCAACGCCGGTGCGCCAAAGACGTCCGTTACCGTCGACGATCGGTACACGCTTCAGGCCCTCTTCGACGGACCCCATCTGGTGATCGAAGACTTCCAGGCCTACGATGTGGACAGCAACCGGTTGAATCAGACCTGGATCGACGGGCTTGGCTATGTCGAGCCCGCGCCCGGTCATCCCGGTACGAAGACCGGGGCCATCGTCAGCAACCCGCGACCGTCGGCGCGTGAGTCGTACAAGGTCCATGGGGGCAGCCAGTCCATGGAGCTGACCTACGACAACACGTTTGAGCCGTGGCATTCGCTGGTCGAGCGGACGTGGTACGAATTCCGGAATTGGACGAAGACCGGCGCCGACACGCTGTCGGTGTGGTTCCGCGGTGCCCAGGAGAATGGCCCCGAACCCCTCTACATCCTCGTGGAGGATTACTCGGGTCTGATAGTTGCTTCGGAGCACCCGGATCCCCAGGCGGCCCAGATGGAGGGCTGGAACCGCTGGGACATCCCCCTGGCGGAATTCGAGAATGCCGGTTTGATGTTGTCCCGCGTGAAGAGGATGTACATTCGTGTGGGCGACGAGGACGACCCCACGTTTGACAGCACCGGCGTGTTGTATTTTGACGACATCACGCTCGTCCATTCCGGTTTCAGTGAGCCGCGCAGGATCGGCCAGCGACCCATAACGCGTTGAAGCCATACGGCACATGATGCGTGATTGGCTGTTGAATGAGGGCTGGCGGTCCAAGAGGGCCGTCAGCCCTTTCTCCGCGAGGGCGGAGATGGGTCCACCGGACCCTTCAATTCGCGGGGCGGCTGAGTTTCAAGATCTTCGAAGTGAAGGCCCGGACGACCCTGCCGTCGTCATCTGTCCTGACGGTTGTGTACCTGTCGTTTCTTGCCTTTCTTTGCTGGCACTGCCGACTGTGGCATCGTAGTGTTAATCTGAAATATTCATATCCCGCGTCCGACTACACCGAGGTAGGATTCGGTAATCGTATTTGAACGATGGCGCCGTGAGACCCCCTTTGGGAGCCAAGCTCATGGAAGCAGTGAGTCATTTCACGGAAGCAGTGATTGAGTTTGTGGAAGCTCTGGAGTTCTGGGGCTGGATCGCGGTTATCGTCATTAGCTGTGTTGCCATTGAAGGCCTCGTCAAGGTCAAACGCATGCGGATCAAGCACATCGAACGGATGGCAAAGATTCAGCAGGGAATCGATCCAGGCGATGAAACCGAGGCCTACAAGAAGGACGAACTCTAAAAACTCGCCCCGATCGGATGCTCTGGGCCATGCCTCTTGGGGGCGGTTTCGCATCCACCGTGCTGCGCTTCTGAATTGTCCCCACCTGTGTCACCTCAATCCAGGCCGCTGCTATTGCCTGCCGAGCACGTTCGACAGCGTATGTACTTTCCGGTTGACTGCGATTCACCGGTTGGATAAGTAAGGCAGTCAAGGCACGGCTGCAGGCCGCCGAACGGGCGGCGGCGGTCGTCGGTCGATCGGTCCCGGGAAGGGATCCTCGTGAAATGAGCGTTTGTGTTTGGTGAGGGCGGAATCATGGTGCGAATGACAGGGAAAGTCGGGTTGTGGGTGGTCGTGGTGGTCTCGCTGTTTGCCCTGGTGGGCTGCGAGAGTCTTTCCGGCGGGAAATCGGCCGGTAAGAAGGTGGTGCTTTTCAACGGCGAGGACTTCACCGGCTGGGAACGGTTCATTCCCGATGCGAGCGTCGACGTCGATGAGATTTGGCAGGTGCGGGACGGCGTCCTCTATTGCGCGGGACAGCCGAATGGCTACATTCGTACGAGTGACACATACGAGAATTACCGTCTGCACGTCGAATGGCGTTGGCCTGCGAACCCGACGAACAGCGGCGTGCTGCTCCACGCCCAGGGGCCTGAGAAGGTCTGGCCCGCCTGCATCGAATGTCAACTCAAAGCCGGCAACGCGGGCGATTTCGTCCTGATCGGCGGTACGGGTCTGACCGTGGACGGCACCGACCGCCGGAATCCGGACAGGCAGTTCGTGAGCATCGCGAAGAAGCAGCCGACAAGCGAGCGGCCCGGCGGCCAGTGGAACACATACGACATTCGCTGCGAGGGCGACTCAATTCGTTGCCTCGTCAACGGGGTCCTGCAGAATGAGGGCACGGCCGCGAGCGTCGCAGCCGGATGGATCTGCCTGCAGAGCGAGGGCAGTCCGATCGAGTTTCGCAACATCTACCTGGTGCCGCTCGACTGAGCGACGCAGCCAAGCTCGTCGAACGGCCGACCTGTAAGCTCCTGTCTCATCTATACTTGCGACTCGCCCGGGTCGGCACGTCGGTCGGGCGGAACGTTCGCACCTGAGGCAAACCAAAGGCGACTTCGGCCTGCCGTGTGGTATCGCCGTGCGCCCACACCATTTCAAAGTGAGTTCAGTTCCAGCGTCGTCCGCCGGCCCGGGTCGCCCCTGCGCCTGCAGGGAAAAACCGCAAAACATGTATGAAGTGCCCTCATTGCGTATCTATACTGGTAGAGCATGGGCATGAAGGGCATTGAGACGCAGAACGAGTTGGCACTGGTGTGCATCGCCCGCAAAGGCGACAAGGAGGCGCTCCAGACGCTGCTGGGCCGCAACTGGACATGGGTCAGGGCGGTGGTCTACAGCACCCTGGCCGATGGGCAGGACGTGGATGACGTGATGCAGGAGATATGCCTGCGCGTCATCACGCGGATTCACACGCTTCGCGAGCCGGAGCGATTTCGGGGGTGGCTGGCCGTACTGGCGCGGCGGATCGCATTGAGGCATCGCCAGCACACGGGGCATGGGCCGGCCCAGCTTGCCGACTTGCCCGCGTTGGCCGAGGCCGGCAGTTATGCGGCCGATCCGGCCGACGACATCGAAAGAAAAGAGCTATGCGGGCGTGTGCTGGAGGCGGTCCGAGCACTGCCTGAGAAGTACCGCGAAGTGTTCGTGCTGGCGCATTCAGGCGGGCTGACCTACGCCCAAATGGCCGAGGTCCTCGATGTCCCGGTCACAACGATGCAGATCCGGCTGGTGCGGGCGCGACGAGCGGTGCGCGACCAGATTCTTCAAAAGAGCAAACATAAGGTGCATGAGAAATGAGCGCGACGGACGACAGACTGGAAATACTGATGGGCAAGCTGCTGGACGGCGAGATTTCGCCGGCGGAGCAGCGCCTTCTCGAACGTGAGCTCGAGCACGATGCGCAGGCAAGGGAGCTCCTGGAACAGTTGCAGCCCCTGCATGAATGCAGTCGCGAAGTTGTCACGCAGGGCGTTCTGAAAGGGGGGGCGAACTCGGGAGAGGTCTTCGAACGAGCTTGGCGCCAGAACAAACGTTCTCTCTGGGGCCGGGTTGGCCAGACGTTGCCCGTCTCGTTTGGGGGTATGCGTTTTGCCGTTGGGCTGGCGGCGGGATTCCTCGTGGGTCTGAGTCTTCATTTCGTCCTGGTTGGCGGCCCGGAACCGCCTGCGGAGACACCGCCGACGCCTCCGGTTGTCCGGAGTGTTTCGCCCGGGATGAACGATCGGGGCCCTGCGGCGCCGGGGTTCGAGACATCAGTGCCGTGGGATGTCACGCGGAAGGTGGACTGGTACGGGTTCACCGACGCCGCGGGCAATCAATGGCTCATTGAGGGCATTCGCGAAGGAATGGTCAGGCCTGCCGCTTATCACGGTGACCTGTGACAAATGCGAGAGATCCTGAAAGGAGATCGTCATGAAGAAAGTGATTCTACAGAGTTGTCTCGTCCTGCTGGTTTTTGGCTCGGTGTCTCAAGCCGGCGCGGAGCGGCCGTACATGGGCGTACGTCTGGACCCGGTGCCCTTGCCGGAGCTGCTCACGAAGCATCTGGGCCTCGATCCCGGACAGGGCATCCGGATCAGCAACGTGAATGTCGGCAGTCCGGCGGACCGCGCCGGGCTGGGACGCGATGACATCATTGTCGCTTTCCAGGACGAGGAGGTCACGAGCCTGGAGGAATTCGTCGACGCCGTGCGCAGCGCGGGCGTCGAGACGGAGGTGTCTCTCGAAGTGATCCACCTGGGGCAGTCGAAGATGCTCCGGTTCGAGCTGGTGCCGATGCCGGACGACGTCGAGTGGAAGTATCCGCCGGAGCCGGAGGTGGTCACTTCCTGGCAGCCGGGCAAGTTCTTCAAGATCGGTCCCGAGGGCCAGGAGTGGGTGGAGATTCCCCTGGATCGCATGCCCGAATTCGATCTGGATGTGAAGAAGTTCTTCAGGGACACGTACACGTATCACCACAGATACGACGGCGAACAGTACACGATTACGATCGAAGGCAACCCCAATAACGAGGATGCCGAGGTCATCGTACAAGCGGATGACACCGAACACCGCGCGAGCGTAAAGGAGATCGACGCACTGCCGGAGAAATACCGGGGTCCGGCCCGAGAGGCGGTGGAAGATGCCCGCAAGGCGTTCCAGGCGCGCAACCGGTTTGGGCATACGCTACGCCTGCCGAAGCCGCCGCAGCCCGATATCTATCAGTACTTCCGCAGCATCCCCCGGCCGGACATAGATCGCTGGTTGGACCAGAAAGACCGTGTCGTGGAAGAACTACAAGATCAGATCGAACGCCTCCAGCAGCGAATGAAGGAGTTGGAGGAGCAGAATCGCAAGGCGCTCGACAAATTGCTCGATGAATGGGGTACAAGGAAGGACAAGGAGGAGAAGCCTGAGAAACCCGCGCCCTCGGAGCCGAGTCCCGAGCAGGCGATCTGACCGCAGGCCCTGCTGTTTTCCCACAGGCTGATCCACGGGACCGGCCCCTCTGAAGGGCCGGTCTTTTTTCGTATGGCAGCGACAAAATGAGTATTGCTCTTGACATTTTCTCATTTGGAAAGTAGATTCGCAGGAAAGGAGAAGCCTGCGATCTCCAATACGGCCTTCTCTGTGGGCAGGATGCTCTGCCGCGTGTGCAGGCCGGGCGTATTGGGCAACAGGCATGAATCAACCGGCCATCCGCACCATGGTGTGCGAGACGGACCGGGAGGAGGAGTTGACGCATGTCTCACAGAGGAGACAGGCGCCCATGGGATGGGGCGATGGCACGGAAGCTGACGGAGCGAAGGGAAGGGGGGCAGGGATGAGAACGATCGCGATGGTCAACCAGAAGGGGGGTTGCGGCAAGACGACCAGCGCCATCAATACCGCCGCCGCCCTTGCGGAGTTGGGCCAGCGGGTCCTCCTGATCGACCTTGACCCCCAGGCGCACGCCACGATCGGACTAGGGTACGACTCGAACGCCTTCGAGCGCACGATCTACGACGTTGTGACACAGCCGGGCGTTCTGCTCTCGGACGTGGTCGTCCATACGGGTTTCCACGATCTGGACCTGGCACCGTGCAACGTACTGCTTGCGAGCGCGGAGATCGAGCTGGCGGGCACGCCGGGCAAGGAATTGCTCCTTGGCCAAGGGCTTCAGAAAGTGCGGGATGATTATGATTTGTGCGTCATCGACTGTCCGCCGTCGCTCGGCATCCTGACGCTGAACGCTCTGGTGAGCAGCACGGGCGTAATCGTGCCGGTCCAGGTGCATTACTACGCCCTGGAGGGCCTCAAACGCCTTCTTGAGACGATTCGCATCATCCGCCAGCGGTTTCATCCTTACTCCATGGAGAACATCCGTTTGCTGCTGACCTTCGTCGAGGAGCGAACGACCTTCAGCCGGCAGATTCAACAGCAAATGCGCGAAATCTTCGGCGAACTGGTTTTCGATGCGGTCATTCACCGGAATATCCGATTGGCGGAGGCCCCGAGTGCCGGCGATCCGATCCTGACGTACGCGCCGCAGAGCAAAGGGGCGTTGGACTATCGGGCATTGGCGGCCGAAATCCTCGAGACCCACCCCTCGGCCGAAGAGCCGGCCGTCGAGCGGATGCGGCGGGGAATCCAGAAGCACCTCACCACGATCTTTGAGGGCGTATGGATCCCGAAACGCCAGCAGCCCGCCAAGGCCCTCAATAGGGTCCTTGCCGGGTCGATTGAGTCCACATAGGGCCTCGTCACGCCTCGCCGGCAGGCGAGTCGGTCTTGACGCCATCGGCCACAGCCGACAGAGTGTTCCCCTGCCACGCGATCGGCGTAGACAAAACAACCCCCGCGGCAGAGTCCCCGAGAGCCCATAGGGAGAAAAAGCCACCGATCCTGTGGAGAATCTCCCTTCTCGCCCATGATTTCTTAGAACAAGCGTAGCCAAATAGGAGTAAATCCTATATACTTCTACCTACGAGGTATCCCCACCATGGCGGATGCGTGTAGATCGCGTGAAATGAGTCTTGGACACAAATGTCTCGCCGGGAACAAGTGGACCGGGCAACTGCTGCGGGGGCGTCAGTGACCTCGGATCTGGGGTTCGCTGATGGGTTACTTGTCGGTACTTGAGAGTCACGGATGACTGGGCTCGAAAGGAAGGCTTCAGCAGTTGCCTGGTTTCACGACTTTACGCGTGGATCAGCTCGCTGCCCGGGCGCTTTAGAGAGTCTGCAAACGGGCTGGACGGTCGACTTTGATGGATTGCACACTTTGACGGATACTACCGTCGGCCGTCCATGCCCTGTACTTCATCTGGCTTCGGGGTGACAGAGGTCCTCACGAGGCGCTCGGGCACTGATCCGATTTCCCGTGTACCGGCGATCGCACATCCAGCATGGGGACGAGTTCCCTCTGGACAGTTTCGCAAACGCCGCAAAGAGATGCCGGCAGAGCACGCAGGCACAAATCCCAATCCCATCACGGTAGGACCGCATTTCGCAAGTTCCGCGGCTATCCGCGGTAGAGATTGCTTCGTCGCTGCGCTCCTCGCAATGACATAGACAGGCCATTGCATGTCATTGCGAGCGAAGCGAAGCAATCGATAGTCGCACGATTTCTGAAATGCGGCAGTAGGTTTGTTGCCCGTTTTCACAGACGTTTCGCTTTGACCTCAGGAGCGCTATTCTTCGGGAGCCATCGGGCGAGTTGCGTCTTGATCTGCTTATGCTCCGGTTCGTTGGCGAGGTTGTGCCACTCCAGCTCATCGTTGCTGTGGTCGTAGAGTTCTTCGGTGTCGTCGCTGTAGCGAATGTAGCGCCAGCGCTCGGTGCGCAGAGAGTGATTGTCCTTGCCGTGGGTGGTTAGAGCAGGCCGCTCCCAGGCGGCGTCCGGGTTCTTCAACAGCGGCACGAGGCTCCGGCCCTCAAGCTCCGGCTTGCTCTTGAGATCGCAGAGCTCGATAAGCGTCGGATAGATGTCCAGCATCGTGACCGGTCGTGAACAGCGTTGGGCCGGCTTCGTCACGCCAGGAGCAACCATCATCAGGACGTTGTGCGTGGCCTCCTCCCAGAGGGCGAACTTGCGCCAGTGGAGTTTCTCGCCGAGGTGCCAGCCGTGGTCGCTCCAGAGAACGATGATCGTATTGTCCCGGTAGTCGCTCCCGTCGAAGGCGTCGATGACGCGACCAACGCATGCGTCCACAAAACTGATCGAGGCCAGATAGCCCTGGACGGCCTTGCGCCACTGGTTGTGCGCGAGGACCTTTCGATGGTCGCCCTCCGGTCGCGCCATGCGTTTGCCGAGCGCCGGGACATCATCCAGATCGTCGGCCTTGACGTTCGGCAGTGTCACCTTGTCGAGCGGATACATGTCGAAGTATTTCCTGGGCACGTACCACGGCAGATGCGGGCGGAAGAAACCGCAGCCGAGGAAGAAAGGCTTGTTGTGCTTCTTGCGTAACTCGCCGATGGCCCAGTCGGCGACCTTCCGGTCGCCCATGGCCTCGTCGCCGACGTCGACCGGCCCCCAATCAAAATGGGCCGTTCTGGGGATGCCGTTCAGCGGTCGGCCTTTGGGCATGGGATCGTCCGGCTTGTTCTTCTTCTGAGATGGGAAGTACTCCTGCCACGACGGCGGGTCGGGGAAACCGCCGTGGTAGATCTTGCCGCCCCCGACGGCGCGATACCCGTGCGCCATGAAGTGCTGCGGGATCGTCACGGCGTCCTTGAGCACGGGCGACTGCCGCCACGGGTTCGGATTGTGGTAGACGCCGGAGGTCGAGGGCAGGATCCCCGTCATCAGGCTGGCTCGCGAAGGATTGCACGCGGGCGCTGAGCAGTGCGCGTTTGTGAATAGCACGCCGCGTGCCGCCAACCGGTCCAGGTTCGGCGTCTTGACGTCCGGATGACCGCCCAGGCAGCCGATCCAGTCATTCAAATCGTCGATCGCGATGAAAAGAACGTTGGGCCTGCGGTCGACAGCGGTTTGTCCCCGTGTCCCGAGTGTCGGTACGAGCGCCGTCGTTGCGCCGGCGGCCAGCCTGAGAAATGTACGCCTGTCCATGATAATCCCCTGAATCGACCCTAACGGTCTCCTATTTGACCTGCCGAGCAATGTACGGCACAATACCATGGCAGTATGCACTGTGACAGCATGTCTGTCAAATGACCGTCCGGCGTCGCCGCCGCCCGGACGGGTACGGTACCGATGTAAGATGGGGATCTTCCATGCAAAGACACAGTATTCTTATCAGCTTTCTCACCGGTACGATCTGCGCCTTGTCCGGCCCGATGACCGTTGGACCCTGTTTTGCCGAAGACCTGTCCGCGCTGCGGACCAACTTGATCGAATGGTACACGCGCGGAGCGTCTGCGGAGGACGTCATTCGGCGGCATATGGGGACATTGGGAGAAGACGGCTCGTGGCCGGACGTGGATTATGCAAACGCCGAGCGCGGCGGCTGGTTGACCTATCGACACCTGGCGCGTACGTTGGCCATGGCGGAGGCATATCGCAAGCCCGGACATCCTCTGGCGGGCGATCCGTCGTTGCGCCAGGCCATCGAGAAGGCACTGGCACACTGGACGGGGAAAGACTACATCAATCCGAACTGGTGGTATCCGCAGATCGGCGTGCCGATGACTCTTGCCCCGATTCTTGTGTTGATGGGCGATGACGTGCCGTCCGAACTCTCCGAGAGAGCGATTGGACAGGTGCTGGGCCGAAGCAAAATGGGGATGACGGGCCAGAACAAGGTGTGGCTGGCCGGCATTGCACTGATGAAAGGGGTGCTGACGGATGAGCGAGACCTGATCCGCAGGGCCAAGGAGGAAATCTTTGAGGAGCTGCGCGTGACCACGAAGGAGGGCATCCAGCCCGATCTTTCTTTCCATCAGCACGGTCCGCAGCAGCAGTGGGGCAACTACGGGGCCTCCTTCGGCAGTGATATGATCAAGTGGGCCAGCATCTTTCGCGGGACGGACGATGCGCTCGCGCCCGAGCAGTTGGAGTTGCTGAGTCGATATTTCCTCGAAGGCCCCGCCTGGATTCTCTGGAAGGGCAGGATGGATATCAGCGGCTGTGGCAGACAGATCTTCAGAGAGTGCCAACGGGGCAAGGGCAGTTCGATGATGCGACAACTGAGGTTGCTGGGCGAGATCATCCAACCGGAGACCGATGTCTACCAGCGCATCATGGCCTCCAACAGGCCGGACGCGCCAAACACGTTCGTCGGAAACAAGCACTTCTGGCGGTCGGACATGACCGTGCATCGTTGCCCGCGCTGGTATGCCTCGGTCAAGATGAGTTCGACCCGGGTCATTGGCGCCGAGACCTGCAACAGCGAGAACCTCCTGGGGTTGCATCTGGCCGACGGGGTCACGTACTTCCATCGAACCGGCAGAGAATACGAGGACCTTTTCCCCGTCTGGGACTGGCGTCGGTTGCCCGGCACTACCTGCCGTCAGGACACGAAGTCCCTCACACCGAGCAGCAAGCGATGTAGAGGCAGGAGCGATTTCGTCGGCGGTCTGTCTGACGGCGTCCGTGGCATTGCGACGATGGAGTACCTGCGGGACGGCCTGGAGGCGCGAAAGGCGTGGTTCTTCCTGGATGATGCCGTCGTCTGTTTGGGCAGCGCCATCACGAGCGAACAGCCCGGACCGGTCGTGACATCGGTCAATCAGTGCGCCTGGCATGGGCTCGTCACACTTGACGACGGTCAGGTCTTGCGGCCATTGGACGCGGGAGATCGCTTCGACGGTCGCCAGAACTGGGTCCATCATGATGGCATAGGCTATGTCTTTCTTGGGCCTCAGGAGGCAACAGCCCGCGTGGCCAGACAACGCGGCGATTGGCACGCAGTGCACCATCGCGAGTCAGAGGGGGCCGTTGAGCGCGATGTTTTCAGTCTCTGGATCGAGCACGGAGTACAACCAAAGGACGCTCAATATGCCTATGTGGTCGTTCCGGATACCTCCGTCCGGGAGATGCCGGCGCTGCGCGAATCTCTGGACGTGACAATCCTCCGTCAGAGTGCTTCGCTGTTAGCCGTGTCCAGTCGAGACGCACAGCTCATACAGGCCGTGTTCTTCGATGCGGGGCGGCTGGTCTGTGACGATGATCTGTCGATCCAGGTCGACGCTCCCTCCGTGGTCATGCTGGACCGTGCGGCGGATCCTGTGCGGCTCCATTTGGCCGACCCCACTCACACGTTAGAGACGATCGATGTGCGTCTTTGCGGGCGATACGCTGGAGCAGATACTACGTACGACCCCGCAACCGGGCAGACCGCACTGGCAGTTCGTCTGCCTCAACATGGCCTGGCGGGTCGGACGGTCAGCATCGAACTGCAAGTGCAGGCCAAGTAGGTCGTCCCGGCCGGGAGAGGGCTACTGGCTCAAGCCTTCTCCAACAAGGCTTTCCAGCGGGCGATGTGGCCGTCTTCGTCGGCCTGGTCCTTCTCGATGACCTTGCGCGTGTCGTCGTCCCATTCGATGGTCTCGAGCAATTGGGCGTAGTGGTGCACGGCTTTGCTCTCGACCCAGATGCCGGTCTTGTAGATCCACTTCCTGCCGAGCAGACGCGAGCCGAAGCCGAATGCGAAACCGACCATCCAATAGGCGGCCCGCAGGATGCTCGGGCGGAAGCCGTACTCGTACAGCTTGATCTGAAAATCCTGATAGTGGCCCATCTCGTTGCACATCGCCGCGATCAACTGCCGGGTCGTCTCGTCGCGTTCGCGGCCGAGCTGGAACTTGTAGATGGTCTGGGCCATCAGCTCCAGCGTGTGCAGGGTTCGCAGGCCCTTCTTAATGGCCCGGAGCCGCTCGGGCGAGAAGCCCTCGCCGCGCAGCTTGAAATCCTTCGCCCGCATCTCGGGCCGAATGACGGAGATGTCATAGTCTGGTTTTGCTGCCGTTTCCTGCTCTGCCATGGCGATTTCCTTTACTCTGGCGGTTTCGATGCCGCTACGGTCCTGCGGCGTTGTGCTATACGCAGGGCGATTCACGTGGTTCTGTGGAACCGCGGTGACATTATCCAGCCCGCGCGTCGTTCTGTCAAACCGCACCCTGACGGCCGTCCGGGGCGTTGAAAAGGCTTGCCAAGCCTGGGGCCGGCTGGTATCCTGTGGCCTCGTTTCGCGCGGAACGTCAATGGCAACTTCTGTTACAGGAAAGAGTAATGAGTCATCCAGGTCTGTCGAAACTCGACGAACTATGCGTCAATACGATTCGTTTTCTCACTGTGGATGCGATCGAGAAGGCCAAGAGCGGACACCCGGGGATGCCGATGGGTATGGCGCCGGCCGCGTATGTCCTGTGGACGAAGCACATGCGGTACAACCCGGCCAATCCCCAATGGCACAATCGCGACCGTTTCGTCCTCTCGGCCGGGCACGGCAGCATGCTGCTCTACTCCCTGCTCCATCTGACCGGCTACGACCTTTCCCTGGAAGACCTCCAGCAGTTCCGGCAGTGGGAGAGCAAGACGCCGGGGCATCCCGAGTACAACCCCCAGCTCGGTATCGAAGTGACCACCGGTCCACTCGGCCAGGGCATCTCGAACGCCGTCGGAATGGCCATCGCGCAGAAGTATCTCGCCAGTCACTTCAATCGCGAGGATTTCCCGATCCTGGATTACAAGGTTTACGTCATTGCCAGTGACGGCGACCTTGAGGAGGGCGTTGCCTCCGAGGCCTGCTCCCTCGCGGGGCACCTGGGGTTGGACAATCTCGTCGTCGTCTACGATGACAACCATATCAGCATCGACGGGCCCACGGATCTTGCCTTTACGGAGGACCGCGCCAAGCGCTTTCAGGCCTATGGATGGTATGTTCAGCAGGTCGACGGCGACGGCAACGACATGAAGAAATTCGAGCGGACGCTCATCAAGGCCAAGAGCGAGGTGGGCCGGCCGTCGATCATCAATCTCCGCACGCACATCGCCTATGGTGCACCGACAATGCAGGATACGGCCAAGGCTCACGGCGCTCCGCTGGGTGAGCAGGAGATCCGGCTGACAAAACGGCGAGTTGATTGGGACGCCGATACGCCGTTCCATGTGCCGCAGGAGGCTCTCGACCACATGCGCAAGGCTCTGAACAGAGGGAAGGAAGCCGAGGACAAATGGAATCAGATGTTCGAGCAGTACGCCGAGAAACATCCCGATCTGGCGAAGGAGTTCACGAATGCTGCCGAGGGCAAGTTGCCTGTCAAGCTGGATGAGGTTTTGCCGAGATTTGCGGCCGGCAAGTCGATGGCCACCCGCGCGGCCTCCGGGAAGGTCCTCGATGCGATCATGCCGCATCTGCCGCTGGTCTTGGGCGGCTCGGCGGACCTCACGCCTTCGAACAACACGCGTTTTGCAGACGTGACGGACTTCCAGAAGGATGCCCCTCACGGCCGATACATCCGTTACGGCGTCCGCGAGCACGGCATGGGCGCCATCATGAACGGGATTTCCGTCTCCGGCCTGCTCCGGGCGTACGGGGCCACCTTCCTCGTGTTCTCCGACTACATGCGAGGCGCGGTCCGGGTGGCGGCCCTGTCGAAGTATCCGACGATTTTTGTCTGGACGCACGATAGTATCGGGCTTGGCGAGGACGGCCCGACACACCAGCCGGTCGAGCACTTCGCGGCGCTGCGTGCCATCCCGAACCTTCTGGTGATTCGTCCCGCCGATGCGAACGAGACGGCCTATGCGTGGAAATATGCCCTCGAAAACCGCGACCGGCCGGTGGCGCTGCTCTTGAGCCGGCAGGGCCTGCCCGTGATCGATCAGGCGAAGTTCGCCTCCGCGGCCAATGTCAGCCGGGGTGCGTACATCCTCACCAGCCGGGGCAAACCTGACGTCGTCCTGCTGGCCAGCGGCTCCGAGGTTGCCATTGCGCTGGAGGCCGCCAGGATGCTCGACGCCGAACGAATCCCGGCGCAGGTCGTGAGCATGCCGTGCTGGAAACTGTTTGAGAAGCAGGATGACAAGTACCGCAATTCCGTCATCCCGCCGACCGTCAAGGTGCGGATCGGGATCGAAGCGGCTACGGATTTTGGCTGGCACAAGTGGCTCGGCGAGCATGGGACCTTTGTGGGACTGTCCGGCTTCGGCGCCTCGGCGCCGGCCAAGGTCGCCTTCCAGGAATTCGGCATTACACCCGATCACGTCGTCAAGGCCGCCAAGGAGATGCTGCAGAAGGTCAAGGAGTTGGAGCAGTAAGCCCCTGCCGGTCGCGAGCAGACGCGAGGAGACAATGATGTAGTTGCCGGCCCGTGACGTCGATTCTGCCTCACGGGCAGCGCGCAACTTTCAGCGGTTTACCGGTATTGTTTCAGGAGGATCTGCCATGAATCACGCGCAAAACCGTACGGGCATGGGAAAACGTCTGGCCATCCTTACTGTCCTCGCGTTGGTCCTCGCGGCGCCACAGGTGCTGACCGCCGAGGAGATCACGGGCGGGTGGGAGATGACCATGGAGTTCGGCGGCCGTCAGAGCTTTGCCACACTGTCCATCTCTCGGAATGCCGATGGAGGTCTTTCCGGAAAATGGGGGTCCAACGACCTCTCGAACGTCAAGTTCGACGGACAGAGACTCACCTTTGTCCGGACCATCCGAATGGGCGACCAGGAGTTCACCATGAATTACGCGGGGACCCTGAAGGACGGCAAGATCACGGGCATCATGTCCAGTGACCGGGGCGAGTTCGGCGCCGATGGGGCCAGAGTGAAGCCGAAGAGCCCGGCCCTCGGCCAGTGGGACATGCAGTACAAGATCGGAGACCGCGACATCACAGGCAGGCTGGCCATCTCCCAGCAGCCCGATGGCACGCTGGAAGGCAAATGGATCAGCGAGCGGGGCGAGCATACGATCTCGAACGTCAAGTTCCAGGACGGCAAGCTCACGTTCGACCGGACGAGCACGTTCGGCGACCGCCAGTGGGAGTCGAGCTTCGAAGGTACGGTTCAAGGGGACAAGCTCACAGGAGCGTTCAAGAGCCAGCGAGGGGACCTGCCGGCCGCCGGCGAACGCTTCGGAGCGCCGGCCATCGGGAAGTGGGAATTGACCACAACCTCCGACCGCGGCACGCGGACCCGCATCCTCACGATCTACCCGGACCTGACCGGCCGGTATGAATCCTTTGGCGGAGAGATTCCCATCAAGGATCTCAAGCTCGAAGGCAACCAGATGACTTTTGCCATCGAGATGGGCTTCGGGGACCGAACCTTCACCTCAGACTTCAAAGCAACGCTGGAAGGCAAGACCCTCACTGGAGAGATCACATCGTCCAGAGGCACGCGCGAAGTGAGCGGCAAGAAGCTGGAAGCCGCTTCGGCTGCCGTCGGCACGTGGGAGTTCACGCGGGAGAGCCCGCGCGGCACGCGAACGAGCACGCTCAAGATCAAGCCGGACATGACCGGAACGTACACGATCCGCGACAATGAAGTCCCGGTTACGGACCTCACTGTCGATGGCAATCGCGTGAGTTTCAAGGTGACCATGACGTTCGGCGAAAACGAAGTCACGATGGAGTTCAAGGGCAACGTGGAAGGCGCCACTCTCAAGGGCGACTGGACGACGCCCCGAGGCACCAGAGAAGTTGTCGGCAAGAGGGCAGACTAATCAGGGATCGGAAACCCTTCGTCGCCCTGAACCAAACGCACCAAAGTGACGAGGCTGCGCTGATCGTAGCCAAACGAGATCCGGCCTGCGGGTGGAAGAGCATTCCCATGCGCAGGCTGGATCTTTCACTGCGCACTCGCGGCGATGCAACAACCTCCTTGCGGAAAGGTCGTGTCGCGGTATGATAGGCCTGTTGGATACGGCTTTGACCGCGCCGTGTAGTTTCGCGAATCTTTGATAGGGTGACGACATGCGACAGGAAAGGGTGTTATGTAGACGTGGAGTTCCGGGGAGTCTTATCGCTGGGGTGCTCCTGCTGGTGGTTCTTGGCGGCTTGCCCCGGACACACGCGGCCCAAGCGGGCGAGGCGGACTGGCAGTCGCTCTTCGACGGCAAGAGCCTCAACGGGTGGGTCCAGCGCAACGGGCAGGCGAAGTACACGGTTGAAGACGGAACGATTGTCGGAACGACCGTGCTCAACACGCCGAACAGCTTTCTGTGCACGGAGAAGATGTATACCGATTTCATTCTGGAGCTGGAGTTTCTCGTCGAGGCCGGCATGAACTCCGGCATCCAGATCCGCAGCCACAGCTACAAGCACTACAAGAACCACCGCGTCCACGGCTACCAGATCGAGATCGACACGTCGTCGCGGGCCTGGAGCGGCGGGATCTACGACGAGGCCCGGCGCGGCTGGCTCTTCTCCCTCAAGGACAAGCCCGAGGCTCAGGCGGCATTCAAGCAGGGCCAGTGGAACCACTACCGGATCGAGGCCATCGGGGATCGGATCCGGACGTGGGTCAACGGTGTGCCCGCCGCCGACCTGCGGGACGATATGACCGCCACGGGCTTCATCGCCCTGCAGGTCCACAGCTCAAAAACGGCGGGTCAAAAGATCAAGTGGCGCAATGTCCGCATTCAGGACCTCAGCCGCGACCGCGAGCTGCTGAAGGCCCTCATCGTGGATGGTGAGAACAATCACGACTGGAGAGCGACCACGCCGGTGCTGAAGCGCCTGCTGGAAGAGACCGGCCTGTTCGTCGTAGAGGTGGCCACATCACCGGGCAAGGACGAGTCGATGGCCGCATTCCGCCCGGACTTTGCGAGATACGACGTGGTTGTCTCGAACTATACGGGCCGGGACTGGCCGAAGCAGACGCAGGATGCGTTCGTCGAGTACATGGAGAATGGCGGGGGCCTCGTCGTCTTCCACGCGGCGGACAATGCGTTTCCGAAGTGGCCCGAGTGGAACGAAATGATCGCGCTCGGCGGCTGGGGCGGCCGGAACGAGAAGTCCGGCCCGATGGTCCGCTATCGCGACGGTAAAATCGTCCTGGACGATTCACCGGGCCCCGGCGGGACGCATGGGCCGCAGCACGAGTTTCAGGTCACGATTCGCGAGCCTTTGCATCCGATTGTGGCCGGGCTGCCCGAGAAGTGGATGCACACAAAGGACGAGTTGTACAGCCAACTGCGGGGGCCTGCAAGGAATATGACGGTCCTGGCGACGGCCTACGCCGACCCGGCCCAGAAAGGCACAGGCGAGCACGAACCGATGCTGTTCACCGTCCGTTACGGCAAGGGGCGAATCTTCCACACGGTGCTCGGCCACGCTCCGGAGCAGATGCGTTGCGTCGGTTTCATCGTCACATATCAGCGCGGAACCGAATGGGCCGCTACGGGGCGGGTCACACAGGTGGAGGTCCCGGAGGATTTTCCAACTGCCGATAAGGCCGGCCTCCGGAAGGATTGACACATCGGTTGAGGGCCCGGGCGCGCGGGCCAAGGCTTATGGACTGTGCGCGCGCTGGGGCTCGGCGGACGCGTCCTCGCTAAAATCCGCGAGCCGGATCTTCGCCTTGGGTGGTTCGTCCGGATTTCGCAGGGACTTGATCGCTTCGACGAGAACCGATTCGAGCGTTTCCAGTGCCTCCAGCGCCGCCTTCATTTCCCTGGCTCTGGCGGCTCGGACTTTGTCCCACAAGGCCTTCTTTTGTTCCGGCGGAACACCCGTCGCATCGGGTTCTATCACCGGCAGGAGTCCGCAGATCTCATATTTCTCCGAATATTTCGTGATTTCCGCGAGGACGTCCGGGCTGAGCGCTTGTTGTTCGTGCGTGTTGTGCAAGCGGCAAGCCGTCACCTCACTGCGGAGATGCCGCAGAAAGTCGTTAATCATTTCCGCGTCGTACTTCTTGTGTCCCATAACACATACTCCAGCGTGACTCGCCAGCCAATACCGCTGGGACTCAGAGTCCAGCCGCCGTGGGCGGCGTGATCATCCCGGCCCGTCACATGGATCTGCATCGTCAAAACAGGCCATCCACTTGACCGAAACCACCGCCGTCCGATCAGAACAGAGAGCCAAAGGGCAGGGCGATGGACCATCAGGTGCGGTGAGCACCCGTCTATCCGACGGAGCGGGCGCCGATCCAGATGCCGGCGACATAGGTCCCGATAACACTGCCGACATTGGCTAAGGCGACGACCAGAAGAATTCGCGTAACGGGATTGGACCAGAACCCTTTCATCGTGCCGATGGCGTCCGGGAGGTCCTCGAGGTCGCTGACTCTCGGCCTCTTGATCAGCGCCTGGACGATGCCGGCCACCCAACCGGCGGCGAAGAAGGGATTCAGGCTCGTCAGCGGGGCCGCCAGGAACGCGGAAAGGATCGTGAGCGGGTGGGCCAGGGCGAGGGCTGCTCCCAGGCTGGACAGAAGGCCGTTCACCAGGAACCAGATCGTGATGTTCTCGAAGCCATGCTCCCGGCCTTTGGTGAAACCGTAGGCGAGCAGCGCCACGATCAGCAGGGGGATGCCCCACTTGAAGAACACCGGCCACAGGGGCTTCGGGGGAAGCTCCATCAGCTCGTCGAGGGCCTGTTCCCGGTGGATCTGGCTCTTGATGCCGTCGACGTGGCCTGCGCCGACGACGGCGACGATCTTGCGGCCGGGGGCGGTCCGGATCTTCTCGGCCAGGAATGTATCCCGCTCATCGATCAGGCGTTTCTTGATCTCGGGATACTGCCCGGCGAACTCGGCCATGACGGCCTCGAGCTGGTCCTGCTTCTTGAGCTGTTCGATCATGTCGGCGTCGATCTCCTCGCGGAAGAGAATGCCCATCATGAGCTGCATGGCCAGTTTGAGCTTTCTCCAGAAGCCGAAGTATCGCCAGACACGTTTGAGCGTGATCTCAATGTCGCGGTCGGCCAAGACGAGCTGCGCTGCGGTCTCCTCGGCCATTCGGATGCCTTCGAGCATTTCGGCCCCGGGCTGCACGCCGAGCTTTTCACCCAGCCGGCGGTAAAAGGAGCTCATGACGAGCTGGGCGAGGAGGAAGGTCGCCTTCCTCTGCCTGACGATCCGGAAAACGTCCATCTTGCGCCAGTTGTCCAACTGGGTCATGGCCTGGTGGCGGGCCTTGCACAGCTCGACACAGACAGCATCCGGCCGGACCTGCTCGATCGTCGTGCGGACGTCCTCGACGCTTTCCTTTGAAATATGGGCGGTGCCCACCAGGTATATGTCTTTCTCACCCACCCGTATGTGCGTGGTCCGCTCGGGCAGTGAGGGATTGGCGGTTGTTTCCATTTTGCTCCTGCAATGCAACACTGCTTGTCTCAATCGGCCAGGGATTATACGTCAGTTAACCGGAATTCCGAAATGGATTCACCGAGCCCCATGCCGCTGCGGAGTGAAAAAGTGAGAAAATCCAAGGTATAAGCTTGGCCAAGAACGTCTTAGTGGCTAATATGGATGCGGGTTGAGACGCCACAGGTGTCCAGGAAAATGGACGATTGCGACGGCTCATACGTCATGGTCGGATTCCACGACGAATTTGTGATCTTTCCAGGTAGGGAGGCAAATTCGATGGGCACGCCGGCAAAACTAAGTGAAATCCTCGACAGCATGGATTTCCAGACGGCCGAGAGCAGTTCGTACCTGGACAAGAGCACGGGCAAGGTAATCCTTCTCACGTCTGATGAGATCTATGCCGCCGAGGAGGACGAGGCGCTCGATGACTACGAACAGTGGGAGCGGGAGAATATCGAGACGGCCCGCCGGATCGTCGAGGATGGGGATGAGAGCCTGGTCCCGCTGCCATCCAAGTGGGACATCAATGAATATGAAATCATGGAGCACTTCTGTCATTCGCTGCCGAAAGGGCGGACCCGGGACGCGTTGTGCATCACCCTCAAGGGCAGCGGCGCTTTTCGACGCTTCAAAGAGACCTTACGCGTGTTCGACCTGATCCAGCAGTGGTACAAGTATCGCGACGGCGAGATGAGAACGATTGCCATCGATTGGTGCGAAGAATACGAGATTCCTTACGTCGATGACACAAAGCAATGAATCGCCCTCGGCAACGGCCTCGATACGGGCGTAGGCATGTCGCCCCCTGCTCTCAGTTGTCCTGGAGCAGGTGGCAGTGCGTTTGCAGGAGACCCCGGATATCGACCAGGCCGTCCTCGTCGGCGAGATACGCCCGCAGGTAGCCCAGCATCCTGTCCGTATCGTCGTGCCCGGCCGGATACGCGAAGAGATACTTAATGCTGCGGTCCACGGCGTGAGTCATATCGCCGGCGGCCTCCGCCCGGCGCATCTCGGCCGCGAAACGCTCTCCATGTTTCATGCACGCAGTACCCAAGACCCGCTTTAGCTTCGAGACGGATGTGTTGGCCGCCTCCTCCAGCAGCGTTGCATCGGCAGGGAACTCCAGCGGGTCGTCCGGCACGTTTCTCTGCGGGTCCCCGGAGATCACGCGGTCCGACTGAGCATGCTGGCCTTCAAGCCGCTCGGCAATCATGACCTCTCCAGTGACGGCATCGAGCATCTTGAGCATGAAAGTGACTTTCGTTCTCCTCGTAAAGGTCTCAATCGGATACTGATACAGCACCATGTTCGGCATGAGCACCTCCGGCGGGACGGCGGCCACACGCAATCGAGCCGCACCTACGTCCATCGCCGCGTTCGCCAGCCGGTGCTTCGCCTCATCTACCGCCGCCTGGGCCTTGCGTTTTCTTGCCATTTCCTCGGTGTCTCTCGGATCGACGCGTCTGTAGCGGGCGAGTCTCGCCTCCGCCTCGGCCAGTCGTCTGCGTGCCCGCTCGAGTTCGTGCAGGGCCGCGTCGAGCCTGGCAGCGGCGCGCACGTAGTCAGGATTCGGCTCCGACCGATAGCCGTCCTGGTACGTCGATTCGCCGTACCCTGTCTGGCGGCTCTCCGTCGCGATCGTCGCGTCGAGGATTTCTCCGACGATCATGGCGTTGATCTCGCGCGACGTGCCGGCCGGTGTGCTCAGCCCCTGCTCGTCGAGAATCGCCTGCAGATCGGCCCCTTCCACCAGCACCACATTCGCGGGGCGCACGCGTATCAGGTGTTCGAGCGCCGTCGCGTTGAGCATGGCCGCCAGCGATTCATACGGCGGCGCCGCTCGAAAGCCGGCCAGGGCAATCGTGTAGCCAACCTCCTCGTGCACCTGCTCGGCGCATTGCGCGAGTTGGCGTCGCGCTTCGGAGTTCTCGGACTCATAGCCCAGCGCGACCACGGCATGAAGAACGGCACCGCCAGCCATGTCGTTCTGCTGGAGTTGCCGCGAGGCGTCCAGATGAGCTTTGGCGAGTTGCGAGCGTGCCTCCGAGAGCAGGGCGTCCGCGCCGCCGTATCCCGAGAGCAGATCATCGCTCTTGCGAAACAGTTGCAGTGCGGTCACATACTCGCCCGCGGCCATCTCCCGGCGGCCCTGCACCAGCCATCGCTCGCAGACCGCCCGGCGCGCGGCCCCGAGCAACTCGGGCAATTCGGCGTGTCCGGGATGCAGCCGATTCGCTCGCTCCAGAGCATTCAGCGCTTCATTCACATTTCCCTGTTTGAGCAGCGTGCGTCCCCGTGCGATCAGTTGCGCCGCCTCGCCCCGATCCGCGACGGTCTGCATGACGGCCCTCGCTTCTCTGCCGGCGTCCTGGTAGCCCAGCGCCGTCCTCGCTTCGGTCTCGGCTCCCTCCAGATCGTCCTGCCCGAGCCGTTCCTGTGCCCGATCCAGGTAGTGACGATACGCGCGGTCCCGGATCTGCTGGAGGTCGCCGGCCCCGCCAGGCATGGTCCGGTACATGGCCAGTGCCTCATTCATGCGCTGCACGGCGGCCTCCCACTGCCTCTGCTCCGCCAGCGACAGGGCATCGGCGCGGACCTGCTCGGCCTCGGCAATGGCCTCCTGCACACGCTGATGAAAGGACGCGTACGTCTGCTCCTGCGGACGATACCTGACGCATCGTTCCATGAGACCCTGTGCCGCTCCGAGATCGGCCCGCTCGAACCGGATCTCCGCCTCCCGATAATAGAATCGGCCTGCCTGCTCTTTGACCTGTTCGAGTTTCTGGCGATACTTCCGCGCCGCCTTGTGGTTGTCGCCTTCCTCAGCCAATCGGATCGCCGTCTCCAGCTCCTCGACGGCCCGTTCGTACTGGGCCTGCTCCGACAGCCTGGTCCCTCGCTTATATGCCTTCTCATGCGCGCAGCCCACTACTGCGAGCATGAGACAGAGCACGATGAGATGCTGAGGCACGCATACGCGAGCGTAAGCATAACACGCCATGCGCTGTATCAGATTGCGAGGGATACTCTGTGGGGCTGTCTCCCGCCCACTTGTCTGCGCCGCACATCCCATTGACATTCTCCTGCATCCGTTTCAATACTCAGGTATTGAAATCATCACGTCCGATTCTATCTGTTTGGAAGCGCATAACAACTATTCCACGTCGTGCCTGGGTCAGGGCGTTCCCACTATAGAAGGCCCACCGAGCCCCAAGCGTCACGCAAAAGATGCCGCACCGGCCAAACTCTGTAGATGGCAAGCCATTCGCCATGCGCTCTTCCATATCAGAATTCGCGTAGGATGTGCCGTTCGCACGTCGGCCGCCGGACCTGGCCCCAGGCACGGCCCGTCCTGCGCCTGTTGCTATCGAAGTCACCGCAGTTGCTCCTCTGTGTGGATCGAGTATGCGTGCCTCGGGCCGTTCGGTCCGATCTGCACGGTGAAGATACCTTTGTCGGAATGGACGGAGGCTTTGATGAACTCACCTCGGTCGAGATTGTCCTTGGGGTTGGCGATGAACTCGGGCTTGGTGTTGCCCTCGTCGCCGTACTGGGTGTTGTAGTGGATCTGGTAGAGCGCCTTGAGGTTCGGCAGGGCGGTCAGGTCCATGAACGTTCGGGGCTGGATGCCCTTGCGCGGGCCGTTCATCGCCACGGCGACGGTGGGGCGAAGGGCCCGGAGCAGGATCGGATTGTTGCTCAGGTCCAGTCCGTGATGGGTCACCTGGTACAGGTCCACCTTGCCGATGCGATTGACCGGCTGCGCGAGATGGTGTTCGACGTTCAAGGTAATGTCGCCGCCCGCGAAGAACTTGAACGAGCCGTAGGTCAAGAGCAGGGCGATGCTCCGTGCGTTGTCCGTAGCGTCCGGCTCGGCCATCTGAAAGTTATCGACCGGGGCGTCCACGTCGCCATCGAAGCCTTCGACTTTCTTCTCCGCCGCGACGCAGTGCAGCGCGATCCTGGGCAGCTTGCCGTCCGGATCGCTCTTGAGGCCGATATCATCGCCCACGCGGATGGTCTTAACGTTTCCCTTCGTGGCCTGCTCGTACAACTCGTAGAGGCCCTTGGTCCATCTGCTGTCCCCATCGCCGGCGGGGGCATACGTCCCCTTGTCCATGAAGCACATGACCGGGATTCTCCGCGAGACCTCCCGGATCGCTCCGAAATGGTCCGAGTGGAAGTGCGTGGTAACGAGATAATCGATCTGTTCCAGACCCGCGTCCTCGCACGCCCGGAGGATCCGGTCCGCGTCGCGGTGCTCGGGGCGCAGCGAGCCGGTGTCGATCAGAACCGATTCACCTAACGGCGTGACGATCAGCGTCGAGCCCCCACCCACCATGTCGAGGAAGTAAATATCGAGACTGGCGGCGGTCTCGGCCCGCGCAGATCGGCATGGGAAGACGAAGGCGAGAATCAACGTGGCGAAAATGGCGGCTCTCTTCACGGCCTGTCCCTTTCCAGCAAGAGTGAGAGAAGTTGGATTCCTCGCGCGATTCTACCATGCGAAAGCAAGCCACTCAATGCCATTTGGGGATGGTGCATTCGGGCGGTTATTGTGTGCCGAGTTCGCCCATCGTCAGCAACACGAGCCACGGGATTCCCGGAGACTCCGTCAGGCGTCGGGGAAGCTCAGCAGGCAGTTCGGGGGCCACGAATTCACCGGACGCTGTCTCGTCACGTTCCTGCAGGTAGGAGAAGGTCAGCACGCCGACGGGCCTGTCGTTGACTCGTAAGCCGATCTGATCCACCACATCGGTGTTCATGTCCACATCGTAATCGAGTTGGACGTTCCCCTGATTTGTCGGATGCATGAGCGTGACCGTTGCGTGGCTCCTGTCCTTGGTGATCTCCGTCTGGAAGTGGATTCGTTGTTTCGCGGCGTCCCTGCGGACGGTGTCGACCGTGTGCAGACCCATCCAGGGGCGTGGCAAGCCCGCGAAGAAGGACCCGGCAGGGTAAAGCGCTGCAATTCGGCGGTTGTCGTTTTCGACTCGCGCGATCTCATTGCCGTCCACGATCCTGACGGTGTCGCCGACGTGCAGGTCCAGCCACGCCGGGTGCTTCTTGGACGTATTGTAGAAGAACGGCAGGCATCCCCGGCCGGAGACCGGCTGATCGTGAACGCGACCTTCGATGCGAAAGAACGCCCAGCCGCGCCGGTGCATGGGATCGCGTTCATCAACGAGCGGCGTTTCGGGCGGCCAGTCCGGCTCGAACGCGTCCTCATCCAGCCCGTTGTATTCGTAGGTCGTCCGAAAGTGGGGGACGCCGACAAACCTGTCGTCCACGGCGCCCGTCAAGAGGCCCGTTCTGCGGTGGCGATGAAACGCGACCCGGCCGAGGCCCCCTTCGACGCTCGATAGAAAGTCGGTGAATCCCGCGTCGTCGGTGGGCAGGCGTTGCACTCTGAGACTGCTCCAGGCCACACGCTCGTTCTTGAGGTAGAGTGTTTTGCTGCCGCTGTTGTAGTAGTAATTGGCCTGTGCGTCCTGCAGCCAGGAGCACAGTCTTGTCTTCTGCTGCGGGTCCCACCGCTGCATACGGAAGAACGCCGGGCCATTGATGCCGTCGGGGAAATAGTACGACTGCTCGTATGCTCCCTTGCTCAGGCTTTCGATTGCGCCTGGCTCGCTGAACTCCAGTTGCGTGGTGAAGTGCATGCTGCTGACTTGGCTTCGCTTGGGTACGGAAGAGTCGGAAAGGACGGATACGCCGCCCATCGTAACTGCGGCCAGCGAGAGCGCGACGGCGACGGTCACCCCGACTTTCGTAGTGACCGTCGCCAGCATCGCCGCCGTTAGTCCAACTTTCATGGATGCGGCCGTTACCGTGACCGTCTCTGTCGCGGCATCGGCCGGAGCCGTCGCCTTACCAAACAACCCCAGGCACAGCAGGAACATGCCTTTCCGCACGCCGTCGTGCGCCAATTGCTTTTCCAGGGCCTTCTTGGCCCGATAGAACATCACGCGTGCTTTGACGTCGCTGCAGCCCAAGGTCAGCGCGATATCCGTAAAGGAGAGCTGCTCGAAGCATCGCAAGGACAGCACCGCCCGATACTGCTGGCTTAGGCGTCGCATTGCTACGACCACCTTCCGGACCAGTTCCTTGTGAGCTGTCTGGTGCAGGGCGTCATACTCGTGTGGATTGGCGCGGCGGGAAACGAACTGTCCGTACGCGTCCCGGTCGGGCGCTGCGGCGTGACGCTGCTTCGACCGGAAGTGCTCCTGCACCTTGCTCTGTGCGATGCGGTAGAGCCAGGGCCAGAAACGATCCGGGTCTCGTAAGTCGCGGAGCGATCTCACCATGGTCAGCATTACCTCCTGACTCAAATCGTCGGAGAGGTCGCGGGACAGGGTCACGCGATACATGTAAGCGGAAACTCTCCCCGTGACGCGTTGAGCCAACTCGCTCACCGCCTCCTGTCGGCCTTGCACGGCCTCGGCGATCAGTATCTCGATTGCTTGACCTTCAGCCATAATCCGGACTCTATCCTGCCCGAAGGCAGACGTCAAATTCGCGAAAGCGTTACAGCTTATTCCGTACGGAACGAAAGAAAAAAGGGCTCATCCGGTTTTCGCGCACTTGGAGGTTGTGAATGGCCCAGAGAAGACAAGAGGCTGTTCAGGGGGAAGGTCGGGAGGTTTGTCTTGTGCCCTGGAGCCGCCGCAGAGACGAGCCCTTGCGGTCGGGGCGTAGGTGTCATTCGTGCCCGGAAAGACAAGAACCGCCCCACATGCGGAAGGAGGACTGAATCGAACCGGCTGCGCCGGTATAAGAGCTCTGTCCCAGCCGCCTATGGGCCGTCTTCCAAAGATTTCGGCCCATGAACCGACCTTCGCGTGGCAGGGTTCGTGCAGTCGTTAGCGCCAGGACGTTCGCAGGGA